>Ga0100399_1004003_pt1 | contig 10263 bp, 10 predicted proteins | sample CryGeymeta201523_FD_81545 | JGI IMG/M metagenome (GOLD analysis project Ga0100399, IMG submission 81545) | Groundwater microbial communities from Crystal Geyser aquifers in Utah, USA - Crystal Geyser metaG 2015-23 | ecosystem: Environmental > Aquatic > Deep subsurface > Groundwater | place: USA...
CGAGCTGAGGCGGAAGACGCTCGGGATCAACCGTAGGAAGCCTCAACCCTTTGGGCGACGTCACGGTATCCGTAGTCGACCTCATAGATTTCCTTGAAGCAGGCAATGGCATCGTCCTTGGCTCCCATTTCCTCGTGCATTAGGCCCTTCTCATAGAGCACTTCCTTCTTCACGTTGTCCATGGCGACCATGTCCTCGAGTGCGGCCTCAAGCTGCTTCACGCCCATGTCGAGCATGCCCTTCGCTTTGAAGGTCCGACCGAGTAGCAAAAGGACCTTCGACTTAATGTGCGGGTTCCGCTTGGCCTGCTGAAGGTGAGGAATGGCTCCACTTTGATCACCAGCCTCAAACAGCGCCTTGCCAAGCTCGTAGCGAAGAACGGGATCTGTCGGGTTTTGCTCGACCCGCCGAGTTGCATCCGCAACCGCCGACTCGATATTCGACTTCCTCAATTCCTCAAGCATCGCCTTCGCCTCTGGATCGTCAGGATTCTCTGCCACTCTGGCCTCGAGTTCCTTCATGGCAACCTCCTTGACTTTGTCGCCCATCTTTTCGGCCCTTGTCCTGAGTGCGACGTCGCCTGTGCTCAACTGGAATCCCCATTCGTAGTAAGCCTGGGCATTTTGCCAATCCTCAAGACGTTCGAAGACTCCCGCGAGGTCCTTGACCACCGCTAGATTGTTCTGGTCCTCAGCATACTTCGCCGCAAGTTGATCACGGCGAGCTTCGAGCTGTTCGCGGGTCAAGCCGGTGCGGGATGCTTTTTCCATCTCCTCACTCGCAGCACTGTCGGCCATCATGTCCTTCATGCTGGAGTCCTCACCCCACTTCTGCTTCTGCATCGAAGCCCGTGCGGTCGCATCCTTCTCGCCCTTGATGGCGGCTGAGTCGGTATGGTCCTGCTTGATGATGTCCTGATAGACCTCTGCGGCCTTCATGCTCTCCTCTTGCGAGAGATAAAACTCTGCCAATTTGTGGAGCAACTTGATCTCCTCGGGATGGGTGGATCGAACCGTCTCCAGAGCAAAAGCCGCGCTCTCCTTCATATCGAGGGCAATGAAGGCGTCGAACAGCACATCATTGAGTTCCGGGCTATAGGGGTCTTTCTCGAGTTCGGCTTCAATCGCCCCAAGCGCTCCGGCTGCATCCTTCTTGACCTGGCTGGCCAACTTTATGGCTCCCAAGCCGCCACCGGTCTTCATCCCGAAAATTGTGGACTTCTTCTTCGGCCCACCCGTTAAACTGCCTTCGCACTTTCTCAGCACTCTGCGGCCGTCCAGGAAGCCCGGGGCATCCTTGAGGACTGACTGAATGAGCTTGATTGCGTAGCCGTGATTCTTGGTCTGAGCCGCCGTCAGGGCTTTGAGCCAGAGGGCTTTAACGTTTGGGGCAAGTTCCGCTTCGGTAATCTCGGGCATGATGGTCGAAAATCTAGGTTTTGCCGCCCTCCGACTACGACGCGGAGGGCAACTGGCGAAAAGTGCGATGGAGCCAGCCACTTGGCAAGCTCCTGATGCGACCGCTTGAAATCAATCCTTGGGTTCAGCGACCACGGAAGCTTGATCCCGGGCGACCACCCACGAATCTCCGGCTACCCCCCTTCGACTCCTGCCCGATCCCCTGTGATACAGGTGCGGTATTTCCACCTCCCTTTGTTTCAATCACTTGCTGATTAATCGCATCGGCATCCGGGAGCACGCTTGGCCCATTGGAGAACTCATGCGTTTCCTGCGAGACATCGAACCGACCGTCGAAATCGGTCTGTGCGTCATACAAACTTGCGGCACTCTTGACGATCTTTGGCTGGATGAAAATCATCAGCTCCGCACGCTCGTCCTCAGTCGACGTCGTCGAGAACAGCTTGCCAATGCCCGGAATGTCGCTGAGCAAAGGAATCCCGGAAACCGAGTTTCTTGTCTTGCTCGTGATTAGTCCGCCAAGCGCGATCGTCGCACCATTCGGAATGGTCACTGTGGTGAGCACCTCGCGACGACCAATCGTTGGAATCTCACCCACCCCTTCGATGAACTGACTGCCGATGACTTCGTCGTTGAGCAGTGCAATCTGGAGGGTTACTTCGTTATCCGAGTTGACCAAGGGAATGACTTCTAGACTTAAGAGCACGTCCTGATACTCGATGTTGGTACTGATACCGCCGTTATTGACGCCGAAGTTGTTGCTCGATGTCGGCACAGCGATTCTCTGACCAGCGGAAATCGTTCCCTTTTGATTGTTCGCCGTGAAGATGGTCGGTCTGGAAAGCACCTTGAAATTGCTGTCTGCTTGCAGGGCATTGACCAGAATATTGAAGTTGTCGCCAATTCGGCCATAGAGACCAAGACCTGCCGCCGACGCCAGGCTTCCGGGGTCGAAAGCCGTGCCATCAATCGGAAGCACAGGGAATCCGCCCCCACCCCCGCGGCCAGCCGTCGCGCCATTGTCGCTTGAATCGAGCGTCCTGAGATAGTCCACACCGAAGCTGAAGTCTTCATTGAGGGCCAACTGACCGAAGACCGCTGAGATCATGACCTGATCTGCCTTCACATCGATCTGATCGAGCAAGTTCGTGATGATCTCGACACTCGCTGGAGGTCCTTGAACCACGAGGGAGTTCGTGATGTTGTCAGCAACGAGCAGAGTCCGCCCCACCAAACGAGCTTCCGGCGCGCTATTCACCTGAGGATCGCCCAAAGACGTGCCCCCAACGCCACCACCGCTACTACCACCAAAGCCACCGCTGCTGTTTCCAAAGCTGCTGTTACTGCTCGACCGGCTACTGCTCGACCGGTTGCTGCTTGCAGTGCTGCGCGACGACCCCGTGTTCCCCCCGAAGTTGGCCCCGGTCGATCGACCACCGCCACTCGACGAACCATCAGAGTTGCCCGAAAACGCCCTCTGCAGGGCAGGTTCCGCGACATCGAGGAACTCCGCCACAGGAATAAAGCTTAGCTTGCGGCGCAGAAAATTGCGCGAGTCCGTCCTGGTGTCGAACTCGGCGATCAAGCCTTCGACGAAGACGATGTCCACCGGGCGCCCCATGACGAAAATACGATTCGTCCGGGTATCGGGAACGATCTGAATCGGAACGTCTTCCGCAGCGTTCCCCGCACCCGTTCCGGTTGCGGCTCCTGTGGTAACAGGAGCGACAAATCCCGGAGTCCCCGGGGTCGGTGTGGGCGTACTCCCCACGCGTTGCAAGCCCGCCGATCGCTGACTCTGCTGTTGCGTGCCCAAGAGCTCGTTCAAGGTCTCCGCCAATTCCTCAACATCAGCGAACTGCACATCAATGAACCGAGTCGCCACCGAGCCCGAGACATCGATCTCATCTTTAAGCTGGATCAAGCGGCGGATCAGCGAAGTCTTTTCCGTAATCACCACCGATCCCGCATTCGGGACAGGAGTGATCGACCCGTAGGCACCCATCTGGCCGACAATGGTCGTGAAAGTGCGAACGATTTCATCCGGCTTGATGTGCTGGAGATTCATCACATAGGAAACCACACGGTCGTCATTTGGCAGGTCCGCCTCATCAATCACAACCTCAGGCCCCTGACCAAGATGATTGGCTCCAGCCGTTGCCAACACCAGCACATCGTGGTTGGCCAAATTGACGTCGGGCACAAAAATAAAGCCCTGAAGCAAAGCGGCTTTCTTGAGCAACTGAGCGGCCAGACCATAGGTCAAAGGAGCCTGCTGGATGAACCGGACCTCCGCAACGGAGGCCTCATTGCTGACGGTCACTCGACGACCGGTGTATTTAAAATAGAGGTCGGCCATTTGATCACCCGTCAGCTTCGGATAGATGATGTTGTCATTGATGACCTGATTCGGATCGTGTGCTGCCAGGAGACGCGCAGGCACGGGATTAGCGATAGGATTCGCCGCCGGATTGGCAGGTGCCGCGTTGTTGGCACTAGGAACCACACTTTCGATTGGGGCCGGAGCATCCGGTGCCGGCGGCACTTCCGGAATTCTCCGTGGCTCCTGAGCGGTAAGAACCGCAGTGGTGGCGAGAAAGGAAAGAAGGTATCGGTACATGAAATCAGAGCGCTTGAACAAACAGGGGCTAACGAAAGAAGTTTTGGAGAGCATTGAGGGTTTCCGGAACATGGAGAGAGAAAGAAACATGATCTATTTCTTTGGGACAACCACCCGAGGTCGTGGTGTGCGGGTGCCCGGGGGCGTCGGCGTGCCGGGCGTTGGGAGCTTAACTCCCGGGTTAGGCCTCCCCTGCGGCGCTGCGGTTGGGGCGGTCTTTACGGCTAGCAGCGTTTCATCGAATGAGACGGTTCCCGTATTCGATCCGTTCCTCACCGTGACGACAGCGTCCCGCCATGAACCGGTCGGCCATTTGACATCAATCACCTCAAACTCGTTTTTTCGGCCGGGATAGATGACCACTCTGTCGTCCGGCTTCTTCTTGTTGAGAAGGATGGCGTAGTAGCCGTCCTCAAGCTTCGAAATACCGCCGAGCGCATAGTCCTCGAGAGGGTTGGCCTGTTCCTCGATGATCGGATCGGGCTTTGTCGTAAACACGGAGTTGATCCACAGTTGGGAGTAGCGGGTCAGCGTGGGCTGCGCGGGAGCGCCGGCCGAAGCGGCTGCGGCGATCCCAAGCCAGAGGGACATGGTCATGGATGACTTCATTCTGATGCGATGGCTGGAACGAACCACTGCTCAACCTGCACATTGGCATCGATCAAGGTGTCGTCCTCACGGTTTGGGTTCAGGCGGATTGCGGTGATCGCACGAAAATCTCTCGGACTGTGGAGTCGGACCAGCCATCGGTAGAGCGCAGCTTCATTTCCGCTCACGGCAATTTCAAAGCGAGCCCGGTTGTAGTACACGCCACTCTCGTCGTTATCGAGAATCTTGGGTCGCACCACCGTGAGCCCGGCCCGGGTTGCTTCCGTAGTCACGAAATTTTCCAACTGCGACGGCACCAGCTCACCTTCCTTTGGATCGGGTGTGTTGTCCTCAAGCCAGTCGATTTCCTGGCTGAAAACCTCCTTGGAAGACTGAGCTGCATCGGCAGCCTTCAAGACGACTTCCTGCTCCTTGATCTGCTTTTGGACTTCAAGCCGCTTTTTCTGCAGCCACTGGAACCCAAACAGGTTCGCCGCCGCAAAAATTGCGGTCACGAAGAAGATCAGGAGCTTTTTTTCTCGGGAACTCATTGCGGAGGTATGAACGAATAATGCCGATGGCGGATGCTTTTGTCGCTTACCAGTGAATTCACTGACTGACAGGACGGGGACGGTTCCCGGTGAACCGGAACTCCCAGCCCTTCGGGGTTTTCTTAGGAGCCTCATTCTCCCACTCGAGCCACGACAAGTCGGCGGTTCTCTTGAGAGCAAAGGAGAAGGCATTGACGGGCGCAGACTGAGGCGCTGCGCCGGTCAACTTCACGCCATCAGGCCCGATATCCGCGATGGTCAGGCGGACCCCGCTGTTTACCGGGATCGATTTGGCGATGTTCAGCATGATCTCAAGTGGCCCCTGTGAAGCCTCAACCACCGGTTCAAGCTCGTCCCACTTGGCCATCTGGGTTCCATACTCACTGGCGATATCTCGAACCTGATCGGCACTCTTTGCCAGTCGATCACGCTGCTGCATGTCCTGCCACAAGCCAAAGAACAACCAGCCAACGACCCCGAGATAAATCAAGGAGACGGCAGCGACTCCCGCATAGATCTGGTTCCTTTGCTGACGCTCGCGACGAGCGGCACGCACGTCCGCCGGCAGCAATCGGCTTTCCGGCCTGGGAGTCACCGGATCACGACGGCGCTCGACCACGGCAGTCACTCCAAGCCCCTCCGCCAACGCACCAGCCTCACCCAACTCACCCTCCGGCGGCCAGACATGCACGTGCTGTGGCGTGATTTTCAGTCCCTGAAGCCCCAACTGCCCGAGAGCCAGATGGATTTCCCGGAGGAAGTTCACGTCGGGCACTTTCCCTTCGAAAGAGGTCGCCTGCGCGTAGAGCAGCTTGCCGCCGGAATGAATCGCAAAAACCCAGCGACCGAGCTCTTTCCAAGCCGTCACCGCATCTCCATCCGCCTTGAAGGCACGCGCCGAAAGATCGAATTCCTTGGGCGTCCGCAGGGGCAGCTCACCTTCGCTTGGATTCTTAAGAACGGCATGAAGAAGTACCGTCGACTCCTCCCCCTCGGTCACAACAAAATGATCGCTCAACTGCCCGGCCATCGGGTCCGGACGAATCCCAAGTCGCTCGGCATGCATCACCGCCAGATCCTCAAACAAGGACGGATCGGTGCTCGGAGCTCTAAAAGGAAGCGTGTGGATCGCCTTCACCGGGAAGAGCATCGACAAATCGCCGCTCGGCAAGTCGCCCAGCTCGCCGATCATCATCGGCCCCCCTTCGGAAAGCCTCACAAAGCCACCCTCGGGGACATGCTTCCACAACTCCCAGCCAGCAGGACCGGGGACCAGTAACGATATTTCAGGCTGCTTGCTCAAGGGATCACCTCCTCAGTTCGTTCAAGGATTGCCGGCTGGCCGGTCCGATTTCGCACCACAAGTGTGATTTTACGTCGCGAGCCTGTGGCCTTGCCGACGCTTTCAATGCGGGTTGTGGTATCATTTATGGTAAAGCGAGCCAAAATATCGGGGCGGAGATTGGGGTCTACACCGAGAAGTGCAAGCGCTTCCTGTAACGACCTGAAGGGCGTGTCATCGTCGGTATCACGAATTCCATCGGGACCTCGCACCGTTTCGGGAATGATCGTTGCGGCCTCGGGGGTCACCTCGGCAGCCACGGCAATCATCTCGGGATCTGCCTCATTGATATCAAGCCCACAGGAACTCCAAATCGTGAACCAGCTCCGCCAATCCGGCCGATACGCTTCAACCAAGTCCATCCCCCGCACCAAACGCATTTCCTCAAGGTTATAAAACGGACGATTGAACGGCTGATTCACCCTACCAGCCTCCTCGTAAGCGGCAACTTCTGCACCATTCAGCGTTTCTTCGTCGTCAGGATCTACCCAGTCGGCCAAGGCATCGACCACCGCTGCAGACTGATCAATATCGAGCCCCCAGTCGATGAACATGCTCTTGAGCAGGTTCTTGTCCTCCTGCGAGGCCAGAATGTTGATGTTGAATTTTCCACCCTCTGAAACGAGCTTCACCTCAAAGCCTTCGTCGTTTTCCTCCGACCACTGACTGAGAATCGGGTCACCGCGCTCAACCGCAGGATTGGCTCCAAGGGCGATCCCCATTTCGGCGAGTTGTTTCGCACGAAATCCATTGATTTTGGCCGAGGCGACATCGAGATCGAAGGCCACCACCTTGAGCGCCGCCACGGAGGCAAGCGCCAGAATGGCAATCAGCCAAATCACCGCGACCAAGGCCGAACCTCTTGGGTCCTTGGTTTGAGTTCTCATCGCTGGCCTCCTCTCTGACCACCAGTCGGTCTTCCTCCACCCTGTCCCGGACGAATCTGAGGCGTGCCGCCGGGCAAAGTCTGAGGCCCACCATCCTGCCCTGGCTGAACGGCCCCTCCATTTGCAGTATTCCCCCCAGTTCCGCCTGCGGCCCCCTGCTGCATCATCTGGCGAATCAGCACCTCCGGGTTCTGCTTCGGCGTAATCCAGAAAACGTGGCGGATCGGATCGGCAAACTGATCGCGCATGTAGGTCAGCTCCAACTGCAATGGCAGCCGACCGGCGATCTCCCAGTCCGTCTGCCACTCGTCCATGCTGCGACCGTCAAGCACCTGCCAGGCGAAAACCGCGACGTCCTCCATCAGCACCACTTCGGCAAATGGCTCTTCATCGCCGATCGGAGCATTGGCACCGACGCGTTGGGTTTCCTCCAAAATCTCGCCCTCGTAGTATCGCAGAACGATATCATAGAGCCTGTCTCGCCCACGAACCGTCGAAAGTTGAACCGACTGCGCGATGCGCTCGTTCCCTCCCCAAGTGAAACTCAAGGGTACGTTCTGAATCGTTAGATCCGAACTCACTTCACTCAGAAGATTACTCCCGGCATTGTCCGCCAAAAGCTCAAGCCGCGCATTCCCGGGTAGCGAGGCGAACATCGAATCCAGCAGCTCAAACAGTGCGGTATCGATACTCTCCTCGTTCTGTTTCTCCACCACTGTCCGCCCCAACGCAATGTTCTGTGACGCCACAGCAAAGATCATTCCCACCAGCAAGGCGAGCAGACCAATCGCCAGCACCAACTCGAGCAAGGTGAAACCGCCACGAACGACTCGATATGATCCGGGGATTTTCATGGCTGATAAAGTCGACCGTATCTCCAGGTCTCGGCAGTTTCCTTGTTCCACACGCCGTCCTCATACCAGTTCGCCGCTACTTCAATCCGGAACATCTGCTGGAGCAGTTGACCGTCCTGGTTCTCCAACTGATCAAGAATCTCGATCGTCGTATCAATCTCCACGGGAGCGGCACCGATTTCCTCACGCAGCGCAAGCGTCGTGGTCCCCTCCTCCAAAACCGGCAGGGACAGAGCCTCCCGTAAGGCACTATCGAGGATCCGTGTAATCTGCATACGCCTCTGAGCCAATGACGCCGCGTCTGCGGTTTTCGCCAGCGCCACCGCAAAACCCGTCGCCGCGATCGCAAAAATCCCGATCGCCAGCACCACCTCCATCAGGAGGAATCCACGGAACGCTCGGCTGTGGTAGTTCGTCTTCATCGGATTTCAGATTCAATCCCCGCAACGGAGGCGGTTAGAGGGTGAAACACGACCTCCACCCAGCTCCCATCGACCTCCACCCGAAGCCCTACGGGTTCGCAGATGCCGCTCGGATCAAAACGCCACACATGCCGGTCACGAGTCGTTATCGGAATCCAATCGGCCGTCGCCCATCGCTTCAATGAAATCATCATTTCCGGATCCGCCGTCCACGAATCGCGAACGGGTGGCTGATCTGAGGGTTGATCAATTTCGGACTCATTCTCGAAGTTAAAACTCTCCGAGTAATCACGTCGTTCCTCGATCGAAGCCAGCACATCATCCCGATCACCCGGATCTAAGACCGCTTCGGCATATGGCATCAGGCTGACCGTCTTGTCGCTAAACTCAAGGGCGTAAGGCCGCTGCTGAAGTGTCGCGATCGTCCGCGCCCTCTTTGCCAGCACTTCGATGTCCTGATAAGCAGCCGTTAGCCGAGCCTCATCACGATTGAAGTACATCGCAGCAAGCCCGCCGCCGACGATCATCACGGCGATTGAAAGCACCACGACGATCTCCAACAGAGTGAAGCCTCCTCGCCGAGCCTTACTCGTCCTTCTGGCTGCTGATATCATCTTCGTTGCCCTCGATTCCGTCGGGTCCGGTGCTGATGATCTCGAACATCGTCGAGTCCTGCGAACCCGGATACTTGTAACCATACGGATTCTGCCATGGATCGGTCGGAACGCGGTCCATCAACTGCGTCCAACGCTTGGCCGGCGGCGTCGTGTTTGGCTTCTCAACAAGAGCTTGCAGACCCTGCTGGGTCGTCGGGTAGCGCCCGTTGTTGACCTTATACAGCCGCAGCGCAGCGCTGAGCGAATTGAAGTCACCGCTGACACGCTGGCGGTCAGCACCTCCGCTGACCTTCCCCATCACCGTGATGGCACCACCGATGATCACGGCGATGATACCGAGCACGATGACCATTTCGAGAAGCGAGAAACCCGCACGGACACGACGACGATTGGAAGAATTGAATTTCATGGATTTAGGATGACCTGTTCTTGGTGGGGAAACCCTTACGCCTCAGAGAACCCCGTGCGAACCAAAAGTTGTCGGGAAAATCAGGAAAACACGCTCAATTCTAAAGAAATTCGGCGTTTAGCCCCTCCACAGACCTCATCGACACCCCAATTTCAGAAAACAGCCAAAAAGCGGCGCACAATAATCTTGGCGAAATCCGCTCCTTGCCGCTTCCCTTCCCCCCACATGAATAAGGTCCTCATCATCGGAGCCGGCGGAGTCGGCAGCGTCGTCGCCCACAAATGCGCCATGCTCGCCGAAGTCTTCGGCGAGATCACCCTCGCTTCCCGCACTGTTTCCAAGTGCGAGGCCATCGCCGCCTCGATCAAAGAGCGCACCGGACGCGACATCGCCACTTTCCAGGTCGATGCCGACAAGCCACCCGAAACCGCCGCCCTTATCCGCAAAGTCGGGGCCACCCTGCTCATCAACGTCGCCCTGCCCTACCAGGACCTCACCCTCATGGACGCCTGCCTTGAAGCCGGCATCGACTACCTCGACACCGCGCACTACGAG
>Ga0100399_1004005_pt1 | contig 10261 bp, 7 predicted proteins | sample CryGeymeta201523_FD_81545 | JGI IMG/M metagenome (GOLD analysis project Ga0100399, IMG submission 81545) | Groundwater microbial communities from Crystal Geyser aquifers in Utah, USA - Crystal Geyser metaG 2015-23 | ecosystem: Environmental > Aquatic > Deep subsurface > Groundwater | place: USA...
CAATGGAAAATCGATGATTATAATTGGAGCCGGTGTCAATCACTGGTTCCACACCGATATGATATACCGCAGCGCCATTAACATGCTCATGTTTTGCGGTTGTGTTGGCCAGTCGGGTGGGGGCTGGGCACATTACGTGGGGCAGGAAAAAGTACGCCCGCAAACCGGCTGGTTGCCACTGGCTTTTGCCCTCGACTGGAACCGCCCGCCCCGCCAAATGAACGCCACCTCGTTTTTTTACATGCACACCGACCAGTGGCGGTATGAAAAAGTTGGATTGTCGGAGTTGATTTCGCCTTTGGCAAACAAAGCAGATTGGAGTTCAAAATCGATGATCGACTGCAATGTGAAAGCCGAGCGGATGGGCTGGCTGCCCTCCGGTCCGCAGTTAAACGAAAATCCGCTTGAACTGGCAAAACAAGCTGAGCAGGCAGGGAAAGATGCTGAAAAATTCATAACAGAAAAGTTAACAAATAACGAATTGAGTATTGCTTCGGAAGATCCTGACAATCCAAAAAACTTTCCGAGAAACCTTTTTGTGTGGCGGTCGAATTTGCTGGGGTCAAGCGCCAAAGGGATGGAATATTTTATGAAACACCTGCTGGGAACGCAAAACAGTGTGTTTGGTGAAGATTTAAAAACCAACGGGCAACAGCTTCCAAAGGAAGTGAAGTGGCACGACACAGCGCCGGAGGGCAAACTCGACCTGCTGGTAACACTCGATTACCGCATGTCAACAACCACGCTACATTCTGATATTATTTTGCCCGCAGCTACCTGGTACGAAAAGAACGACCTAAGCACTTCCGACATGCACCCTTTTATCCATCCGTTTTCCAAAGCCGTTGACCCGGTGTGGGAGGCCCGTTCCGACTGGGATATTTTCAAAGGCCTTGCCAAACGGTTTTCAGAATTAGCAGAGAACCACCTTGGAAAAGAAAAAGATATTGTGTTGTTGCCTTTACAGCACGATTCACCCATGGAAATTTCAGAAACTGCTAATGCTGAAGACTGGAAAGAAAATGGCTCGGAACTGAAGCCGGGGAAAAACATGTCGAAAATCATTGAGGTGGTTCGCGATTACCCGGAAACGTATAATCGTTTCACAACTCTTGGCCCCTTAATGGAAAAAGCTGGTAATGGTGGAAAAGGGATTAACTGGAACACTGAAAAAGAGGTAGAGTTTCTCAAGCTGCTGAATAAAACTTCTGAAAACGAAGGTGAAACGAAAGGTTTGGCAAAAATTGAAACCGACATTCAGGCGGCTGAAACTATCCTTACTTTGGCGCCTGAAACCAACGGGAATGTTGCAATAAAGGCATGGGAAGCCTTATCGAAAACTACCGGCAGGAACCACAAACATTTGGCAGAAGCCCGGGGGGATGAAAAAATAAGGTTCAGGGATTTGCAGGCCCAGCCGCGCAAAATAATCACTTCGCCAATCTGGAGCGGAGTTGATTCAGAAGAGGTTTCGTACAATGCCGGATATACCAATGTGCATGAACTCATTCCATGGCGCACGCTCACGGGCCGCCAAACTACCTATCAGGATCATCCCTGGATGGTTGCTTTTGGCGAAAATATGGTGTGCTACAAACCGCCCATCAATACAAAATCGGTACAACAGGCAATGAGCAAACTAAATAAATCGGATGAATACCTGGTAATTAACATGATGACACCGCACAACAAGTGGACTATTCATTCTTCGTGGTCGGATAACCTGCTGATGCTAACGCTGGGGCGCGGTGGCCCTGTTGTTTGGATGAGCGAAAAGGACACGGCGAAAATAAACCTGAAAGACAATGACTGGGTAGAAGTTTTTAACAGCAATGGAGCAACAGTGGCCCGTTTAATTGTTTCGCAACGGGTGCCTGAAAATGCCCTGATTATGTACCACAACCAGGAACGTACCGTGAATATGCCCGTGAACCAGATTAATGGAAACCGTGGCGGGGTGCATAATTCGGTAGAACGAATCAGCCTGAAACCCACGCACATGATTGGGGGTTATGCCCAACTGAGCTATGGCTTTAACTATTACGGAACGATTGGCTCCAACCGCGATGAGTTTGTTATAATTCGCAAATTGAGCAAAGTGGAATGGAAGGACCAAGCATCTGATGAAAACTAAAAACGAACAATAATGAAAATACGTGCGCAAATAGCCATGGTTTTAAACCTCGATAAATGCATCGGATGCCATACCTGTTCGGTAACCTGCAAAAATGTCTGGACCTCACGCAAGGGCGTGGAATATGCCTGGTTCAACAATGTTGAAACCAAACCAGGCATTGGATATCCTGATGATTGGGAAAACCAGGAAAAATGGAAAGGCGGCTGGAAACTGGATAAAGGAAAACTAAAACCCCGGATGGGGAACAAAACAGGCATCATGAAAAATATTTTTGCCAATCCGAATATGCCATTGATTGATGATTATTACGAGCCGTTCACCTTCAACTACTCCATTTTGCACAAAGGATCCAAATTTAAAACCCCGCCAACGGCAAGGCCTTATTCAATCCTTACAGGCAAACCCATGGAAAAGATTGAAAAATCGGCCAACTGGGAAGACAACCTGGGCGGGACATTCGAAAACCGCAGCAGGGAAAAGAATTTCGACAATGTGCAAAAAGAAATCTATGGAGAGTTTGAAAACTCGTTCATGATGTATATCCCCCGTCTTTGCGAACATTGCCTTAACCCGGCCTGTGTGGCGGCCTGCCCTTCGGGAGCCATATACAAGCGCGATGAAGACGGCATAGTGCTCATCGACCAAAGTCGTTGCCGTGGCTGGCGGCAGTGCGTCAGCGCTTGTCCGTATAAAAAAGTTTACTTCAACTGGGAAACACAGAAATCGGAAAAATGCACGTTCTGTTATCCGAAAATTGAAGTGGGCGAACCAACAATTTGCAGCGAGTCGTGCGTGGGCCGGATTCGTTATATCGGCGTTATTCTGTATGATGCCGATAAAATTCTTGAAGCCGCTTCGAATAAAAACGAACAGGATATTTATGGCGATCATCTCGGGCTGTTTTTAAATCCGAACGACCCGGAAATTGAATGCGAGGCAAAAAAACAGGGTATTCCTTTCAATGTGCTGGAGGCGGCCAAAAATTCTCCCGTGTATAAAATGGCTATCGACTGGAAAGTAGCTTTCCCGCTGCATCCCGAATACCGCACTTTACCCATGGTTTGGTATGTCCCGCCTTTATCGCCTGTTGTTCACGCAGCCGATAGCGGCAAAATAGGCGTAAACGGAATGTTGCCCGATGTTGAAGATTTACGCATTCCCACAAAATACCTGGCCAACATGTTTACTGCCGGCGATGAAATACCTGTAAAAGATGCCCTGAAACGGATGCTGGCCATGCGGGCATACATGCGCAGCAAAACGGTTGATAATGAGCTGAATGTTTCAGTTTTGGAACAGACCGGTCTCACTCCCGAAGAAACCGAAAAGATGTATGAACTGATGGCCATTGCCAATTACAACGATCGTTTTGTGATTCCGACATCGCACCGGGAATATGCAAAAGATGCCTTTGGATACAAAGCTTCATGCGGTTTTTCAGACAATGGGGGATGTGGCGACGAAAAATTTAAAAACCTGTTTGGGGGAATGTAACATGCTAAAAACGTATAAAATACTTTCTTTACTGCTTTCATATCCCGATGCTGAGTTGCAGGGTTTTCTCCGGGAAGCGGAAACTGAACTGAAGGGTGAAGCGCTGCTGCCTTCAGAAAAAATTGATGGGATTGTCCGGTTTGTCAGCCATTTCAGTAAAATGGATTTAACCAACTGGCAGGCGGAATATGTTCAGCTTTTTGACTATTCGCGCAGTGCATCCCTCCATCTTTTCGAGCACATTAAAGGCGGCTCGAAAGACCGGGGACAGGCTATGGTTGATATGCTGGAGTTTTACCGCGAAAACGGAATGGAGCTGTCATGTAACGAATTGCCCGATTACATCCCGGTTTTTCTGGAATTTTTGTCCGGCCTGGAAAGTCCGAAAGCCGCCGGACTTCTGGCTGAACCTGTTCATATTATCGACCGTGTTTATTTGGCTTTGAAGGAAAAGGACAATCCATACCAGCATGTATTTTCTGCTGTTATCTCGTTGTCGGCAAAACAGCCCGACAAAAAAACCACTGAACAGGTTATTCAAAACGAAAAACCTCTTGACCTGGACGCTGAATATGAGGAAGAACCAGTGGAATTTGGCGGAAATAATTCTTGTGTAAATTGTAAAAAATAAGGCTATGGAAAACTATATCAACAACTTTTTATTTACCTACTTTCCCCACATTGCATTTGCCGTGTTCTGGTTTGGACTGATAACCCGTTTTATTGTAGCCAATAAAAGCATCCAGGCAAAATCGACCCAGATTCTGGCGAAAGACGGGGTGCGAAAAGGCAACAATTTGTTCCATTACGGAATAATCCTTATATTTTTGGGTCATTTTACCCTGTTTCTGCCCGAAGAAATTTATCACCTCGTAATGAGTACCGAAACAAAACGAATTATTGCCCTTATTTTAGGAACTACATTTGGGGTGATTACCTTCACCGGAATGATTGTTTTACTTAAAAGGCGGATAACCAACGAACGCGTGAGGTTTACCAGCAATTTTCACGATTATTTTATTTTATTGCTTTTGATAGTGGAAGCAGGCTTGGGTTTGGCTTCCATTGCCCAAACGGCATCTACTACTGTTGTTGAATATTCCGCGCTGGGCGTGTGGGCACAGAAAGTTATAACCTTCCAGCCCGATGCCGGGGCGGTAATTGCTGCTCACAGCATATTGTACAAGATTCATTTTACCATAGGCCTTATAATTTTTATGATTTTCCCCTATACCAAACTCATGCACATTCTGGTTTTACCTGTCGTTTATTTCTTCAGGTCCGGATATCAAATAATCCGTAAAAGAGCATAACAAAATGCCTCAATGAGATTTCTACAATTATCCTCAGATTACAATTATTTTCTTTTAAATGTGGACTAAAAGGTCTTTTTGGTAATTTAAAAAATATTTTTTATCTTTGAATCAAATAATCAACCTATGCTGAGTAAAATGAATCAATATGAGATTTGGTGCCTTGAATATACTCAAATACAAAATTACAGAGGTATCAAGCCAGACTCCTGTGAAATTGCAAAAGAAATTGATGTGCCCCGAATGTTAATAGCCAAAATTTTTCAGCAGCTTGTTAGAAATGGTTTTATTTTATCCGTAAAAGGTAAGGGAGGAGGATTTTATTTCGATAATAATCAACCCGAATTTAAGATTATAGAAGTGATGCAAGCCACAGGAGATTGTAAAATCCTGACTGAATGTTTTTTGGGTATCAGTAGTTGTAGCCCTGAAAGTCCATGTCCGGTACAAGAGAATTGGGCCAGGCTGAGAACAGCCATTAGTTCGCTTGTCACAACAGTAACTATTCAATCGCTGGCCAGGTCAACCCCACCTTTTACGAATTCAGTCCAACATGACTAAACTATAAAATCAAAATTCAAAATGAATGATTTTTTTACAGAGTTCCGCAATGACCACCGCCAGATAAGAGACTTGATTCTGAATAAAAGTAACGAACAAATAAAAAAACTCGTAATAAAAATTTTACTGTTTTAAATTTTGTAAAAATTTCACACTATTTTTTTCAAATTAAACCAATAAAAATTAACAATTATAATGAGATGAAACAATTACTGTCGATTACCGCAATTTTTCTTTTTACATTGGTAGGATTCTTTGCACAGTCTCAAAACAACGGAGAAAATTTGTTCAAAGTCTGCGCCGCTTGTCATACCATTGGCAAAGGCCGGCTTGTTGGGCCCGATTTAAGCCGGGTCTATGAAAAAAGAGAGCAAGACTGGTTGATAAAATTTATCCGGTCGTCGCAAAAAATGGTGAAAGAAGGCGATCCGGATGCAGTTTCGATTTTTAAGGAATTTAACCAGATTCCCATGCCCGATAATAACCTTACCGATAATGAAATTATTAGTATCATTGATTTCATCAAGGCTACTGATTCTAAAGAATCAGGCACAGCAACTGCCGAAACTATTACTGAGGAACAAAAACCCGATACACTGGCTACTGCTTCGGTAATTTTTTCAAATGATTTATTAAAAAAGGGCAAAGCTTTATTTTACGGTTATGAAAAATTTTCAAACGGGGCACCATCGTGTATTGCATGTCACAATATTATGGACGAATCGTTAATTGGGGGTGGAAAATTAAGTTTTGAACTTACAAAATCTTATTCGAAATTAAGTGCGGCAGGTATTGGCGCCATTTTGGCCAATCCCCCATTTCCGGTAATGAATAAAGCTTTGAACAATAAAAAACTAACCGAAGAAGAAATAAACGCCATTACAGCTCTCCTTCAGTTTACCGACCAACGATACACAGAAAATTCGCAAACATCAGACAATAACCTTATTTTTCTATTAATGAGTTTCGTAGTTGCTATGCTTTTAATAGTCCATATTTATATTATGTATGGGAATCGAAAAATCCCATCAAATAACTGAAAAATCAAATTTATTTTAACACCAGATTAAAACCAAAATATATGAGTTGGATTAAAGACATGATTTCTCCCAAAGCCCGGCAGTGGGAAGAATTTTACCGCAACCGCTTTCAGCATGACAAAACGGTTAGGAGCACTCACGGAGTGAACTGTACCGGCGGCTGTAGCTGGAACATCCATGTAAAAGACGGTATTGTGGTTTGGGAAACCCAGGCCTTGGATTACCCGCTGCTCGAAAGTTCTCTGCCGCATTACGAACCACGTGGTTGCCAGAGAGGGATTTCATTTTCGTGGTATTTGTACAGCCCGGTCCGGGTTAAATACCCTTTAATTAGGGGAGCTTTAATCGATTTGTACCGCGAAGAGAAAGAAAAAACCGGTAATGCAATGTTGGCATGGGAAAATATTCAGCAGGATCCGGAGAAAAGAAGACGATACCAGAAAGCCAGGGGAAAAGGGGGTTTTCGCAGAATATCGTGGGACGAGGCGCTGGAAATTGCGGGTGTTGCCAATATTTACACCGCTAAAAAATATGGCCCCGACCGGGTGGTTGGCTTCTCCCCAATCCCGGCAATGTCGATGATGAGTTTTGCAGCCGGTTCAAGGTTCCTTCAGCTTTTTGGCGGGGTGAACCTAAGTTTTTACGACTGGTATTGCGATTTACCCAATTCGTTCCCCGAAATCTGGGGGGAACAAACCGATGTTGCAGAAAGCGCCGATTGGTACAACTCGAAATTCGTGGCAGTGATGGGCGCAAACCTTGGTATGACCCGAACTCCTGATGTTCACTTTTTCGCCGAATCAAGGCACAATGGAACTAAAACCGTTGTTTTTTCGCCCGACTTTAACATGGTATCGAAATATGCCGACCAGTGGATTCCTGTTCATGCCGGGCAGGATGGCGCTTTTTGGATGGCGGTTACCCACGTTATTTTAAAAGAGGCCCATTTTGAACAAAAAATACCGTATTTCATCGAATACACAAAAAAATATACCGATGCGCCTTTCCTCGTTGAATTAAATAATGAGGGGGAAAATTATGTTCCGGGCCGTTTATTAAGGGCAAATAGCATCGAAAAATATAATACGAGTGAAAATGGCGATTGGAAATTCCTGAACATGGATGAAAAAACCGGTGAATTTGTTTGTCCGCCAGGAAGTTCAGGCCATCGCTGGCAGGAGAAAAAAGGAAGCTGGAACCTTCAGTATAATGATGGTGAAACAGGGAAAGAATATAATCCTTTATTGAGCCTGATTGAACTGAAAGACGAGGTATTGCAGGTTGAATTTACCCATTTTGAACAAAATAAAAAGGTAAAAAGAGGTGTTCCGGTAAAATATCTTCAAACAAAAAACGGGAAAATTACCTTTACCACTGTTTACGACCTGATGATGGCGCAGCATGGTGTTAGCCGCGGGCTCGATGGCGATTACCCGGCTGATTATAAAGATACAAACTCGGCCTACACTCCTGCCTGGCAGGAAATTTACACCGGGATAAGTTCGGGCACTGTAATTCAGTTTACGCGCGAGTGGTACAAAACAGCCAAAGCCACAAACGGAAAATGTTCGGTAATAATCGGTGCTGGAATAAACCACTGGTATCATAGTAACCTGATTTACAGGTCAGCAACCATGTCGCTCATTTTAACCGGTTGTATTGGCGTAAATGGCGGCGGGATGAACCATTATGTGGGGCAGGAAAAACTGGCGCCGTTCGATTCCTGGGGCACAATCATGTCGGGGAAAGACTGGAAAATCCCTGCAAGGTTTCAACAAGCCCCAATCTGGCATTACATTCATTCCGACCAATGGAGATACGACGGCAACCAGGCCGATTATAATGCAGTCCCCAAAAACGGTTTTTCATCGCAACATTCTGCCGACCTCATTGCCAAATCGGTACGAAACGGATGGATGCCCTTTTTTCCTCAATACAATAAAAATTCATTCGACATTGCCGCTGAGGCAAAGAAAGCCGGTGCTACCGGCACCAAAGGAATTCAGGACTATATTATCGATAAACTGAAAACCGGTGAATTGAAATATTCGGTACACCAACCCGATAATGAGGAAAATTTTCCGAGAGTTTGGTACATCTGGCGTGGAAACGCTTTATTGTCGAGCGCGAAAGGGCACGAATATTTCCTGAAACATTACCTCGGGACGCACCATAATGATATTGCCGACGAGGTGGCCAAAGAATTTGTAAAAGAAATTGAATGGAAAGAAAATGCACCGGAAGGAAAACTGGATTTAGTTGTGGATTTAAATTTCAGGATGGACACTTCGGCGTTGTATTCCGATATTGTGTTGCCGGCAGCATCATGGTACGAAAAAGCCGACCTGAACAGTACCGACATGCACTCCTTTATCCATCCGCTGTCGGCTGCAATTCCGCCGGTGTGGGAATCAAAAACCGACTGGGAAATTTTCCGCGAAATTGCCCGGGTAACCAGCGAAGTTGCCAAAGAGCACCTGCCGGAACCCATGCTCGACATTGTTAATATACCAATCGCTCACGACTCGCCGGGAGAAATTTCACAATCCGAAATTAAAGACTGGTTTACTGGTGAATGTGAAGCAATACCCGGCAAAACCATGCACGACATTGTGACCGTGGAAAGGGATTACACCCAGGTTTATAATAAATTTATCAGCCTGGGCGATAATGTAAGAAACGGACTCGGCGCTCATGGAATTTCGTTTCCGTGCAATGATTATTACGACCAGTTACTCGAAAATACGCACCATGTAAATACAATTGATGGTAAAAAATACCCCTCCATAAAAGAAGATGTAAAAGCAATTGATGCTGTTTTACTTCTCTCTTCAGTAACCAATGGAAAACTGAGTGAAAGGGCTTTTGAAAGTGCTGAAAAAAATACAGGCATGGATTTGAGCAATCTTCGCCCTCAGAACAACGATTCCTCAATAACTTACAACGATTTACTGGCACAGCCACGCCGGCTTTTAAATTCCCCTTTGTGGTCGGGTACCATGGAAAATGGCAGGGCATATTCGGCATTTACGATGAATATCGAATACCTGATTCCCTGGAGGACACTCACCGGCCGGCAACACATGTACCTCGACCACCAGGGATATATTGCTTTTGGTGAAAACCTGCCTACCTATAAACCATCACCGCGGCCTGAATTGTATGGCGATTTGCGCAAATCGGTTAAAGAGGGCAGGGCGAAACTTTTTAACGTGCTTACCCCTCACGGGAAATGGCACATGCATACAACCTATGGAGATACGCTGAGAATGCTTACGCTTTCGAGGGGGATGGAACCCTGCTGGCTGAATGAAAAAGATGCAGAAGCACTGGGTGTGAAAGATAACGATTGGGTTGAAGTGCTTAACGATAACGGGGTTTACTGCACCCGCGCCTGTGTAAGTTCGCGCATTCCTCCGGGCATTTGCATCATTTACCACGCACCCGAACGAACTTATTCGGTGCCAAAATCACCCAGCCGCGGAAATAAAAGAGCAGGCGGACATAACAGCCTGACACGCCTGCACCTGAAACCCAATCTGCTGGTTGGCGGTTACGGACAGTTTTCTTTCGCGATGAATTACTGGGGGCCGGTGGGCGTTAACCGTGATACGTTTGTTTTTGTTCAAAAAATGGATCAGGTGAATTTTTAAAATAATAAACAGGAGATATGAAGAATATACGATCACAAATTTCAATGGTTTTTCACCTCGATA
>Ga0100399_1004037_pt1 | contig 10218 bp, 7 predicted proteins | sample CryGeymeta201523_FD_81545 | JGI IMG/M metagenome (GOLD analysis project Ga0100399, IMG submission 81545) | Groundwater microbial communities from Crystal Geyser aquifers in Utah, USA - Crystal Geyser metaG 2015-23 | ecosystem: Environmental > Aquatic > Deep subsurface > Groundwater | place: USA...
GCGCGCTCTCGCCAGCCATGACATGCTGCTTGACGGGATGCTCGACCTCGGCTTCGGCCCTTATCGCCTCGCCCTGCCGAGCCGGGCGCGGATGCCAACGTCAACCGACGACTGGGATGCGGTGACGGCGCGGTTGCGGGCCGCGCTTGACCCCGGCGGGCGTTTCGGCGCCGGGAGGTAGAAGCCGGCGCCGACGAGGTCTGGCGACGGCGCGCGTCGCCAGACCCGAGTGCGTCAGCGACTCACCACTTCTTGAACTTCTTCTTGACACTTTTGGTGGCGCTCTTGAGCTTGTCGGCGGCGGCCTTCGCGGCCTGCTCGGCTTTCGCCTTTGCTTCCTTCGCCGCCTTCTCCGCAGCCGCCTTGGCCGCAGCCGCAGCTTTCTCCGCCTGGGCCTTCGCTTCGGCCGCAGCCTTCTCAGCCGCCGCCTTGGCCTCGGCCGCGGCCTTCTCGGCCTGCGCCTTGGCCTCGGCCGCGGCCTTCTCGGCCTGCGCCTTCGCCTCCGCCGCGGCCTTCTCCGCCTGCGCCTCGGCCTCAGCCGCGGCCTTCTCTGCGGCCTCCTCGGCGGCGGCGGCGGCCTTGGCCGCGTCGTCGTCCACGGCGTCGTAGGCGGCCGTGGCCCCCATTTCGGCGTAGTGGGTGTCCACCGTCATCTCGACATCAACGCCGACCCCGACATAGGCGGCGACGTCGCCGCTGACGCCGACCGTCACCGCGCCGTTGTCGTAGCCGGCGGTCCCGCCGCCGCCCACGCCGTAGCCGCCCGCGCTGACGCCGGCGCCGGTGGTGGCGCCGCCCACATTGTCCACGCCGTAGCTGTAGTTGGCGTTCGCCTCGACCGCCGTGCCGTGGAACACCTCGCCCTCGCCCGAGGCGCCATAGGCCCCGCCGCCGTGCTGGATCGACGCCTCGCCCTGGGCGTAGGTGCCCGACTTCACGCCGACGTCGCCGCCGAGCGACATGTTCACCGGCCCCGCCTCGACGCCAACCGACGCCTCCGCCGTGGCCGAGGCGTAACTGCCCGCGAAGGCGCTGGCCCCGGTCTCATTCTGGTCGTGATGGACCTCGGCGGAGACGCCGGAGACGACCGACACCTCTGCCGAGGCGCCCACGGTCGCCGGACCGGCCTCGACCTCGACCGAGGCGCCTGCGCTGGCCTCCGAGCCGCTGGCGAAGCCGTAGCCGCCGTCGCCGCTGGTGACGGTCGTGCCGCTGGAGGCCGACGCGCCCACCGAGCCCGACGCGGCGCCGGAGGAAAAGCTCTCCGAAGCGTCCACCATGGCAACCGCGTCGCCGCCCTGGTCCTGCTTGAACAGGGTGTTGCCGCCAGAGGCGCTGATCAGCGCCTCGTCTGACAAAACCTCGTCAAAAGTCTCTATTTTCAGCTTTATATTTCGCGCCATCACTGGAACTCCACTTCTACATTGACAAACAGAGTAGTGTACTCACTTATGGCCCGCCAAATATTGAAGAAATACAAACGCAGCGCGCTGTCGGCCTTTGTTCATCACGAATCTGCGCCTGCACGCGCATCGGCCGCCACCAGCCCTGCGAACACCCCGCCCCGCGCGACGAGCTGAGCATAGTCGCCGCTCTCGACAATCCGCCCGGCGTCAAGCACATGGATGCAATCGCAATGCCGGATGGTGTCGAGACGGTGGGCGACGGTGATCGTCGTCGCCTTCAACCCATCCAGCGCGGCGGCGACGCGGGCCTCGCGCGCAGGGTCCAGCGCACTGGTGGCCTCGTCCAGCACCACGATGCGCGGCTTCTGCGCCAGCGCCCGCGCGATCAGCAGCCGCTGCACCTGCCCGCCCGAGAACACCGAACCGGCGTCGCCGATGGGCGTCGAAAGGCCGAGCGGCAGGGCGCGCACTTCATCGTCGATCGCCGCCTGCTCCAGCGCGCGCCAGGCGTCTTCCACGCTCAGACGCAGACCCAGCGCGATGTTTTCCAGGATGGTGCCGGGAAAGAGCTGGCCTGACTGGCCCACGACGCCGATCTGCCGCCGCACCGCCGCCGCGTCGAGCTGGTCGAGCCCGATGCCGTCATAGCGCACGCGACCCTGCTCCAGCGTCTCCAGCCCCAGGATGGCGCGCAGCAGCGTGGTCTTGCCCGAGCCCGACGGACCCACGATGGCGACATGCTCGCCCGGCTTCACCGCCAGCGACACGTTGTCGAGAATGGGCCGCGCGTTGGGGTCGCGCCGCACCGTCACGCGGTCGAGGTTCAGCGCGCCGCTCAGCGAAGCCGGCTGCATGCCTGCCTGATTCGGCGCCGGCTCCTTGTCAAGCAGCGGCTGGATCATCTTGTGCTTCAGCCCCAGCATGCTCACGTCGAGAAAACTGTGGACCAGCGTGACGGCGGCGCCGGTGACGGTCATCAGCGCGACGGTGAACGCCACGCTGTCCTGAACCGCCATCGTCTTGTGGAACACGATGGCGGCGCCGATCCCGGTTGCGATGACGCCGCCCTCCAGCGCCTTCTCCAGCGCGTGGATGCGCGAACCCATCCGGTCGGTGACGAGAAACCGCTCCTTCAGCGCGAGGAAACTTTCCGCGAACAGAGAGAAAAAGCGTCGCTCGGCGCCGTAGGCGCGCAGCGCTTCCACCTGCGACAGAGCCTCATGCGATAGCGAGATCCAGCTCGTTGGCGAACTTGGCCCAGCGAACAGCGTCGCCACCTGCCGCTTCGCGGTCCACGCCGCGAAGCCGGTGGCGGCGACGATCACCGCCAGCGCGGCTGCGGCGGCGCCCGGGGCCGCCCGCATCATCACGCCGAGGCTGGGCAGCGCGATGAGCGCGGCGGCGGCCAGGCTGAGCGTCAGGCCCCACGCGCCGCTGTGCCAGCCTTCCACACAGCGCGTCACCAGCGCGGCCGCGGCGGGCGGCACGGCGGCGCCGCTTGCCGCGGCGCGGGTCACGCGGATCATCCGGTCGGCGCTCGCGACCCGCAGCATCAACCCCGTGCGCCCGTTGATGCGCAGCATGCTGAGTTCGGCGGCCAGCCGGGTCGCCAGCGCAGCCAGCACAAGGGCGAGCAGCATCGCAACCACATGCATGAGCAGCGGCGCATCTCGACCGGGAATGATTATCTCGGTCACCGCGATGTTGGCGATGGGCGTCAGCGCCAGCACCAGCCCGGCGATGAAAGTCATCAGCCCGAAAGCCGCCAGATCGCCCAGCTTCGGCCCAAGCGCATACCAGAACAGCATTTTCAGCGTAAGTTTGCCATCGGGCAGCGTGGGGCACAGCGCGAAGGCCTCATCGCCCAGTTCGGCCAGCATCGCCCGGTCAACCCGCCTGGGCGCGTGGGGCGCGTCACCATGCGTGACCACCCAGCGCGCGCCCTTCGGCGTTATCGCGACTGGCGCGCCGTCCGCCGCGCGGCTCGCCACCATCGGCAGGGCGAAGCGCTTCTCCCAGCCCGGCGTGAGCCTGACGGCGTGCGCCGTAAGCCCGGCCGAGCGCGCGAGTTGCTCCACAGCCTCCGCGGGGCCTTCTCCGCCGCCCGTTCCGCCTTCAGGCTTTCGATGGTAGTAGCGTGCGGCGGCGCGCACGGCGGCGGTCAATGGCGCCTCGGCGGCGGCGAAACTGCCGCCGGCCGCCGGACTGAGCATGGTCGAGACGCGGAACAGCACGTCGTCGAGCGCGCGCTCCTCGGCTTCGATGGCTGCGGCGTTGCGGTGGGCGTCGCGCGCGGGTTCAGCCATCACGCCGCCTCCGCCGACTCAGGCTGCCCTGCGGCGGCGACATCGGCCATGATCGCCTTCGGCGCCCCGCGCGCGGCGATCAGCCCGTCCTTCAGCAGAATCGCCTCGTCGCAGCGCAGCGCCGTTCCCGGACGATGCGTCACGATCACGACCGTCGCGCCGGTCTTGCGCAGCAAATCGAGCACTTGTTCCTCCGATCGCGCGTCGAGCGCGCTGGTCGTCTCATCGAGGATCAGCACGGCGGGTCGTCGCACGATGGCCCGCGCCAGCGCCAGCCGCTGCAACTCCCCGCCGCTGAAGCCTGTGTCGCCAGCGGTGATCTTGGCCGACAGGCCGGCCGGGCGGCGGCCAACCGCCTCGGCCAGCCCCACGAGGCGCACCGCCTCTGCAACCGCCTCGCCGGTGATGGTCGCGTCCCACAGCGTGATGTTCTGTTCTATGGTTCCGCTGAAAGTGGCCGGGGTCTGCCCGACATAGAGCAGCGATCGGCGCAACGCGTCCTGCGGCCAGTCGGCCAGCGCGATCCCGTCGAGGATCGCCATGCCCTCCGTCGGCTCCACCAGTCCCGCCAGCAGCCTGGCCATGGTGGACTTGCCGGCGCCGGAGCCGCCGACCAGCGCAACCATCGCGCCCGGTTCAATGATGCAATCGACCGCGCGCAACACCGGGCGACCCGGCGCATGGGCGAACGAGACGGCGGCCAGAACCAGCCTCCCCTCCACATGCTTGGGCGCGTCCACGCGGGCGCGGTCGTCAAAGGCGGCGGCGACGCGGTGCTGTTCGAGATCGGCCAGTCGCATGAGCGCGCCCGCGCTTTCCTGCAGCTGGCACAGTGCGGCTGCGAGTGTTGCAATGGGCTTGTTGAGCAGCCCCGCCAGCATCTGGATCGCCACCAGATCGCCCAGCGACAGCGTGCCCTCCATCGCCCGCGCCGCGCCCACCACCAGCACCACCGCGCTCAGCAGCAGGCCAGACGCGACAGGGCCAAGATTTGCGATGGCGCGCACCATGCCCAGGCGCTGTTCGGTGGCGAGGGCGCTTTCCTCGCCCGCCGTCCAGTTGCTCAACAGCAGCCGCTCGCGGCCCAGCATCCGGTAAGTCTGGAAGTTGACCATGCCCGAAGTCGCCACCGCCGCCGCGCGGCCTTCCGCCAGCTGATGCTCGCGCGTTCGCTCGGCCAGCCGTGCGGCGATGGCGCGCAGCGCGAGGAAGTTGACCGCGCAGGTCACGAACGCCGCCGCCATGATCACCGGGTCATAAAGCGACAGGATCGCGAAGTACGCCGCCGCGACCACCAGTTGCGGCGGCACGTTCGCCAGCGGCCCGGCCACGGCGCCGCCGATGTCGGAGCCGAGCCGGATGCGCGCCACCACCTCGCCCGCCGAGCGCTGCGCGAAGAACGATAGCGGCAGCGTCAGCGCCCGCCAGAAGCCGCGCAGCGCCGAGGTCGCGCCGATCTTGATCTTCCAGGTCGCCACCACCCAGGCCGAAAGGAACGCCAGCGTCACTTGCGCCGCGACCACAGCCGCCAGCACGCCAAGGAACGCGGGCGTCCAGCCCTTTTGCCCGGCGCCGAGAATGTGGTCCACGAAGGCGCTCATCGCGCCGGCCAGCGCCAGACCCGGGATCACCGACAGCACGCCGGAGCCGAACGCGACCGCCATCGCGTCGCGCGAACGCATCGCCTCGACGGCAAGCGCGCGCATCACCGAGGGCTGGCGACCATCACGGCGGAAGTCAGGCCCTGGCTCCAGCGCCAGCGTCAGACCGGTGAAGGACTCCCCGAACTCCTGCGCCTCCACCCGGCGGCGGCCCTGGGCGGGATCGAGGATGATGAAATGGTCGCGCCCGATGTGCTCCAGCACCACGAAGTGATTGAAGCACCAATGGATGATCTGCGGCAAGGGCAGCGCGGCGAGCCCATCGGGCTCGCGGCGCAGCGGCGCGACCCTCAGGCCGTAACTGCGCGCGGCGGCGCACAGGCCGGCGGCGCTCACGCCGTCGCGCGAAGCGCCACAGCGCTCGCGCGCCTCCTCAAGCGCGATCCACCTCCCATGCCGCGCAAGCGTCATCGCCAGACACGCGGCGCCGCATTCCGCCGCCTCCATCTGCAAAACCAGCGGCGTGCGGCGGGCGAACATCACGAGTCCTCGCCCAACAGACGGCGCAGCGCCGGCAGCGCCAGCGTCAGCAGCGTCTCACGCTCCACCGTGATGCGCCCCTCCAGCGGCGTGCCGGGCGACAGGCGCATGGCCGGCCCATCGCCGGAGGTCCAGGCGTAGCCAGAGATGGTGGTGGGATCGCGGTGCAGCGCCACACGCACGGCGAACGGCGCGCCGTCTCCGGCGGTGCTGGAGGCGAGCGAGCTGTTGCCGAGCACCCGGGTCAGCGCCTGCTCGGTGATCGGCGCCTCCGAGACCTCCATCACCGTGCCCCGCAGCCGACCCTGTTCGCGCGCGGGCATCGATAGCGGCGTCAGATAGACCTGATCGCCCACGTCAACCATCTTGCCGTCCGAAAGGGAGACATAGGTGATCGCATCGAGCACCTTGCTGAAGTTCTCGGGGATCACGCTCAACACCGGCTGACCGGGCGTCACCAGCCCGTTTCGCTCGACCGACAACTCCGCGACCACGCCGTGCACCGGGCTGGTCAGCGACGCGCCCCGCGCGAGTTCGCTGCGCAGCGCCACGATCTCCGACCCTGCTTCCTCTATCTCCATCGCTTCCGCCAGGCGCGCGCGCTCGCGCTCGGCCTTTTTCAGCAACGGCTCGACCATCAGCGCCTGAAGATCGCTGCGCGCGCGGGAAAGCTGATCGATCACCCCCTGGGTCGCGATCTGGGTCTCGTAGACGCGGCTGGTGGTCGTGACCCCGCGCTCCTTCAGCAGTTCCTGCGCGTTCTGCAGCTCGCGCCGCCATCCAAGCTCCATCTCGAGATTGGCGATCTTCTGTTCCAGACCGACCTGGCGCATCGAGCGCTCCAGCGCCTCGGTCCTGGTCTCGGCCTCGTCCAGCGCTGCGCGCTGCTCGGCCCGCGAGCGCAACGAGGCCAGCGTCCGTTCCGCCCGCGCCAGCGCCGCCGCGCGATCGGGCAGGCGCAGCCGCGCGACCACCTGCCCCTCGCTGACATAGTCGCCCTCATTCACGAGGATGGCTTCGACCACCCCGTCCATTGGCGCGCGAACGGCGTTGAGCAACTCTCCGGAGGTGTCCACGAACACGCCAGTCCCGTCGATCTGCACCGGCACCACAACAAAGGCGCTCCACGCCGTCGCCCCGCACAAGAGAGCGGCGAGCAGCGCCATCGCGCCGCGCGTCAGCCCGGTGGTCACGCGCATGGCGCTCGGCAGATGGTCGATGCGGCGCTGAGCGTCGAGCGCTTGCTGGCGAAACTCGAGTGCTGACATTGCTTGCTCCGTCCCCGCGTGCTGCGGCTCTGATTCAGGGCGAGGGACTGATCAGTCCCGCTGCGTCAAGGTCTGGAAAGCGGTGATCTCGGCCTCGATCATCGCAGCGGTCTCAGTCGCGCCGCGCGGACGCCAAACGGCTCCGCGCGCCGTCATTGCCGCGTTGAACGCCTCGCTGTTCGCAGCGGCGAGGAATGCCTGCTCGAGCCGGGCCACGGCCGCGTCCGGCGTGCGGCTCGGCGCGATCAGACCCCACCACAGCACAGTCTCGTGCGTCGCCATGCCGAGCGAAGCGAGCCCGCTAGCCTGCGGCGCGGCGGCGTTGCCGTCCGCCGAGGTCAGCAGCAGGCACCGTGCGTGGCCTGCCTCGACATGGGGCAGGATCGCAGCGAGCGAGCCGCCGTAGATGTCCACCTTCCCGGCGATGAAATTACGCGCGGTCTCGGTTGCGCCGGCGAACGCCACCCCGCGCACCGACACGCCTGCGGCGTCGAAGATGCGATCCGCCGCCAGCCGCATCGTGCCCGCCGCGCCGTCGTTGCCGTAGGTGTAGTCGTTCGGGGCCGCGCGCAGCGTCTCGAACATTTCCGACGCGTCCTGGGCGGGAAAATCGGGCCGCACGCACAGCACATAGGATGAATAGCCGATCGACATGACCGCTCGGTAGTCGCCCGGTTCGAAGCCCGCATCCGAGAACAGCGGCGCCACCGTCAGCGGGCTGTTCCAGACGAAGGCGACGGTGTAGCCGTCGGGCTCTGCGCGGGTCATGTGGCGTATCCCCACCAACCCGCCCTCGCGCGGACGGTTGTCGACGATGATGCGCTGACCGAAATCTTCCTCCACCAGCTTCGCCAACTGGCGCGCGAAGATGTCGGTGCCGCCGCCGCGCGGGGCGGGCACCACCACCACCAGCGCTTGCTCCGGATATGGAATGCGCGCCGAAAGCGCCCCGGCGCCAAGCGACGCCACAAGGCAAGCGACGCCTGCGCGCCGCAAAAGCCGACCGATGGCGCGCGGCGCGCGCGCCTCTTGCGGTGTACTCATGAAACTCATCCCTCGATCAAACGCATCAGCGCATCGTGGCGTATGGTCGGATCGCTGACAGCGCGGTCGATGCGATTGGCGAACAGCGACAGGATCAGGTCGTCGTAGGTCATGCCCTCCTGCGCCAGCCCGATGCTCACCAGGCTGGTGACGCCCTCGCCCGGCGCCTTGAGGTCCGGTTTTGGATTGGCTTCCAGCACGAACAGCCGACCGTCGGCGTCGGCGCGGATGTCGAGCCGCACCAGCGTCTCGAGGTCGAACGCGCGAAAAACCTGCTGCGCGATTTCCTTCAGCGCCGACAGTGTCTTGCCCTCGGTGGCGGGATCGAGCAGCCTGGCGCGGCTTTCGGTGATCGGACGGTCGTCCATCGAAGTAAATATGCGCTCGCCTTCGCCAAGCGCGCGCTCCATCACCGAGAAAATGAAGGGCTTGGCCTCTCGCACGACGCGCCCGCCCCTCGCGACCGTGCGCCCGCAGATCGCGACGCAGTACTCGCGGCCAGACAGCCACGGCTCGATCATCGCCGATCCGCCCGTCGCGGCGATGACATGCGCAACCACGTCGTCGAGCTGCCTGGCTTCGCCCACGAAGTGGACATGCTGCGACGCCCGTCCGCAAGCGGGCTTCACCACGAAAGGTCCGGACGCTTCGCCGAACACCGCACGAAACGAAAGGTCGCGCGCCGCCGAGAACGGCGGATGACCAGGCTGCACAACCATGAATGGCGCGGTCGGGAGGCCCATGGCCTGCAGGTGGCGCTTGAAGACCGGCTTGTTGTCGAGTGTCGCCGCCGTCAGCGGCTCATGGCCGATGTAGGGGACGCCCAGCATCTCCAGCATCGACGGCGCATGGGCGGCGCTGGCCCGTCCCTGCACGCCGCCAGTGTTGAGCCAAGCCAAATGCGCGCCGCCGCGCGCCAGCGCCTGCGGCAGGCGCATGTCTTCCGCCAGCACCTCCACCGCCCCGCAGCCAGCACGCGCCAGCGAGGCTGCGATGTCATGCGCCACCGCCTCATAACTTTTCCACGAACGCGTATTCATCGTGGTGTGGACGACAGAGTCGGACGCCGCCTTGGAGCCGGCGTAGACAACCGCCAGCCTGATTCTGGGTAAAACTCGGGCGACAACCGCGCCAATGGCGTCCTCGCCATACTCCTGTATCGGCCGCCGCGCAGGCCGGAACGCGACCTTCTCAATGAACTGCAAAACTAGTCCTCACACACTCAACAACATGACGCCCAATCTTGTTCCGAATCATTGCTGAGACGTGAAAATCGATGCGGCTTCAATTGTCTCGGTCAGACCGTTTGGCCATGTAGGGGGAGGTTCAGGATACGTGTAAAAAGTGGTCGCAAGGCTTTGGCGAGGGGCGGCGGCCTCGGGTCGAGGGGTCCGGGCAGGTCAGTCATGTCGAAGACGTACTGGCCGAGGCGGCGGATGTGCTCGCGCAGGTAGGGGCTTGTTGCGCTGAGCAGTTCGGGCGTCACTGCCGCGCCTGCGTCGACCATCGCCTCGATGGCGTCGCTCATGTCCACCACATTGGAAAGCATGATGGCGTTGGCGACGAGGCTGGCGCCGTAACCTGACGTCTGGAAATTCGGCTTGCGCTGTGGGTTCGCGCGCCTGCCGGGGTAAACCCCGGCAGGCGCGGCCCATCCTGATATTCCACGGAGTTGCGAAACCAGCCATGGAGAAGCGCGCATGGACCGACGGAACGATGCGGCGATCGAGGCGGTTCTGGAACACTTGATCGAGCATGGGCGCCCAACGTGGCCGCCGACCCCGGCGCCAGCCTGCGTGTGCGCATCCGCGCCCGCGACGTGATGCTTTCCGACCGTCGGCCCGAGGGCCTCGCCCCGCTTCATCTGAGCGAGACCCGCGTTGCACGGTGGCGTCAACCGGTCCTTAGGAAAATACGGCTAAAACTGCGCTCATTCTTTTCCGGCGCATCGCGCCTTCGTTCATTACTTTAGGAGTTCGCCACCATGGCCGATCCTGCGCGCGCGCCGGTTTCGCGTTCCGCCTTCTTCAGTCTCATCGAGACCCTTCTGCCC
>Ga0100399_1004044_pt1 | contig 10208 bp, 6 predicted proteins | sample CryGeymeta201523_FD_81545 | JGI IMG/M metagenome (GOLD analysis project Ga0100399, IMG submission 81545) | Groundwater microbial communities from Crystal Geyser aquifers in Utah, USA - Crystal Geyser metaG 2015-23 | ecosystem: Environmental > Aquatic > Deep subsurface > Groundwater | place: USA...
CGATCTGCAAGATGAACATGCTCCTGCATGGTATTTCCCACGCTGTTATTCGCCAGCAGGATACCTTGCGCGAGCCGCAACACCAGGATGATCATGGCCAACTCAGGCGATTTGACCGTGTGCTGGCAAATCCACCGTTCAGCCAGAATTACATCAAGAAGGACATCAAATTTCCTGGCCGCTTCCCGGTGTGGATGCCCGAAAAAGGGAAAAAAGCCGACCTGATGTTCGTGCAGCACATGTTGTCGGTGTTGAAGTCTGATGGGCGTCTGGCGACCGTCATGCCGCACGGTGTGCTGTTCAGGGGTGGCGAAGAACGGGAAGCTCGTCAGTATTTCATTGACAAGGGTTATCTGGAAGCAGTCATTGGCTTGCCCAGCAACCTGTTTTACGGCACTGGCATTCCAGCCTGCATTCTGGTGCTTAATAAGGCCCAAAGCTCAGACCGTGACTCGGTACTGTTCATCAACGCTGACCGCGAATACCGCGAGGGCAAGGCGCAAAACCACCTGCGGCCAGAAGACATCGACAAAATCGTTCATGCTTATCGCACTGGCCACGACATCCCAGGGTACACCCGCCGCGTGCCTGTGAGCGAGATTAAGGCCGAAGACTACAACTGCAACATTCGGCGCTATGTGGACAACGCGCCACCGTCAGAACCGCACGATGTACGCGCCCATCTGCACGGCGGTGTGCCAGTCAGTGAGGTTGATGCCCTGCAACACTTCTGGCAAAACTACGCAAGTCTGCGCGAAAGCTGCTTTGTGTCGCGTGCCGCAGCCGAGCACGGCACGCATTACGCTGATTTCGCAGTTGAACTGCAAAGTCAGCGCGCCATTGCCGACCACGTCAATGCACATCCTGCCATCATCCAGCGCCAGGATCAATTCATGGCTGATCTTCACGCGTGGTGGCAGCAGCATCTGCCCATCGTCGAGGCACTGGCTCCAGATGCCGACAACCAGCATGCCACTGGTCGCAACGTCTATGCCGTGCGCGCCACCCTGTTAGACAGCATTGAGCGAACGTTTGTCGGTCAGCATCTGCTCAACCGTTACCAAGTGCGTGGAGCTTTTGCAAACTACTACAAGTTGCTGGCATCCGACTTCAAGTCCATCGCTGCCAGCGGTTGGGGCCCTGAACTGATCCCGGATGAAGATATTTTGCAAAGCCAGTTCCCACAAGTGCTGGCTGAACTGGAACAACAGCATAGTCGCTTGGCCGAGCTGCAAGCCTTGTTTGCAGCGGCCAGTGATGAAGATTTCGAGGATACGGATGAGACTGGTGTGCTGCCAGCCGAGGAGGTCAAAGCACTCAAGGATGAGTTAAAGGAAAGCACTGCCGAGTGGAAAGCTCAACTCAAAACGCTTAAAGGCGCGGTTGCTGACTTGTTTGTTGAAATCAGGGGCGCAGGCAAGCTGCCCAAGGGAACTGACAAAGGGCACCACTGCACCGATGGCCTCACTGCAAAAGAAGCACAATTCGGAAATGGTCAGCGAATCCTCAGTTTGGCGGCATCCGTCGGACATGCATCGGCCATCGCAGTTGTCATCAATCAAGCCATGGCTTTGGGTAAGCAAGCCAAGGTTGCCGCAGACCGTGCCGAAGCCAAGTTGGCCACTCATAAGGCACTGGAAGATGAGTCCAAAACACTCAAAGTTGCAATCAAGTCTACCGAGGCCAAGAAGGACGAGTTGGTTGAACAGGCGCGCCTGAACATCAGCAAGGATGAAGCACGCGTGGTCATCGTCGAGCGCCTGGGCAAAGTGCTGTTCGAGAGCTACCGCCAGTACCTGCGCGCCGACCAGCGCGCCTGCATCGCCGCCATTGAAAACCTGTGGGGTAAGTATGCGGTCACTGCCAAGCGGATCGAAGCCGAACGCGGTGCAGCGGCGCTGGTGTTGCAGGCGTTTCTGGTGGAGTTGGGGTATGCGTGAACTGAATTTTGTTTCGCTCGCCAGCTTGGCCGATGTCACGATGGGTCAGTCGCCGGGAGCCGATCTCTGCAATACGAATGACAAGGGCCTGCCGTTCTTGCAGGGCTGTGCTGAATTTGGCGCCCGCAACCCGCAAGCTGCTGTCTTTTGCGATCCACCATTACGTACGGCAAAAGCTGGTTCCGTGTTGATTAGCGTCCGTGCTCCTGTAGGCACCATGAACTATGCTGATCAGGACTATTGCATCGGTCGGGGACTTGGTGCCTTCAAAGCAAAACCTAGCGTATCAAACACCATTTTCTTGAAACATGCGGTTGAGCACAATGCTGTGTATCTGCACCGGCGTAGCCAAGGCTCTACATTCGCTGCGGTGTCGACAGATGATGTTCGGACAGTGCCTATCCCTGCATTTGCTGTTTCAAAGCAGAACGAAATCGCCGCCATTCTCGCAGCCACCGACATAGCCATCGAAAAAACTGAAGCCCTGATCGCCAAATACCAGCAAATCAAGGCTGGGCTAATGCACGACCTATTCACTCGTGGCGTGCTGCCCAACGGCCAATTACGCCCAATCGGTGCATCGATACAGACTCCATTTGGAAAGATTCCTAGTGAATGGCGTCTTGGGTCGATTCTTGAACTAACCGACCTGCAGCGACAACCCATTCTTACTGGGCCATTTGGAGCGGATCTTGGGAGTGCTGATTTTGTCGCGGAAGGTGTACCAGTTCTTAGAATTGGGAATGTCCAGCAAGGAAGGCTTGATCTCGCTGATCTGCTGCATATTTCAACTCGAAAAGCTGCCACGCTGAGTCGTTATCGAATAAAGGAAGGTGACCTGCTGTTCGCTCGGCAAGGTGCTACGACTGGACGAAATGCGTTGGCCGATGAGTGCGTCGAGGGGTATCTAATTAACTACCACATTATTCGCGTCGCGTTGGGCCATGAGCGTTGTGCTCCATTGTTCGTTGAGACTGCATTTGCCAATGATATTGTTAAGCGCCAAGTGGAGCGTGACAAAGGTCGTGGCACGCGGGAGGGAATAAATACAGCCCAATTGACATCACTGGCATTTCCGATTGCCCCCTTACCTGAGCAGCGGTTAATTGCCAAAATTTTGTCGAAGCACAATTCATTTCTTCTAGCTGCAGTGTTAGAGATGCAGTCGCTCCAAATGAATAAACTCGGCCTGATGCACGACCTCCTCACCGGTAAAGTCCCGGTACAAGTCGATGAAGGCAACGCGGGAGCTTGCATGTGACAAACCACTATCCCAACCTGAATCCGGAAAAGGCATTAATCTGGCGCATCGTCCATCGCGACAACCTCGCGTGGATTTTTCGCAATGGGTTGCATTGTGCAAACTCACCCGTTCAAGCGCCAAATTACGTCGCGATTGGCAATGCTGACCTGATCGGTCGGCGGTCTCACCGTGCCGTGCCGGTGGCTCCAGGGGGCACATTGGCGGACTACGTGCCTTTTTACTTCACGCCGTTCTCACCCATGATGTACAACATCTACACAGGGCGTGGGGCGGTGGCAAAGCGTCAAAATGATGAAATATGCATCCTCGTCTCTAATTTAGCCAAGGTGAAAGCGCTACAGTTGGACTTTGTATTTACAGATCGGCACGCCTATACGCCCTTGGCCAAGTATTTCAACGATACTGACCATGTCGGGGAAGTGGATTGGCAGCTGCTGCAAACGCGCAATTTCAAGCGAAATCCGGACGACCCGGAACAAATTGAACGTTATCAAGCCGAGGCGCTGGTGCATCAGCATTTGCCGATCACAGGGTTGCTTGGGATTGTTTGTTACACAGAATCGGTCAAAAATTCACTTGACACCCAAACTCAGCGCGAAGGCCTGAAACTGGATGTTCGAGTCATGCCACAGTGGTATTTTTAAATGATTACGTTTACACAGGGTAATTTACTGGAGGCCAAAGCCGATGCCTTGGTCAATACAGTCAACACCGTCGGGGTAATGGGCAAGGGCATCGCGTTGATGTTCAAGGATCGCTTTACCGACAATTTCCGGCTGTACGCTGCAGCTTGCAAAACCAAGCAAGTGCAGACGGGCAAGATGTTCGTGACCGAGGTGCATGAACTCGATGGCCCACGCTGGATTGTCAATTTTCCGACCAAGCAGCATTGGCGTGCACCGTCACAAATGGCCTGGGTGATTGAGGGATTGCAGGATTTGCGTCAGTTCCTGATTGAGAAGAAAGTGAAGTCGATTGCTATTCCGCCATTGGGGGCTGGCAATGGTGGGTTGGAGTGGGCAGCTGTGCGCGGGCAGATTGATGCTGCGTTGGGCGACCTGGACACTGAAATCATGGTGTTCGAACCGACCCCGAATTACCAGAATGTTGCCAAGCGCGCCGGTGTTGAAAAGCTGACACCCGCTCGTGCGCTGATTGCCGAACTGGTACGGCGCTATTGGGTGCTGGGCATGGAATGCAGCCTGCTGGAGATTCAGAAGCTGGCGTGGTTTCTGGAGCGAGCCATTGAACGCCTGTCTCCGGGCGACAACCCGCTGAATCTGCAGTTTGTGGCGCACAAGTACGGCCCGTATGCTAACCGCCTGGATCATTTGCTGAACAATCTGGATGGCAGTTACCTGCATTGCGAAAAGCGCATCAGCGACGCTGACCCACTGGACGTGATTTGGTTTGATGATGAGCGCAGGCCCTACCTTCAAACCTATCTCAAGAGCGATGCCAAACTTTATACAGAAGCGTTGGAGTACACCGCATCGTTGATTGATGGGTTTGAGTCACCCTTTGGGATGGAATTGCTTGCCACCGTAGATTGGTTACTGACCAAAGAGGCGGTGGTTCCCACGGTGTCTGCGCTTCGCGAAGGACTGCGCCAATGGCGTGGCGGACCGGGTGCCGCAGAGCGTAAAGATCGATTGTTTGATGACCGTGCGCTGGGTATAGCTTTGGAACGTTTGACCCAGCCAATGCCAATGGCCGCAGTTGCCTGAGGTCGTTGATGTCGGAATACTCTGAGGTTGAACTACCATTTCTGCAGCAACTAGAGTCGCTTGGATGGACGGTTATTGACCAAGGTACTGGCGTACCGACCGATGCGAGTCCGAGCCTGCGTGCCAATTTTCGCCAATGGTTGTTGCCCGAGGTATTCAATGCTGCTGTTCGGGCCATCAACTGCACGGACGATGGCCGCGAGTGGTTAACGGCCAGTCAACTTGATGACCTTCGCAGCCAATTGCTGCGCCAGCCCAACCGCACTCTGCTGGAAGCTAACGAGGCCGTTCAGAATTTGTTGCTCAAGGCCCAGGTCGATACCAATGAGCTGACCGGTGAATCTGACCCAATCGTGCGACTGATTGATTTTCGTACGCCTGAAAACAACCAGTTTCATGCCATCAATCAGTTTCGCATCGACACCCCGGGTTGCGTCAAGTCCTTCATCATTCCGGACATCGTTCTGTTTGTGAATGGCATTCCGCTGGCCGTAGTGGAATGCAAAAAGGGCTCGGAAACCTGCGCCAATCCAATGCAGGAAGCCTTTGTGCAATTGCAGCGTTACATGCGTCGGCGCAAGGAAACCGAAGCGGCAGGCTTGCGGGAGGGCGAACCACGCCTGTTTCACAGCAATCTGCTGCTGATCCGTAGCTGTGGCCTTGAGGCCGACTACGGCACCATCACTTCGGGTGACGAGCATTTCTATGGTTGGAAGACCCTCTATCCTCAGGACGATGCCGCACTTGATGGTATGAATGCTCAGCAGCAACTGATCGCAGGGATGCTGAATCGACAAAATTTGGTTCAGATTCTGCGCACCAGTTCAGTATTCATGGATACCGACGGTGGCCCACGCGTAAAAGTGGTGTGTCGCTACCAGCAGTTCCGAGCAGCCAACAAGATCATGGAGCGTTTGCGCACTGGCACTACCGCTATGGCGCGCAGTGGCGTGGTTTGGCATACCCAGGGCTCAGGCAAGTCCTTGACGATGGTTTTTTTAGCGCGGATGCTGCGTGCCAGTCGTGATCTCTCCGACTACAAGATTGTGCTGGTCAACGACCGCCAGGACTTGGAAGCGCAATTGGGCGGGACTGCGACGTTGATCGGTGGTCGGGTGAATGTGATTGAAAGCAAGCAAGACTTGCGCTATCACCTAGCCACCGACAGTTCTGACATCAATATGGTGATGATCCACAAGTTTCAGGAGCACAAGCAAACCCTGACCAACGTGGTGGCCGAGGCGTTGGGTACTTATCTGGCGATGCCCTCCGGCAAGACGTTCGGCGTGGTCAATACGTCGGATCGAATCATCTTGATGATCGACGAGGCGCACCGCACGCAGAGTTCTGATCTCGGTGACAACCTGTTTGAAGCATTTCCCAACGCAACGCGCGTGGCGTTCACTGGCACACCACTCATTACCGAACGCCATGGCGAGAAAAAGACCCACAAACGCTTCGGTGAATACATAGATACCTATCGCCTGCTTGACGCGGTTAACGATGGGGCTACGTTGCAAATTCTTTATGAAGGGAAAACGGCCGACAGTGCGCTGAATGAGAAAAATGCCTTTGATCTGGCATTCGAAGATCTATTTCGCGACCGTAGCGAAGAGGAATTGTTAGCCATCAAGAAAAAGTACGGCGCTACCGGTGACATCCTAGAAGCAGAAAATCGCATTAACGCGATTGCTAAAGATTTGGTCAAGCATTACGTTGACAACATTTTGCCCAATGGATTTAAGGCACAGGTGGTGTGTCACTCGAAGTTGGCCTGCGTTCGTTACCAAAACGGTATCGAAGCAGCCCTGGCCGAGCGCATCCAAGCCGAGCTGGCAAATCAATCCCCAGATGCTGATCTCATCAAGCGACTGAAGTTCTTGCGGACTGCGGTGGTGGTGTCATCCGACGGTACCAACGAGGCGGCGTACATCACCCACGCTCGCAAGCAGGCTGCACGCATGGGTGCGGTCGATAACTTTTGTCGGTCGCTTGATCTGGAAGACCCGGACAGGGAATACACGGGAATCGCGTTCCTTATTGTTTGCGACATGCTTCTGACCGGCTTTGATGCGCCCATCGAGCAGGTGATGTACATCGACAAAAAGCTGCGCGAGCACACGTTGCTGCATGCCATTGCACGTACCAACCGGGTCAAAAAGGGCAAGCAGCGAGGGTACATCGTTGATTACATCGGCCTGTCGAACCATCTGACCGATGCGCTGACGCTCTATGCCGCCAGCGATGAGCTGCAGGAATTACACGATGGAATGCAAAGCATCACTTCCGAATTGCCGGTGCTGGAAGAGCGTTACCAGCGCTTGTTGCAACAGTTTGTAGCACTCGGGGTCAAAAATATTAAAGCCTTTGTGACAGGTGCTTTGTCTGATCTGGATGAAGATGCAGCTGCGGTGCATCAGGCAGTCAAGGCACTCAAGGATGAAAAACAGCGTGCGGATTTTGAGGTTCATCTGAAGAAATTTCTGATGAGCATGGACATCATCTTGCCTCACCCATCAGCGCAGCCTTACCGTGTTCCTGCTAAACGCTTTGGCTACATCTTGCAAGTTATCAAAGAGCGGTACAAGGACTCGAGTCTTGATTTGGGCAGCGCTGGCGAAAAAGTGAAGGCGCTGATCAATGAGCACCTTATCAGTCTTGGCATCAATCCGAAGGTTGAACCGGTTGAGCTGCTGGCGGCGGACTTCCTGGAGAAGTTGGCTGCACATGCTGGAAAGAACAACGAAGCCAAGGCCAGCGAAATGGAGCATGCCATTCGCAAGCACTGCACGGTGCACCACGACGAGGACCCGGCATTCTATAAAAGTCTGTCTGAAAAGGTTGATGCCCTCATCGATAAGCATCACGACCAGTGGGATCTGCTGGCAGAAAAACTTTCGGCACTGCGCAATGAAGCAATTTCTGGTCGCCAGAAAGGCGAAGATGGCATGAGCAAAGAAGCTACAACCTTCTATGAGCACATTGTTAAGGTTGGCTTCTCCACCGGTTCCATTGATGATGGGGATAAACCCAAATTCAAAGCATTGATGGAAACCATCGTGGATATTCTTCAGGAAACTATTGCCAGCATCGACTTCTGGCAAAACCCGGACAAACAGAAGCGAGTCCGAGGACTTATCAAGACTGAAATTACCAAGGTCGGCATCGATGAACTCAAGCAGAACCGGGAGCGTGTCGCCATTGAGATCATGAAGCTGGCGAAGAATCGGCATGACGAGTTGATCCGGTCAATTCGAGAGGATGGGTCCTAAATGGAGCTGCGTCAGGTTCGCGACATCGAGTACCGCCTTTTACCCGGTGCCGATCGGCAAACGACCGACATCGTTATTGAGCGAAACGGGCTGATCACGGTTCGCCCGCCGTTGAAGATGACCCCAGAGCAGGTCGATGAAACAGTCCTCGATAAGCGGATGTGGATTTATCGCAACCTCGCTGAATGGCACGAATTGAATACCAGTCGCGTCAATCGTGAGTGGGTCAGCGGTGAATCATTTTTGTATTTGGGCAGCAGCTACCGCCTGCAGTTGGTTCAGGAGCAGGACGAACCGCTCAAACTCAAGGATGGTCGGTTCTGCATGCTCCGGTCTATTGTGGACGCTGGCGGTAACGACGCTGCGCATCAGGCATTTGAGTCCTTTTACAAAGAAAAAGGTTTACCACGTATCCAAAAGCGGGTGAGCCTTTATGCGGACAAGGTTGGAGTTCCGGCGGGGTCAGTGCAAATCAAGGATTTGGGTTATCGGTGGGCATCTTGCTTGAAAAATGGCAATCTGCATTTTCACTGGAAGTGCCTGATGGCTTCGCTGACGGTAATCGATTACATCGTCGTTCATGAGTTGTGTCATTTGCGTCATCGCGACCATTCTGATGCGTTTTGGAACGAGGTTGATAAGGTACTGCCGGACTATCGCGACCGGAAGGAATGGTTGCGAGTGCGAGGGGCAAAGCTTGACTTGTGATGAGGTACAGCGCTTTATCGGCCACGCTGCGTCCCGGCAACCTGAACCGACACTATAAAAAAGGGATTTGAAATATGGCAACTGAGGCATTGACGAAACAACTTCGTGAGTTGGCAGATAGCTGCACTCAAACACCTATCGATAAGTTACTGATTAATCCTGATTGGGGGAAAATCACTTTTGAAGGATGTCGAACTGAGCTTGAGCGCACATACTCAATGCTCAATCACTTCAAATTGTTGCCGGTTGAACTGTTACCAGACGCACCGATGCAGCAGATTGTGAGCAGCTTGCCGCCTTTGAAAGCTACTCTCGACCAGATTAAAAGTTTTTCGATTGAAAGCAGTAATCCGACCGGCACACGGGATCAATTGGTCGGCCAACTAAAAACGCAGTCGGATCAGTTCTTTGCAGTAGCTCACCTGTACATCCCATATTTGGCCTATCAAAAAGGCGATGTACAGCGGAATATCAATGAATTGACCGAATCGGTTGAACAGGCTTCACAGTTGGTCGGCGGCGCAAAAGATGAGATTGAGAAAAAGCGTGGCGAAATTGGCGACATCATTGTTGCCGCACGCGAAGCCGCAGCCAGTGTTGGCGTCGCTCATTTCACAGCCGACTTCACAGCTGAATCAACGGAACAGGACGAAAGCGCTGATCGCTGGTTGAAGGCGACAGGTGCTGTGGCCGTATTGACTCTGGCCGTTGCCATTGGATTAGTTTTCGTCCCTATCCGGCCGGATGCGACCACGCCGCAAGTGATCCAGATGTTTACTTCCAAGGTGGTGATTCTCGGCTTATTGCTCACTGCCACGATATGGTGTGGTCGCCTGTATAAAGCTGCCCGGCATCAAGGGTCCATAAGCAAGCACAGAGCCAATGCACTTCGAACATTTCAAGCATTCACGAAAGCGGCCAGTGATGACGAGTCCAGAAATGCGATTCTTATGGAGACTACCAAGTCAATCTTTGCAATTACACCAACTGGCTATTTGGACAACGAGTCAAGCCCAGACGGTGGTTTAAAAATCGTGGAAGTGGTGAAGCACGCCACCCAGGCTGTGGCATCGGTGAAATAGGAAAAGCACAACGTTAATGTGACAAGTACAAACACCCGCAGCGTTACTCTCCATTGCTATTTGGCTCAGAAATTTGGAGCTGAGACAGTCAACCGTCCGCCACCATATAAGAAGGCCCGGAAAATCTCCGGGCCTTTTCTTTTGCCTGAAATCCTCAATCCACGCGGGGTTGCGGGCATTGATGCGGCGGGTGAATTTGCCTATACCTACTCTGA
>Ga0100399_1004061_pt1 | contig 10193 bp, 10 predicted proteins | sample CryGeymeta201523_FD_81545 | JGI IMG/M metagenome (GOLD analysis project Ga0100399, IMG submission 81545) | Groundwater microbial communities from Crystal Geyser aquifers in Utah, USA - Crystal Geyser metaG 2015-23 | ecosystem: Environmental > Aquatic > Deep subsurface > Groundwater | place: USA...
AGTCCTGACCGGAATTGGGGAACCAACGCGTATGAATTATTAGAAACAGCACCTTTGATTGATGTTGACATTGCCTCCGGCGCGATAAACATTTTTGGAAAAAGGAGTACCAAAATTTATATCGATGGAGTGCCTATGGAATACTCCGGGATAGAAAAACCAGAGGAGCTAAGAGCATATTCTTTTTCTGACATCGAAAAAATAGAAATTGTTATGAACCCCTTGGCGGAATATGGCGAAAACCCTGAAGGAGGAATAATTAACATTGTAACTAAAAATGATAAAAAAGTGCTATATACCGGCAATATCTCGTTTCATACGAATAGTGATAATTTATTATCCGGGTTTGCCAGCCTAAGATATAACCTTGGAAAGTTATCCTTGTCAGGGTCATATTCCAATTCTTATTCCAAACATAATAGTAATACCTCTTCATCCAAAAAATACGATTATGAAAACACTCCGGTTTCTATCAATCAATTAGGAAATAACAGCAACAAGTCTAACATTAATAATTTTTTATTTGGCGGAATATATAGTATCGATTCAACCAGCATGCTCAACTTTAATAGTATGTATACGGAAACATATAACGATCGTGATAATATACTTGAAAACACTACCATGGATCAATACAATTCTCAGTTAAACCATTACAAGAGCAATAAGAACTCTAGAACTTTACAAAGATTTTTAACTAATGTAATTATATACGATAAATCATTTGATAAAAGAGGACACACTTTTACGGGCTCAATGGCTTTTACTAAAAACCGGATGACACAACTGAACGACGTAGATCAACGGCAACTGTTTGCTAATTCTTTGGAGGATCATATAACAGCACAAAAAAATTCTCAGGAGAATTTTAATACTAACCTCTTCTGGTCTTTTCTTTATAACCGCCCCATCTCCAAACTATTAAATATTGTAGGTTCATATAAAGGGAGATATAAAAAGTTGGTAATGAATGATTATTATACTTTTTATGATACATCGAAGCAATTATATGTAGGGCACCTCTAAAATCTTGCTTAGAAACCTTCAAGGTTTTTATTTTAGCTAAGTTCGATAAAATTTTAACATAACAAAATATGGTAAAGATAAACCTTGAAGGTTTTTAGAGATGCCCTGTAGAAGATGTTTCCAAAAAGGTTATGAAGAATTATTATGAAAACACCCATGATTTACATATAAGTACAAGTGGAACGATAAAAAACATCCGGTATGGCTTAGGGGTATTGGTTAATAATACTGTCAACACTATTGAAAACAGTGTTTCCAGTACTACCTATACAACCCGTATCGTTCGTTTTGAGCCATCATTTAGCGTTGCAACTGATATATCAGAGAATGGGAAAATTAGTTTAGGATGCGCTCGTAGGTCAACCTATCCGAGGCATGAGTTTTTAAACCCTTACGCAGATTATTCGGATTCTACGCATATCACTGTCGGGAACCCGGATTTAAAGCCAGCAATTACCAATTCATATTCGGCATCTTATTCAATAATGGATGGGGATTTCTTTGGAAATATCGGAACCGGTTATTCCTTAACAACTAACGGCATTCAGCCAGTCTCTTCTTTGATCAATTCAAATGTGATGCGAACAACGTATGAAAATTTGGCTACTCAAAAATCATACGGTATATGGTTATATTTTAATGGTAAATTTTTCAATTGGCTGGAGATTGGACCAGACTTATCAGTAGATCAAAATGAATTTATTAGTCCGACGGTTAATACTAAAGGAAGACAGTGGTCTTCAAACATGCGAACAAAATTATCATTTGACCAATTTAAATTTCAATTTGATTTTCACTATTCCTCCACTTCTGTTTCTGCTCAACAAACAAATAAAGCAAATTTCTCTGCAAATGCGGCTGCCAAAACATTATTTTTTGATAAAAGTTTGTCTTTAACTTTTAGGGTAACGGATATTTTTAATACAAAAAACAATAATTATGGTAGATCAGGCTCGAATTTTTCGATGGTAAATAGTACAAGAGAAAACACCAGAATATTTACTTTGGACATCTCATATTTCTTTCAAAGTAAAGCAAACGATATTATTGAAGAACCGATCGACGAAGTTCCCGATGACTTTTAAAAATGTTATTCGCTTCTCCGGTAAGCCATCATTCCGCCGGGGACATTCTTTGCGTTAAAACCTTTTTCGAGTAGAAATTTTGTTGCGGTGCGTGAGCGGTTTCCCGAGCGGCAAATAACCGCAATTTCTTTCTTGCGGAATTTTTCAAGCTTCGTTACTTCTTGCGAGAGCACTTGTAGAGGAATATTAATAACCCCTTTAATTTGTCCAAGTTCGCTTGCCAATTCTTGCGGCATTCTTACATCAAGAATAATTAGAGTTGTATCTTTTCCATAACGTTCTTTAAGCTCGGAAACAGAAATTGAGGTCTTGGGATCGTCTTGAGCTATTCCGAAGAAACTGAAAATTGACATAAATAATAGTGTTGTTAGTAAATAAATTTTCACGGTTGATGCAATTCGGTTAATTTAATCCGCACATACCGGAAGCGCATCCGCCGCCGCTGTTGTAATTTGTTCCGCATGTTCCGGTTGAACATCCGCCATCGTAGGAAGAACCGGAGCTTACCGAAGCAGCAAAAGAAGAGAGAAGTTTTTTATTCTCTTTTGATTGGCATTTCGGACAGGTAACATCGTCTATTTTGGTTGAAGATTTATGAAGTACTTCAAATTTTTCATTGCAAGCTTGGCAGCGGTATTCAAAAACGGGCATAACTAATTTCCTCTTTATCTTTTTTTATTTTTCATCGGTTAATTCTAAAAACGCCATTAATTTTTTATGAACATCCTCGGGCAGCGTTTCCGTACATTTTTTATAAAGGTCAATCGTCATTTCAACCGAGGAGAAATAACTTTTGCAACCTTCGCAATTTTCTATATGATCTTTAATTGCTACGCATTTTGGCGAGTCCATCTCTTCACTGAGACTTTCGCAAATATGGCTCATCACTTCTTTACACGATACTTTTTCTTCGTTCATTCCTGAAATGCCTTTGTTATTTCATTTCTTAAAAACGACCGCGCCCTGTGCAGCCGCGATTTTACAGCCGGTACGGAGAGTTCGAGCATCTTTGCCGTTTCTTCGGTGGAATATTCTTCAACATCACGCAGAGTAAACACTACGCGGTATTCCGGTTGTAATTTCTCAATAGCTGCATCTAAAATGTTTCGCAGTTCTTTTGTTTCTAAATTTTTTATCGGCAGCGTTGACCAATCGGCGATATATTTTTCATCAAACAGGCTTTCGTCGGTTTCTTGTTCAACAAAAGTATAACGGCTGCTTTTTCTTGCTTCCATTAAACAGTGATTTACCACAATGCGGTAAAGCCATGTGGAAAGTTTTGAGTTTCCGTCGAACTGGTGCAGAGATTTTATCATGCTGTAAAAAGTTTCCTGCATCATGTTCTCGGCTTTTTCGCGGTCGCGGCAGACTTTAAAAGCGAAACTATAAACCGTCTGCTCGTATTTTTTTACGAGTTCGGCAAGTGCTTTTTTATCACCGTTTTTTGCGGAAGCTATTAATTGTTCTTCATTCATGCTGTAAGATGTAAATTTTGGATTTTCGATTCTTAAAATAGTGAAAATTGTTCGAGTACTATAATTCCAGACTCATCCATAAATACCAGCTTGCAATTGACTGGTACGGTTTCCACTTTTTCTTTTTGCAAAGCGCGGCTATTTGAGATTCGTTCGGTAATTCCTTTAACCGATAATTCTTTTTGATGGCGTTTTTTATTCCAAGATCACCGACAGGCAAAACATCCAATCGCCCAAGAGTAAAAATTAAAAACATGTGAGTGGTCCAGACGCCGATCCCTTTAACTTTTGTCAGTTCGTCAATAATTTCGTCGTTCGATTTTTTAGAAATATTTTTAAACGAAAGCTGGTTTGAGAGAATTTTTTCAGACAGATCTTTTACATAAATTGCCTTAGCGTTTGAAAGACCAAATTCACGCAGTTTCTCAACGGGTGTTGCAGCAACATGTACCGGACTAACATTTTTACCGAAATAAGCGGAAAATTGTTTGTAAATGCTTTCCCCGGCTTTTACCGAGAGCTGCTGGCTGATAATTGATTGAATAAGCGATGGATAATAGTTTTTCCGGGGCTTCAAGCTGCAAAGTTGTGCATGTGATATAATTCGCTTTAAGACAGGATCACTATCATTTAAATGATTAATTCCGTTTCTAATTTCTAAAGAATTCATTATAATTATTATAGAAAAAAATGGTATTTAAAATGGCAGCCCAAATAAAACCGATATTACTCTTAAAAGCAAATAAACTTTTCTCAAATGTTCCCGAATCTCCGGACTCCATTTCCTTTAATCCTAAAGATATTGTTGAACAAAGGGAAGGCGATATTATCTACAAAGCGGGAGATTCTGCAGAAAACATTTATCTGATTTTAGAAGGGGAGGTAAAAATTAAATTTTCGGTACCGATTGACGGACAAAGAATTTTTCTAAAAACTGCAGCTGATTTTTTTGGTGAGAAAGAACTCCTTGCTATGACTTCACGTAACTCTTCTGCGGTAGCTGAAAGAAACTCCACCCTTTATCTTCTTAAACGAAAAGAATTAAATGATCTGATAACCTCAAACAGGATAATTTCAAATAATCTTCAAGGATTGGAAAGCTTGTCCCTTGGTGAAGAAACCCCTTCGACGGAAACTGTAGAAGAATTTCAAAATATTACCCGTGAATCGTTTGATTTCGATTCGTTTTCTCCTGCTTCGAACGACAAACCATCTCCTATTTCAGAAGAAAAACTTGAGGTTCCCGACGAAACCCCTCTTCAAGACGAATCTTTATCATGGGACAATCTTGCTCTGCCTGCCGAGCCGCCATCGCAAGATGAACCTGAAATTTCTTTTGATACCGATAAATTCAAATCCACTTTTAACGAGATAAAAATTGAAGATGCGGCTCAAAAAGATTTTTCTAAAACACAAGCGGTGGAACCCGAAAGCTCAAGTTGGGATTTTTCATTAGCTCCTATAGAAGAATTGGAAGCGGAGGAGGAGCCATCTCCTTCGGAAGAACTGGAAGCAAAACCTCCACTTACCCATGAGCCGATTGAAGAAAGTTTTTGGGGTGTTTCCGAGTCCTCAGAAAACAAAACATTTAACGAAGAGCCGCTTCCCGAACAAAAACCTCTGTTTTCTTCTGAAGATAGTAACTCGCTTTTTGTCCAGAATGAAAACAAAATAGCTGTCGGTTTAACGGCTGACCAACTCAAACTTATCATTGCCGCCGCAGAAAAAGTAAATTCAAACATTAAAATTGATGAAGTCCTCCGCTCGATTGTTGAAGCTGCAACTTCTCTTACCTCAGCCGATCGCGGAACGCTTTATATTTTGGATTACGATAAAGGGGAACTGTGGTCCAAGGTTTTGCGCGGAGAAAACATTGAAGAAATACGATTGAAGGTAGGACAAGGGCTTGCCGGTTGGGTAGCAAAAACGGGAGAAATAATTAATCTTCCTGACGTTCATGAAGACGAACGGTTCGACAGCGAAATTGACAGGTTGTCAGGCTACACAACCAAATCCATGATCTGTTATCCGATCAAAAATCGCGAAGGGCTGATTATTGGCGTTATTCAACTATTAAATTCCACCCACGGCGAGTTTGACCAGATTGATCTTGATTTTCTCGAAGCGCTTTCCGTGCATGCGGCGCTCGCATTAACTAATGCGGAATTAATGCAGCAGCTTATTAAAACCGACAAACTTGTTTCGCTCGGCAAACTGACGAACTTTATTCTTTCGGATATTAAAAAACCTGTACTTACCATTAAACAGTTTGCCGAACATATTAAAAGGAAAGATGTTTCGGAGGATATAAAGCAGGTTATGGATTTGATGATTGAACAAGTTGGAAACGTAAATGAAATTATTCAATCAACGCTTGCTTATGCCGAAGGGAAAACATTTTACAGGCTGAAAAAGAGGGCGTTAAATGCCGTGATGGATGAAATTGTGACCAAACTTGCAGAGTATGTTGAATACCGCGGTGTAAAGCTGTTTAAGAAATTTGACCGCGACATAACCGTTAATGTTGATAAAAAAGAATTGTATCAAGCAAGCTACCAAATTGCAAAGAATGCCTGCGATGCTATGCCCGATGGCGGAAAGCTCTACGTTTCAACTCATGTTGAAATGCATTCGGTTAAAATTTCATTTAAAGATAATGGAATTGGAATTCCCCAGAGCGTGTTGGGAAAAATATTTGAACCGTTTATGAGTCAGGGGAAAAAAGAGGGAATGGGGTTAGGGCTTCCGATTGCTGAAAATATTATTAAAAAACATGGTGGGACTATTTCTGTAGAAAGCGAATTGGGAGAAGGAGCGATTTTCTCAATTTCACTCCCGGTTGAAGTTTAGTTCTTCCCTACATGATCTATAATCTTATTACTGTTCTTGGTCCCACTGCATGCGGTAAAACCAGGTTAGCCGCACAACTTGCAGATTATTTTAACGGTGAAATCATCTCCGCCGATTCACGCCAGGTTTATAAAAGAATGAACATCGGTACAGGAAAAGACTTGCATGAGTTTTTTCTCAACGGAAGGCAAATCTCTTATCATCTCATTGATATTGTTGAACCGGAAGAAGAATTTAATTTGTTTTTATTTACCGAACATTTCTCTAAAGCGTTTCATTCAATAACAGAAAAACAAAAAATTCCTTTCTTAACGGGCGGAACCGGGATGTATCTCTCTTCCATACTTCAAAATTACCAATTGGCAAAAACTGATTTTAATTCCAAACGAAAAAATGAGTTAGAAAAAATTCAGGCGGAAACTTTGGCAGACTTGCTTCTTTCTCTTAATCCCAATCAGCATAACACTACCGATTTGCTTGATAAAAAAAGACTCATCAAAGCTATCCTTGTGGCAGAAGCAAACGCGGATGATGAACCGACCGGTCGAGTAAAAGTATCTTCTTTTACAATCGGGATACAACCGGATAGAAAAATTTTAAGAGAGAGAATTTCAGAACGCCTAAAATTGCGTTTACAAAACGGGATGATTGAAGAAGTTGAGCAGCTTGTTGCAGAAGGAATTACGTATGAAAAATTAAATTACTTCGGATTGGAGTACCGGTATATTGCTTTGTATCTTCAAAAGAAACTAACATACAACGATATGTTTCAGAAGCTACGCGGCGCCATCAATCAATTCGCTAAACGGCAAATGACCTGGTTTAAAAAAATGGAACGCGAAGGAGTTCCCATTTATTGGCTTTGCGAAACTGATTTATCAGAAGCAAAAAACCTTATCGAATCCAAATGCCTGCTCTTCCGGTAAAAGTAAAAAAATATTTAGAGAAATATGGAACCGGAGTTCGTCCTTTAGAATTGCACTCTTCCGGTCAATTCGAACTGATCGTTGTTGTTCCCGCTCTAAGTGAATATGAAAATATTCAAAGATTACTTATCTCTCTTGAAGCCGCAGATAACACCTGCTCAGACAAAATTCTTGTTCTTTGCGTAGTTAATAATTTGATATCCTCCGGTGAGGAGGTAAAAGCGGACAACAAAAAAACTCTTGAGTTTTTGCGGTCGTATCTGCCCGGGAAAGGAACACAAAACAATTTTTCTGTCGGATTTATTGACGCCTCGAGTGAAGGAAATGAGTTGGATGAAAAAAACGGTGGAGTAGGATTAGCACGTAAAATAGGTATGGACGCGGCGCTCTCACTTTATAATTACGGACCCACAAAGAAAAAAATACTTGTTTGTCTCGATGCAGATTGCACGGTTTCTAAGAACTATTTTACAGAAATTTATGAAGCGTTCAACCGGGAGAATTTGCATGCTGCGGTAACAGCGTTCCGGCATTCTTTATCGAAGGAGGAAAACCGTGAAGCAATTTGTTGCTATGAAATATTTCTCCGCTATTATGTATTGAGTTTGCGATTTGCCGGTTCGCCTTATGCGTTTCATACCATCGGCTCTACAATGATCTGCGATGTTGAAAGCTACCTAAAAATTGAAGGAATGAACAAACAAAAAGCGGCGGAGGATTTTTATTTTCTTGAAAAGTTAGCGAAAAATGTTTCCATCGGTGAAATAAAAAACGCGGTGGTTTTTCCTTCTTCACGCGGATCGTGGCGGGTTCCGTTCGGAACGGGGCAACGGATAAACCGGTTTTTAAGCCAAGTACAGAACGAATACCTTCTTTACAATTTCGATTCATTTATGATCTTGAAAGATTGGCTGCAATTATTTTTGTCAACCAATCTTACGGTTGAAGAATATCTTGCAAAAGCAGAAAAAATTCATCCGGGTCTTCCTGCATTTATAAAAGAGCAGAAGTTTGAAAAAGCGTGGAGCGAAATATCACGTACAACAAAAACTGACGAACAATTACAGAAGCAAAAAAGTATCTGGTTTGACGGGTTCAAAACGTTAAAGTTTATTCATTACTTTCGCGACCATGGTTTTTCGCTACAGCCAATGTTTGATTCTCTAAATCAACTTTTAAAAGAAATGGAAGTTCAAATTGATTTTAAAAGTGATGAAGAAATTCCTCCATTTGAAGTGCAAAAAAAATATTTAGAAACATTACGCGCGCAGTTTAGAAAATAAATTTTCTTGAAGGGGAGTCTTGCTTTTTCCTTATATTTGAAAAAAAAATCTAAATGAAATGGATCCAATAAATATTATCATCGGAATAAATATCCTTGCAACGTTCGGAGCCAATATCTCCGGGGCAAAACAGGGGTTTAAGTCATCTATAACTAAGGTTAAAGAAAAGCCGAAGACCTATTTGCAGCAATTGCCGACAACACTTGCAACAATTTCTCTTATCTTGCTCATCATTTCACTTTTTCAAGTCGGAACATTTCCTTACGAAGAAATCAATTTTACAATTCGGTTAATTGGACTCACATTCTATCTTGTATTTTCCTGGGTGCAAATCTGGTCGTTTAAATTATTGGGAACTAACTATTCGCAGGACATTGTTGTTTTGCAAAAGCATCAATTAGTAACCAAAGGAATTTATGCTGTTGTTCGGCACCCTCAGTATCTTTCGCAAATAATTATTGAGGTCGCCGCCGCCGCCGCAACGTTGAGCTTTCTGGTTGCTCCTTTGGCGATGGTGCAGATCCCTTTTTTATTTTTAAGAGCAAAGCGCGAAGATGCTCTTTTACAAAAACATTTTAAAGAAGACTTTGAAGCCTATAAAAAGAAGACCGGCTTCTTCATCCCATTTTTAGGCTAACCGAATGAAAGCAAGTTTATTTTTGTTTCTCTTTGCGTTGGAAATCTTTTCCCAGCAGTTTCATCAACTTGAAATAAGTAATGAGGGGAAGGAAATAACAGTTGTGGCGTTCAGCAAAAACGGATTAACGTACATGCCGGTAGAATCATTTTCCGACGCATTGCAATTCAAACACAAAACCAACGCCGCTTCACAACGGCTTGAGATTACTTTTCCCGAATATGTTTTAATAGTCCGCCCGAGAAATTCATTCGTAATTCTTCGATCGAAAAAAGAGAAAACAGAAAAAGTTTTGCAGTTTCCGGTCTCTACCATTAGCTTGAAAAACACGCTCTATCTTCCGCTTGAGTATGCGCAGGGAATTCTTGAAAAATGTATCGGCGGAAAGATCACGTATAAGCGTGTTGAAGAAGAGGCAGTGAAGGGAGAACCAAAAAAAACTGAGGAAAAGGAAATTTCTGCGCCGGAATTAAGCGCGGTTAGTGTTTCGGTAAGCGAGAAAGCGAACGGAACACTGGTGAAAATCCTTTCAAGTAAAAAAGTAAGTAAAGTGACACACACAATTTCCGGCGACATCATTAAAATCACTTTTCCGGATGTTTCTCTTGACGAGAAGAAACTTGATAAGACTTTTCAAACCGGGTTAGTTAAAACTGTTAAGGCTATCAACACAGAAAATGGAAGCAACCTCTCATTATCGCTTCGAAAAAATTATTCCGCTTACGAGTTTATTGAAGAAGTTCCCGGTAAGGAATTTCTCGTCACCATTCATAATAAAAAATTTGCCGCAATTTCCGGGTTAAAAAAAGAGAAATGGAATTTTGACGTTATCGTTCTTGATGCCGGGCATGGCGGAAAAGATTACGGTGCAATCGGTATTAATAATACGGTTGAAAAGGAAATAAATCTCG
>Ga0100399_1004074_pt1 | contig 10174 bp, 16 predicted proteins | sample CryGeymeta201523_FD_81545 | JGI IMG/M metagenome (GOLD analysis project Ga0100399, IMG submission 81545) | Groundwater microbial communities from Crystal Geyser aquifers in Utah, USA - Crystal Geyser metaG 2015-23 | ecosystem: Environmental > Aquatic > Deep subsurface > Groundwater | place: USA...
CCCAAACCTATATGCAAATAAATTGCGCTGGCAAAACGTTCTTTAACTGCTTGCCTTATCCATATTCCATTAACGATCCAGTTGATAGCGCAGATGCCAATGCAAAGATATGTAGCTAACATTTACTTACCCCCGTTTGCATATTCAGGCGAGCAATTTCATTTAACGGCTGACGGGTATCTGAAGTCCGAGTGAAGCGAGGAATTTGGGCGGAGGTGCGAAGCACCGTAGCCAGATACGTTCTGTTATATGACCGAAGCCCGAAGGCTGAGGCAAGTCCGCCGAAGGCGGACGCAGAGTTGCCCGCATTTTTCACTCCTTCTTACTACCACACCTTATGTCAGCAAGCATTAGCGTTAAGTGAACTACCATCCAACAATTTGGATGGCTTCCTGCTTCATCGTGTCCCTACTGAGACCACTCTGGCAGGCTTAAATTCCCGCAGTTCCTGCGGTACTGCGTTCTGTCCCCATCACGGTTCTTGCAATTCTCCACCAAATATGAGCCGGAATACTTTATCAAGCATTGCTTTTGGCTCATCAAGGAAACTAAATGACCATCTTGCTTCAACATAACGAACAATTTCTATTGGAACAAAGTCTTCCATTCTTCCAACAATATCAGCTTTTGTGTTGGCAATGTCTATGTTGATAAAGCCTTGCATGTAATCATTGCCTGAACCTAAATTTATGCGCAGTGTCATAATATCTTCTCAAGTGTTTCTTTCACTGGGTTCTTGAGAATATTTTCCCAAGACCACCGATTTCTGTCAAACAAGATATGTTCAATGTTGACTTCCTCTGGATATTCTTTTACTGAGAATGGTATTGCAGATTTGAATGCATCAAGTGTTGGTTGATAGTTTGTTATTAACTGTGATCCAAATGATACTGCGAAGGTTACTCTGTCAGACCAATGTGTATATGGCTGCATTTTCACGCTCCACGATGAAGCACATTCGAGCACATATCGGTATAGGCCAAATGCAGACACATCGGGGAAATATATGAACCGAACATTTGGTGGAAGTTCTATGCCTCGCCATTCTGACGCTGCACCTGTCAAGTGTATTTTCAGGTGTGGATGCTCAGTAGCATACTGAGCAAGAGCTTTTACTCTGAAAGCGTCCCGTTTCCCACGTCCTAATGGAGCAAGAACATGATTGGAATCAAGCCTTTTGCTACCGTGAAGTGTGGCTACTGGTTCAGCCCAACAGCCTGAAGGCGTGTACCATGCTGGCTGTTTGAATGGGCTGAGAAAGTTTGCTGCACACCAGATGGCATCTGCGTTCTCAGTTAGAAATTTTTGGTGGCATCCGAAATACTTTTTGCGTCCATTCACAATAAAATGAATGATTTTTGTTCCATTCACATCATGAATTTCTTTCCAGATGTTGGGCAGTTCTTTATATGCTTTCCGCATATCCCCATACCAGACTTGTGGAATTATCACAACATCAAACATCGAAAATTGTTCGATGATGTCATAATCAGGTGTAATGTGTTTAACACCGTATCCGAGATTTCTAAGAGCATCTGCCATTTTCTGATATGCACAAATGGATACATGCTGCTTTGGCTGAACTGTAGAATTGAAAAAGCTAATTGTTGTCATATTATACCTCTCTGACAGTGCCTGACATTTTGCCTGGTCGAATCTTTTTATCTCATACTCTGATGTTAATGTATATGCAAGATTTACAGTACTCGTAGTTTTCCCAACGCCACCTTGTTTATTATGGAGATGATTCTATTATTGGTCATTTTATCGCTCCTTTATGCTCTCACTGCCAAATTCTTCTTTTTGTATTCCGTGTTTACCATATAGGCACACGGCATTTAAAATTTTTATTCTCGTCATGCGGGCAATTTCATATAACGGTTTGCGGATAAAAGAAGTTTGCGAAACAAATTTGGGCGGAGCGTAGCGAAGTCTTTTATCCGCTGTTAGGTGACCGAGCGAAGCGAGGCAAGGCAACGAAGTTGCCGCAGAGTTGGGCGGTGACATCATTTTCATCACTTTGCTGTGCTTCCTGGACATATAAACCTCATCTTACATTTTTCGCAGGATTTTTTATGGACAAAAAAGTTTACACCACTCAAAATAATGAATATCACTAACAACAGAGTAATGGTTATAGAGAACCAGTTTAATTTCAAAGCGATAATCATCCCGATAAGCGGAAGAAACATTGCCAACATCCACGTTATCCCTGCAAGTTTTCCACCAAGTTCATAATTGCCAGAATTTCTCTTGAATAAACATGCTGCTAATTTCCCCCATCCAGTACCGCAAACTTTTCCATAATAGAAGCAATGTGTGCATAGATGTTTTCTTAAAACAAAAATTAACATCATACCTATAAAAACAATGTAAATGATTGAAACTATAGGGATGTTATTGATTTGCAAAGAAGACATTCCAATGAAGGCAATTGCGAAGTAAATCACAAAAAACAAGTTCTGCCCAATAGCACTTGCTAAGGGATATTTTTCTATTCCTTTATCATACAGCTTTTGCTTCATATTCATAAATATAAATCTCCTCTACTTTTAATATTTTCTTTTTGAGCCACCGCCCAATTTCGCCTAACTCATTCATAGCCGAATTTGGTTCGTATAATATTCCATTTTTGGGGTATATCCGAACTTAGTTCGCATATCCTTCCATTTTGGCACTATATCCAAACCCATGTTTATCTATACCTCTTTGGCGGAATCTTATTTTCCACAGTAGGGTAAAGGCTTTTTAACCGAACAGCGCTCCCAGTCCTTCTGCTGCCTCTTCCTCAGATACCTTTTCCTCTTCCTTTTTCTTTTTTTCCTCTTTCTTCTCCTCCGCAGGTTTCTCAGGTGCTGCTTGGGCAACAGGCGCTACAGGTTTTGAGATGATTTCATCTATGTTTACGCCTTCAAGTGATGAGACAATTGCTTTGATTTTTGCTTCATCTGCTTTCACACCAGCAGCCTTCAACACCTTTCCAACGCCTTCCTCGTCTATTTTCTTCCCCGCAGAATGGAGAAGCAGTGCCGAATACATATATTCCATGTTTTATTCCCCCTTCTGTTTAGTAGTCAGGGATTAGTAGTTAGGGGCTAGGGAAAAACCCCCTAGCTACTAACTACTGACTACTAACTACTCTTTTACGATGGACTTTAATGCAAGCCCATGTCCGTATGCTTTTGATACAATCATTTTTATTGTTTCCTTTGTGGGTATGTTCAGGTTCACAGATAAACTTAATGCTTGAGTATGCGCTTTTGTGATTAATGGTTTTACTGTGAATGGTGTAACGTATGATAAATGCATTGCAAGCGCAAATGCCTGACCGCCTATTTTCATGATGTCATTTCGTGTTTTTGTTTCATCTATTGCAAGCACATCTGACTTGAATACCATTCCGTTTTCATATACTGCAGTTAAATCAAAACCAGCAGTTAATGGGAATATTCCCAACCTTGTCAGTACCACTGCAAGGTTTCTTGGAATTTTTTCACCTGATTTCACAACTATTTTGTCCTGCTTTATCACAACCTTCCCTTTTTCAATCGCAGCAGGTATCCCTGCTTTTTGCAGTTCACCAACGATTGGTCCTGGTTTAAATTCTGTTTCGCCGGATTTAACCATAATGTCTTCAGGTGCGACTTCACCGCCTTTTGCAGGCATTTTTGTTTTCGTAGCATCCATTTCCTTGTAAAGTTTAAACGGGTTAATGTTTGCGGCAATAACCGCTGTCTGCCCGCTCACACTCTCCTTTAATTTTTCTATGTTGCGTTTTTTCTTTGCTGTTTCTTCCAGAGCCATTAGAAGCAGTGTGTTTTTCACAGCCTTCACAGAAATCCTACCTCTTAATTTCTTTTTCATGGTTTGCATCTGTGCAGCAGGTATGCCTGTGATGTTTGCTATACCAATAACAGGATTGCCTGTCATCAGATTGATGATATGTCCAATGTCTTCTTTTTTTCTGGATGCACTTTTTGCCATTACTTTCACCTACATCATTCTTACAGCCTTTCCCATTGTTGTCTTAACATAAACTGAGCCTATGTTCATTTTCCCCAGAGCCAATTTATCCTCCACCCTTTTAAGTACTGCATCTATATTTTCTGCGATATCTTCAGGTTTCATGTCCCTGACACCAACAGGCACATGGAATGTTTTGCTCTTCTTTGATCGCGCCCTTACCGTGTTTTTCAGATTATTGATGAGTGATTTCGGGTCAGCCATTGGAGGCACAGGTTTTGGCATTTTACCCCTTGGCGCTAACACAGCACCAAGTTTTTTTCCAATTACAGGCATGAGAGGAGCTTCTGCGATAAAAAAATCATACTCATTTGCCAGTTTCTTTGCCTTTTTTTTGTCACCAGCCAAATCATCTATCTGCTCCGGCATTATCACAACATCCGCAGCATCCTTTGATTTAACTGCAAGTTCACCTGAAGCGAAAATACCAATCTTTATAGTTTTCCCCCTTCCCTTTGGCAAAGGAACCTCTACATCAATCCTGTTTTTAGGAATGGATAAATCAACACCTTTCAGGTTTATTGCCATCTCCACAGTTTCCTTAAAACGTCTTCCCTTGGAGTTTTCCAGCGCCTCTTTCACTGTGTCAACAGTTTTTTTTTCCATATTTTTCACCCGTAGTTAAGTCCGAGGCAGATGCCTCTCCTACAGTGCTTAGTGGTATAGGATATATTGTTTATAAGGTTTTTGCTATGTTCCAAGAACTTCTATTTCAATTCTTTTTTTGTCTGTTGGAAACAATCTAAGAAAGGTTTTGTATTTAATATGGAGAAACTTGGATATTTCTGGTGGTATTCTGATCACAAGAGAGTTTCCAGACTTTGTGACCTGAACATTTCTTTCAAGCCCAAAAATTTTTCTTCTTTTTATTTCATCCTCCACTTCCTTCATCACTTCCTGATCTATGTATTCTTCACTGCATCTTGTGCAGACCTCACACGACTTTATCCCAAAATCTATGCCAAAGAACTCAACATTTGTCTCGGATTTCTTGAGTTTGCCGCCACACCTGCATTCATAAGGTAATATTTCTTCCATATTCTCACCACATCTTGATTGTTATAGGATAAATTTTTCTGATATTCCTTTGTTTATATATTTTTTCATCATAAACTATGCTGTAAAACCTGTGAAAAGACTCAATAAGCCCTGTTTTCTTTTGAATAACCTTTTTGCCTTTAACAACCCCGCTTTCCACTTCATCAAGGGAAAGCCCTTTTAACCACATTCTCCGCAAAGCATGCTTACATCTTTTATGGCTCCAGTTTATCTTTAATTCCATAAGAATACATATATTCTTAATAAGATATAAGGTTTTTTGTTCAAGGCATCTGAATCGTACTACCTGAAAACTGCTGTTAAAAAGAAGACACTAATTTTTACACAAATTTTTTCCTTTATCCCCCTTTTTTTCTTAATCTAACCAACACAACACCTATACCAACTACTATAATAATTATAACAACAATTATGCAAAGAAATTGTGATAGGAAAAACCATAGATATGCCCATTCACTAGGCGGGCTGCCTTTACTTGATGGAGCATTTTCTACAGGGTTCATCAGTGGATAGTAATCCCGATTATTTCCTTCAGATATCTTATAAGATGTATCCCCAACACCATCAATGTTAGCATCTTTACCTGTGTAGTCATTCCAGTAGTTCCCACTTGTTTCATTATTCCAATGATTGGAGCAACTGTCCTCTGCTTGGATTATATTATCAATGAAATTATTAGAGTATATCGGGTTGTCATCTGCAGGACATAAGACATTATTATAATAGCCTTTAGGAACTGAAAAGCCAATCCAGTTGTTACAAATAGTGCAATTTCTGATGCAATTATTATTTGAAGAAAAGCTAAGGTCAATACCACGGGCGTACACTTGATGATGGTTATATATAAGACAGTATTCCATAGTGTTATATGAGGAATGAGAAAATGTAATGCCGTTCCAGGAATTAGCATAAAGTGTACAGTTTATTATTGTATTGTTGGATGCATATTCAAGAGAGATACCAGCATCATTTCTATACGAAGTACAATTTATAATCAAGTTATTTGAGGAGCAAATAAGAATACCTGCGCCAGAATTATCATAAGTAATGCAATTTTCTATTGTGGTGTTGATTCCTGATCCCAGAAAAATACCACTAGAGACAGACTCATGAACAATAGTTGAGGTTATCTTATTATTTGATCCTGAGACGTCGATACCATAGCCCCCGCGGACTGTACAATTTATTATTTGGTTGTACGCTGAAGAATTAACCCAAATGCCATTGCGGGTATATTCACAGGTTACATTATTGATGGTTCCATTGGTTACATTATTGAGATAGATACCATCCATCCAATACTTCCCATAGATATAGCAATTTCTGATAACAAAACACAAACTTGTATTTTGAATGGAAATACCATTCTTGGATTTTGCATTTATCTCCCAGTTCTCTATAATATATGGCTCATCCTTTGTACCTAAGCCAGAGGTTACACCATTTATGTAAGTAAAATCCAAGTTGCTATTGATAGATATGGGAGCATGAGGTTTTGTTTCTGGATAGGGAGAATGATAAGATGGCATCTCATGCCTTGATATCTCAGAGATAACAATAGCATATGTAAGTAATGAGGAACAAATTATCAACAGAATTACTAAAACAAAGATACTGCGCTTACCTCCTTTCTTTTCTGTTTTATTTTTTAGAGTGTTAGGTATCATAACAGAATACTCCATCCTACTACTGTGAGTATTATTTTTCTTGTAGATAAATATTGCTGTTAATTAATAATATTTCTGATGCAAAAACACAAATTGTTATATCGTAGAAAATAGATATGCTGAATGGAAAAATGATACCAGTCTGGATTTCATTTGAGTTTGTATTAGGAACATTCATGATGTCAATAGTTCCTACCTTCCTTTTATTTGCTTATATTTCATACTATTTGGGTAAAGAAAATGGGTTGGGTATCAAAAACTCAGCATTAAATGGTTTATTTGCTTCTTCAGGCTTTATTGTGTTGTACTTGGTTATAACTACAGCAGCGGATGCGGCAAACCTTGAAATGTTTCATATAATTTTAGATGCTGTCGCTTTTGGGATAGTTGTGGTTGGTGTATCGCTCATAATAGTGGGTAGTGCAATATTCCTCAACAAACAGATTACATCTATGATAGGAATCAAATCGCAAATAAAAAGAGATTTTATTTCATTTTTCTTTTTTGGCATGATTTACGCACTTTGTGCACTTCTTTCATTTGCAACACTATCACCTCTAACAGTTGCTTTTAATCCAGAAATACCAATGTATATAAAAATAGATATAATCGCAGTCTCCTTAATATTTATCTTCCTAACAACCTTAATCATAGTCATTGTTACAATGTTTACTGCATTTATAAAAGGATCATTAACTAAACAAGATAGGACATTCCCATTTATCAGAAAAATATGTGGGACTATTTTGATAATCATTGGTTTCTGGCAAATTTATTTCTATTATCTTATGGTATCTGTATGGGTGTGTGGATAGTTTACCCTTTCAAAACTTCATCATGTTTTCCTTCATCAATTTCTTTCAGAATTTCTTTTGGGTCTTTACTTTCAACTGTAACCCCAACAGAAACACATGTGCCAACAATCTCCTTTGCCATGTTTTTGGTATTAATACCAAGTAGAGAGTCTTTTTTCATTTCAACAATCTTTTTTACTTGCTCCATGGTTAAATTCCCTGTTTTTGTTTCTTTTGATTTCCCAGTCCCTTTCTCAACGCCTACCTCCTTCAGTATTAATGCGGATGCCGGCGGTGTGCCTATGGAGACTTCAAATGATTTTGTTTTAGGGTCAACTGTGATTTTTACAGGTACCTTCATCCCCTCAAAATGTTTTGTTTTCTCATTGATTTCCTGAATGATTTTTGGTATGTTCACACCAAGTGGTCCAAGCGCAGGACCAAGCGGCGGTCCAGGCGTTGCCTTGCCTCCTTCCACCAATGCCTCAACTGTTTCTGTCATTTCTTTTCCACCACCCTTACATGGTCTGCTCTTATTGTTATTGGTATTGGAACCATCGCCTCAAATAATTCAATGGTTATTTCCTCCTTGTTTTCATCAATGGTTTGAAGTCTGGCTTTTTCACCCTTGAACGGCCCTGCAACAATCTCAACAATATCGCCCTCACTCATGTGGGAAACCATTGGTTTTGGTGTGAAGAAATGCTGTATCTCATTGATTGGGGTTGTTCCCTTTATTAATCCTCTCACATGTGTAATGCCTTTTATTGTCATTTGAAGCCCTTGTTCATTTTCACTTTCTATAAACAGGTAACCTCTTAACCTTGTTGGAAACAGTATTGCAAGAACATCTTCATTCTTTTTTGCCTTATTATGGACTGCATCTGCCACGTCCTTTTCATGTCCTATTGATGTTTTTATAACAAAGATTGATGATTGTTTCCCTGTTGAAGACGTTTTTTCTGAAAATTCCATATTTCTCCTTTCTCCCTTTATGTTTCAACGAATGCTATAACTGAGGAATAAAGATTGTTCCAGAGCCAGTAGATTAAAAAACCAAGTCCACCAATAATTATAATGCCCGCACCCGTGACCTGCAGGATCTTTGTGTATTCATCACCTTTTGGTTTCCTGGCCATTTTTAGTACTCGGCCGTACTTTCCTCTACCAAATCTTTTTGCTTTTTCCTCAACCTTATCCTGAGCATTCAGCGTCTTCTCTATTATTTCCATTTTATCTCACTACATCTACACCATATGTGCTGGTCCTGTCTAATGCAACAGATCTTTCCGCTCTGCCGAATATCTGCTCAGAACTAACACCTGTGCATACAATCATTACCCTAATCGTGTGCTCCAATGCAGGGTCAATGCTCGCACCCCAGATAATTGTTGCTTCAGGGTTTATTTTTTTATGTACCTCTTCAACAACCTGCTGCGCCTCTGCAATGGTCATGTCAGGCCCACCTGAAACATTTACAAGTGCACCTGATGCATCTGTTATATCCACATCAAGCAGTGGTGATGCAAGTGCCTGCTGTATTGCTTTTGTTGCCCTGTCCTCAGAATCGCTTTCACCAAGCCCTATCATTGCCACACCACCGTTTTTCATTATGGTTTTTAAATCAGCGTAATCAACGTTAATGAGTCCTGGTTTTGTCATCATTTCGGTTATGCTTTTTATAGACCTCATCAGTATTTCATCCGCGAATCTGAACGCAGCATTCAGAGGCATCCTGGGCACAAGTTCAAGCAGTTTATCATTTGGTATCACAATAACTGTGTCAGCAACATCCTTCAGTCTCTCAAGTCCCATTAAAGCATTTTTCATCCTGGCAATCCCTTCTGCTTTAAATGGTAATGTGACAACAGCAATCGTTAGCGAATTGAGTTCTTTTGTGATTTTTGAAATAACTGGCATCCCGCCTGTTCCTGTTCCGCCACCAAGTCCGCATGTGAGAAACGCTATGTGCGCACCTGAAAGCACCCTTTTGATATCATCCTCGGCTTCAAGCGCTGCGCTTTCACCGACGACAGGTATCGCACCCGCGCCTAATCCCCTTGTGCTGTGCTTTCCAAGTAGAATCTTCTTTGGTGACCTAACATTTTTCAGCAGATGCTGTGCATCAGTGTTCATTGCTATAAGGTCCGCGCCAACAATACCTTCCTGCACAATTCTTGTTATGGTGTTGCATCCGCTGCCACCACATCCTGCAACCTTAACGTTCACCTTAAGTGCTGCTAAAAGCTCCTCAAGTTCTTTATCTGCCTTTAGTGACTCTACCTCTGGTTGATTTTTTTCCTTCATAACCCCTTGTTTAAGAGATTCTCCTATTGTCATTGCCATAGTCATTCCTCCACTACTGAGAAACAGTATTGGTTTCAAACTATAAAAGGATTATCACAAGCCCTTTCTTTCTCTTGAGAAGAAAAAGGCTGTGGGTAGTTTTAATTTATCATAATCCTATTCCAGAGACATGGTTCAGGCGCGAGTTAGGTTTTACGGAAGGGTTCAGGGTGTTTTCTTCAGGGCAAACACAGAAAGGAAAGCAGGAGAAATGGGAATTAACGGTTATGTGAGAAACATGCCGGATGGTTCTGTTGAGGCGGTTTTTGAAGGAAATGAAGAAAA
>Ga0100399_1004091_pt1 | contig 10155 bp, 7 predicted proteins | sample CryGeymeta201523_FD_81545 | JGI IMG/M metagenome (GOLD analysis project Ga0100399, IMG submission 81545) | Groundwater microbial communities from Crystal Geyser aquifers in Utah, USA - Crystal Geyser metaG 2015-23 | ecosystem: Environmental > Aquatic > Deep subsurface > Groundwater | place: USA...
AACAATTTCAAACCATAAACTATAAACCTCAAACCATTTCAGGTTTCAAGTTTTTGGTTTTTAACAACCTCAAACCATAAACTATAAACCATAAACTATAAACCATAAACTATAAACCATAAACTATAAACTTCAAACCATTTTATTAACATCAATTTTCATTTTAGCCATAAAATTTGCGTAACGTGAGTTATTAAATAAACTTAAATCCAAATAAAATTTCCGTTAATCTTTTTCGTTAATTTTGTTTAGCGTTTTCTATCTTTGAAAAAAACATTATTTGAAAATCTTATTTCTTATACTAATTTCCTTATTTTTTTCGGGCATAAGTTCAGCTCAATTACTCTCTACATTTCACAAAATTGAAGTTAAAAATATTGGCGACACATTAAAAATTGATACACTTGCTATCGTTCCCGAATCTGTGAGTATTTATTTAGGCAACGGAGATAAATTATCAGATAGTTTATTTTCAATAAATTTTGCAAAATCTGAAATTATTTTTAAACAAAATTACAATTTGCATGATATTACAATAACATACAGAACATTTCCTATTGATTTTAACAAAACCATTTTCCACAAAAATCCTCAACAAAAAATTATCACAAATGGAAATAACACAATTCCATTTACATACAGGATTGACGAAACAAATAAATTTGAGAACTTTGGTACCGACGAACTTATTAAGCGTGGAAGTATTTCGCGTGGTGTTTCGTTTGGTAATAATCAGGATGTTGTAGTAAACTCAAACTTAAATTTGCAATTATCCGGAAAATTAAGCAACGACTTAAATATTCTTGCTGCAATAACTGATAACAATATACCTATACAACCCGAAGGCAACACACAACAAATACAGGATTTCGATAAAGTGTTTATTTCTATTTATAACGAAACACTTAAACTTACTTTGGGCGATTTTGAACTTACAAAACATACTGGTAATTACATGCTTATGAATAGAAAAGCACAGGGAATTATTGTAACAAATAACTTAAAATTCGGGAAAAAGAAAAATAATGTATTTAAAACAACGTTAAGTGGCTCTGTATCAAAGGGAAAATATTTTAGAATGACTTTTAATGGAACCGAAGGAACCCAAGGTCCTTATCGCTTAAAAGGTGCATTTAATGAGCCATACATTATTATTATTGCCGGTAGTGAAAGAGTTTATATTGATGGCAAACAACTTGAACGCGGGCAAGACTTTGATTATGTTATTGATTACAATACCGCAGAACTTAGTTTTACAGCAAAACAACCAATAACAAAAGATAAAAGAATTATAGTAGAATATGAGTACAGCGATAAAAACTATGCACGTTTTATGCTCTTTTCGGGAAATGAATGGCAGTTTGGCAAAAATAAATTCTGGCTAAATGTTTTTTCGGAACAAGACAGCAAAAATCAAACTTTACAACAAAGTTTAACAGAAAGCGAAAAGGGAATACTTTCAAATGCAGGGGACAATTCTTCATTAGCAGTAGTACCTTATGTAACACTTGACACTGTTTTCAGAAATGATGCGATATTTTATAAAATGCTTGATACACTTGTCAACTCAACCATTTACGATAGCATTTTTGTTTATTCTACAAATCCCGACAGTGCTCATTACCGTTTAGGTTTCAGCTATTTGGGACAAGGGAAAGGAAATTATGTGCAAATAAACAGTTCGGCAAATGGAAGAGTTTTTAAATGGACTGCTCCTATTAACGGCACCCTACAAGGTGATTATGAGCCTGTGCGACAATTAATTGCTCCACGTCGAAAAAATGTTCTTACCACGGGTGGCGATATTGCACTGTCATCAAAATTAAATTTCAAATACGAATTAGGAATTAGCGGTAACGACCAAAACACATTTTCTTCAAAAGACGATAACGACAATATTGGATATGCTTTTAAAACAGTTGTTGAACGAAAATTTTTACTTGGCGATACTACTAAAAACAAATTGCACATTAGCACACATTTTCAGAATGTTAATAAAAAATTCGACCCTGTGGAACGCTATCGTTCATCGGAATTTGAACGCGACTGGAACCTTACTGTATCAAACTCACGTCAAGATGAATTAATGGCAGGACTTAATTTCGCTTTTATAAGAAAAAATTCAAGCTCATTAAATTATGGCATTAATTATATGAATCGCGAAAATAATTTTATAGGAATTAAAAATGACCTGATTGGCTCTGCAAAATTTAAGGGTTTTAAGGTTGATGCTAAAGGAAGTTTTTTACAATCAAACGACACAACAAAGAACACAAATTTTTTAAGACATCGAATTTCTTTGCGAAAAGACTATAAATCAGTTTTTGCTGGCATTGCCGAAGAACAGGAAATTAATTTGTGGAAATATTCAAAATCAGACACTTTGTATTCAAACAGTTACAAATACGACCAATTTGAAGCATTTGCAGGACTTTCCGACTCATCTGCCAACCCAATATCATTTAACTATAAAAACAGAAAAGATTATTTACCTAATGGTAAAAATTTTAATTACGCTTTAAATTCTCAGGATTTTAATTTATCGGCATCATTAACAAAAAACTCAAAAAACTCTTTAAGCACAACTCTCACATACAGAACGCTAAATATTATTGATTCAACTTTAACAAAAGCAGTTCGTGAAGATAATATTACAGGCAGAATAGAACATTCAATAAAAATATATAAATCACTTTTAACAATTAACACCATTTATGAAACAGGAAGCGGATTAGAAGTAAAAAAAGAATTTTCGTATCTCGAAGTACCTACCGGACAAGGGGTTTACACATGGACTGATTACAATAGTAACGGGACTAAAGAACTTGATGAATTTGAAGTTGCAATGTTTCAGGATCAGGCAACTTACATTAGAGTATTTACTCCAACAAACGAATACGAAAAAGTTTTTAACAGTAAAATAACTCAAGTGGCATACTTGAAACCCGAAACTGTTTGGGGAAATAAAAAAGGAGTTAAAAAATTCGTTTCCCGTTTTTCGGAACAATTAGCATATAACATTGATAATAAACACAAATCGCAAAATATTTTAGATAGAATTTCGCCTTTCTCTAACAATGTTTCCGATTCATTATTGCTTGCACAAAACAAAAACATTAGAAATACTTTTTCATTTAACCGAACAAATCCAAAATATGGAATAGATTATTTATATCAAAACACACAAGGCAATTTGTTATTATTGAATGGAAATGATGTCCGTAATTTTATTCAACATTCTGTACAATTCAGGATTAACATTAGTCAAAATATTAGCACAACCAGCTCTATTTCCGATGGCAATAAATCTTTTACGTCTGAATATTTTAGTAACAAAAATTATAAATTACATTTGAATACCGGGGAACTTTCTTTTAGCATTCAACCTTCTACTTCTTTTAGATTTACAACAAATGGAAAATACACCAACAAAGTTAACACATCAGGAAACGAAACCGCAAAATTAACAAACGCTGGATTCGAAATCAGATACAATGTTGTTGAAAAAGGCAATTTGTCATTTAAAGCCGATTATATTCACATTTTATACAAAGGCGAAACCTCATCACCAGTTGGTTACGAAATGTTAGAGGGTTTACTTGCCGGAAATAACGCAACTTGGCTCATTCAGTATCAAAGAGATTTATCAAATTCATTACAAATAAGTATCTCGTACAACGGAAGAATTTCGCAAGACTCTAAAGCTGTGCATATTGGCACCGTACAAATGAGAGCTTACTTTTAAAAACAAAATTACAAAGTGAGAAGTAAAACATAGAACAATATTAACAATGGTCACACAATAGTTAACACAATGGTCACTCAATTGTATACTTACGTATAACAACTGAATGACTATGAATGACAACTGAATAACAATGTATGACAACTGAATGACTATGAATGACAACTGAATAACAATGTATGACAACTGAATGACCATGTATGACAACTGAATGACCATGTATGACTATTGTATGACTATGAATGACAACCATATCACCATGAATGACAAAGTATGACCATGAACCATAAACTCGAAACATTAAACTTTTTTGAACAATAAATAGTAAAAACAGACACTAGTCCTAAAAAATCGTGTTTTTTTTACTTTTGTAAAAGAAAAAAATTATTGATAATTTTCGGAAAAATTAAATATGAACAAACTTATTGTAATTCTTCTTACAGTTTTTATTGCAACAGGCTGTGTAACATCTAAAAAACTATATCAAAAAGGACGTTACGACCAAGCATTGCGTAAATCGGTAAAAAAACTTCGTGGAAATCCCGAAAAAACTAAGGAAATAAATATACTCGAAAAAGCATTTAATTCAGCAAACGAAGCGAACAATAACAGAATAAAATATTTAAAAACAGAAGGTAAACCCGAATCATGGAACGAAATTTTTTTGAATTATTCATTTCTAAAAGACAGGCAAGAACTTGTTAGAACTGTTCTCCCATTAAAAGATGGTAGCAGGGTAATTGATTTTCCTAAAATAGATTACGATAACGAAATTGTTAATGCTAAAAAAAATGCTGCTGAATATTTTTATGTTCATGCCAAAAATCTTTTATCGTCAAACAATAGATTTAAAGCCCGTGATGCATATTTCGAATTAAAAAAAGTTAAAGAATATTATAACACTTATCAGGATGTTGATAAATATATCGAACAAGCTAGATACATGGGCATTACAAAAGTTTTACTTAAATTCGATAATAATACAATTATAAAATTACCTCCACAATATTCCAAAGAGTTACTCGATTTTAATACAACTCGATTAAATAGTGAATGGGTTAATTACTATTTAAAAAGTGAAAACATGAATTTCGATAACATAGTAAATGTAAATTTAAAAATAATTGATATTTCGCCCGAAAAACTAAAAGAAAAAGAAAGTGTGCAAACAAAAACTATTCAGGATGGGACTGAGTATCAACTCGACCAGCATAATAATGTTATAAAAGATTCGCTTGGCAATCCAATAAAAGTACCACGTATGGTTAATATTTCCTGCAAAGTGTTAGAAATATTACAACAAAAAGCAGCACATCTTGAAGGACAATTAGAGTATTCAGATAATTCCGGTAAATCTTTAATTACTTCAAAACCAATAGCATCTGATTTCTTTTTTGAAAACAGAGTTGTTACTGCAAACGGCGATTTAAGAGCATTAGATAACGAAACTGCAAAATTAATTGGTAAACCACCCCTACCATTTCCCGATAATATTCAAATGGTTATGGGTGCAACCGATGTTTTCAAAAAAGTTATGATTGACGCTTTAATTGAAAATAAGTATATAATAAAATAATGCTTATAAATCAAAAAAAGTTAACAAATAATACAGAAAAAGCTGTATTAATAAGTGTTATTCATAAAAATCAAAACGAAAAACAAGTTAAAGAATTTTTAGACGAATTGGAGTTTTTAGCACTAACAGCCGGTGCTGTTACTGTAAAAAAGTTTATTCAAAGAATTACCGAATTTGACTCTCGTACTTTTATTGGAAAAGGAAAACTTGATGAAATAGCAAAATTTATTAATGAGAAAGATATACGCTTAACAATATTCGATGACGAATTAAGTGGTTCGCAATTAAAAAATATCGAAAATGTGTTAAAGTGCAAAGTGTTAGACAGAACCAACCTTATACTTGATATTTTTGCTGCCCGGGCAAAAACTGCTTATGCTAAAGTACAAGTAGAACTTGCTCAATATCAATATCTTTTACCACGATTAACAAAAATGTGGTCACATCTTGAGCGTCAAAAAGGTGGAATTGGGTTACGTGGTCCAGGCGAAAAAGAATTGGAAACCGACCGTAGAGTTATAAAGTGGAGAATATCAATTTTAAAAGAACAGCTAAATAAAATTGATAAACAAATGTCAACACAACGTAAAAAGAGAAATGAATTTGTTAGAATTGCACTTGTTGGATATACAAATGCTGGGAAGTCAACAATAATAAATCTACTTAGCAAATCGAATATTTTTGCCGAAAATAAGTTGTTTGCAACATTAGACACAACAGTTAGGAAAGTTGTTATTGGTAATTTGCCTTTTTTATTATCTGATACAGTCGGATTTATCAGAAAACTACCCCATAGTTTAATTGAAGCTTTTAATTCAACACTTAATGAAATTAGGGAAGCCGATATTTTATTACACGTTGTTGATGTTAGTCATCAAAATTTCGAGGAACAAATAAATATTGTAAATCAAACATTACATGAAATTAAAGTATCCGAAAAACAAATAATAATAATTTTCAACAAAATTGATAAGTATATTCCTGCCGAGCCCAATGATTTAATAACTCAAAAACCACATAGTTTATCAGAACTAAAAAATAGTTGGCTGTCAAAAAATAACAAACATTGTCTTTTTATTTCGGCAACTAAAAAAGAAAACATTGACGAGTTCAAAAAACAAATATTTAATTGTGTTTCGGAGATTTATTCAAAAATATATCCAAATAATAATAATTACTTTTATAGTTAATGATAATAATTTATACACACTAAATAACCAAATACATTAAATTTTAATTAATTTTAATGTTAAAATGTATTTGTCCTAAAAATGAAATTTATTATTGGAATATTAATTCTGATTTTTTATAAAACTACTTGTATTGCACAGCTATATATTATAAGTACATCTGAATTACAATATTCTCCAGCTTCAATATCAACTTTAAATAATAATTTTTCTTATTACAATAACATTTTGTTTGAGCAGGGATTATTCTGGCAAAAAAGATATAAAGAGTTCGGGCATAAAAAATTTATGTACAACTATCATTCGGTTTATAAAAGAGAAAACTTATATGGTATTTGCGTTTATGGTTTGGATGTAGATATGATTTCGGAAGAATTTAAAGGAAACGGAGCAAACAAATTCCGCTACTGGAATAAATTACGTTTTGGTTTTAAAGTATTAGTCGAAAAAAATATAAATGAAGGACCAATCGCATTAAAAAATATAGTTTCGTACTTAAACGAGGAATTTTATATTAACTATTTACACTTACCTCAAAAAGCAAGAGGCGATTTAATGACAAAGTACCGCAAACATTCATATATGATATTTATTACTGCAATTCCCGATCAAAAAATGATTTTCCAAGTTAGTTATAAAGCATTAGAATATGTATGGTTTAAAGCATATTATCGCAAAGAATTTCATATCGTACATGAAGGGTTATCTTTAGAATTTGAAATAAATAAACGCGGATACGACCACAGTATAGTAAAATATACCCACGATACATATAAGGGATGGTCTTTTATATTTGGACAGGAAATAACAAATAGTACAAATAGTATCTCGTTTTATATAGGTGCTAAATTTAATTTCAGAAATAACTAAATAGTGTCTGTCCAATGAAAAACACAAAAAAAAGCATAATTTTATTTCTATTATTTTTTTCGCAAACATATTTGTTTGCTCAAGGTTACAAAATTGATGTTCAGGTAAAACAATTAGCCGATTCGAACATTTATCTAGGTTATCATTATGGTAACGAGCAGTATGTTATTGATACTGCACATCTCGATAAAAATGGTAAAGGAGTTTTTGAAAGAAAAAATATTTTACCAATAGGCGTTTATATGATTGTTTTTCCAAACATGAAATATTTCGATATTTTAATGCCCGCACAACAAGTATTTAAAATAAAAAATGATACTTCAAATTTGAATTCAAATTTAGAAATTGAAGGAAGTAAAGAAAATGAAATGTATGCAAAATATCAAAAATTTTCGACCGGGATATTAAGTAAAATTGCTGAATTATCAAAAACCAATAATCCAAAAAATCAGAAACTTACAGATAGTTTGCAACTTGTTATTAGAAATGAAAGAAACAGGATAATAAAACAAGAACCAAATACTTTTTTTGCATCACTTTTAAAATCAATGGTTGACCCCGATATTCCCGAAAATCTTGCAAATCCTGATAATCCTGCCGATTTTGAAAAGAGAATGAATTATTTGACATCACATTATTTTGATAATTACGATTTTAACGATGAAAGATTATTGTTTTCGCCTGTACTTTATAATAAAATTTTAAATTATTATGGTAAACTAGTTGAAAATAACAATGATACAATCATTAATTCAGTTGACAATATTCTTTCGCGAAGTTTTAAAAACACGGAAGTATATCGGTTCTTATTAAACTCATTATTAAGTATTTTCGATTTATCAGGCGAAATTCCTAATGATGAGGCATTTGTTCATATTGCCGAAAATTATTATTTAAAAGAATTAGCCCCGTGGGTTAACGAAAATTTTATTGAACGTTTAAAGAAACATGTTAACGACCTTAAACCTACGATGATAGGAGCATCAGCTCCCCAACTTATTCTTTCAGATACAAGTGCAAATAAATTATCGTTGTATAATTTAAAATCGTGTTATACTTTAGTGATTTTCTGGAATCCCGAATGTGAACATTGTGCAGAATATTTGGCAGAGTTAAGAAACACCTACGATTCTTACGACGAAAAATATTTTCAGGTGTTTGCAGTTCTTGCTACCGATAATCAAAAACTATGGAAAACATATATCCAAAACAATAAATTCAAATGGCTTAACGTTTATGACTCAACTAAAAAAAACGATTTTATTCAAACGTATAAATTATTTATGATTCCTCGAATTTATTTGCTTGATAATAACAAACGCATTGTTTTAAAAGACTTTGAGGTCAATGAACTTAATTCATTTTTGAATAAAAATAAAAAAATTGACTGCAAATAATTATCATTATCAGTTATTTTAAAAAAAAATATTTTTGTCAGGCAACGAATTTGTTACTATATTTGTCTTACAATTAAATAAAGAAAATTAATTAAATTAAATCAATATGAAACATTTTAGAACTATCTTGTTTTTTGCTTTACTTGTTAATATTACAAGTATTAATGCACAGCAAAAAGTTGCTGTAACCGTAATTTTACAAAACAATTTTTGTCAGGCATATTACAACCACAGCCAGACTTCTTCAAAAATTGAGTATCAAATTGCTGGCTTAACTAATGAATCATCTCATCAGTTTTCTGCTGAATTATTAAAAAGCGAAGGTGTTGTTTCATCTTCTATGTCTTCTACAACAAATAAAGGTATGTTTACCGGTAAATTAGAGGTAAACCCACAAACTAATTTAGAACAATTAAAAAATATTTTTATAAAAGCAGGAGTTGCTTTTGTTAATGTTGAAAATGAGATATTTCAAATTGAAAATTGGAAATCATTTACAGAAGAACAATGTACAAAATTATCCAACTTTAATCAGATTATTTATAATATCGAAACTAAACGAAACTGGATTTTAAATAATCCTGCTGAAAAAGAAAAAGCCGAACAAAATGGATGGTTTACGAAAAATGACGAATATTTGAATAAAGCAGTTAATGATAAAAAAGAATTTTTGCAATCTATTAAATAATTTGAAAAATACTATATTATGAAAAAGAGAAATTTGTTACTGATTTTTATACTGTTTATTTTTAGTGTAAACAGTTTTGGGCAAGGTGCTAATTGTGCAACTGCCGACCCTTTTTGCACAGGTATTACTTATAACTTTCCTTTACAAACAAATAATGGTAGTGCTGAATCTGGTCCCGATTATACTTGTTTATACACACAACCAAATCCTGTTTGGTATTATTTGTTAATTGACCAACCAGGGCAAATAGATATTCATATTCAATCTACACCCGGACAACATGACGTTGATTTTTCTCTTTGGGGACCTTTTACTTCATTAAATAATTGTGGAAATTTAACTTCAGCAAATACTGTTGATTGTAGTTATTCTACTTCTTATCAGGAAGATGCTAATATCCCTAATGCACAAACAGGACAATATTATATATTGTTAATAACAAATTATTCAAATGCTACAACTGATGTTACTTTTAGCCAGACTAACAGCGGTCCAGGTGCTGGTTCTACTAATTGTAATCCTGTTATTTGCTTTTTTGATAATATTACATATACCGTTGGAGCTTGTGTTCCTCAAACCAACCAGTACTGTGTTTCAGGCACAATATTATTCCATTTTACACCACCTTGGACAATTTCAACTGGTACTTTAGTAATAACTGATTATTCTAGTGGTGCTAATCAGATATT
>Ga0100399_1004094_pt1 | contig 10147 bp, 3 predicted proteins | sample CryGeymeta201523_FD_81545 | JGI IMG/M metagenome (GOLD analysis project Ga0100399, IMG submission 81545) | Groundwater microbial communities from Crystal Geyser aquifers in Utah, USA - Crystal Geyser metaG 2015-23 | ecosystem: Environmental > Aquatic > Deep subsurface > Groundwater | place: USA...
GGATTAGAGTTAACTGGTTGTATTTAGGAGTATCAGGTTTTTCATTTTCCATAATATCTTCAATCGGACCAAGAATAAGTGTTAAAGGGGTTCGTATTTCGTGAGAGATATTTGTGAAAAAAGTGAGTTTTAAATCGTTAAGTTTATCGTTCTGCTCTTTTTTTATCTTTTCAATTTTAAGTTCATGTATAAACCTTATGCGCTCCCTGATAAACCTAAAAATAAAAATGATTAGTAATAATGTGATGAATAGGTATCCAAAAAAAGCAAGTTTTGTTTTCCACCAGGGGGGTAAAATAATAATGTGAAGTTTCCTTATATCAGGATTCCACGTATTGTCATGATTCGCTGTTTTTACTTTTAAAATATAGTTTCCGGGCGCCAGGTTTGTATATGTTGCAATAATATTTGCTCCTGTATGATGTGTCCAGGAGTTTTCCAGATTTTCCAATTGATAATAAATCTGGTTTTTATGTTGCGAATTGAATGATACAGAAGAAATGTCAACTGAAAAAGCATTTTGAGAATAGGGTAAAATAAGCGTATCGGTGTAATTGATCGCTTTTTTTAAATAAAATTCATCTTTTATCTTTTCTCCAGGCTCTATGGGCTTATTGAAGATTTTTAGATTTGAAAAAGAAATTTCGGGATAAAACGGATCTTCTTTAAAGAGAGAAGGGGTAGATATAAAAAGGCCCTTATTGGAACCTGCAATAAGCTGATTATTTTCAGTGTCATAGTAAAGCGAATAAAAGCAGATTTCCGTTAAAAAGTCCCTTGTTTTTTCATTTTTGATATTAAATCTTGTTAATCCATTATAATGTGCCACCCAGATATTGTCCTTATTATCTTCTGCAAATGCAACACCAACTCTGTTTTTTAATTGAGGAATTATTTTACTGGATTCGGCCTGAATATCATAAAGCATCACAATTCCATTTTCCAGCCCTATCCATAAATTACGTTTTGAATCAAAAAAAAGACTTCTGATTTGAATAAGTTCGTCCTGGCTGTTTTTGAAAATATTTACAGGTATTACTTCAAAAATTTCGCCTTGGTCATTAGTAGTGACTTTAAATAATCCACTGTGAAAACTTCCTACCCATAATACGTTGTTTTCATCTGGCACAATCACACGTATATCTGCATTTTCCAAAGATTTGTTTTTTGAGAACTCTTTGAAATGTTTAAAATATCTAACCGGCTGTTTTTTATCATCCATAATTATACTAAAAACCCCATAATTAAATGTCCCTATCCAGATTACACCATGTCTGTCTTTTGTAATGGACAATATTCTGTCGTTTTTAAACAATGCGTTGTCTAATTGCATTTTTAATATCTGTTCCCGTTTCGGCATTGAGTAAACTTTTAAACCCTTTCCCCAGGTACCTTCCCAAAGTAATTTAGTTGTTTCGTCATAATAAATGGCCGATATAGAGTTTTCTGATGTTGATTTGATTTCTTCTTTGAAAGAATCATGGCTGCTTTCAAAAGAACATAATCCACTTCCATTTGTGCCCAACCAATATTTTACCGGCTCTTCCTTTGCAATACACCAAACCATGTTTTTTGACAAATCATTTTCTTTATTCTTATTTCTAATATTAATAAATTGTTGATATCTGAGATTTAGCATATTTACACCACCATTCCACGTTCCAATCCACAAATTGTCATATTTATCATTAAATAAAGTGAGAATTTTATTGATACTGAGAGTAGCAGAATTTGTTGGACTATTTTTAAAATGATTAATCAATGTATTTTCCTTTGTAAATTTTAATGAATACAAACCATCGTCCTGAGTTCCTGCCCAAATAGTGCCTGATTTATCTTTACAAATAGCACGGATAATGTTATTTAAAAGTGAATTATCCTCAGGTGTTTTAAAAAAAACAGTGTTCTTTCTTGTTTTCAAATCAATAATGTTTAAACCATTCTCCGTCCCTACATAAATGGAATCGCCATATACCTTAATTTCCCATACGTTGGGTGATGATAATGAATATCGGGATGGAATAGCAGTAATTCCTACATCAGTATTTTTCGACAATGATAACATTCCATTGTATCGTGTGCCAACCCAGATCGAATCTTTTGAAGAACAGATTGAATTGATTTCGTAATTTTCAAATCCATTGTATTTTATGCAAGGTATGGGAGTGTTTTTTTGCCAGTGTTCAAATACATTTTTATCAATTGAATATAACCCGACATTCAATGTGCCAATCCAGATTTTACCATCGTTATCATCGTGCATCGTCAATATGTGTAGATTAACAGGGACTGATTTTATCAAAAGGTTTACTTTTTCGATTTTTTCATATATTTTGTCATATATAAAAAGACCATTATTCGCTGCCGCAAGTATGATTTTTGAAGTGGAGACCGGAACAATGGCCAGGATATTAAATCCTAATCCGGAAGTATTTAAATCGGTATATACCTTTATCGAATTTCCATCATATATATTTAATCCACCACCCCCAAAATAGAGTAATCCGTCGTTATCCTGCCCAATGCTGCCTATAATATCCCTCGCTAATCCATTATGAGTAGTGATCTTTTTGAATTCATATTGAGAGAAAACAGTTATGCTCCATATAAAACATGCTAAAAACAAAAACAACTTTTTCATATCAAAAAACCTATTTACAAGGTGTTGTAAATTTTAATGCTCAATTTATCATTATAATTCAAAAGATTTGACATTCCCCGAAAAAAGAAAACAAAATTCCGGTTTTGTTATACTTCGCCCGAAAAATGACCACATTATAATTAATACACAATATTAAGTTAATCTGCTTTAGTGTTACTTGCAAATAATTACAGAACAGTTTTTTTCACATAGTTTTAGTTAGTTAGATTAATTTAGTTACAGGAAGGGTAAAACAGGAAGTTTTCCCTTCCTTTGTTTTAATAACTTATATGAATTGTTAATTTTTCTTTATTGGTTTTCTACCCCAATATGCATCATATATTTGTTAACATTCAGATTACGCCGAAAACAGAAAACAATATTCCGATTTTGTTATATCAATCCCGAAAACTGACAAGCAAATAATTAAAATGTTACAAAGGTTTGCTTTTGTTCGAATTACCTTGCATGAACAAAATTTCTTAAAAATATTTAAAATTTAAACAAATCTTAATTATGAGAAAATCTTTCAAAAAAGGAGTATTAATTGTAATTCTAATCTTGTTTGCAGGAATGAATTTAATTTATGCTCAGCAGCAAAATTCTGTTTCCGGTAAAGTTACCGACTCAAAAAGTCAGCCTTTGCCGGGAGTTACGGTAGTGGTAAAGGGTACTATGCAGGGAACGGTTACCAATGCGGATGGGATTTATACAATTTCCAGTATTTCTGAAAATGCAACACTGGTGTTTTCGTTTGTGGGGATGTTAACCCAGGAGGCGGAAGTTGGCAACCGAAACACCATTAACATTACCCTGGTAAACGATGTAATTGGTATTGAAGAAGTGGTGGCCATTGGTTATGGCACATCACAAAGACAAGAGGTTACAGGAGCGGTTTCGGTTGCAGATTTGGATGAACTTCGGAAAGCTCCGGCAAACAACATTCTGGAAACTGTTAAAGGAGCTGTTCCGGGACTTACTGTTGGCGGAACAAACAAAGCGGGGCAGGTAGGTGGTATGCTGGTTCGGGGACAAAACTCAATTAGTGCCGGTAATGCACCTTTAATTGTTGTTGATAATGTGATATATAATGGCTCTTTAGGCGATATTGCAAACGATGATATCGAAAGTTTTACAGTATTGAAGGATGCAAGCGCTGCTGCAGTTTATGGTGCAAGATCGGCGAATGGAGTTGTTATTATCACCACAAAAAAAGGAAAAGGAATTAATGGAAAGCCTGAATTTAATGCAAATTTAAGTTACAGCATAATCAATGAATTGGAGCGGCGTGAGGTGTACGATGCCGAGGGGTACATAAAACGAATGCTGGATATACGCGCTCTTAATGGTTTGGAGGCAAACCCTGACAACGTTGGCGATTATTTTGTAAGTGCCATTGAAAGGGAGAATTATGCAGCAACGCCTGATCATAAGCCAACAGTGCCTGATCCCTACGGTTTAATCAGGCAAAATGGTTTTAATAAAAAAATGAGTTTTAGTGCGGCTAACAATACTGAAAAAAGTGCATACTTTATTTCCACCTCTGTTACCGACGAGCAAGGAGTTGTAATTAATGACACTTACAAAAATTTCACAGGCAGGATTAATATAAGCAATGATTTTACTGATTGGCTAACAGTTAGCATAAACGCAATGTACAGTTTCAGGGATTATTCCGGTGCAGAACCAACGACAGGTTATGGTTCTACTGTAGGGATTAGCCCGTATGGAAAAGTGTTCAACGAAGATGGATCTTACGTTCATTATCCAAATGGAACTACATCATACATTAGTCCATTCTGGCAAATTGCCACCGTTAATTTAGATCAACGAAATAATTTGAATGCTGTGTTGAGAGGAACCATAAAAGTTCCATGGGTAGAAGGGTTGACCCTTAATTCTACCTACTCTGAATCTGTTAGATGGGACGAAACAAGTCAGTTTAATGACACCAAAACACAAACAGGTGAAATAGATAAATCAAACGGCTCAAGATCTTATTCACGTTCAAATAATATGTTATTTGATAATGTACTAAACTATAAACAATTATTTGCTGACAAACACAAAGTAGATGTGACCTTGTTATATTCATGGGAAGAATCAAGTTATGAAAACTTATTTGGTTCTGCAAAACAATTTGACAACGATGTCTTGCTGGACTATAAACTTGAAAATGGTTTAATCCAAAATGTAAATACCGGTGGCGGAGAAAGTGGTTCAATTGGTCAAATGGCCAGGGCAAATTACACATACGATCAAAAATACGGTATTACCGGAACCGTTCGTAGAGATGGTTTTTCTGCTTTTAGCAAAAATAAAAAATGGGGGGTGTTTCCCTCGGCTGCAGTTATATGGAATATATCCAAAGAAAATTTTATGGATAATGTAAGTGTAATAAATGATTTGGCCTTGCGGGTTTCGTACGGTAAAAACGGAAATCAATCAATTGCCCCATACTCTACTCTTGCAAAGGTTGGTACGGGTAAATATCTTTATGATGGCGATGCTTCTTATAGTATTACACAGGCCATTACAAGTTTTGCGACAGACGATTTAAGCTGGGAGGAAACAACCGGAATCAATATAGGGATTAATTTTGCAATGCTTGATAAAAGGCTTAGTGGTTCAATTGATGTTTATAAATCAAATACTGTAAATCAATTATTTAACCTTAGTTTACCTTACATTACAGGTGGTTCAAGCATTAGAGCCAATTTAGGTGATGTCGAAAACAAGGGAATCGATTTAGGATTAAATTCAATAAATATTCAAAAAAATGAATTTAAATGGACTTCTGATTTTGCTTTTTCTCTAAACAGAAATAAAGTAATCACCATATTGGGAGAAGACAATGATGGCGATGGGAAAGAAGATGATTTAATTGGCAGTAATATATTTATTGGAAAGAGCCTGGAGCAAATTTATACCTATAACGTTATTGGCATGTGGCAGCAGGAGGATGTGGATAACGGAACTATATTTGCCGGCATGAACCCGGGTACCTATAAATTGGAAGACCTTCCCGATAAAAACGGGGAATACGATGGAAAAATTACATCAACAAATGACAGACAGCACATTGGCAATTCAAAAGAAAATTTCAGGTGGAGTTTAAACAATAATTTTGTTTACAAAGATTTTTCTTTGATGGTCTATCTTTACTCGGTATGGGGAGGAAACGACTGGTACCTGTCCGGTGTAAATCAACCTGAAAATGACTCCTATCCTTACAGGGAAGATGTGAATAAAGTTGTTTATGATTATTGGGCTTTAGACAACACCGGCGGAACATTTCCAAGGCCGGACAGCCAAAGCAAAGCATCGGTAAAAGGTGTTAAATACTTTGATCGAAGCTTTATTAAGCTTCAAAAGGTAATGCTGGGATATGATGCAACCAGATACGTAAAATCAACATTTATTAAAGGATTAAACTTATCAGTAAGTGGCGATAACTTATTTACTTACGCTCCTCACTGGATTGGTCTCGACCCTGAAACGAACCAGGGGATAAGAGATGGCGCAGTACCTTCTCTTCAAAGCTTCATATTTACCTTAGCGATAAAATTTTAAAAAATAATACAATGAAAAAAATAATATATTCTGGAATAACTTTACTGTTCTTTATCTTCTTTTCTGTTTCTTGCAATGAAAAAGAACTGTTAACAGAGAACCCTAAGGATTTTTTGACACCAGAGAACTCCTTTACTACGCCGGCGGGTTTTAAAGCAACTATGGCGGGCTTACTTGCAAGTACGCAAGGTGTATTTTTTGGAACCGGTGACGCATGGGAAAAGTTTGTAATGAATGGGCAGGATGCAGATCTTGCCGTTTCGGGACTTAGTGAAGGTGGTTTGTGGTATGCAATACAATGGAATACAATGAATCCTGATAATGGCAGAGTATTATCTTGGTGGAGTAGTTATTACTCACTCATTTTTAGTGCGAATACAATTATAAACCGTGCAGAAAATGATATTGTAAAATGGGATTCTGAGAAACAAAAAAATGAAATTGTTGGATCGGCAAAGTTTATAAGGGCATTTGCCTATCACCTTCTGGCAAACATGTGGGGTGGGGTTCCTATTACCCTGGAGGAAACATCGTCTGCCAGATTTGATTACACCCGGGCTACCCGGGAAGAGGTTTACCAGCAATGTGTGGAAGATTTAACTTTTGCCACACAATGGATGAAAACGGTAAATGATGGTTTTAGGGGGGGGGAAATTCCAAGAGCGGCAGCTTATCATATATTGGCAGAAGTATATATTGCCTTGGGAAAATATCCCGAAGCAGTTCAAGCCGCTACTGCTGTTATTGACGATCCTAATTTTGAATTAATGACCGAACGGTTTGGCAGGTATAAAAATTTTACCTGGAACGGATATGATTACCTCGGAGCATACGAGCCTTGGGGAGATGTATATTGGGATTTGTTTCGCGATGGGAATTTCAACAGAGCAGAGGGAAATAAAGAAGCCATTTGGAACATAAATTTGAAATATGCTACCGAAGGTAGTGGGTATCCCGAGTCGTATGAGCGTTGGTGGGGGCCTTGGTGTTGGGCGTTAAAAGATATTGATGGTGTTGAAAACTTTCTTAAAGATACATTAATGGGGCGCCCTGTGGGAGTAATCCGGCCTACACCCTATGCCGCTGAGCAGATTTGGAACTATAAAGGTGACTGGGACAGAGATATCCGTAACTCGAATTTCAACATTCAAAGAAAATTTTATTTCACCAATCCTAAAAGTAAATATTTTGGTCAGGAAATAACTAGTGAAAACGCCAGTACTGTAAATAATAATTTTAGAATGGCTTACCCATATTTTATGAAATTTGCTATTGTCAAACATTATGGTGAGGTTACAGATCCCAACTCTAAAGAACCACACGATAATGGAAGAAACTATAGAGATCTTTATATCATACGGCTGGCAGAAACATATCTTTTAAGGGCTGAGGCTTATCACTTAAAGGGTTCTAATGATCTCGCAGCAGCAGATATTAATAAAGTAAGAGCACGTGCAAATGCAACTTTGGTTTCAGCAGGAGATGTAAATTTAGATTTGATACTTGATGAACGCGCCCGTGAATTGTATGGGGAAGAATTTAGGGTTAATACACTGTTAAGAATGGGAAAATTGAAAGAATATATTAGAAAGTATCATTATGCTACTATAAATCAAGGATTAACCTATCCCGATGGTGGCTTTCTTGATTTATTGCCAATTCCTCAGCACGAAATTGATGCCAATAAAGAAGCGGTATTAGAGCAGAATCCCGGCTACTAATTAGCTTTAGTTTAGTTAGTTATCAAGGAGGTAAAAAATTCCTCCTTGATTTTTTTCCATATTGTAAATAGTTTGCAATGGAATCCTGTTGTAAATTAAATTTCATTGATTAAAACAAACAATATGAATAAAGTACTTTTGTTAGGTTTATTTCTTTTGTTAGCAATTACTTTTTCGTGTTCACAAAACGTAGTTAATATCGAAAGTTCATCTGCAAAACTTACGGCAGAATTTACTATTGCTGAAAAAGGTGTAAATCTTAGTATTCTTAATGAAGGTAATCTTGTTTTGAACGTTAACCTGGGAAGATTAATTTTTGAAAATGATGTTCTTGGAAATAATTATTCTTTTGAAAACATCAAGAAAGTTACTGTAAAAGAAAAATGGAATGTGGTTTATGGAGAAAAAAGTTCATTCGATAATAACTACAATGAAATTGAAATTACTTTAACCGACCGGGATGCATCTAATAAAAAACTCTGGCTTATATGCAGGGCGTATGATGAAGGTATCGCATTCCGATACAAATTTGACAGTATATCAACTAAAGATTTGGTTTTAAAAAAGGAGTTGACAAACTTCAGTTTCGACGGTGATCACGAAGCCTGGATTACCCAAACTGCCCAGGGGCATTATCTTAAAGGTAAAATAAGCGATATAGGTATAGCTTGTGAACGGCCACTCGTTATTAAAAAGAATGACACAATGTATTTGGCGTTTGGCGAAGCTGCCCTGGTGGATTATGCGAGAATGAAGTTTACCGGAGATACAGAAAACCCGTTGAGTTTACAAACAACTCTTGATGGTGAGGTTAATCTGAAAAAAGCTGGTTATATCACTCCCTGGCGATATGTCATGGTTGCCGAAAGTCCTGCTAAATTGCTGGAGTATAACTATTTTGTACTGAACCTGAACGAACCGAATAAACTGGAAGATGTTTCGTGGATAAAACCCGGGAAAGTAATTCGGGATGTTACCTTAACAACACAGGGAGGAATAGCCTGCGTTGACTTTGCTGCCCGTCGTAATTTGCAATATGTTGAATTTGATGCAGGATGGTATGGAAATGAATATGACGATAGTTCGGATGCTGCAACCATTACAGTTGACCCAAAAAGATCAACCGGTCCGCTTGATTTACACCATGTAATAGAATATGCCGAATCAAAGGGAATAGGAATAATTCTTTACGTAAACCAGAGGGCATTGGAAAAGCAACTGGATGAGCTGTTGCCGTTGTATAAATCGTGGGGTATTAAAGGATTAAAATATGGTTTTGTAAATGTGGGGACACAGGAATGGACATCTTGGCTACATGATGCAGTTCGAAAAGCCGCCGATTATCAACTGATGGTTGATATACATGATGAATACAGGCCCACGGGTTATTCACGCACCTATCCCAACCTGATGACACAGGAAGGTATCCGCGGCGATGAGGAAAGTCCTTCTGTAGAACAAACATTAAATACTCTTTTCACCCGGATGATTGCCGGAGCTGGTGACAATACCAATTGTTATTATGCCCCCCGGGTGTCAGAAACAATGGGTGGAAAAGCAGCTCAAATGGCTAAGTCAATTATGCTTTACAGCCCCTGGCAATTTCTTTATTGGTATGACAGACCGGAAGGTTCGCCGGTTAAAAAAGGAGGTGCCGGAATGACAACAGGTATTGTTGAAGAAAACGAAGACCTCAGTTTTTATGATGCACTTCCTACGGTTTGGGACGACACGAAAGTTCTTGAGGGCACAATTGGTGAATTTGCCACAATTGCACGCAAAAATGGAAATGATTGGTTTATTGGAGCGCTAACTGCAACATCAGATAGAGAGTTGCAATTAGAACTGAATTTTCTGGAGGAAAAAAGTAATTACGAGGCTACTATCTATTATCAGGATAAAGGCAATTTGGATAATAATACGGTAAGCATTGAAAAAGTTGAAGTTAACAAAGACTCTGTTATCTTAAGGGAAATAATCGGAAATTCCGGCTTGGCAGTAATTATAAGGAAAATTTGAAAGATGAAACCTTAACCCCATTGCCACCGCCCGATTGCATCGTATGGTTTAATGAAATAACAGCAAAAAAAAACATAATGAAAAGCTCTTTTAATTACAAATACATCGCATTTATTGTTTCAATTTCAGCACTTGGCGGGTTGCTGTTTGGTTACGATTGGGTGGTAATTGGAGGGGCAAAACGTTTTTACGA
>Ga0100399_1004101_pt1 | contig 10135 bp, 8 predicted proteins | sample CryGeymeta201523_FD_81545 | JGI IMG/M metagenome (GOLD analysis project Ga0100399, IMG submission 81545) | Groundwater microbial communities from Crystal Geyser aquifers in Utah, USA - Crystal Geyser metaG 2015-23 | ecosystem: Environmental > Aquatic > Deep subsurface > Groundwater | place: USA...
CGTATTCCCCACGCATGTGGGGGTGAACCGGAATGTGTAGAGATAGGATTGACTCCTTAGTAAGTATTCCCCACGCATGTGGGGGTGAACCGGGATGAGGGCTTGCCAGGAGAGGGAACATCTCGTATTCCCCACGCATGTGGGGGTGAACCGATTCCCCCCGTAGTTTAATGTGCTTGAATTAAGTATTCCCCACGCATGTGGGGGTGAACCGATAATTGACATATACCCTCCTTGCTGTATTTCGTATTCCCCACGCATGTGGGGGTGAACCGACACTAACGTCCCGATAATCGGGCGGGTCATTCGTATTCCCCACGCATGTGGGGGTGAACCGCACTATGGCGCCAAGCCAAATCCCAGGCAGCCGTATTCCCCACGCATGTGGGGGTGAACCGTTAGGGATGTTGCCAAGTCTTGTGGTATCCACAGTATTCCCCACGCATGTGGGGGTGAACCGGTTGGTCGCCCTCCGTGCGAGGGCGTGGATTGAAACCATGGCGAGGATCGAGATTGCATAATCTGGCTTATTGTTGTCTGCCAATGCTAATAGCCGTGAACAGAGGAATGGAAAACTAGCAGCTTCTTTGTTTGAAAGCTTCGTACATCACTAACGCTGCTGCGACAGAGGCATTAAGTGAGGTAATTCTCCCTAGCATCGGGATAGACGCCAGAGAATCGCACCTTTTCTTGACTAAATCTGACAGTCCCTTGCCCTCGCTACCTATTACAATCGCTGTCGACAATTTGAAATCCACCTGGGTGTATAGGATTTCGCCAGTCTGGTCTATGCCAACAACCCAGACACCGCTTCTTTTCAATGCCACCATGGCCTGGGAGATGTTGGATACCCGTGCCACCGGCACATACTCCACAGCGCCAGCCGATACCTTAGCCACCGTCGCGGTAAGTCCCACAGCTCTTCTTGAGCGGATAATCACACCATGAGTACCGCTCGCTTCGGCAGTTCTTATAATTGCTCCTAGATTCTGCGGGTCTTCAATACCATCCAGGATACAATAAAAGGGCGATTCGTTTTTTTCGCTAGAGATGGTGAGTAAATCTTCCAAGGCAACATATTCCTTGATTGAGGCGTAAGCAATAACCCCTTGGTGAGAGGAAGTTGCGCTTAACTTGTCAATATACCGTCTTTCCACGTATTCAACGGGGATCCTTCTAGATTTGGAAAGGTGCAATATTTCGGCAACTGCCGAATGAAGCCCAATATTGCGGGCGAGCAATACTTTGTTTATGGGACGGCCAGTCTTCAGTGCCTCAATTACAGGATTTCTACCCTCGATAATATCTGCCATTCTTCTTTCATTGGATATTAGCACAAACTGGCAATAGATGTACTCGTTCATGTGATTAGTGACACTTGACCTCCCTTTGTCATTGCGAGGAGCGTATGCGACGAAGCAATCTCTATGGGGATGAGACTATCCACTGCTCTCACGATGCCATTCTGAGATGAGATTGCCACGCCTTCGGCTCGCAATGACATGGGGATTATTACCCAATTTCACAAGCATATAAAGTGTCACCCATCTATCTGAACGAGATCAATAGTCTATGCTTTTATGCTGCGCCGGGCAGAGGAGATGTCCCTCAACCGTTGAGCCTGGGTGAGTAGCTTCTTCCTTAGCCTGATATTCTCAGGAGTTACCTCAACCAGTTCATCCTTATTGATAAAATCAATAGCTTGCTCCAAGCTCAGCTTCACGGGAGGAGTGAGCTTTACGGCAATGTCGGATGTTGACGAGCGTACATTAGTCTTCTTCTTTTCTTTGCATACGTTGATGGCTATGTCCTGTGACCGTGAATTCAGCCCCACCATCATACCTTCATAGACTGGTGTACTGGGTTCAATGAATGTGAGGCCCCGCCCCTGGGCATTATTTAGACCATAGGCAACAGCTATACCTTGTTCCGATGCTACCAGTGCTCCATTACGAGTCGAAGCTATATCTCCATGCCACGCCTCATAGCCAAGAAAAGCGGTATTCATGATGCCTTCACCACGGGTGGCAGTAAGAAAAGCACCACGGAAACCAATGAGTCCTTTTGTAGGTATATGGAATTCTAAATGTACATTATCATGACCATCGTTGCGCATATCAGTAAGCTGAGCTTGCCGCTTGCCCAGCATCTCGGTCAAAGCTCCAATATATTCATCTCTGGTATCAATGGTAAGAGTCTCCACGGGTTCCATAAGCTTGCCGTCAACTACCTTGGTAATGGCTTCTGGCTTAGAGACCTCAAATTCGTAGCTCTCCCGGCGCATGGTCTCAATCAGAATAGCCAGATGCAGTTCTCCTCTCCCTTTTACCAGGAAGGTGTCCGGGCTATCTGTATCTTGTACCCTGAGACTGAGATTGGTCTCCAGTTCCTTGTAGAGTCGTGCCCGTAACTGGCGCGTGGTGCTAAAGTACGCCTCGCGACCGGCGAACGGTGAGGTGTTTACTCCGAAGGCCATCTCTACCGTTGGTTCGCCAACTTCTATGCGCGGTAGAGCTTCAGGCCGCTCCGGGCTAGCAATAGTATCTCCAATGCTGACCTTTTCGATGCCGGTCACAGCTACTATGTCACCCGCCTCGGCTTCTGCTACCTCCAAGCGCTTGAGACCGAGATACGTGAGTACTTCACCAATCGCATAAAGAGTTATGCTCCCATCAGCACTCATATTAACTACTTGGTCGTGGGGGGCAACTTTGCCTCTCCAGATTCTACCAATAGCTATTTTACCTTTGTGGCTTTCATAGTCTAGGTTAGAAACCAGCATTTGAAATGGCCCGCTTTCAATTTGCGGTGGTGGTACTTTTTCTAAGATGCGTTCGAAGAGAGGAGTGATGTCTTTGCCTTTCATACCTGGTTCGCTTACGGCTGTACCTTCCGTGGCACTGGTATATACTACCGGGAAGTCAAGCTGGTCGGCGCTGGTAGCTAATTCCAGGAATAGGTCCTCGGTGAGCTTAAGCACCTCTGCTATCCGCGAATTTTGTCTGTCTATTTTGTTAATAACCACAATGGGTCTTAGACTCTTTTCCAGAGCTTTGCGAAGCACAAACTTAGTCTGGGGCATGGGACCTTCTATAGAGTCCACTAGAAGCAGGCAACCATCCGCCATACTTATGACCCGCTCCACCTCTCCGCTGAAATCGGCATGGCCTGGAGTATCGATGATATTGATTTTGACTCCCCGGTAAACTACGGCTGTATTTTTAGCCATGATAGTAATGCCTTTTTCTCGCTCCAGGTCGCCCTGGTCCATTATTAACTCGCCCACTTTCTGGTTATCCCGAAAGACCCTGCTTTGCTTAAGCATGGCGTCTACCAGAGTAGTCTTACCATGGTCAACGTGGGCGATAATAGCTATATTTCTTATGTCACTGCGATAATTCATATGTTTAGCAAAACCTCTCCTCTATCCATTCTCATTTGTAGTCCAGCCTCGCCGGATCTATTCGGTTTCATCAATTCATATTAATCGTCACAATAGGCACTTCTGTCTCTGAGAAGTCCAAGAAGTTCTTTCAGATCATGTCCTGCTACATTTGTCATCTCACTCGCCCATTATTATAAATGAGCTACCAAGATGCTGCAAATTACCAGCGACATAGATAGAACGTGTATCGGCATATGTCTCACTCTTGCATCCTGCCCTAGCTTGCACAGACTAGCGGTTTGTTCAGCAGGAGACCTTCAACCAATCGATTCAAGATGGTAAAATAGGACAGGAGACGGTTCCGCCTTGATAGCTGCCGACATGATTGGGTATTCGATGGATTGCTATTCGGGAGAAATAAAGGTTAGACAAGACTTAGGTTGTCCGCTAAGCTTTGGGGGTGCTTGAAACATGTCCTGAACTTGATTCAGGATAAATAGACTGTAATGAAAAGGGTGATGGGCTCTTTAAAACCACCCTACACAATGATACTATGCTTTTTCATTATGAGGGACTGAGCCTGCCGCGCGCTTAGTGCACAATCCGTCATAATGTGTAATCTGACGGCATAATACTTGCTTATCCCAGACAGAATGCTTATGCTAGAGAGTGACCAGTGATAGCGCGTAATTGACACACAATCATGAACGTATTTTCCATAATAGTACTTGTTGCCCTTCTGTTGAAGTTTGTCCTCGAGCTGGTTGCTAACCTGCTTAATCTGAAGGCCCTGAAGCTCGAATTGCCTCCTACACTGGAAGGGATCTATAAGGCTGAAGACTACCGCAAATCTCAAGAATACATTCGTGCAACCACACGTTTTGGTTTGGTAAGCAGTGCCTTCACATTGTTTATTCTACTGGCTTTCTGGTTTGCCGGAGGCTTTAATTATTTCGACCAAGTTATCAGAGCCTGGAGCTTTGTGCCCGTTGTCAGTGGGCTGCTCTACATCGGCATTCTCTTCTTAGCTTATGGTCTCCTTATGTTACCGTTTAGCATTTATGGCACTTTCGTTATTGAAGAGCGCTTTGGCTTTAACAGGACGACCCCACGCATGTTCTTCCTGGATAGAGTGAAAGGACTTGGCATGGCTCTGCTGTTGGGCATACCGCTTCTGGCAGCTATCCTGGCATTATTTGAGTATGCTGGTCATTATGCCTGGCTTTATTGCTGGGCCGCAGTCGCTATATTCTCGTTAGTCATGCAGTATGTAGCTCCAACATGGATTATGCCACTGTTTAATAAGTTCACGCCGCTGGCGTCGGGAGAGTTGAAAGAGGCCATTCTCAGATATGCTCATTCGGTCAATTTCCCTATCAAAAATGTTTTTGTGATAGATGGTTCCAAGCGATCCAGCAAATCGAACGCCTTCTTCACTGGGTTTGGTCGTAACAAGCGCATTGCTCTGTTTGACACGTTGATAGGGAAACACAACGTTGCGGAAATGGTGGCCGTGCTCGCGCATGAAATCGGGCACTACAAGAAAAAACATGTTCTGCAGGGAGTCATAATCGGTATTTTGCATACGGGACTAATATTCTTTTTACTGTCGCTATTGCTAGGTAGCCCAGGTTTGTACCAAGCCTTTTACATGACACAGCTATCTACCTATGCCGGCCTGCTGTTCCTTGGTTTGCTATACACTCCGATAGAATTAGTGTTCTCGGTATTAATGCAAATGATTTCCCGAAGGAATGAGTACGAAGCTGATTGCTTTGCGGCCGAGACCATAGATGAGCCAGTTAGTCTAATCAATGCGTTAAAGAAACTTTCTGCCACAAACCTATCAAACCTGACGCCACACGCATTCTACGTTTTTCTGAACTACTCGCACCCACCTCTCCTGCAGCGGGTGCGGGCAATCCATGATATAAAGCGTTTTGCCAGTATAGCCAATTGTAGCTTAAATACATTTTAAGGTTCGAAGGGCTCCTGAGATTTCTATTCGGGCATAGAACCAAGGTGTTTCCGTCGCTGGCGTGCTGAATCGGGAATCAGGAAAACGATCGGGATTAAAAGTAACAGCAAGAATGCAAATCCAGTGTAGATATCCTGCATGCCCAGTGCCTGATCAGAAAAGTAACTGAGAACCAGTGTCACTGTTGCTGTGCCTACCACGCCACCAATAACCCGGGCCATGCCACGAATTCCGGCTACTGCGGCGACCTTCTCCGGGATAAGGTCAAGAGCGGCATTATTGGCGGCGGGGTTAGCTATCCCCATGCCTATCCCAGAAAGCATCACTAGCAATGCTAATAGCAACAAATTATGGAAACCTAGCCCGAGGACGGCTACATCGTGGTAGCCGCGGCTCAACAAAAAGAGACTCAATGATATAAGAACTAGACCAATGATCATAGGTATCCGGTACCGAAAGCGGATTATAAATACGCTGGTTACGGCGGTTACTACCATCATTGCCACCGAGCGGGGAGTTAGCAGGAGACCATTCTGCCCGGCTGTCATTCCATAAGCAACAGTAGCATAATAAGGAATAAATGAAAGCAAGCCAAAGGCCACTGCTCCAAAGATGAAATTGTAAATATTGACCGCCAGGAAGGGACGCCATCGCAGCAATTTTGTTTCTATCATTGGCTGAGCGGTTTTATCTTCGTGCCTTATAAAAAGGACAAAAAGGGTCCCGCCTATAGCAAATAAGACCCAGGTCACTACTCCAACTCCCGCCGGATCATTTGCCCAGTTGGTTATGGCAAAAAGCACTGCCAGGACTGCTCCAATAAATAATCCCATCCCGGCAATATCTATTTGACGATTGGGAAAATTATTGGTTGCACTGCTTCTTGGCAACACTTTCGTTCCGAACAACAGGAGTATCACGCCAATGGGAACATTAACGAAAAATATCCAGCGCCAGGAAAAGTTATCTATGATAAAGCCACCCATATTTGGTCATAGAATGCCACCAATAGCGAAGATGCTGCCAAAGAGGCCGATTGCTGGCGCTCTCCGTTCGCCAAAGGCGTCGCTGACAATGCCTGTTGCCGAAGGTAGAAAAGCACCTCCACCCATACCCTGAATAACCCGAAACACAATAAGCCAGAATATATTCGGCGCTAAGCCAGCGGCCATTGAGCTAACTGTAAAAACAATCACAGCAACCAAGAACACCCGTTTCCGTCCCCACTCATCGCTCAGCTTACCAGCTATTGGCATGATTATGCTCTGCGAGAATTGATAGCCGGTAATGGTCCAGCCTACCAAGGCTAAATTTGCTCGGAGGTCAGTGAGAAAGGTTGGCAAGCTTACAGCTACAATCGTGAAGTCTATCCCCGACATCAGAAGCGCCAGAGCAACAATAGCAAAGACGAAATAGGTCTGCTTCTTAGGGGTCCCTGTATGTTTGCCTGCTTCCTCGCTGCTACGAGCCTTACGGATGCTTTTCGGTATGATGCTCAACCAATTAAGAATCAGCCTATCTAGTAAATTCCGAATCTTCTTCATGATAAAGGAAACGACAACAAAGAATTATATCTCAAATAGCCGCACAGGGAAAATTATAAACGCGAATGTAAGCCATAAGATAATTACCATCACCTTTAGAAGGATAGCGAGGTTATTTACCAATTCACCGCAATGTGGGATAGCATCGATCTGGAGCGAGTCATCACCAGTTCAATTGTTAGTACTGACCCTTAGCGTTCTATCAGCAAGCCAGTCAAATTATAGTATGTTGCAAAAATCTTCGCACAAATCCCTCTCCCTTGAAGGGAGAACACAGAGGAAAATCCTAAGCACTAAATATCAAATGCTAAACAATATCAAAGCACTAATAACCAAAATTCAAAACCAGTTAGTTCCTTGGATTTTGCATTTAGTATTTTGAATTTGTTTAGAATCTAGAGCTTAGAATTTAGGATTTACAGAGGGACGTGAGGGTGAATTTTCCCCTCCCTCTAACTCCCTCCCGCCGGTAGAAAGGAATAGGGGGGAAGGGTGGCCCTCTACCTTTGCTAGCCGCTTGGGTTATAATATAAGCTAACCTGTGAAATGTAACGAGCCGATACCAAAGGCGGAATCGCACGAAGGCCACGAAGATATGGAAGATTTCATTGCCACTGTAGAGGATGAGCACCTTAGAGAATTGTTTGAGGTGGCAATAAATGGTAAAGGTGCCTTCTGCCGATTCAAGGATGTAATGGCTCGCTATCCTGAAGAAAGGGAAAGGTGGTCTTGCTTTAAGAATGATAAGATGAAGGAAGGGGCTTTGGAGTGGCTTGAAGATATAGGTGTAAGCTTATCCAGTGAGTGAGCTATGGCGATAACTTCTAGTAGAGTAGAGCAATTAGTTGGATGGTGTGCTGGAAGTGAAGCTATTGCTGATATTCGGGCAAGTGCTCGAGGTGAGTTTTTTGGGTATTTTGAACCAGACCCAGTTAACTACATGGCTGATACTGGCGATATTAACAGCCGCGAGCGGCGGTTTCTGGGCTGGTTTGCCTTTAACTTTAAACTACCTAATGGTAGACACCCCGCTGAGCTGGCAGCCAATGCCCTGTTAAAACAGCCAAGACTTAGTTCAGTTCTTAACGCCATCCAAAAGACAAGATATGTCACCGGCGTAGCCACTGGGATCATATCTGGTCGGGGTTTCTATATGGAGTCAGAAGATGAGCAGTTTACTATAAATGGTCCGGTATTAAGCCATATCCTGCATAGAGGGCAGGCTGTATCCGCCCATATCTTGCCCACTACACGAAACCGTTGGCTAGTCGGTCCAGGTTGGTTGGCATGGCCGATTCTGCCAGGGCCAGGGATGCGCTCACGCTTGAAAAGTGTTTTCCAACCTAGCCCTATAGAAGTGGAGAGATTTCTCCAAGGAAGAGTAAAAGTGCCGGAGGAATTAAAGAAAATTGAGCATCCTCATGATGATACCCTTGAAGCAGCGGTAGCCCGTATGTCTGAAGCAGCCCAAAAGGAAGGCAAAGTGAAACTGATTATATCACCAGAAGAATGGAAAGCTATCGTCTTATCGCATATGATGAGCAACGATTTCGATGGATTCGTGGAAGAGATTTACAAGCGAACGGGGAAGTTCAAGTCCATACAGGAGGCAAATAAGTGGCTTGCTCTGGCTACGAACATCTGGAACACAACGCCTCAGCCGGATCGGGGAGGTAAATCAGCTAACGAGCTGTTTCGTCAGCGATGACCTACGCACTGAACAGCGGCGGCTGGGTCAAATACGGCGAGCTATCTCGCAAATTCGGTGATGAGAAAGGAGATTGAAATTTCAATACGCTATCTACCAGAAATACCAGAGGTATTTTTGAGAGCCTTCAAAGAGGAGCGTACTATGCCCTGAACTTGATTCAGGGTTGCAAAAGGGTAATACGAACTTTGTAGAAAGGTACAAAATGCATAGAAAGGCAAACAAGGAGTTAAATCACAAGATTATGGAATCTTGCCTTGAGCGCGATGCCATGATGGAATCAGCTAAATTACTCGGCATTGCCAGAGGGAATACTTTGATATTTGACAGTATGGATGAGACCAATGTCTTTATGGATTTTGCCGTCAATGAATATAAGGTGGAGGGCAAAAATGCTATTGAGACTTTATGACTTCAGGCATATCGTTCGTCTTTGCCCCTAATCTCAAAGGATATCTCCTCAGAAAGCATAAGAAATTGGGCAAAAAGGTTGAAGTAGAGGATGACTCTATGAAGCGCTTTATTTCCTTTTTCAAGCTTAGTAAAACTGATGGGTTAGAAGTAAAGTACGAATAAAAACTTGAAAGGGGAGTCCTTGTCTAATAACCCCAACTCGTCCCTTATTAGTCCTTGGTCGAGAGTCTTTAGCCTTTCGATGCTCCCGCAACCTTTGCACTGGATTATATCCTCGATGATAGGCTTGCCACGCTTATCTACATAAATGTTTTTCAGCTCGTAGTGATAGGTGCGCTCACATTTAGCACAATTTGCTCATCTTTAATACCGTGTATCTCGGAGATTAGTTTGTAGCCTTGCCTATGCCTATTTCACCTTCTTTCCACTCATTAAGCAGTAGGGCGAGGAAATGAGTGGATGCTATTTCCTCCAGACAGCCCACAAATGAGGTTGACCAAGCTGTCTCGGGGGTTTCTGGTAGTTCGAGTGTACTCGTTCATATGATTAGTGACACTTGATCTCTCCCCTTGTCATTGCGAGGCGTAGCCGAAGCAAACTGGGAGCAGGGATTCCTCGCTTGCGCTCGGAACAGGCTCCACAATCTCCATGGGGATGGATCCACCACTGCTCTCACGATGCCATTCTGAAATGAGATTGCCACGCCTTCGGCTCGCAATGACATAGAAAACTACTAGGGCAAGTCTCAAAGTTAAAGTGCAAGCTGACTCTCCTTCTGAAGTGTCTACTATCTATCTGAACTAGATCAGGTTTCGGGACGATTGAAGGGACGTGTCAAATCATTTAAGTATGTCACCCAACTGCAGGTTGTTGAATCATATAAAATGTTACCGACCGAGGTGATAACTTCTTATAGGGATTGACAAAAAAGAGGATTGGTCTTAAAATATAAGCGAGCGATAACTTTGAAGTGAGGTAACACTTATATTGAGAAGACGATGCTGCATCCTAAGTAAAGGGCTACCAACAGCTTTTGAGCGAGCAACACCGTTCTCATTGTTATTGATTGAATATTCAGGAGGCACTAAGTAAGAACGGCACAGGAA
>Ga0100399_1004107_pt1 | contig 10126 bp, 7 predicted proteins | sample CryGeymeta201523_FD_81545 | JGI IMG/M metagenome (GOLD analysis project Ga0100399, IMG submission 81545) | Groundwater microbial communities from Crystal Geyser aquifers in Utah, USA - Crystal Geyser metaG 2015-23 | ecosystem: Environmental > Aquatic > Deep subsurface > Groundwater | place: USA...
CAAGGTGCCCACCACGCCCGATACCGGTGCGCGCACGTTCAATTCATCGACACGGCGGCCGGTGTTGGCGACGATCAGACGCTGACGTTCGAGCTGTTGCTGCGAGGTCATGAGCGCGAGCTCCGCCTCGCGCGCTTCAAGGGAGGCGGCACGGCCGGCATGCGCGGCGAGAATCTCGGCGCTGCGCAGGGTGTCCTCGGCCTTGAGCAGGTCGATCTGCGGCAGCGCGCCCAGATCGAAGCCGCGCTGGGTGCGTTGCAGATCGCGCGCGGCGCCCGTTCGCGTCACCTCGGCCTCGTCGGCATCGCGCTGCGCCAGCAGCCGTGCCTTCTGCGCGAGGATGCGCTGGCGCGCCACCTCCGCTTGCAGTTGTTCCAGCGTGGATTGCTCACGCTTGAGTTCGTTGTCGAGTTCCGGCGAATCGATTCGTGCGAGCAACTGGCCCTCATCGACGCTGTCGCCGGCATGGATTTGCAGCGTCACGGTGCCAGCCGCTGCCGCGTACAGGGTGGGGCTGACGGCGGCGACCACGCGGCCATTGGCGGTGGCATCGCGCACCAACGTGCCGCGGGTGACTTCGGCAATGCGCACGCGGACGCCATCGATCGAGCGTTCGGCCGAGGCCCAGCGTGCGAGGAGAGCGATCAGCGCCAGCGCCGCGAGCGCAACGGCTGCGGCAGTCAATACCCAGCGCCGGCCATGCGCGGGCGGTGCAAGCTGGCGGTCCTGGGAAGTGGTGTCACGAATCATGGGCTGGGTTCTGCAAGCGATGATGGGTTCGCATTGCATGTCGCGTGCCAATCAGGAGTGCCATGATTATCAACGCGTTGCACGATCAGCCGAAGTGTCCGTGCCGCGTGCTGTCCGTCCGCCGGACAATCACACGTTCAACTTGGTTGCGCCATCGTGCCGCCACAATTGCCCGCAGGCGTTTGCACCGCGGCGTTAAACTGGCATCTTTCGCGGAGAGGAAATCGTTCATGTGTGGCATCGTTGGTATCAGCGCGCAGCGCGACGTGGTGCAAAACCTGATCGCCGGGCTCAAGGCGCTGGAATATCGCGGCTACGATTCCGCCGGCATCGCCGTGCTCACCGATGCCGGCGTGCGCCGGCTGCGCGCCAAGGGCAAGGTGGCCGAGCTGGAAGCGCGGCAGCAGGCGACGCCACTGGCCGGTTTCAGCGGCGTGGCGCACACGCGCTGGGCCACGCACGGTATTCCCAGCGAAGACAACGCGCATCCGCACGCCTCGCAAGGCGTGTGCGTGGTGCACAACGGCATCATCGAGAACCACGCCACGCTGCGCGCGCAGTTGCAGCAGGCCGGTTTCGTGTTCGAATCGCAGACCGATACCGAAGTCATCGCGCACCTGATCGTGCACCTGCAAGCCGATGGCCGGCCGTTGCTGGCCGCGGTGCAGGCGGCACTGGCGCAGTTGGAAGGCGCCTATGCCATCGCCGTGCTTTCCGAGCGCGATCCCGGACTGCTGATCGGCGCGCGTCGTGGCTCACCGCTGGTGCTGGGGCTGGGCGAGGGCGAACAGTACCTCGCCTCCGATCCGCAGGCGCTGTTGTCGTTGACGCGTCGCTTCATCTATTTGCAGGAAGGCGATGTGGTGGAGCTCAGCCACGAGCGTGTACAGATTTTCGATGAGCACGGCGCCGTTGTGGAGCGCCCGGTCAAGCAGGCCGCGTTTGGTAGCGATGCGGTCGAGCGCGGTGAATACCGCCACTACATGCTCAAGGAAATCCACGAGCAGCCGCAGGTGATCGCGGAAACCCTGGAGGGCCGAATCGCCGGCGGCAAGGTGCTCAACGAAATCTTCGGCGTCGGTGCCAGCGAACTGCTGGGGAAAACGCAAGCGGTACACATCGTCGCCTGCGGCACCAGCTATCACGCCGGTTTGGTCGCTCGCTATTGGATCGAGACCCTGGCCGGGGTGCCGTGCAGCACCGAAATCGCCAGCGAATACCGCTATCGCCATCCGGTGGTACAACCGGGCACGCTGTTCCTCACCATCTCGCAGTCCGGCGAAACCGCCGACACCCTGGCCGCGTTGAAGATGGCCAAGACGCGCGGCTACTTCGCCGAACTGGCGGTGTGCAACGTGCCCGAATCCTCGCTGGTGCGCGAGTCGCGGCTGGTGTTGATGACCCGCGCCGGCCCGGAAATCGGCGTCGCCTCGACCAAGGCCTTCACCACGCAGTTGGCCACGCTGGCGCTGTTCGCGCTGGCGCTGGGCCGGGTCAAGGGTATGGATGAAGGCCGCTACCGGCGCGGCGTGCGCCAGCTCGAACAACTGCCGGCGATGGTGGCCGAAGCGCTGGCGCTGGACCCGCAGATCAAGCTGCTGGCCGAGCAGTTCGTCGACAAGGAGCACGCGCTGTTCCTCGGCCGCGGCACCCATTGGCCGATCGCCATGGAAGGCGCGCTCAAGCTCAAGGAGATTTCCTACATCCACGCCGAAGCCTACGCCGCCGGCGAACTCAAGCACGGCCCGCTGGCGTTGGTCGATGCCAACATGCCGGTGATCGCGATTGCCCCCAACGACCACCTGATCGACAAACTCAGTTCCAACATGGAAGAAGTACGCGCCCGCGGCGGCCGCCTGTTTCTGTTCGTTGAGCAAGGTGTTGCCCACGGTTTCGATGGTGCCAGCGTGCTCACCCTGCCCAAATGCGGCGAAATCTCGGCGCCGGTGGTGTTCACCATTCCGCTGCAATTGCTGGCCTACCACGTTGCCGTGCTGCGCGGCACCGATGTCGATCAGCCGCGCAACCTGGCCAAGTCGGTGACGGTGGAGTAGCGCGCCACAGGCCTCGGCGTCAATTGCAGCTCGAACGCACCGCGATGCGCTCGATCGGAACGGTGAAGGCCCCGCCAAACTCGGGCAGTGCCGGGGTCACCACCATCTGTGCCGTGTTGCAGTTGCCGGCATCGACGGTAACTTTGACTGTGCCCCATACGCGGCGGACGACATTGGCGGGATTGAAGCGGCTGCCGAAGTCGGCACCGCTGGTGATGTACAGATCGAAGGTGAGGGCCTTGGTTTCGCCGGTGGCCGGCGAGCGTGCTTCGCCGATCATCCACACCTGACGGCCGCCAAGATAGGTGTAGTAGCTCAACACAAAGGTGGCGCCGTCGCCTTCGAGACTGATTTGCACTCCCTCGCCATCGCGCTGCCGGTTGAACCAGTTGCCGGTGAAATCCACTGCGGCAATGCTGGAGACTGAAATCAGGCAAAACGCGTCGGCAATCTCGGGCTGCATTTGCTGGATCGAGCATTGCGAAAACTGATCCGTACCACCCACCGTTGGCGCCATCAGACCCGGTGCTGCACTCTCGCAGGCGCTGCCGCTTTGGCCGTCATGCGGTGCACCGAAGTTGTGGCCAAGCTCGTGCGCAAAGATCAGCGTGCCAATATTGATGCTGTCGGTAAACTTGTTGACGCCGTAGCCGACACGATCACTGCATAACGTACCAACCCAGGCAATGCCACCATTGTTTGCTTCCGCGCGGCTGGTGAATAGGTGCGCATTACCGGCGCTGGGAATCGCTGTCCCGGCGCCGTTAAACATGAAGTCGGTGAACTGATCAAGCAGGGTGTTGAGGTCGGGCGCGGTCAGCGGGCCGTCGTTGCTCAGCAGTTCGACGTGTTGCAGCTCAAGCCCAATACCCACCTGATTGCTGAAAATGCCATCGACGTTGTTGAACAAGGTGAGCAAGGTTGCTTCGGCATTGGCGCCCGTCCTGGTGCGGAATGCGGTATCGGCGACCAGGGTGATCGGCAGACGCTTGGTTACACCGGCCATGGCAATCTGTGGCAGTTCGCCGAGCAACGCTTGCCCGGGCACGCGGTTGGGTGCCAGCGGCGCGGTGTGTCCATTGGCCTCAAACAGAAATCCCGGCAATTGCAGGTCTTCGGCGCGATACATGGTCACGTTGTCGACCGCGCCAGTACGCGATGGCGTTGTCGTCGTTGGGGATGCAGGTTCGATCAACCACAGGCTGATGCCATCGAACAGCACGCCATGCCAGCCGTTGTCGAAGTAAGTGAGCCGTGCCCAACTGCCGTCATCGCCAGCGTCGGCCAGCAACACACGAACCCCCGCCGGTACGCGACCAGCCAGTGCCGAGTTGTTGCGCAAGGTAAACGAAAAGCTGCGCCCGCCCGCACTGAGCGTGATCGGAACAGTGCCAGTGCTGGCCGGCACCGGCAGTGCGATCGATTCCTGCGCAAGAATCTGCGGCGAAACGGGTGCTGCGGCGTGGGCCAGGCTGCCATTCGAAAACACGGCGACAACGAGGATTGGAACAAGGGCAGAAACAAGACGGTTCATGTGATTTCAATCCCTGCGCATGTCGCGCCGTTACGGGTGATGGTCAGCGCGGCGAACGGCTGGTGAACGCATGCTGGGTAGCATGCCGCCCATGATGCCAAACCATAGCGCTGAACCGTTGTTGCGGCAATTCGTTAGCCACCATTTCGTGGCCGCTGATTCGGCCTGAGCATTTCCCATCCGCAAAGATCGTCTGCGCTTTCCATGTCCAATCGCGCATGTCGGAGTCCAGCGGGTGGATCGTCGGACACTGCAATGTACGTTTGGCTGCTCGAAAGTTTATGTGGGAACACTGCCAGACAAGAGCCGTTACCTTTCGTTGACGGGTAGCGAATCGCTTCAAAGCCGGCATCGAGAATCAGGCTCGCCAGAATCTGGCTCAGCGAGGGTAATCCAAATTGTACAGGCATGGTCCGCCAGTTCTTCAAGAGCGCCTCGGAACGAAGGCGGCCGACGGTGTAGACCATGAAAACGGTACGGCTGGACAATCCAAGCCGCTTCTGAAGTTGCCGTGCTTTCGCGGGTAGTTTCATCTTGCGCAGTACAGCGCAAAGGCCTTCGAACGCACCATGCTGGTCGACATCAAAGACTCGTTCCAACTGGCCGTCTAGGCATACGGCGGTAAAACTGTTTCCTGGATGCAAGGCCAATTCTTCCGGCGAGAGACCATCGATTCGATCGCCACGGTCGAGTTGAAATTTTTTTCGCGATAGGCTGTCTCGAAGTTCTCTCCGAGATACAGTGAAGGCCACGGCGCGCGCATCGTTTTGTCGACGTCGCGACCGATGTTGAATCGGCCGCCGTATTCCGCAAGGCTTCCGGCTGCCGAAAGCGGATCGGTGCTGTAACGCCATGTAACCAATCGTGTCCATCGCGAAAACGTGAGACTCGCTGGCGCGACGCACTGCAACGCCGCGATCATCGCTTCGTGGTGCCGTTGACGTTGCGGCTCCAACCCGTAGTAAAGCTGATCGTTAAGCTCATCAAGGTCGTCGGACATCCGCTTCCAACGCGTGATATCCGATATCCGCGTCCGAAAATCGATCCAGTTCAAGCAGGCCCGGGCGTGAGTCGGTGATCGACGCGCGCGGACTTGTGCGTGGCGGTTCCTGTTTCCGGGACTTTCCCACTTGGCGTTGCCCGCGCAATCAGGCCGGTGGTGTCGCGCGTTCCATCACGGCACTGACGATGTGCTTGCGCAAGCGATCGAAACGACCAAGGCGAACCATATCGCGTGGTGACACGTCACCAAGCAACGGGTTTTTCGCCTTGAACCACAGTGCTGTTTTTTCCACGTCCCCGCCGAAGGCCTCGGCAACGAGGTTGCAGGTCATGGCAATTTCTTCCAGGCGTTTGCGCATGGCGGCCGGGATGGCATCGTCCCAACGTACCGACTTGGGTGATACGTCAGCGACCCGCGAAACATCGGCCTTCTTCAGGTCCAGAAACTCAGACACGCGCTGCGGCTGGAACTGTGCGCCTAGCCCGAAACCCAGCACATCGTGATTTGGAATGTTACGGAATAGATTGGCAGCAGGAGCAGTCATGGTGTTGTTCTCATTGGCCGATCAGCATAGCACGCAGTAGCGTCGCGAGGGATCTGGAAAACCACGTATCGGCCACATTAAGACCACATGACTACCGCGCAGTCAATGGGTCGCTGCTCTACCAGAGTGCCACGTTCCCTGTGGCCATTGTGTCCGCAGGGATCAGCCCAGATCAAAACAACTCCGCATCCAGCGCCATCAGCGGCTCGCTGCCAGCGCGCAGCGCCGCCAAATGCCAGGCGGTTTCCGGCAACAGCTTGGCGAAGTAGAAACGCGCGGTGGCGAGCTTGGCGGTGTAAAAGCCATCGCCGCTGTCGGCCCTGTCGAGCGCCACACGCGCCATGCGCGCCCAGAAATAGCCATACACCAGATGCCCGACCAGACGCAGGTAATGCACGGCGGCGGCACCGACGGCATCAGGGTTGTTGCCGGCGCTGGTGCCGATCAATCCGGTAACCTTGACGATCTGCCCGCCCAGTTCGGCCAGTGGTGCGGTGAACTCGGTCATTGCTGGCTGGTCGTGTTGTGCAGCGACAAACTCGCTGACCAGTTTGCCAAACAGGGCGAGTTTGGCACCGCCGTCGGCGAGCACCTTGCGGCCGAGCAAGTCGAGCGCCTGGATACCGTTGGTGCCTTCGTAGATCATGTTGATGCGGGCATCGCGGGCGAGTTGCTCTATGCCCCATTCGTGGATGTAGCCATGGCCGCCGAACACCTGCAAAGCCTGGTTGATGGTGTCGAAGGCGTTGTCGGTGATGAACGCCTTGATCACCGGCGTCAGCAGCGTCACCAGTGCGCCGGATTGCTCACGTACGGCCGCGTCGGGGTGGCTCAGTTCCTGATCGATCAACAGCGCCACCCAGGTGCTGAAGGCGCGACCGGCTTCGGTGTAGGCGCGGTTGGTGAGCAGCATGCGGCGCACATCGGGATGCACGATGATCGGGTCGGCGGGTTTGTCGGGCCGTACCGGGCCGCTGGCGGCGCGCATCTGCAGGCGATCACGGGCGTAGGCCAGTGCCTGCTGATTGGCCATTTCGGCCAGACCAAGCGATTGCATGCCGACACCCAAACGCGCCGAGTTCATCATCACGAACATCGCATTGAGGCCGCGGTGCGGTTCGCCGATCAGCCAGCCGCGCGCGTCATCGAGGTTCATCACGCAGGTGGCGTTGCCGTGGATGCCCATCTTGTGTTCCAGTGAGCCGGCACGGATGGTGTTGCGCTCGCCGCGTTCGCCAGCGGCATCGGGAAGGAACTTCGGCACCAGAAACAGCGAAATGCCGCGGGTGCCGGCCGGCGCATCGGGCAAGCGCGCCAGCACCAGGTGCAGGATGTTTTCGGCCATGTCGTGTTCGCCGGCCGAGATAAAAATCTTGGTGCCGCTGATGCGGTAGCTGCCGTCGGCATCGGGTTCGGCGCGGGTGCGCAGGATGCCCAGATCGGTGCCGCAATGCGGCTCGGTCAGGCACATGGTGCCGGTCCACTGGCCGCTGACCAGCTTGGGCAGGTACACCGCGCGTTGTTGCTCGGTGCCGTGCGTGCGCAGGCACTCGTAGGCGCTGTGCGACAGCCCGGCGTACATCAACCACGCCTGATTCGCCGAGTTGTACATTTCGTAGACGCTGTTGTTGAGCGTGATCGGCAGGCCCTGGCCACCGTATTCCGGGGCGCAGGCCAGCGCCGGCCAACCGGCATCGACGTATTGCTGGTAAGCCTCTTTGAACCCGGTGGCGGTGGTCACCGCGCCCTCGCCGTCGATCCGGCAGCCTTCCACATCGCCGACGCCATTGAGCGGGGCGATCACCTGACTGGCGAATTTGCCGGCTTCTTCCAGCACCGCCATCACGGTGTCGGCATCGACTTCGGCATAGGCCGGCATCGCCGCGAATGCGCTTTGCGCATCGAGCAGCTCGAACAGAACAAAGCGCATGTCGCGCAGGGGGGGGGTGTAGGTGGCCACGGCACTCTCCAAAGCGGTTTGGTTCGCGCTCACGGCGCAAACGTACGTAGCCGTATGGTTACACGAATCGGGGGCGCGGGACAAGCGCGAACGCCGTCAAATCAGCCGCGCCGGCCTACCCGTGGCGCGGGCAATGCGGCACACTGTGCTGCGGATTTCCGGCTAACGGACATGGCGAGTGGCCACCACGCATCATGAAGCGCTTTCACACCATGCCGTTTCCCTCACCCCAGCCTCTCCCGGAGGGAGCGGGGGACAAGGAACCGCTTTGCGCTGTGTCACGTGAAGGAGCACACCATGCTTACCCTGTGGTATTCACCCACCTCGCCGTATGCGCGCAAGGTGCGGGTGCTGATCCGCGAATGCGGTCTGCGCGAGCGGGTCAACGAGCAGGTAGCGCTGCCATTGGACGACCCGGCGGTGCTGCTGGCCGCCAACCCGCTGGGCAAGGTACCGGCATTGCGGCTCGATGATGGCACGGTGCTTTACGACAGCCGGGTGATCTGCGCATGGCTTGCGGCACAGGGTGCTGCGGTTTCGCCCGACAGCGCGTACTGGCAAACCCAGCGCCGGGCGGCGTTGGCCGAAGGCGTCATCGATGCCTCGGTGGCGCTGGTGATGGAGGGCCGGCGGCCGAGCCCACAACGCTCCGATTACTGGATTGGACGCTGGCGCAGCGCCATTGTGCGCAGCCTTGACGCGCTCGAAGGCGAGGTTGCCGCGCTGCATGAACAGATCGATGCCATCGCCAGTGCCGCCGCGCTGGGCCACCTCGACCTGCGCCACCCGACCGCAACTGGCGTGATGGGCGGCCGGCGCTTGCGGCATGGTATGCGCTGTTCGCACAGCGGCCATCGATGCGCGACACCGAAGCGACCGGTTGAACCTCAGCCGACGCGGAACAGCGGACGCTGGTTGTCGGCGGTATACGAACGGACGCGTACGTAACCGCTGCTGCGGCCGTATCCAATACCAAAATCGCGCTCGCGGTAGTGGGTGGCGAGACGGTCGGTGTTGCTGACGACCTGGCGTGAGCCATGGCGGCGCTCGGCGATGGCGGCGATGGCGGCGAGGCTGGGCGGGGTGTAGGTGTTCATGGCTGCGCTCCGTGATTTGGTGTGCTGGTAAAGTACAACACCAAAACAACTTTGCCATGTGCCAGAGGTCACCCAACTCTTGGCCGGCATGGTGTTTTGCTTTGCTGGTGTTCGCGCAGGGGGGTGCTTGTCGCGCATGCCGGGTTGGCATTGCAGTTCGTAGGATGGGTAGAGCGCAGCGAAACCCATCAATATCCGGATGTGGACATGATCCCGCGACGCGAAAAGGGTTCATTGCCCTGTGGCTGATCCGCTGTCGTTGCGAGCGCACGGCGCGAAGTCCGTAGTTCGTAGGATGGGTTTCGCTGCGCTCTACCCATCCTACGGTCTTCGCGCTGCGCGTTCGCAATGACCGCAAAAGCGCCGGCGCTCAGCGGCCTTGCCGCGCCCGCGCCTTGAGCGCAGCCACCGCGGGCAGTTCCTTGCCTTCGCAAAACTCCAGGAACGCGCCGCCGCCGGTGGAAATGTACGACACGTCGTTGGCGATGCCGTATTTGTCGACGGCGGCGAGGGTGTCGCCGCCGCCGGCGATCGAGAATGCTGGCGATTGCGCGATGGCGTGGGCGAGGGTTTGCGTGCCGTTGGCGAAGGCGGCGAACTCGAACACGCCAACCGGGCCATTCCAGATCACCGTGCCGGCCGTGCGGATCAGTTCGGCGTAACGCGCGCTGGTGTCCGGGCCGATGTCGAGGATCATCTCGTCGGCAGCGACGGCGTCCACCGCTTTTACCGTCGCCGGGGCATCGGCGTTGAACTCGCGTGCCACCACCACGTCGCTCGGCAGCGGGATGTCGGCACCACGCGCCTTGGCATCGGCGAGGATGCGGCGTGCGGTGTCGAGCAGATCGGTTTCGACCAGCGACTTGCCAACCGGGTGGCCAAGTGCAGCGATGAAGGTGTTGGCGATGCCGCCGCCGACGATCAGTTGATCGACGCGCGCCGCCAGGCTTTCCAGCAGCGCCAGCTTGCTGCTTACCTTGGCGCCGCCGACGATGGCGAGCAGCGGCCGCGCTGGATGTTCCAGCGCCTTGGCCAGGGCGTCGAGTTCGGCCATCAGCAGCGGCCCGCCGCAGGCCTGTTTGGCGGCGTGGATCACGCCGTGCGTTGAGGCTTGCGCGCGATGAGCGGTGCCGAACGCGTCCATCACGAACACATCGCACAGATCGGCATAACGCTGAGCCAGC
>Ga0100399_1004109_pt1 | contig 10120 bp, 10 predicted proteins | sample CryGeymeta201523_FD_81545 | JGI IMG/M metagenome (GOLD analysis project Ga0100399, IMG submission 81545) | Groundwater microbial communities from Crystal Geyser aquifers in Utah, USA - Crystal Geyser metaG 2015-23 | ecosystem: Environmental > Aquatic > Deep subsurface > Groundwater | place: USA...
CCTGATCCACAAAGTTAGATGAGCAACTCAGTGGCAAAGTTGTTTTTGCCAATTTAATCCCCTCACTATTTGACTGATGAAAAAATAAATACAGATCATTATTTTCCTGATATGGGAAAGGTCCGTCACCACCTGGCAAGAATGAATTTGGGCATCGTGTCCAGGTAGATAAATCGTCTGAATAAGCTAATTCTATTTTAAATCCATCATACCTTCCCCAAGCGCCAAAAAATAAGTAGGTACGATTATCTTGCTTAAAGGAACGACCGGCAAAGACGCCGTTATTTTCAGAATTATTATTTGTATCTGGAATTATTACAGGGGAAAAATTTGTAGAACAATTAAAATTATTATCACAGGAGCTAGAATAAATTTTATAAATTGAACCGTCGTATTCAGTTAAAAATAACAAATAACCATCTGCAGTTTTTAAAATTCCGGGGTTTGACAAATCTCTACTTGTATTCAATACTACTTTTTTCATTTCCCAATTAATTCCGTCAATCGATTCAAAATAACCAAGGGTATGAAATGGGTCAGGTTGCTTATGAATGGTGAGGATTGCCTTATAGATATTTCCTTCTTTAAAAACATTAGCCTGTTGATGGTCGCTATAACCATCAATATATGAAATCGGTAACGGATTATCTGTCGATTTCACAAATTCAAAGGAATAAATCGGTTTACAAAAAGATAAAAAAATATAAAAGAATAAAATAACAAGAGTTTTTCTAAACATAATATATTAGTAAATTTATAATTTTATAACTTTATAAACTATTGTTTTCTTTGTCTACCGCTTATAACCTACAAAAGTATGTTTTCGGAGCGTCAAATCAACTTTATTTTGACGATATATACCCTATTTTTATGAAGCTAAACCAAAGAGCAAAACTAATTATATTTTGTGAAATTAATAGCCAATTTGGCACAATTATACAGTTAAGGCAGAATAGCCAAACATAATAAAAGGAAATTAAATAAAATGTCATCAAGGTTATTAAAAATACGTAATTTCTTGGTTTAATGATTATTAAAAAGGGGATTATCCAAACAAAATATTGAATAGAAAAATTTGTTGTAAAGATATAGAAAAAAAATAATAATTTTAAAATATTCCTAACTATATCTTTTTCAAGATTAGCGTAAGAATAAATAAAAAAGCCAATTAAGAATATTATTGTTAGTAGCTTTTGAAATAATATTCGCTGTTTTCCAAATAAAATTAATGGTCCCCATATCCCGTACAGCCCCTGATAGCTAATTAAAGTTTTTCCAATCTCGATTGGATTTGTTTTATAAAAAAAACAGTAAATTAATGTAAATACTATTGGAAATAATCCTAATAGAAATAATGTTTTTATATTCTTAATATTTCTTACAATCGGTATCAAAAAAATTAACGGCCAGGTCTTAAGCAAAATAGCAATTGAAAAACTCAGAATCACTCTAAAATCTTTTTTTATTTTAATTAAATATATTGACAATAAAATAAAAAATACCGGTATTACATCAAATTGTCCGTGCAATGTCGTTATCAAAATTGTAATTGGATTAATGGCATAAACTAAGGAGGTTTTAAGATTTTTTTTCGAAAGTAGGTAAACCAAATATAGAATTCCAAGATCAAATATAATATTTATAAACTTTATAATCGCTACAACGATTATTTTGCTTTGGCTAAAATAGACCGCCAATGCCTCAACATATAAAAAAAATGGTAAATACGGGTGATGGAGATTGGCAATAGTCGGATAGATATTTATTCCTCTTAAAGTAAGGTCACCAACCTGTAAATAAGATTGTAAATCATAATTTGTGACATTACGGAATAAATATAGACATAGTAGGCGAACGACGAGGGCAATAATAAATATTTTTCGCATATTTTATGTACGGAACAAATATTTTTGTTCCCTACAATTTATAAACAATATATGAACTTTTTTCAGTCGGTTATAACCTACAAAAGCGATTGAATAGAGCATTGAAACGGAATTATTTTGGCGATATACTACCTAAATGGTATAATATACTTATGAGCACAAAACTATCCGTTTTGATGATCACAAAAAATGCCAGTGAGACTTTAGAAAAATCTTTAGCCTCAATAAAAAAAATTGCTGATGAAATTATTATAGTTGATAGTAAATCAACTGACAGAACTGTTGAAATTGCCAAAAATTATCTTGCCAAAGTTTATGTCAAAGAATTTGTTGATATTGGTAAACAAAGAATGTTCGGTCTTTCAAAAGCAACAGGCAAATGGATTTTAATATTAGACTGTGATGAAATTGTTTCGGAAAAATTGATGAAAGAAATTAGATCAAAAATTGGAAATAAACAAATAAAAATTAACGGATATTATATTCCTTATCAAAATTTCTTTTTGAATAAACCGCTACAATTTGGAGGTGAGAATTATAAAATGCTTCGTCTTTTTCGTCGCATAAAACTATCGATAGAGCCTTCACTCGTTCATAACCGAATTAATGTTAAGGATAAAAAAATTGGTTACCTTAAGGGTAAAATTTTCCATCATTCCTACCGATCATTTTCCCAAATGTTTTCAAAATTCACCAACTATGGAATTAGAATGGCAAAAGAAAAATATTTATTAGGCGAAAAGTCTTCTTTTAAAAAAATATTTTTTTATCCCATTCATATGTTTTGGGCCCGCTTCATTAAAGATAGAGGATATGAAGATGGATTTTTCAGAATTCCATTAGATTTAGGATTTGCTTATATGGAATTTGTCACATATTTAACATTATTCTTTATGTCATGAAAACTGCCTTCATTTTTGTTCTATATAAAACCCCTCAATCGGAAATCAACCGTCTTAAAAAAGAGGTCAAAGAATTAAATACTTCGTGTTACAAACTATATTTTATTGACAACTCTTCCAACCGCCAAGGCTATGCTGAAGGCGTTAATGCCGGAATAAAAAAAGGATTAAAAGACGGATGTGATTTATTTGCAATTGCAAATCCTGATATAACTTTAGTTAAATCGGTTGAATTGGCTAAATTAAATCCGTTTGATATCTGGAGTTATACCATGCACCAACAGGGAAATAATTATTACGGTGGGATGATAGATAAATGGCGGATGAGTGGGGGATTAATTGATAAAAAGCCAAATAGACGTTTTTGCGAAACAGATTTTGTTTCCGGCTCTTTAATGTTTATCAAAAAAAAAGTTATCGACAAAATAGGCTTTTTTGATGAAAGTTATTTTATGTATTATGAAGAGGTTGATTATTGTTACCGGGCAAAAAAAGCCGGATTTAAAATTGGCATTGATTCCAAAAGATATTACGAACATTTTGAAATTTCTGTCAATAACCCAAAAAAAGAATTTTATCTTTTTAAAAATAGATTCAAATTTTTAATTAAATACGGATCAATTAAACAGAAGATTAGGGAATTTATCAGAATTCCAAAAACAGTTTTTGAAGAAATTAGAAAACGACCATTCTATTTAAATTTTTTCAGCTTAAATTTTTCTTCAATTATTAATAAAATTTTGCATTTCATTTTATTTTTAATTTTTATTAGTTATTTTAAACCTGAAGAATACGGAGTCTATACATTAGCTTGGACTCAGGTAGGACTACTTCTGCCATTAGTCGATTTTGGAACAACTTCATATGGATTAGTTCATATTAATGATTCGATCGAAAGGAAGATTCGTGAACTTTTTTCACTTCGATTTTATCTGTCATTAATTACCTTTGTACTAACCATTAGTTTAGCTATTTTATTTGAATATCCTTCTTCAATTTTGATCCCAATCATCCTTATTTCCTTTGTTATTTTTGCCAATATGTTTTCCGGAACGTATTTAATTCTTACTTCAATCAAACAAAAATCATATTTTGCCTCATTTGTTTCGATGATTTTTCAACTATTTTTAGTTGTGTCTTTAATCATTAGTGTTTTAATAACAAAAAAATTATCACTTGTCTTCATTGTCACTTTTGTTTTATACAATTTATATTCCTTAGTAAATTTTATTCTTATTAGGCGGGAGGTAGGCGGTTTATCCTTAAAAATCAATTTAAAAAAGTGGTTGGAAATAATTAAAAAATCATTTGTTTATTTATTGATTAGTTTATTAGCCGGATTCTATTCAAAAGTCGACGTTCTAATATTGAATTTTATTCAGGGAAAAGAGGCAGTCGGGATTTACTCGGCCGGCTATCGATTTTTAGACGCGTTGATGTTTGTCGTCACCGCTTATAATGTCTCTTCTATACCACTGTTTTCCAAATTAGTCAAAGAAAAGAAAATCAATATTTTTAAAAATAAAATCAGAAAAGACGTTATGTTAGTTTTTACGATTGGTGTGTTTATAGCTCTTGGTTTTTATTTTCTTGGACCAATTATATTACCGCTTGTCTATAAAAATACATATCTCCAATCAATTCAAGTTCTAAGAATAATTATTTTCGCTCTTCCACTTATACTTTTAACATCGGTATTTCTAAACTCAATTTACGCTCTTGGTAAAGCCAAAACAGTTATTTACATTTTTTTATTTCAGCTAATAATTAATATTGGATTAAATTTATATTTCATTCCAAGATATAGTTTTTTTGGCTCCGCCTATATTACACTTGGTGGTGAACTGATAAACACATTACTGACTTTTATAGTTCTATGGAGGGTCTTATGAAAATATCTCTCGATGGAGGAGCACTAAACCCAAAAGATAATCAAGGATTTGGCACATCAACTTTTTCTGAAAATTTAGTCAAAGCCTTGAATCTTTATGACAAAAAAAATAAATATTTTATTTACACTTTTCAGAATCTTAAACCAAAAATATTTTGGATGAAGGGAAGGGTTTCAATAGAAGAATTCAAATATAAAAAGGATGTTTTTTTAGCCTTGAATCAAGCGTTACCAATATATGCTTCAGGAAAAATAATCAGTTTTTGCCATGGACTTTCATATCATTTTTTTCCACAATATTATTCAAGGAATGATGTCATTCGTTTAAATAGACAACTAAAAGAAATGGTTAAAAGATCTGATAAAATTATCGTTTCTTCGAAAAAAGTTAAAGATGAACTTACCTCGATATATCAACATATCGAAGGTAGGATTATTGTCCTCCCTTTTGGTATTCCGTTTGATATGAATAAAGGGAAAATAAAAAAGAAAGATAAATACTTCATTTTCGTTGGTATGGATCACCCTATCAAAAATATTAATTTTATTATAAAAGCATTCTCTGAATTTAAAAAAAATAAAAAATATAAAGAATATAAATTAAAAATTCTGACAAATAACATTTCGAGAAAACGTTTAAAAAATTATTATCAAAATGCGACCGCTTTGCTGACAGCTTCTCATTATGAAAGTTTCAATTTTCCAGTACTCGAAGCATTATCCCTCGGCTGTCCGGTTATTGGTCTTAAATCGGCAATTATTCCAGAATTAACATCATACGTCAATTTAGCAAACAATATCGACGAATTTGTTGAGCTTATGAAAAGTAGTATTAATAAATCGATTAACCTGCCTGCCGGCAGGCAAGGTCGATTGTACACACAATTTAATTGGAAAAATTATGTCAAAAATTTAGTAGACTTATATTAGTATGAGAATATCCGCAGTAATTCTGACTAAAAATGAAGAAAACAACATTAATAGATGTTTAAAATCCTTAGATTTTTGTGATGAAATTATTGTCATAGATGATTATTCAACGGATAAAACGATTGATATCATTAATAATGTAGGGAACAAAAATATTTGTTCCCTACATAAACGAAAATTAAACAATGATTTTGCCTCTCAAAGAAATTTTGGTCTTAAAAAAGCAAGTAATGAATGGGTCTTGTTTATCGATGCTGATGAAGAGGTAACAAATGAACTGGCTAAAGAAGTTAGGAGTTATGTGTTAGATGGGGATTGGAAAGAGTCTGAAGCATTTTATATAAAACGGAGAGATTTTTTTTGGGAAAAGGAGCTTAAATACGGAGAAATTAAAAAAGTTAGGGAGCAGGGAATTATTCGTTTGGTTAAAAAAAATTCCGGGCATTGGATGGGAGAAGTCCATGAAGTATTTTATCCGGCTAACAAAAAAGTCGGTCAACTAAACGGATTTCTTAACCACTACCCCCACCAAACCTTGACGGAATTTATTAATGATGTTAATCGTTACTCAAGTATCCGAGCAGAGGAATTATTTAATCGAGGAACAAGAACTAATGTTTTCCAAATTATTTTTTTCCCCTTAGGAAAATTCCTTTATAACTATTTTTTTAATTTAGGATTTTTAGACGGGCCGGCTGGATTTACTTATTCCTTTATGATGAGCTTTCATTCATTTTTAGTAAGAGCCAAGCTTTATCAAATGACAAATAAAAAATGAATATCATTTTTTACATTACTGCTTTCTTATTCTCCTTAGGTCAACTCGGCCGAATTTCTTTTTTTAATCAACAAATTAATTTCTATCTTTATGAAGTGGCTTTGATTATAAACGTATTTTTCCTTTTTTTAAAATACCGTTTAGAACCGATTAAAGTGGCCTGGAACAAATTTAAACCGATATTCTTTTTTCTTGGAGTCTTATTTTTTTCCTTATTAATTAGTCTATCAAAATATAATTTTTTTGAAAATATCGTAGCCTCTTTATATTTATTTCGGTTAATTTTATATTTTCTATATTTTATTTATCTTAAACATTGTTCACTTAATGTAAAAAAGGTTGTTTACCTTATAGCAGTTATAACTATTTTTTCAACCCTTATTCAGTATTTTCTTTATCCTGATCTTAGAAATTTAATTTATCAGGGATGGGATCCACATCTTTATCGGACATTCGGAGTTTTTTTTGACACTTCAATTTCAGCAGCAATTTTTGGGGTTTTTTTCCTGACCATTAATCAACCAATAATTAAAATAATCTATTTATTGTTAATTGCCCTAAGCTTTTCCCGTTCCATTTATATTGGCTTTTCATTAACGTTATTTTATATATTTATTCGTCAAAAAAAATTTCTTAAGGTAGTTTTATTTTCATTATTTTTTATAACATTAATCTTTTTTATCCCAAAGCCATCAGGAGAAGGAGTCAATCTAAAAAGAATTTATTCAATCGTCTCGAGGGCTGAGGATTATAAGCAAGGAATAAATCTTTGGAAAGATAAACCAATTTTTGGATACGGTTATAACCGAATTCGTTATATAAAAAACAGTCAATCAATCCACTCTGGAGCAACTTTTAGCTCAAGCTTTCTAACAATTTTAGTTTCTTCGGGATTATTTGGACTAATAAGTTTTGTCTGGCTTTTATGGAGTTTAAGTAAATCTAACAAAACGGCGCCTATTTTATTGATATTTTTATGTATTATTTCTCTCTTTGACAATATTCTCCTTCACCCATTCATTTTGTTCCTGTTTTTTGTTTCACTAACTAACCCCTAATCCCTAACCGTCTAGTCCCTATTCCTTCTGATAAGTAACTTTAAGAGTTTTTGTTTCTGTATTACCGGCAATATCAACTGCCGTTGCCACAATTTGGTTATCTCCATCTTTTAGACGAACCGATGTCTCAAAACTGCCATTTGCGTCAACGACGACCGGAAGTTCATTAATATGAATATAGGTTTCCTTGTCAGTATTCCCGCTTACTTTTATTTCATAAATATTGGTTGTCGAGTTATCAGAAGGTTCGGTGATTTCCAATTTTGGTTTTTCACTTTTGTAAAAAACCTTATAGGTGATTGTGGTTTTTTCAATTTTACTATCATTGGACTTAGCCGTAACATAGATACTATTTTCGCCTTTTTCCAAATCTCCTATTTCCTCATTGAAAATATCTCCTGATGAAACTATTTCTTTAACTTTTATTTTATTTAAATAAAAATCGACGACGTCAAAATTAAGGATGGATCCTGAAACAATAATTTTTGCACTGTTAGTCGCCTGTGGGATGGAGGAAATGTCCACTGATGTGAAATTATCTTCGTTTTTTGAAGCTAATTTTATTGATGGCTTGGGAAAAAGCCCGGAAACAAAGCTTGATGTATTAAGTAAGAGCTTAATTCCAAAAGTGAAAATAAAATAAAGGATGACGAATAATATTCCCACGTATAGCAAAATCGTATTTTTCATCTTTTTTTCCTGAACCCTTTCTAATCTTCCCATAAGTTGATTATATAATAATTAAATTAACTCTTTTTTTCAATTCAAAAAATATCCATCAGGTTTTATAATGTTAATTTGCATTCAAGCCTAAAAACCACGATCAGAAATGGTCTTGCCAGAGTTGTTCTTTATGAGAAAAGACCGAAGATAAAATATCAGGATGAGTTATTATCTGCGGAAAAATCTGCTAAAGAATTGAGGTTGGGTGTTTGGAAAAAGTAAGTTTTAAAAAGGTTCGTTTAAAAATTTATTTAGTATATGCTCTCCTGATTTTGTCAATTTAAAATTATTTATAACTTTACCGTATTGTCCCGGGATTCTGTTTACGTCGATTAGATTATATAATTCTAAATCTTTGATGATTATTCGCTCTACCGCCCATTCTGTTCGATCTGAGTATTGTTTTTCATTTTTGGAAAATCTGAAATATAATCTAATACCTTCTACGTATTTTTTGAAATCAATTAAGTTATCTTTTTGTGAAATTAATTGTCTCCATAGTATCAGTTGATTTTCTTGAAAAATAGTTGCGGAGTCTTCTAAGTAGTGGTGCATGTATGCCCAGTTACAACGATGGAAATACCATAAAATCATTTGCTCAAATTGCGTTTGTTTATCTATGTTAGTTAAATAAGCCTTTCCATTTTTTGACAAAAGTAATTTTCCTTTTCTTTGGTAAGTCAAATTCATTACTTTACTTATGAGTCTGATTCTTATTAAATGTTGTACTTCGTCTTCCGTATTGATCGGCCACATAATTTTACCTGCATCATCTCTGTGATAAATATCTATTTTAAATATTTGTCCAAAATAATTTATTTCTTTCCTTTGAAGATTTCCTGTTTTCGTCAGGTCAAGCCCTCCTTTTTGTTTTAATGTTTTCAAAAATAAAATGAAGTCGTTGAAAAAATCACAATTATTTATTGCTTCTATTATTTTAGAATCCATATTTAGAAAAGTTTCATAAAAATATTTTCATTTATTATCAGTTATTAAATTCTTTAGTGTATATAGAATAATAACGATTAATCTTATTTTCTATTTCTTTTCTTAAACTTATTAATTCACTATCTTTACATCCTAGTTTATTTTTTATATTTCCTGGACCTCGCATTTTAAAATAATTTATAAATAAAGTTTTTAAATCTTTATCAATAAATCTAAAATTTGAAGAAACATAGTCAAAAAATAAAAGTTCATCAAATACCAATCCCGTTCTTTTTCCCGTTCCAAAATCAAAATTGAAATTATGAAAGAATCCACAGTTCTCCTTATTGTGGATTTCATTTCCAATAGGTACAGAAAAATTTTCTCTAATTTTAATAAAGGCGTAGGAAACCTCATAAAATCCTTCCAATTTTTCTTTTGCTTTATCTTTTTTTCTTCTAAAAAATGGTAGTATAAATTGAATTAGAACTATTGTTAAGAGAAAAGAAATAATCGGTCCTAGAATATCTTGATTAAAGAACCATTCTGCAAATTTAAAATTAAGCATGATTATATTTTATCACTTTTTATTTTTAGGGAATGATATACCGCGAAAACAGAATAAATGAGAAAGAATGAAAAGTAATCATGGGAAGTAATATTGAAAAAATTAATATTGTGATTGACAATAAAATAAGAAATGATAATATAAGAATATGCTTGATCAACCAGATGTAAAAGAAATAACAACTAACCCTCGAGTCGATGCGGCGTTTGTTGCAGTGCGAAACGCATTTAGAAAAGCTGCGCCAGTTATAAAGACAGCCGTAGGTGGAGCTTTAGCTATAGGAATCAATTTAATGATGTTCCTGCAAATGCTGTTATGCTAAAAGGTTTATTAGGTAGTATTGGTGTGGTTGACACAGCAATAGGTTTGGGAGGAGTTAAGATGATGCAAAAGCCGGCGCTGGTAACCAAATCCTGACTTTTAGGAGGTAAAATCCAACTTCAAAGATTCTCTCAGA
>Ga0100399_1004110_pt1 | contig 10119 bp, 9 predicted proteins | sample CryGeymeta201523_FD_81545 | JGI IMG/M metagenome (GOLD analysis project Ga0100399, IMG submission 81545) | Groundwater microbial communities from Crystal Geyser aquifers in Utah, USA - Crystal Geyser metaG 2015-23 | ecosystem: Environmental > Aquatic > Deep subsurface > Groundwater | place: USA...
GCGACACCGGATAGGGTTGCAGAAGCCTTTAAACTGATATTGTCATCGCAAGAGGTAAAATCGATATTGGTCAATATTTTTGGGGGGATTGTGCGTTGCGATTTAATTGCTGAAGGGATTATTCAGGCAGTACAGGATGTCGGTTTGACCATTCCTGTGGTGGTTCGTTTAGAAGGAACGAATGTGGCATTAGGCAGACAAAAATTAGCCGATAGTTGACTGAGTATCATCACAGCGAATGGCTTAGCAGAGGCGGCTGAAAAGGTGGTGGCTTTGGCAAAGGAGCATCAGCAATGAGTATTTTAATTGATCAAAACACCAAAGTGATTTGCCAAGGTTTTACGGGTAAACAAGGGAGTTTTCATTCTGAACAAGCGATGGCGTATGGTACTCAAATGGTGGGCGGCGTCACACCCGGAAAAGGCGGGTCTGAACACCTGGGTTTGCCTGTGTTTAATACCGTTAAACAAGCGGTGGCGGCAACAGGTGCCACAGCGTCAATGATTTATGTGCCACCCGCCTTTGCTGCGGACTCTATTATTGAAGCCATTGATGCAGGTATTAAAGTCATAACCTGTATTACCGAAGGCATTCCCGTGGCGGACATGTTAAAAGTGAAAGCCGTATTGACACAATCAGATGCCTATTTAATTGGCCCCAATTGCCCAGGCCTGATTACACCGAATGACCATGGGTCGGGCTGTAAAATTGGTATTATGCCAGGTCATATTCACTTGGCTGGGCGAGTGGGCATTGTTTCCCGCTCAGGGACGCTAACCTATGAAGCGGTTCATCAAACCACCCAAAATGGGTTAGGCCAGTCAACCTGTATTGGTATTGGTGGCGACCCCATTCAAGGAATGGATTTTATTGATTGTTTGCGCTTATTTGAAGAAGATCCGCAGACAGAAGGCATTATTTTGGTGGGTGAAATAGGTGGACAGGCAGAAGAAGAGGCTGCTGAATTTATTCAACAACAGGTGACTAAGCCTGTGGTCGCTTATATTGCAGGCGTCACTGCACCAGCCGGTAAACGGATGGGGCATGCGGGTGCGATTGTCAGTGGCGGTAAAGGAACGGCGGGAGCAAAATCTGAGGCTTTAGAAGCGGCAGGGGTGACCGTGGTTGCCTCGCCAACGGATATGGGCTCTGCAATGCTAACACGTTTAAATCGACGTTAAATAAGTCGTAAAGGATAGTCGATTATGTCTGAGCAACTCAATCTTATTATGGCGCAAATCAATCCGGTGGTGGGCGACATCGACGGGAATGTTGCGCTCATTGTCGAAACCGCTCAACAGGCAAAGCAACAGTACCAAGCGGATATTGTTGTCTTTCCTGAAATGACGTTAACCGGTTATCCTCCCGAAGATTTATTGTTTCGCCCCGCGCTCTATGATCAAGTTGAAAAAGCACTTTCACAGCTTTGTAATCAGGTTAAAGATGTGGTGTTGGTGGTTGGGTATCCGATGATGGATGAGCTTGGCGAGCGCTTTAATATGGCGGCTTGGATTGGAAACGGCATGATTCAAGCCTGCTACATTAAACAAAACCTACCCAATTATAGTGTGTTTGATGAAAAACGTTATTTTTCTTCGGGTGAGTTACCGTGTGTTGTGGATTATAAAGGCATTAAGTTTGGTTTGTTGATTTGTGAAGATATTTGGAAGTTATCTCCAACGGATCAATCGGTCAAAGCGGGGGCAGATGTGTTACTGAGTTTGAATGCCTCGCCTTTTTCTCAAGAAAAACACCAAGACCGCATTGAGGTTGTTCAACGTCGAGTAAAAGAGGTGAAGCGCCCTGTTATTTATGTCAACCAAGTGGGTGGGCAAGATGAATTAATATTTGATGGTGGTTCATTTGCAACCTGTGCCGAAGGTGAAGTGCAAGTGCAAGGACCAGAATTTCAGACAGGATTGATTCCGGTCACCTTGTTAAAACAAGCGGGTGCGGTTGCGGTACAACCAGGAGTGCAAGCGCCACTTTATGAAAATGAAGCAAGAATTTACCAGGCTTTGGTCATGGGGGTTCGCGATTATGTGCATAAGAATGGTTTTAAAGGGGTATTGTTGGGCTTGTCGGGCGGGATTGATTCGGCACTCACACTCGCTATTGCTGTTGATGCACTGGGCGCTGATCAAGTGGAAGCCGTAATGATGCCGTTTCGTTATACGGCGCCTATTAGTCTAGAAGATGCAGCGAAACAGGCGCATGATATGGGGGTTTGTTACCGATCAATTTCCATTGAGTCAATTTATAGTGCTTCTGAAGCGGCCTTATCCGAAGCTTTTGCCGGTTTAGAAAAAGATGTGACAGAAGAAAATATGCAAGCCCGTATTCGAGGGATGTTGTTAATGTCGTTGTCGAATAAAACCGGGAAGTTGGTACTTGCAACCAGTAATAAATCTGAGGTAGCCGTAGGGTATTCAACCCTGTATGGCGATATGGTCGGTGGTTTTTCACCTTTAAAGGATGTACCAAAAACATGGGTATATCAATTGGCAACCTATCGTAATGGCATCGGTGAGGTGATTCCTGAAAGGGTAATTGTTCGAGCGCCTTCAGCGGAATTACGCCCAGAACAAACCGATCAAGATTCTTTGCCTGAGTATGCAGAATTGGATGTGATTATTCAAGCTTTTGTGAGTGAAGATAAAAGTCCAATAGAAATCGCTTCCACTTTTGGGTTTGATTTAGAAGAAGTACAGCGTGTTACAACAATGATTACGCGTAATGAATACAAGCGCCGCCAAGCTGCACCCGGGGTTCGCATTTCGCTACGTGCTTTTGGTAGAGATCGACGTTATCCAATTACCAGTCGCTATCGGGAAGTAGAGACACCATAGCCTTAGATTATTGCGTTAAATCATTACAAACTAGGCTATCTTGTTGTCGTTTCTTTAAGGGGTTTGTATCATGTTATCTGAGTCGGCGGCATTGAGTTGATAGACCTTTTCAGCATTCCTGGCATTTTCAATCATTCCCAGCTTTTCATAGGATTGTTTTAGGAGTGCCAAGGATTCAACGTTAACTATGGCTTTAGGGAAATTCTCTAACACGGCTTTTGCACGGTTTGCGGCCGCAAGATAAGCGTGGTGTTTATAGTAAAATTGTGCGACCTTCAGTTCATTTCGAGCCAAGCGGTTATTTAATATCATTAAGCGTTGACGGGCTTTATCGGAATAACGACTATTGGGAAATTCGTTTAATAAAATCAAATAGGCATTATACGCTTCTTGCGTGGACTTCATATCGCGGGTGGCGGGATCGGTTAGCCATTTATCTGTCCAGCTTTTGTTAATAGAGTCAACCGCTAAGGCACGAAGATAAAGTGCGTAAGCAATGTGTTTGTGTTTGGGGTAAAGCCTTAGGAAATCTTCTAATTCTCGTTTGGTTGATTCAGGTTCATCAAAACGATAATAAACATAAGCCAGATCTAAATAAGCCTGCTCCGCATATTCCCCATAGGGATAATAGGCTTTGAGTTCCTCATAAAGCTGGATGGCCAGGCTCCAGTTTTGAGATTCTTTTGCCTCTGCCGCACGTTCATAATAATCTTTCGCATCCCACTCATCCTTGGGTTTGTCAATTAAAGAACAGCCTTGTAGGCTAAACAGAAATATCAGTAATAATGGTTTGATCAGTTTCTTCATAGATGGATGCTTGTCAACGAGTAAATCAAGAAGCCGAACGGAAAACGGCCAATGATTGCATGTAAAAGGCCTTTTTTATAAAAGCATAGACTTTTAAGGTGATTAAATCCGATGGTTTCTGAGCGTTAAAATTAAAGAAGATATGATACCATAGGTCAAAATAATAAATAGATAAATGGGGTTTACAATGCCATGACTCAGTGAATGGTCATGGTTTCTGACCCCTTTGGAGCACGGATTGAGTCGTCAACAGTTAGAAACTCGGATTACCCACGATAAAGCAGGAAAAAGGTTGGATGCTGTTCTTGCAGATGCCTTTAGCGATTATTCTCGAACCCGCATTCAGGATTGGATAAAAGCGGGGAATGTTACCTTGGATGGGCAAATTCAAACCAAACCCAATTTTAAAGTCTTCGGCGATGAGAAAGTACAGTGTCACGCTGAGCTAGAAGATGAAGTGGATTTTATCGCACAAGATATTGAATTGGATATTGTTTATGAAGATGACGATATTTTGGTCATTAATAAACCCGCAGGTTTGGTGGTGCATCCTGGTGCAGGCAACCCGGATGGTACCCTATTAAACGCTTTACTGTATCATTATGAAGCGATTCGAGAAGTGCCACGTGCCGGGATTGTGCACCGTTTGGATAAAGAGACCACCGGGTTGATGGTGGTTGCTAAAACGGTACCCGCCCAGACGCATTTGGTTGAGCAGCTTCAGCGTCATGCTGTGGAGCGAGTTTATGATGCAATCGTTGTCGGTAAGATGATTTCAGGCGGAACGATTTCAAACGCGATTGGTCGGCACCCAACAGATCGTAAGCGAATGGCCGTGCTAAAAATTGGTGGCAAACCAGCGACATCCCACTATCGGGTATTAGAACGCTTTCGTGAGCATACGCACGTACGAGTCCAATTAGAAACGGGGCGAACCCATCAAATCCGTGTGCATATGGCTTATTTGGGGTTTCCATTATTGGGGGATCCTGTTTACGGTGGGCGTTTGCGCATTCCTCAGCAAATGATGCCAGAGTTTGTTGACTATTTGCGAGGCTTTAAACGACAAGCCTTGCATGCGGGACAACTTTCTTTAACCCACCCCAAAACGGCAAAAAAAATGAAGTGGAAAACGCCGATGCCGGATGATATGTTGGCCTTGGTCGATATTTTGAGAGACGATATGGAAGACTTCAAAGCGACCAGACTCTCGGACATGGGGTATGACGATTATGACTATGATAAAGAAGATCATGGTGTTGAGGTGGAATGGGTAACGGATGCCGATATTCCGTCGGAATGATTTAAGGTTGATTCAACCTGACTGGCCGATGACTAAAAGCGTCAAGGCTTATACGACGACCCGAATCGGAGATGGGAGTCGGCCACCTTTTGATGGCTTTAATCTTGCCATGCATGTTGGGGATGATCCTCGTCAAGTCCTTGCCAATCGTCAGCATCTTGCTGAGGTGTTAGCCTTGCCAACCGAACCTTATTGGTTAGATCAGTTGCATACGGATATTGTTGTCAAGGCCTCAAATATCAATGTTGAGGATGCGATTCCGCAAGCAGATGCCAGTTGGACAGATGAGCCCAATCGTGTTTTAGCTGTGATGACGGCAGATTGTTTGCCGCTTTTAGTGAGTGATGTTTCTGGAAAAATGGTGGCAGCGATTCATGCCGGCTGGAAAGGCCTCTTGAATGGCATTATCCCTAAAACGATTGCACATCTGCCTGTCTCAAATGATCAATTAAGGGTTTGGATTGGCCCGGCGATTGGCCGGCAATACTTTGAAGTCGGGACTGAAGTCTATGAGGCATTTATGGCAGCAGATCAGCGTTATCAGCCATTTTTGACGCAACAACCTGTCAACCCGCTTAAATGGCTGGTAAATTTACCAGGCCTGGCAGAATTTCAGTTAAATCAATGCCATATAGCTACTGTTTTTCAGAGTCAGTTATGCAGTTATCATCAAGCAGACTGGTTTTATTCTTATCGTCGTGATGGACAAACCGGGCGTATGGCATCCTTGATTTGGATCGAGGATAAAACTGATTAGCATCTTGATCAGTCTATGATGCCGGCTGGTTTTGAGACTCGTTATTGCCCGTTTTTGATTAAGCGCTATGATTAGTGGCCAGTATTAATAAAATATTCCAGCTTACCGATGTTTTCGGGGAGCCCTTGTACGATTAAAACATCCTCGAACCGCAATCGTGTACCAGCATCCGGGTCATCTCCTTTAACCGAACCACGCTTAATTGATTTTACGATAATTTTTAAGTCATCGGCCGGTAGGTCGGCTAGGCATTTGCCAATGGCAAACGCATCTTCATGAATGTGAATGGGCTGGATGACCTCGCCCAGTTGATGTTGTTCGAAGGGAATATGATCCGACTCACCCGGGTAAAGACCATTTAATAAATGATAGCGACCTTCTCTTGCCATTCTAGTTTGCTTTAACACCTGACTGGGTGGTTTACCAACCATTAATAGTAGGTGGGACGCTAGCATAATACTGGATTCAAAGGTATCGGGAACCACTTCAGTGGCTCCGGCTTTCGTCAGTTCATTGATATGGGTATCATCGAGCGATCTGACCAAAACGGGAATATTCGGTGCCACATTATGCATACTTTGTAGGGTTTTTATGGCAGCATGATAATCATGGAAGGTAATAATGGCGACTTTTGCCTGTTCAATATTGGTTGCTCGAATAATGCTTTGTTTGGCGGAGTCACCGAAATAGACCGGCTCACCACTTTGTTGGGCTTCTCTAACCCGCTTAATGTCCATATCCAGTGCCACAAAAGGGATATGCGCTTGTACGAGAAATTTCGCGGTGGTTTGTCCAACGCGGCCAAAGCCAAATAGCACGACATGGTTCGATAGGTGTTTACTGTCTTCCTGAATCACATTTTCCATTTCAGAAAAATTGGTTTGATAACTTTTGCGACTCAGACGATTGGCTATGCGACCATTAAATTTAATCAACACAGGGGTGAGCATCATACTAATAACGGCTGCGGTTAAGAGGATTTGTCCAAGCTGTTCTTCAAGGACTTTATAGGACAATGCCAGCGTTAACAGCACTAAACCAAATTCACCAACCTGTGACAAGGGAATCGCTGTCCTGAGGCTGATGCCTTCAGCTTTTTTAAAGGCACGCATAACGAAAAAGATGACCAATGCTTTTAATAGCATAATACCGATTGCCACCCCAATAATTATCATAAAGTGATTGCCGATTAACTCAGGGGAAATCATCATGCCGACAGTAATAAAAAATAATCCCAACAGAATATCTTGGAAGGGGCGAATATCCGCTTCAATTTGGTGACGGTATTCGGTTTCACCGAGCATCATGCCGGCTAAAAAAGCGCCGAGTGTCATGGAAATGCCCATTTCTTCGGTAAAGGCAGCCGCGCTGAGTACCACTGTCAGGACGGTCAGGGTAAATAATTCCTGTGATTTGGAGGTCGCGACTTCATTAAAGAGCGGTCGTAATAAGTAACGCCCTGCAAACAGCATCACCACAACCACTATGGCGCCTTTAAAAAAGGCAATCCCTAATTCTGATAAGAGTGAATCCCCTGTGGCCGACCCCAGTGCCGGAATTAAAATCAACAAAGGAATGGCCATAATATCTTGGAAAATCAAAATGCCGACCGTTGAACGACCATGACGGGTTTGAATTTCAGATTGTTCGGTGAGTTGTTTGATGACAATCGCCGTTGAAGACAGTGCAAAAGCACTGGCAATGACAATACTAGACTCAGCTGAAAGCCCAGCTAAATACGCGGTGAGAAAAATCAGAATGCCTGTTACAAAAACCTGGAAACTTCCAAAACCAAATACAATTCTGCGCATGGCTACCATCTGTGTTAAAGAAAACTCCAAGCCGATGGCAAACAATAAAAACACAATACCAAATTCAGCCAAAAAGCTGATACTTTGCTCGCTTTGAATAATGGCAAATCCAAACGGTCCCACAATGATACCGACAATAATATAGTTCAAAATAGGCGGAAGATGAATACGACGCGACAGCGAGACCAGTCCGACGGTAATGAGTAGTAAAAAAACAATGTTTAATAAAATGTGGTCAAACATGGCGTTAATTTAATTCCTGTTGGAGATGAAAACGCATTGAAAAATCAATGGCATGCAGGTGTTTTGTGATGGCTCCCGTAGAAATGTAATCAACGCCTGTGAGTGCTAATGCCATTAAATCTACGGATTCAACATTACCGGAGACTTCTAATAAACAGCGTTTATTAACCCATTTTACAGCCTGTTGAATGGCTTCAAGAGAAAAATTATCGAGCATAATAATATCTGTATTTGCGTTGACAGCTTGTTGGACTTCATCAAAATTTTCGGTTTCTACCTCAACTAATTTATCCGGGTGTTGTTGTCTGGCTTTATCAATGGCTTTTGCAATGCTACCAGCCGCCATGATGTGGTTTTCTTTAATTAAAATGTCATCGTACAAGCCAATACGATGATTTTTACCACCACCACAGTGGACGGCATATTTTTGTGCCAGCCTTAGACCCGGAAGGGTTTTACGGGTGTCTAATAATTGTGTATGGGTATTTTGTAATAGATCAACATACTGGCGCGTTTGGGTTGCTGTGCCAGATAAGGTTTGCAAAAAATTCAGTGCGCTGCGTTCAGCGGTTAGTATCGAGCGTGCCGCGCCCTTTAACGTACAAATCGTGTCTCCCGTATCAACTGATTGACCTTCTGAAACATGCCATTTGATGTCAATATCAGAATTAACCGCCTGCATGACCGCATCAAACCATGGGCGGCCACAAATAATAGCCGGTTCTTTGGTAATGACCGTTGCAGTTGCTTGTTGCTTTGGTGCGATAAGGTCGGCTGTTAAATCGCCAGCGCCAATATCTTCTTGTAAAGCGGCTTGAATGTTGGCGGTTAAGTCTTGAAAATAATTTATTGAAGTCATGATTCTAATTCTGATTAGGGTTAATTCGTTGAGTTTAATCTGGTGTTTTAATCGTATTGCGGCCAGATTTTTTGGCTTGATAGAGTAGTGTGTCAGCACGTTGAACAGCTAATTTTAAGGGTTCATTTTTTGAAACCTGAATTAAGCCTGCACTAAATTGGATAGAACGGTCATAGCTGGTGTTGGGAAAATCGAGTTGATTGGTTAATTGTTTTAACTCAGATAAAGCCGCAGACAATGGTCGAGTGAATAGCACCAAAAATTCTTCTCCACCATGTCTTGAGACCATTTTACCTTCTTCAGCGGTCAGTTGTTGCAGGGCTTCTGCAAAAGCCACTAAAACCTTATCGCCTGTTTCGTGACCATATTGATCATTAAAGGTTTTAAAATAGTCAATATCTAAAATCGCTAAACACAATTGTGGGTGTCGCTGTTGCGCTAAAGTATATATTTTAGAAAAAGCTTGACGATTATAGAGCTGTGTTAAAGAATCTCTTTCAGCTAATACCTTGAGTTGTTGGGCATACTCTTCGGATTTTTGTTTTTCCAGTTGATAGCGTTTGCCCATCATATTCATAATTAAAATACAGATCCATATTGCTAATACATAACTAAACAGGTTGTCATAAAGTCGGGTTGTCTCATCAGGGTATTGGTAAATCCAGTGCTTGGTCATCGGTTCTGAGAGGATTAATATGACTGGGATAATGGTTAACAAAACATAAAAGGCGATTTTTGTGTGCGGCTCTTCATGGAACAATGTTTGAATATAGGTAATGGCAATAAAAGAAAGGATGAGGCTTGGTCCCAGTGATCCAGCATTAAAAAACCAGTTTAACGGGATAATAAACACTACCGATATCAGAATAAAAAGAATTGCCATGGCATCAAACTGATTGTAAAAGCGTGAGCGGTACCAGATAAATAAATGGATCGGTGCGATCACCCCAATTAAAAAATAACTGAAATAAGGGTCACCAGTGGCAAATTGCAAATTAAACAGTCCAGCGGATAAATACATAAGGACGCCACCGAGTAACACGGCGTGGTGAGTATAGTGAAAGGGATTGTCCTTGTTTCCGAGTAGCCAGTGAAACATTTAGTTGAATATGCCCTTAAGAGTAAAGTGGTTGCATTATTGTTAAAATCAATCATTATTATAGAAGATTCTTTAAAAGGATTTAGAAGTGAATTTTTATAAGAGACCTTTGCATGCGTGGGGCGCGAAAGAAAAATGTGGAAAAATTCTCATATTGAGGCAAAAAACGCAGCGAATAGCCGGCTATTGGCTCGTTTTTTAACAAAAATATGGGGAATTTTAATCATTTTTATTCGTGATGCCATCTCGTGCAAAGGTCTCTATAAATACTATGTTTTTTTAATAATGGGGTTTCAACGAAAATTTTGGGTTGAGGAGGGGGGGAATGAGTTTACAAAAGCCACAAACACTCAGTATCGATTTGCACCGCCATCTTATTCGTGAGGCACGC
>Ga0100399_1004119_pt1 | contig 10108 bp, 7 predicted proteins | sample CryGeymeta201523_FD_81545 | JGI IMG/M metagenome (GOLD analysis project Ga0100399, IMG submission 81545) | Groundwater microbial communities from Crystal Geyser aquifers in Utah, USA - Crystal Geyser metaG 2015-23 | ecosystem: Environmental > Aquatic > Deep subsurface > Groundwater | place: USA...
AAGTTGCAGTCCTACGCTGGTCTGCATCAACCCCAGGGCCAGCCCGGTCAGCGCCATCGCCCGGCCGGTCAGGCGCATGTCTTCGCCGCGCAGCACCGAATAGGTCAGCAGCGCCCCGCCGACCGGCAGCGAGACCATGATCAGGGTGGTGTTCATGGTGTGCGCCGCCAGCCGCCGCGCCAGCGCGCCTTGGTCGGGCGGGGCGACATAGCCTTCGGCCTCTTCGGGGTAAAGCGCTTCGCGCACCCGGCGCAGGTCTTCGACGAACAGCCGCGGCAGGTCGGGAATGTCGTTGGCAACCGTGGTGACGTCGGGCGCGGGCTGGTCGGCCTGGTCCGCGGCACGCGCTGTCGTCGCGGCGATCCTTGCCCGTGCCGCCAGCACCGCCGGTTGGGGTGCCGCCGGTGCATCCGGGGCAGCCATGGTTTCGATTTCGCATTCGAGCCGATCAAGATCGGCCCGGTTGGGCAGCGCGTCAAGCAGGTTGTCGAAGGTGTCGGAGGTGACCGGGTTTTCGGCCTGATGCCACAGGATCGCCTCGACCGGATAGCGCTGCTGCACCCCGTCGGCAATCATCCGGCACAGCCCTTCGTGGCGTCGGGTCAGGGCGGACTCTTGCGCGCCGACCATGTTCGGGCCAACCGAAATCGCCAGGCACGCGAGATAACCGTTGCCCGGCGCTTCGCTGTTTCCCAGCACGACGCGCATGTCGTCAAGCTCGAAGATGGCAACGTCTTCGCAATCCCACCTCAGGCTGCGCCGCTCGGCCGGGCAGCGGTCGAGGGCGGTATCCAGTTCGCCCACGATGGCGGCAAAATTCGGCAGCGGGTGGCGCGCGAACAGAAGTTGCGCGATCGTGCTTTTGGGGGTGGAACGCATGGTCAGTCCTCCAACAAACGGTTGCTGGTCAGACTGGCTTTGAAATGTGCGGCGACTGCGGAAAGATTGTGCTAATTCCTTGGTATATTCTTCCGGTTGTGCCGGGTTTCCGCCACAAAGCCAAAGGCCGCCCGAAGGCGGCCTTTGTTTCGCGTTCAGGTCTGCCGCCTTGGCTCAGCAGGAATAATACATCTGGTATTCGACCGGGTGCGGGGTGTGCTCGAAGGCGTAAACCTCCTCCCATTTCAGCGCGATGTAGCCATCCAGTTGGTCGCGGGTGAAGACGTCGCCCGCCAGCAGGAAGTCGTGATCCTTGTCCAGCTCTTCCAGCGCCTCGCGCAAGCTGCCGCAGACGGTCGGGATCGCGGCCAGTTCCTCGGGCGGCAGATCGTAGAGATCCTTGTCCGAGGCCGGGCCGGGGTCGATCTTGCCGCGGATACCGTCAAGCCCGGCCATCAGCAGGGCGGCAAAGCACAGGTAGGGGTTGGCCGCCGGGTCTGGAAAGCGAGCCTCGACGCGCTTGGCCTTGGGGCTTTCGGTCCACGGAATCCGCACGCAGCCCGAGCGGTTGCGGGCCGAATAGGCGCGCAGCACCGGCGCTTCAAAGCCGGGGATCAGGCGCTTGTAGCTGTTGGTCGCGGGGTTGGTCAGCGCGTTCAGCGCCTTGGCGTGCTTGAGGATGCCGCCGATGAACCACAGCGCCTCCTGCGAAAGATCGGCGTATTTGTCGCCCGCGAACAGCGGCTTGCCGTCTTTCCAGATCGACATGTTGACGTGCATGCCCGAGCCGTTGTCGCCTTTCATCGGCTTGGGCATGAAGGTCACGGTCTTGCCGTAGGCGTGGGCCACGTTGTGGATCACGTATTTGTATTTCTGCATGTTGTCGGCCTGCTCGACCAGCCCGCCGAAGATCATGCCCAGTTCGTGCTGGCAGGTGGCAACCTCGTGGTGGTGCTTGTCCACCTTGATGCCCATGCGTTTCATGGTCGAGAGCATCTCGCTGCGGATGTCTTGCGCTTCATCGACCGGGTTGACCGGGAAATAGCCGCCCTTGTGCCCGGCGCGGTGGCCGTAGTTGCCGCCTTCGGTTTCGGTATCGGTATTCCAGGCGGCGGCTTCGGCGTCGATCTGGAACGAGACCTTGGCGGGTGTCACCGAATAGCGCACGTCGTCGAACAGAAAGAACTCGGCTTCCGGCCCGAAATAGGCCGCGTCGCCGATGCCGGTCGATTTGAGGTAAGCCTCGGCCTTCAGCGCGGTCTGGCGCGGGCAGCGCGAATAGGCCTCGCCGGTGTCGGGCTCGACCACGTTGCAGTGCACGCACAGGGTTTTCTCGGCATAGAACGGGTCGATATAGACCGAGCCCGCATCCGGCATCAACTTCATGTCGGACTGGTCGATGGATTTCCAGCCGGCAATGGAGGAGCCGTCGAACATGAAGCCTTCCTCGAAGAAGTCCTCGTCCACCAGATCGGCGCTCAGGGTGACGTGCTGCAACTTGCCGCGCGGATCGGTGAAGCGGATATCGACGTATTCGACCTCTTCATCCTTCATCAGTTTCAAGGCTTGGGTCACCTTGCTCATCGGAACATTCCTTTGCTTGAGGATTGCGGTTGCGGGCGTTGGCCTGCCCGGAATTGGTTTCAGATCGCGTCTTCGCCGGTCTCGCCGGTGCGGATGCGGATCGCCTGTTCGACGGGTGAGACGAAAATCTTGCCGTCGCCGATCTTGTCGGTGCGGGCGGCGGCGATGATGGCCTCGATGGCGGGTTCGACCATGTCGGCGCTCAGCACCACCTCGATCTTCACCTTGGGCAGGAAATCGACCACGTATTCGGCGCCGCGGTAAAGTTCGGTATGGCCTTTCTGGCGCCCGAAGCCCTTGATCTCGGTCACTGTCAGGCCCTGAATCCCGACCTCTTGCAGCGCCTCCTTGACCTCGTCAAGCTTGAAGGGCTTGATGATCGCCTCGATCTTCTTCATGGGCCGACTCCCGCAGCTTTGGTCTTTCGCCCTCTGACCACTTCCCGCTGGCGGGGACAATCGGCTAGGCTGGGTTTGGGCTTGATTGGTGCCGGATTCGGCAGCGGGTGCCTGAATTTTAGGCAGTCTGATGCAATTGCGGGCGGTTTGAGGACGGGGGGGCGCGATGACCGAACTGCTGTGCGCGGCCCGGATGCGCGCGCTCGAGGCCGCGGCGATTGCCAGCGGGGCGGTGACCGGCCTTGATCTGATGGAGCGCGCCGGGCGGGGGGTGGTGGACGCGGTGTTTGCCGAATGGCCAGCGCTTGCGGCGGGGCCGTTCCGTGCCGTGGTGCTGTGCGGGCCGGGCAACAATGGCGGCGACGGCTTTGTGGTGGCGCGGCTGCTGGCGGACTGGGGTTGCGAGGTAGCGGTATTCCTTTACGGCGATGCGGAAAAGCTGCCGCCGGACGCGCGGGCGAATTACCTGCGCTGGAGCGCGCTGGGTTCGGTGCAGCCGCTGACCGACGAGTCACTGGCAGGCGAGGCCGGGCGGGCGGATCTGGCGGTGGACGCGCTGTTCGGGATCGGTCTCAACCGGCCCTTTGACGATCTGGACGCGGTGCAGTGCGAACTTAACCGGTGGCATGCGGCCAGCACCACCGGGGCCAGGCCGCGGGTGGTGGCGATCGACGTGCCCAGCGGGCTGTGTGCCGACAGCGGCAGGTATCTGGGCAGCGCGGGTGAAAACCCGGATCGGTGCCGGATCATGGCCAACCTGACCGTCACCTTTCACGCCCCGAAGCTGGGGCATTATCTGGCGCAGGGGCCGCAGGGCTGCGGCCGGCTGCGGCTGGTGCCGCTGGGGCTGGCCACGACGCCGGGGGTGGCGGTGATCGACCCGGCGCGGGTGGCGGTGGGGCTGGACAAGGCCGGTGGTCACAAGTTTTCGCATGGTCATGCGCTGGTGCTGGCCGGGGGCGTGGGTCATGGCGGGGCGGGGCGGCTGGCGGCGCGCGGGGCGCTGCGGATCGGGGCCGGGGTGGTGACGCTGGCCTGCCCACCCGAGGCGGTGGCCGAGAATGCGGCACGGCTGGATGCAATCATGCTGCGCCCGGTGGCCGATGCGGCGGCGCTGGCCGGGGTGCTGGACGACAAACGGATCAATGCGCTTTGCCTGGGGCCGGGGCTGGGGACGGGGCAGGCACAGGCCGATCTGATGTCTGTGGCTCTTGCGGCCCCCCCACCCCCATCCCCTCCCCACAAGGGGGAGGGGAGGTGCCTTGTTCTGGATGCCGATGCGCTGACGCTCATGGCTCGGGAACCCGCGCTTTTCGCGGCAGTGCATCCGGGCTGTGTGCTGACCCCGCATGGTGGCGAATTTGCCCGCCTGTTCCCCGACATTGCCGCCAGGCTGGAGGCTCCTTGCACCCGCGGCCCCGCCTATTCCAAGGTCGATGCCACTCGTGATGCTGCCGCCCGCGCCGGGTGCGTGGTGTTGTTCAAAGGCCCCGATACGGTGATCGCGTCCCCCGATGGCACCTGCGCCATCAACTCTGCCGCCTATGAACGGGCGGTGCCATGGCTGGCCACCGCCGGATCCGGCGATGTTCTGGCGGGGTTCATCGCCGGGATGCTGGCGCGGCGGTTCGCGCCATTTGACGCCGCCTGCGCGGCGGCCTGGCTGCATGTCGAATGCGCGCGCCGGTTCGGGCCGGGGTTGATTGCCGAGGATCTGCCCGAGCTACTGCCGGGGGTGCTGCGCGATCTGCCGACATGACGTCGCCCTCATGGCCGGATCATGCCGCTGCCGCCAAAGAGGGATATTTGAGCCAGCGAGAAATTGCCGACCAAAAGGCAGCGCCGATCAGGCTGCCGCCTTGGCGCGGCAGGCCAGTTGCAGGCCATCGGCATAGATCACGGCCGCATCGGCAAGTTCGAGCATGTAAAGGTGCTGGTCGGTGATCGTGGCGGATCCGGTGCCGTTCGCGTCAGCCAGCCGGGCGGCGCTGACAAGGGTCTGATCGACGGCGTGCGTCGCGTTGCGCCGGCGGCCACGGATCAGGATCTGCTGTTGCGGGAGCAGCTCGAGGTTCTGTGCGGGCAGATCGGGCCCCAGGGCACCGGCCGGGATCAGGATCATCGCCGCGTCGTGCCGGGGCTGGATGTGCAGGGCGCGCAGGCTGCGGGCACCGCTACGGGTGATCAGGCGATCGCCCGGCTTCAGGTCCTCGACCCGGACGGCACCGGCCAAGGTAAGCACCCGGGTGCCGGCCGCAAGGCCGATCTGAGCGGTATCGTGATCTGCCACCGGAGTCGGGCGCACCGCGTGCTGACGGGCAAGATACGACATCGGAAGCTCCTCTTCTTTCTGCCCTGCCTTTCTTGATCCCAAGTGTGGCAGGAAAGTGTCGACGGTGTGCTTTTACTCTGGCGCTTTTTTCGCTCGCATCCGGCGCGCGGCTTTGCTAGAAGGGCGCGGAATTTCAGGGCGGTTCCGGTCGGAGGGGCAGGGCCGCCCTGAGCGATTGCGGGTGTGGCGAAATTGGCAGACGCACCAGATTTAGGTTCTGGCGCCGCAAGGCGTGGGGGTTCAAGTCCCTCCATCCGCACCAGAGGTATGAGAAGGACGACAACATGCAGGTCACCGAGACGCTGAACCAGGGCTTGAGCCGCGCCTACACCATCACGGTGACCGCGGCCGAGCTGGATGCCAAGGTTCAGGAAAAACTGATCGAGGCCCAGCCCGAGGTCGAGATGAAGGGCTTTCGCAAGGGCCATGTGCCGATGGCGATGCTGCGCAAGCAGTTCGGCACGCGCATCATGGGCGACGCCATGCAGGAAGCAATCGACGCCGCGATGAAGGGCCACTTCGAGGCCAGCGGCGACCGTCCGGCGATGCAGCCTGAAGTCAAGATGGTGGGCGGCGAATCGTGGAAAGAAGGCCACGACGTGGTGGTCGAGATGCATTACGAGGCGCTGCCCGCAATTCCCGATGTCGATGCCAGCAAGGTTGTGCTGGAGCGCCTGGTGGTCAAGGCCGAAGCCGCAGCCGTTGACGAAGCGCTGGCCAATCTGGCGAAATCGGGGGCATCCTTCGCGGATCGCAAGCACGGTGCCAAGGCCAGGGACGGCGATCAGATCGTGATCGACTTTGCCGGTTCTGTGGATGGCGAAGCGTTCGAGGGGGGCACCGCCGAGGATTACCCGCTGGTGCTGGGCTCGAATTCGTTCATTCCGGGGTTCGAGGCCCAACTGGTTGGGGCCAAGGCGGGCGACGAGGTTTCCGTCAGCGTGACCTTCCCGGCGGAATACGGTGCCGCGCATCTGGCGGGCAAGACGGCGGTCTTTGCCTGCACCGTGAAGGCCGTGAAAAAGCCGCAGGCGGCCGAGATCGACGACGAACTGGCCAAGAAATACGGTGCCGCGGATCTTGCGGGCCTGAAGGCGCAGATCGGCGAGCGGCTGGAGGCCGAATACCAGGGTGCGGCGCGGGCGGTGATGAAGCGCGCGCTGCTGGATCAGCTTGACGCGATGGTGCAGTTCGAGCTGCCGCCGTCGCTGGTCGAGGCCGAAGCCGCGCAGATCGCGCATCAGCTTTGGCACGAGGACCACCCCGATGTGCATGACCACGACCACGGCTCGGCCGAGCCGACCGACGAGCACAAGACCCTGGCGGTGCGCCGGGTGCGGCTGGGGCTGTTGCTGGCCGAGCTGGGGCGCAAGGCCGAAGTCACGGTGAGCGATGCCGAGATGACCCAGGCGGTGCTGGCGCAGGCGCGGCAGTATCCCGGCAAGGAGCGGCAGTATTTCGAGTTCGTCCAGAAGAACGCGCAGATGCAGCAGCAGTTGCGGGCGCCGATCTTCGAGGACAAGGTGGTGGATTTCATCGTGGCTGGGGCGCAGGTGACCGACAAGGAAGCCTCGAAAGCCGATCTTGAGCAGGCCATCGAGGCGCTCGACTCGCTCTAGCAGCGCGCGCGGCACCGGACCCGCGGTTTCTGATCAGGCGTAGCGGCTATCTTGAAAGGGCGGGTCAGATTGGCCCGCCCTTTCAGTTCTGGTGCTGGGTGGATCGGTCGCAACGGGCGGCCGACGCCCGTTGCCGGTCGGGCAGGCCACGGCGCGAAATGATCCCCCGGCCTTTGCCTTACGCGCCCTTGGCCAGATTGCGCAGCACGTAAGCCAGCACGCCGCCGTGTTCGACGTATTCGACCTCGATCTCGGTATCGATCCGGCATTTGAGGGTGATCTCGGTTGCGCTGCCATCGGCGCGGCGGATGGTGCAGGGCACCAGCGCCAGCGGCGTCAATTGCCGTGATTTGAAATCAGTGAAATTTCCTGCGCGTGGCGCAACCTGGAATCATTTTTCTGCTGTTGAACTATTCCGGGAATCAAGAAGAGATCGACAAAAATCCAAATCCCAACGGCAATAAGCAACGGAATTCCTACAACAATTACAATTGTCAGCCAACCAGCGATTGTCAGCACCAACATTGCAATAGCGGTGCCGGTTTGGCCGAGATAGAACCGATGCGCGCCGAGACCACCAAAGAAGATCAAGAGGAGATAGGCGACGCCGGCGGACTTCGCATCGTTGGTCACCCTTTGTTCGACGAGCATTTGTTCTTGAGTCGTCAAAGCCATTTTCAAACTCCCTTGTGAAGGCCAGTAGTCAAGTATCTACTCGGAATTTCTGCGATTGAAAGATTTTTTTCACCGCAACCTTTTGACTTCGGCGCAACGAGCTCATGCGAATTCACAATGATTTTGCCAGATTGCGCAGCACGTAAGCCAGTACGCCGCCGTGTTCGACGTATTCGACCTCGATCTCGGTATCGATCCGGCATTTGAGGGTGATCTCGGTTGCGCTGCCATCGGCGCGGCGGATGGTGCAGGGCACCAGCGCCAGCGGTTTCAGATCGCCAGCAAGCCCGTGGATCGACACCACCTCGTCGCCGGTCAGCCCCAGGGTCTTGCGGGTATCACCGCCGGTGAACTCGAACGGGATGATCCCCATGCCGACCAGGTTCGAGCGGTGGATACGCTCGAAGCTTTGCGCGATCACCGCCTTGACGCCCAGCAGGGCGGTGCCCTTGGCGGCCCAGTCGCGGCTGGAGCCGGCCCCGTATTCGATACCGCCGAACACCACCAGCGGCACGCCCTTGGCCTGCCAGGCCATCGCGGCGTCGAAAATCGAGGTCTGTGCGCCGTCCGGCCCCTTGGTGTAGCCGCCTTCCACCCCGTCGAGCATCTCGTTGCGGATGCGGATGTTGGCGAAGGTGCCGCGCATCATCACTTCATGATTGCCCCGGCGCGAGCCGTAGGAGTTGAACTCGGAAACCGGCACCTGACGCTCGGTCAGGTATTGCCCGGCGGGTGAGGTGGCCTTGAAGCTGCCGGCCGGGCTGATGTGGTCGGTGGTGATCATGTCGCCCAGCACCGCCAGAATGCGCGCGCCGTCAAGGTTGCCGATCACCCCCGGTTCGCGGCTCATGCCTTTGAAATACGGTGGGTTCTGGACATAGGTCGAGGTCGGCGGCCAGTCGTAGGTCTCGCGCGCCGTGGTCTCGACCGCCTGCCAGCGCGCATCGCCCTTGAACACGTCGGCGTATTTCTTCTGGAACGCGGCCCTTGTCACGGTGGCCTCGACCAGCTCGGCGATTTCGCGGTTGGTGGGCCAGATGTCGCGCAGATAGACCGGGCCGCTGGTGCCTTGCCCCAACGGCTCGCGCGTCAAATCGATGTTGATGTCACCCGCCAGGGCATAGGCCACCACCAGCGGCGGCGAGGCCAGGTAGTTGGCGCGCACGTCCGGGCTGATGCGGCCCTCGAAGTTGCGGTTGCCCGACAGCACGGCGGTCGCCACCAGATCGCCCTCGGCAATTGCCGCCGAGATCGCCGGGTCCAGCGGCCCCGAGTTGCCGATGCAGGTGGTGCAGCCATAGCCCACCAGATTGAACCCCACCGCATCGAGATCTTCCTGCAACCCGGCGGCGGTCAGGTATTCGCTGACCACCTGCGAGCCCGGGGCAAGCGAGGTCTTGACCCAGGGTTTGCGGGTCAATCCCAGCGCGCGGGCCTTGCGCGCCAGCAGCCCCGCCCCGATCATCACATAGGGGTTCGAGGTGTTGGTGCACGAGGTGATCGCGGCAATCACCACATGGCCCGAATGCAAGGTGTAGTCCTTGCCCTTGACCGCCACTTCCTTGCCCAGCGGGCGCTTGAAGGCCCCCGCCATTTCGCGCGCGAAAGCGGCCTTGGCCTCGGTCAGCGGGGTGTGATCCTGCGGCCGCTTCGGACCCGAGATCGCGGGCACCACGCTGCCCATGTCCAGCGTCAGGGTGTCGGTATAGATCGGGTCATAGTCGGGGCCACGCCACATGCCCTGCGCCTTGGCATAGGCTTCGACCAGCGCGACGCGGGCCTCGTCGCGCCCGGTACCCCGCAGATAGCGCAGGGTCTCGGCGTCAATCGGGAAGTAGCCGCAGGTGGCACCGTATTCCGGCGCCATGTTGCCGATCGTGGCACGGTCGGCCAGCGGCAGATGGTCAAGGCCCGGCCCGTAGAACTCGACGAACTTGCCCACCACGCCCTTGGCGCGCAGCATCTGCACCACCCGCAGCACCAGATCGGTGGCGGTGGTGCCCTCGACCATCTTGCCGGTCAGCTTGAAGCCCACCACTTCGGGGATCAGCATCGAGATCGGCTGGCCCAGCATCGCCGCCTCGGCCTCGATCCCGCCCACGCCCCAGCCCAGCACGGCCAGACCGTTGACCATGGTGGTGTGGCTGTCGGTGCCGACCAGAGTGTCGGGATAGGCCACTTCAGCGCCGGTCTGATCGGTGTCGCTCCACACCGTCTGGGCCAGATATTCAAGGTTGACCTGGTGACAGATGCCGGTGCCCGGCGGCACCACGCGAAAGTTGGCAAACGCCCCCTGACCCCATTTCAGGAACTGATAGCGTTCGATGTTGCGCTGGTATTCGCGAGCCACGTTCATCTGGAAGGCGCGCGGCGTGCCGAATTCGTCGATCATCACCGAGTGGTCGATCACCAGATCGACCGGGGCCAGCGGGTTGATCTGCTGGGCGTCGCCGCCAAGCGCCAGAATTCCGTCACGCATCGCCGCCAGATCGACCACCGCCGGCACCCCGGTGAAATCCTGCATCAACACCCGCGCCGGGCGGTAGGCGATCTCGCGCGGGTTGCGGCCCCCCTTGGCCCCCCATTCGGCAAAGGCGCGGATGTCATCGACCGTCACGGTC
>Ga0100399_1004124_pt1 | contig 10103 bp, 8 predicted proteins | sample CryGeymeta201523_FD_81545 | JGI IMG/M metagenome (GOLD analysis project Ga0100399, IMG submission 81545) | Groundwater microbial communities from Crystal Geyser aquifers in Utah, USA - Crystal Geyser metaG 2015-23 | ecosystem: Environmental > Aquatic > Deep subsurface > Groundwater | place: USA...
CAAGATCAGGTTCAGCGCCGCGAGCGGTAGCAGCCGCTGCAAGGCCGGGATCACGGCAACCAGCCCCAGCCCGACCAGCAGCTTGATGCGCGGATCGATGTTCACCCCGCAACCGCCGCTTCCGAGCCGGCCGCTTCAGCCGGCAGCGGCTCAACCGAATCGAGAGAAATGGTTTTATCGGCTACAGCCCGGGCGAAGTTCCGGTCGTGGGTTGCCACCAGCACCGCCAGACCCCGGTCGGCCAGTTCCAGGATCAGGCCGGCCAGTTGCTCCAGGCAGCGACCGTCCTGACCCACCGTCGGTTCGTCCAGAATCAGCAGTCGCGGCCTGGCCGCCAGAGCGATGGCCAGGGATAGGCGCTTCTTTTGCCCTTCGCTCAGCCGGTAAGGCGACTGCGTGGCCAGTCGATCGAGGTCCAAACGTCGGCACAACTGTTCCATCCAGAGCGGATCCAGGCGGCCAAGCGCGCGCGAGCCCGCCGCCAGTTCGTCCTCCACCCGGCTGGTGAAGAACTGATCGTTCGGGTCCTGAAAGGCCACCCCGATTGCCGCCGCCAGTTGCTCCGGCGCCTGCCCGTTGACGCGCCGACCGGCCAGCAGGATTTCCCCCGCCGCTAGGGGCGTGAGACCGAGGAGCGCTCGAATCAGCGTGGTCTTGCCGGAACCCACCGGGCCCACTAGAGCGCTGATTCGTCCGGCATCGAGGCCAAACGAAAGATCGCGAAACACCACCTGGCCCCCCAGCCGGCAGGTCAACCCGCGCGCTTCCAGCACCGGTTCGCCGGCGGGCGCGGGTAACACGCGGCGAACCGGATAGTTCGGGATCAGGTGCCGCCGCCGCAGCATCTCGCCGGCTTCCCGCGGCGGCCCGGCGTACACCGCCCGGCCGCCTTCCAAAACGATGCAGCGATCCACATCCGGGAGCACCGCCTCGACCCGCTGTTCGATCACCACCAGGGTGGTCCCGCTCAGGTGTAGCTGCTGCAACACTTGGCACAGCCGCGCCGCATGGACCTGATCGAGATGCGCGAATGGTTCGTCCAGAACCACAATCGGCGGCCCGGTGACCAGCACCGCAGCCAGGGCCAGGAGGCGTTTTTCGCCGCCGGAAAGGGTGTCCGGGGACCGTTCGAGGAGGTGCTCGATGGCGAACCGGCGGGCAATCGCGTGCAACCTTTCATCGATCTCCTCGGGCGCCCGGCCCAGGCTTTCCAGTCCGTAGGCGATTTCGGCGTCCACCCGGCTGTTGAACAGTTGGGCATCGGCATGCTGCAACACCAGACCCAGCCGATCCAGGAAATCCGCCACCTGGCAGGCACTCGGAGATGTCCCGGCAACCTGGATGGAACCCCTGAGTTCGCCCTCGATCAGGTGCGGAATGAGGCCGTTCAGCAGACAGGCCAGGGTCGATTTGCCCGAACCGCTGGCACCGCAAAGCAGCACGTATTCGCCCGCCATAACGGTGAGGCCGAGCCGGTTCAAGATCGGCCGGTCGCTCCCGACCCGGTAGCGGAACGAGACCCCTTCCAGTTCAATCACGGGTGCCATAGACCGGCTTTCTCCAGCGCCCCGAGCACCACCAGGGCAATGATCGAACCGCCGAGGGTGCTCAGAGTGAACGCGATCATCAACACCGTCAGCGCCATCGGCTTTCCCATCAGCAGCGGGGCCACCAGCCAGGCACTGGCGAGAGAGCCGAGCACCCCGGTGCCGATCACCTCACCGAGGGCCGCGGCGTAGCGGTTCCGAAACAGCTTGAAGGCCAGACCAGCGAGCAGGGCGCCGAACATGCCGCCGGGAAAAGCCAAAAGAGTCCCGAGCCCGAGGATATTGCGCACGATCGCCGCCGCCGTCGCTATGCCCAGCGCGTAGAGGGGGCCGACCAGAACCGCCGCCAGCACATTCACCAGGTGCTGGGCCGGAAAGCATTTGGCGATTCCCACCGGAATGAAAATCGGCGACAGCGCTACCGCCAGCGCCGTCAGCACCACGGAGACAGCAATGGCTTTGGTGCTGCTCATTGGTGACCTCCCTCTCTGAACTTCATCAAGAGCCAGTAAATGAAGCCGGAAACGACCAGGCTCGGCAGGGAAGAACCCAGCGCGGTCCAATGCTGCAACCCGTGGTAACTGATGCATCCCAGGCCCCAGGCCAGCAATCCCCGGACGTTGTAGGCAGCGGTCATGCGGTCGGCGGCCTGGTAACGGGAGCGATCGAAGCAGAAATAATCGGTCAGCACCACGCCGAACAGGGGGCAGAACACGGAGCCCACCAGGAGCAGAAAGTTTTCGTAGGCATCGGCGGGAAAGATCAGAGCCAGGGCCGTGCCGAGCAGGCCGCAGACCGCGGCGGCCCACCGTTCATTCAGGTTGGGCCGGAGGTTGAGCGACGATACGGCGGCCGAGTAGATATCGAGAAACGTGGTGGTGAAGGTGGAAAGCACAATAATGATCACCGCCGGCAGCGCCAGCCCCAGTTGCACCATGAGATCCAGCACCATCCGTTCCGGGGTGGCCGAGGCCGTGGCCAGGGCCGCGGCCAATCCGAGAGCGTACATCCAGGAACCGACCAGAAAGTAGCCGAGCCAGGTGCCCCAGAAGGCCCCGCGGCCGCTGGTGGCGTAGCGCGAATAGTCGCAGACCAGCGGCAGCCAGGAAATCGGCATGGCGATCACCAGATCGAGACCGATCATGAACGGCAGCGAACCCTCGGCGCTTGCCGGCTGGTTCAACAGCGACCAGCCGTAATGCTGAACCAGCACCAGGGTCATGAGGCCGCACAGCAGCAGCAGGGCCCCCACCGCGATCGCTTGCAGCCACTTCCAGTAGCGGTGGCCGGCGATGGCCCACAGCGTGGTGACCACCCCGCTCACCACGATCCAGCCGCCGGCGCCCGCCAGCGGCAATGGCCGGACCGCTTGGGCCGCCTGCCCGCCGATCCACAGCATGACCCCGGTCCAGCCCACCAACTGGATCAAGTTGAGCAGGGTGGGAAGCACCGAACCGCGGCGACCGAAAGCCGGCCGCGTCACCACCATGGTGGGCAGGCCGGTGGCGCTGCCGATGACGCCGCCAAGCGCCAGCGGCGTGTTGCCGAGCAGATGCCCAAGCAGGATCGCCGCCACCCCGGCGGCCAGACCGAGGGGGCGCAGCAGACCGCCGGCCCAGATCTCGGCCAGCGATACCGCCGCTCCGGACCAGAGCAGAAAGAAATCCAGGCCGCGGAAATTGCGCGCCGCGGTTGGGATCGGTTCAATGGTTGACATGGGCTTCCTCCCGCGCCTTCAAGCTGGTTACAAGAAACAGCTTCCCAGGTGCAACGAATGGTTTCAGTAACGCCTGCCGAAGGAAGGAGGGTAGGCGGTGCCGTTTCGACGGCACCGCCCGCGGGAAGCAAAAAAGCCGCCTCCCTGCAAGAGAAAGCGGCTCAACCCATGGCCAACTCCAACACCACCCGGAGTCCCCAGCCGTCGCTTCCCTCCGCTGGCATTACCCAGATCAGGTACTAAGGGTTGCCGGGTCCCGGTTGCCGGCTCTCAGTTGGTACCACCCCTAGCGACACGGCGAGCCTAGACCAGGGTCGGCGGAAAGTCAACTGGGGAATCGGCGGTGACGAACGGTGGAACCGCGGCGGCGAAGCCACACCGGTTCCGCCGCTGGATCAGGATCCTGGCCTGGCCCAGGAATGGGCCTTGCTGGCATCCGCCAGCCGGCCGGATACAAATTCGTCCCCTGGTTCCGAGAATCAGGAGCCTATGCGACAAATATGTTCCTTTTGTGTGCGGAATCCACCAGTGAAGAGCCGTGATCAATAGAGAAAAGTCTGTAAACACAATTGTTTATGTGAGTGTGGCATGAACTTAGCTTAGGGTTGATGGGAACGCGGATTGGAACGATTTGTTCAACACCATTCAAGGAGGAACGAGATGGTCAAGATCGAAGCCGTGATCAAGCCGTTCAAACTGACCGAAGTCCAGGAGGCTCTGGTCGGGGCGGGCGTTCAGGGAATGACCCTGACCGAGGTGAAGGGGTTCGGGCGGCAGAAAGGGCATGTGGAACTGTACCGCGGGGCCGAATATCGAGTCGACTTCGTGCCCAAGCTGCTGCTCGTGGTGGTGGTGCCGGAAGCGCGCGCCGGAGAGGTGGTGGAAGCGATCGCGAGCGCGGCGCATACGGGGAAAATTGGTGACGGCAAGATTTTCCTATCCAAAGTCGATGACGTGCTGCGGATCCGAACCGGGGAGAAAGGTCTGCAGGCTCTGTAATGGTTGAATCATGCGCGACCGTTTTAACCTGGAACAAGATGCAAGAGCGGGGCTGCCGGTGTGGCGATAGGGCGGTCAAGAGAGAGGAGGCAGGGGTGATGATGCGGATAATGGGGTTGAGTGTGCTGGTTGGGTTGAGTTTACTGGGAGGATCCGCGGTCTGGGCGGCGGATCCGACCGCGGCCGAGGTGCAGACTAATTTGAACTACGTCTGGACGCTGATTGCGGCGGCCCTGGTGTTTTTCATGCAAGCGGGATTTGCCCTGGTGGAAACAGGATTCACCCGGGCCAAGAACGCGGTCAACATCCTGATGAAGAACCTGATGGATTTCGCTATTGGAACGATCATGTTTTGGGCGATCGGTTTCGGCCTCATGTTCGGCGTCACGGCCGGCGGCTGGATCGGCACCGACGGGTTTTTCCTGTCCGAATACAAACCCGGGGGCGACCCCTGGGTGCTGGCCTTCTGGATGTTTCAGGTGGTGTTCTGTGCCACCGCGGCCACCATTGTGTCCGGGGCCATGGCCGAACGCACCAAGTTTTCCGCTTACCTGGTCTACAGCGCCGTGATCAGCGCTCTGATCTACCCGATTTTCGGTGGCTGGGTCTGGGGGAGCCTGTATCATGGCGGCGGCTGGCTGGGCAAGCTCGGCTTCATCGATTTCGCCGGCTCCACGGTGGTGCATTCGGTCGGCGGTTGGTGCGCCCTGGCCGGGGCCCTGATTCTTGGTCCACGGATCGGTAAGTACGGTAAGGACGGGAGGCCGCGGGCGATCCCGGGGCACAATATGCCGCTTGCCGCGCTCGGCGTGTTCATCCTCTGGATCGGTTGGTTCGGGTTCAATCCCGGGTCCACCACGGCCGGGATCAAGGACATCGCCTGGATCTTCGTCAACACCAACATGGCCGCCGCGGCCGGCGTGCTGGGGGCCCTGGCCACCATCTGGACCATCACCAAGAAGCCGGATCTGTCCATGACCCTGAACGGGGCACTCGCCGGCCTGGTGGGAATCACCGCCGGTTGCAACAACGTCACTCCGGCCAGTTCGGTGGCGATCGGCTTCATCGCCGGGATCCTGGTGGTCTTTTCGGTGCTGTTCATCGACCGGCTGCGGATCGACGATCCAGTGGGCGCCGTTTCCGTGCATGGTGTGTGCGGCGCCTGGGGGACTCTGGCGGCCGCCATCTTCAACGCCGAGGGTTTCACCATCCATCAGTTCGGCGTCCAGTTGTTGGGCGTTGCCACCGCCTTTGTCTGGACCTTCAGCCTGGCTTTCATCCTGTTCAAGATCATTCAGGCGACCATGGGCCTGCGGGTGTCGGCCGAAGAAGAATTCGAAGGGCTCGATGTGGGGGAACACGGCCTCAGCGCCTATCCCGATTTTGCCCTGATTTCGGAGCACGGCACCCTTCTACCGCCGGCCGGAACAGCCAAGGGCGAATATCGAACCGCGAATTTGGAATATCGAACCGCGGAAGCGAACAAGTGAGAGGCGAATTTCGAATATCGCATAGCGAATATCGAACCGCGGAAGTGAACCAGTGTAAATAGGCCAGCGAACAGGGGATGTCGAACCGGAGAAGTGATAGCGGCACTTCGAGGTTCGACATTCCCTGTTGGTAGTTTCAGCGTCTTCCAAGGGTTGTTCAGGGGATATTGGCGAGGCTGGGTTGGAGCGGCAGTTCGATCACGAAGGTGGTGCCCCGGGGCACTCCGGGGAGAAAGAAGATCCGGCCGCCGTGGTCTTCGATGATGTTTTTGCAAATCGCCAGGCCGAGTCCGGTGCCCCCGGTCTTGGTGGTGAAAAACGGATCGAAGATGCGTTCCGCCAGGTCCTTCGGAATGCCGGGGCCGTTGTCGTCGATCGCGACGGCAACCGTCGTTACGGTCCGCGGTTCGCTCCGGACCTGGATCCAGCCCTTGCCGGAAAGCGAATCGAAGGCGTTGTGCAGCAGGTTGAGCAACACCTGCTTGAGCAGGTCGGGATCAGCCAGCACACTCAAGGGTTCAGGGCACAGCTCGGTGCTCACCTGGATCGGCAACTTTTCGAACAGCGGATGCAGGAGCTGCACGGTTTCCCGAATCAATTCGTTGAGGTTCAGCGGGCGGCGGCTGGAAGGTTCAGGCAGGCGCCCGATCAGGCGGATGCCGTTGAGCATTCGTTCGAGTGCCGCCACTTCGTCCACAATGATCTTCAACTTGGTGGCGGCCGAGGCATGGTCGGAAACCAGACGGGAACCGGCGAGCTGCTGGGCGAAGCCGCCGATCAGGGTGAGGCGTTTGCGGATTTCATGGGCGATCAGGGAAATGGCCTTGCCCAGATCGGCCAGTCGCCGAGTCTTTTGCTGTTCCCGTTCGCGCATCCGATCTTCGGTCAGATCGCGAATCAGTACCCCGAAATAGCGGGTGGCGCCGCAGCGCACGGGAAAAGACAGGATTTCCGCCGGAAACGAGGGCCCGTGCCGGGCGTTCAGCAGGCATTCGCGGGCATTTTCCGCCGTCGACGCAGCGTGCGGCAACGCCCGGAGCGGGAACAGGTCGCTGCGGCGATTCACTTCGGCCAGCGGGATCAGGGTGCCCACATGGCCGCCCAGGATCTCCCCGCGCTCGTAGCCCAGCAGCTTTTCCGCCGCTTGATTGATGAAAACCATGCGCAGCGCGACGTCGGTCACCACCACGGCAATCGGGAATGAATCCAGCAGCGCGGCCTGGGCCGATTCTGGGAAATCCACCGGTTCGACTGTTGAACTGACGGGCATGGCAACTCCTTGGCGAGCAGTACCTCAGAGTGTAATGCCGACCAACTGGGGAAGGCAATCGCTGCCTGCTGTAAAGCGCAATTTTTTCCGGCCCTGGCTGGAGTTCGAGGCGCAGCTCAGGCGGCCCGCAGCCGATCGAGAACGGTTCGAAGTTGGGCCGGATCGAGGTCGGTCCGATCAGTCACCTGGCCGATCCGAACCGGGAGGATAAAATGCAGGCGGCCGGCTACATACTTCTTGTCGCTGCGCAGCGCTTCGACGATGTCCGCGCCGGAAGCGGCGGCCGGGAGCTGGGTCGGTAACCCGAAGGTGCGGCAGAGTTCGATCAGTCTCAGTGCCACCGATCGTTCCAGCAGGCCCAGTTTTACCGCCCATTCGGCCGCGGCGACCAGACCCATGGCCACGGCATCGCCGTGGGCCAGAGCATAGCCGCTCAGCCGTTCCAGAGCGTGGCCCACGGTGTGCCCAAGGTTGAGCACCCGGCGCCGGCCCGCTTCCCGTTCGTCGGCCGCCACCACTTCGGCCTTGATCCGGCAGCAGGCGGTAATCATGTGGGAACGGACCGAAACATCGCCGGCCATTAGCGCATCGGCTTCCCGTTCCAGAAAATCCCACAGGTCTTCACTGCCGAGCAGGGCGGTTTTCACGACTTCGGCCAGGCCCTGCCGAAATTCTCGAAGCGGCAGCGTGGTGAGGAAATTCGGATCGATCCAGACCGCCCGCGGTTGGTGAAAACAGCCCAACAGGTTTTTCCCCACCGCGAGATCGACCCCGGTTTTGCCACCGACGCTGCTGTCCACCTGGGCCAGCAAGGTGGTGGGCAGTTGGTAGAAAGGAACACCGCGCAGGTAGATGGCGGCGAGAAATCCCACCACATCCCCGGTAACGCCGCCGCCCACCGCCACCAGAGCGCTGCCGCGGTCGGCATTGCGTTCCACCAGGGCGGTGGCCAATCGCTCGATCGCCGCCAGGCGTTTTTTTTGTTCCGTGCCTTCGAATAAGAGATGCCGGCGCGATCCTTCAACCGGCCAACCGAGCTTCATTGCCGTTTCCCGCCACAGGCCCCAGACCGCCTGGTCCCAGATCCAGTAGCAGGCATGCTCCCCGGCATCAGCGGCCAGGGCCGGGGCGACCCGCTCCATCAGACCGGGCTCCACCTGGATTTCATAGGAACGTTCGGGAACGGCCGGGACCTTGAGGACGAGAGTACTCATGAGCGGTCCTCGCGGCAGGTTTTCGATTTTGCATCCGAACCTGGCGCGACGGTCGGCATGGTGCTCCCACGCTGATCGCCTTCGGGGCACTGCCGCGGAGTCAGTCCGGGGCATTCCGAGCAGCAGCCGCAATGGGATGTACGGCCGCGAACCACCCTAAGAAAATGGCGCGCCACATAAACGCTCACCACCGCGATCAGCAGCAGGACTACGATCGATTGCCACATGGGGCTACCTCCTTCCGAGCGCCGCACCCACCGAGGCCCAGCCGGATACCGCCCTGATGGATGGCGGCCGTCACCAGCAACGCGAGCAGCGTGTTGAACACGGTGGCGAAGGCCGCCCAGCGCCAGGACCCGGCTTCCTTAACGATGCAAATGAGGGTTACGAAGCAGGGCGTGTATAACATGATAAAAACCATCAGGGAAAGTGCGGCCAGCGGGTTCAGCCGGGGATCTCGCGCCAGCCGTTCGCTCAGCGACAGGCTTTCGTCGGCGCTCACATTGCCCAGGGAATAGGCCGTGCCGAGGGTGGAAATGATGATTTCCTTGGCCGCGAACCCACCGATCAGGGCCACGTTGACGCGCCAGTCGAACCCGCACCAGCGGCTCACCGGTTCCAGGGCCAGGCCGAGTCGCCCGGCCGCCGATCTTTGCAGGCGGGCCAGGGCTTCTTCCCGATCGATTTGCCGCCAGCGCGCGCGGGCGCCGTGGAACTCCGGTGCCGCCGCCTCCGGCAGCGGCGCCTGACCGGTAATGGAGGCCTGCATCGGCTGCGGCACGGTGGTGAGCAGCGCGGTTCGCTGATCTTGGAAAAACTGCTTACGGGCTTCCGGCAGGGCCGGGTAGCTCATCAGCGCCCACAGCAGGATCGAGATCGCCAGGATGATGCTGCCGGCCTTGCGGATATACTGCCAGGTCCGTTCCCAGGTGTGAATCATGAGGCCCTTCAAAGTCGGCAACCGATACGGGGGCAGTTCCAGGAGAAACGGGGTGCTGGGTCCCCTCAGAATGGTGGAGCGGAGCAGCCGGGCCAGCAGCAGCGCCGCGCTCCAGGAAAAAAGCGTGAGAAAAAACATCATCAGGGCGCGGTGTTCGGAAAAAAAGGCGGCGATGAGCATGGCGAAAACGGGCAGCTTGGCGCCGCAGTTCATGAACGGGGTGGTGAGCAGGGTGGCCAGCCGTTCGCGCGAACTGCGCAGGGTTCGGGTCGCCATCACCCCGGGCACGGCACAGCCCCCGGCGATGCCTCCGGAAACGATGTAAGCCATGAAGGAATTGCCGTGCAGCCCGAAGATCCTGAACACCCGGTCGAGCATGTAGGCGGCCCGGGCCAGATAGCCGGTGTCTTCGAGAAAGGCGATGGCCAGGAACATGAACAGAATGAGCGGCACGAAGCCGACCACGCCGCCGACCCCATCGACGATTCCGGAAATGGCTAGCGACTTGAGTGGGCCCTCCGGCAGCAGCCGACCCAGCCAGCCGGCCAGATGGGAAAAAGCGGCTTCCAGCCAGCTCACTGGATATTCGCTGTAGGTGAAGGTGAACTGGTACATACCGTAGAGCACGATCAACATGATCAGCGGGCCCAGTAGCCGGTGGGTGAGCACCCGGTCCACCTGGTCGGATAGATAAAGCCGATCGAGGCGATTCTTTTCAACCAACACGCCTTCTCGCAGCAGGGCCGAAATGAAGCCGTAACGATGATCGGCGATGATCGCTTCCGGGTAGCTGTCCAGGGTCTTACGGATGTGATCGGTGACTTCGGCGGCCAGTTCCAGCAGGTCCCGCGACAATTCCTTATCGGCCTGCTGGCCCCGCTGGATCACCTGATCGTCGGCTTCCAGGTATTTGAGCGCGGTCCAGC
>Ga0100399_1004135_pt1 | contig 10091 bp, 9 predicted proteins | sample CryGeymeta201523_FD_81545 | JGI IMG/M metagenome (GOLD analysis project Ga0100399, IMG submission 81545) | Groundwater microbial communities from Crystal Geyser aquifers in Utah, USA - Crystal Geyser metaG 2015-23 | ecosystem: Environmental > Aquatic > Deep subsurface > Groundwater | place: USA...
CATGGATGCCTGGGGCTACAGCTTCCGCCTCGGCTCGGCCCGCGCCTGGTTCGAGAACGATGCCGAAGATGCGATCGGGTGGTTGAAACAGCGAGATTTCATGGGCCAGGTTTCAGGTTGCAGGGAATGAACCCATTGCCATGATCACTATCGTCCCAGCATCGCCGACCTTTTTCTGACACCTGACACGCGCATGGCCCACTAGCCGTTCATCTTCTTGTAATGCATCCGGTGCGGCCCGGCGGCATCGCCCTTGCGGCGCTTGTAGTCTTTTTCGTAGTCGGAGAAGTTGCCCTCGAACCACTCGACCTCGGAATCGCCCTCGAAGGCCAGCACGTGGGTGGCGACGCGGTCGAGAAACCAACGGTCATGCGAGGTCACCAGCACGCAGCCCGGGAACGCCAGCACCGCCTCTTCCAGCGCGCGCAGGGTTTCTACGTCGAGGTCGTTGGTCGGCTCGTCGAGCATCAGCACGTTGCCGCCCGAACGCAGCACCTTGGCCAGGTGCACCCGGTTGCGCTCGCCCCCGGAAAGCTGACCCCCCCGTTTCTGCTGGTCGGCGCCCTTGAAATTGAAGCGACTGGCGTAGGCGCGCGCCGGAATCTGGTAATTGCCGACCTGGATCATTTCAGCACCGTCAGCAATCTCCTGCCAGACCTGGCGATCGGACTCCAGGCTGTCGCGCTTCTGCTCGACATAGCCCAACTGTACCGTCGCACCGACCACGATCTCGCCGGAATCGGGCTGCTCCTGGCCGGCGATCATCCGGAACAGGGTCGACTTGCCGGCGCCGTTGCCGCCGATGATGCCGACGATTGCGCCGGCCGGCACCTTGAAGCTCAGATTCTCGATCAGCAGGCGATCGCCAAATGACTTGCGCAGATTTCTGACCTCGATCACCTGATCGCCCAGGCGAGGCCCCGGCGGAATGTAGATCTGCTGGGTTTCATTGCGGGCCTGGAATTCCTTCGAGTTCAGTTCCTCGAACTGCTTCAGGCGCGCCTTGCTCTTGGCCTGGCGGCCCTTGGGATTGGAGCGCACCCACTCGAGTTCCTCCCGCAGTGAACGCTGGCGGGTCGCTTCCTGCTTTTCCTCCATCTTCAGGCGCGCTTCCTTCTGCTCCAGCCAGGACGAGTAGTTTCCCTGCCAGGGAATACCGTGACCACGGTCCATTTCGAGAATCCAGCCGGCAACGTTGTCGAGGAAGTAGCGGTCGTGGGTTACCGCCATCACGGTGCCCGGGAAATCGTGCAGGAAGCGTTCCAGCCAGGCCACCGACTCGGCATCGAGATGGTTGGTCGGCTCATCGAGCAGCAGCATGTCGGGCTTGGACAGCAACAGTCGGCACAGCGCGACTCGACGACGCTCGCCACCGGACAGAACCCGGATCGGCGTATCCCACTCCGGCAACCGCAGCGCATCGGCGGCGACTTCAAGGGTGCGATCGAGCTCCCAACCACCGGCCGCATCGATCTTGTCCTGCAGTTCGGCCTGCTCGGCCAGCAGCGTGTTCATCGCCGCCTCGCTCATCGGCTCGGCGAATGCCTCGGAGATCTCGTCGAAGCGCTTGAGCAAGTCGCGCAGACTCGCCATGCCCTCCATCACCGCCTCGCGCACGGTCTCATCCTCGGGCAACTCCGGCTCCTGCGACAAATAGCCGATCCGGATCCCCGGCTGCGCCCGCGCCTCGCCGTCGAACTCGGTGTCGACCCCGGCCATGATCCGCAGCACCGTCGATTTGCCGGCCCCGTTCAGGCCCAGCACGCCGATCTTGGCGCCCGGAAAGAACGACAGCGAAACGTCCTTGATCAGCGTGCGGTTCGGCGGCACGACCTTGCTGACCCGGTTCATGGTGTAGACGTACTGGCTCATGGAATCATCCGATAGAGAAAAGAAGCAGTCCCTTGGCCGGGACCTAACCCACCATTATCCAAGCTTATGGATTGGAGTGTTGGGGTTGGTCGTTTGGTCGTTCTCGGGTGCGGTCCAAGCTGCTGACTGAACCAGGCCAAGCCCGGCAGTCGACCTGAGCCGCATCCACTGAACACTGAACACTGAACACCGAAAACCATCCCCACCCCCCTTTGACCCAAATCAACGTCCGCTGCTCGCCTGCGGTCCATGATGAACGTGTCCAACATCGTGGAGTTTTCGGATGGGACCGATCGATCCTCTCACCGGCGATTCAGCAGTGCGCCAGGTGCTTGACGCGGAACGCGAGGCGCGCCAGCGGATTGCGTTGGCACAGTCCGAGGCCGAGCAGGCGCTGGAACAGGCCCGCGCCGAGGCCCGCGACATCGAGCGACGAGCGGTGGAAGCAGCACGCCAGGTGCAGCAGTCGGCCCGCAGCTTCGGCAAGCAGCGCCTCGCCCGGCTCGAGGCCGAAACCGTAAAGCTGCTCGATGCCGCACGTCGAGACAACCCCGTGGCCGCCATCGACGCCATCGCCCGCGGGCTGGCGCGGGAGTTGATCGGCGCGGACCGCGGTCCCGATTCACCTCCTCAACCCAACCCTGGCAGCGGACCATGAGCGCGTCGCTGGCCTACGCCCTGACCCGGATGCATGCCCGCTTCGCCGAACGACCCTCGGCCGAAGCGCGCAAGCGCCTGGTCGCTGTTGGCGATTTCGGCCACTTCCTGCAGGCCGCAACACGCGCCGGCTTCGGCACCTGGCTGAGCCGGCTTGGCCCGGCGAGCAGCAGCCACCAGATCGAACTTTCCTTGCGCCTGCGCTACCGCGAACTGCTCGGCGAGGTCGGCCGGTGGCTGCCGGCACGCTGGCGTCGCGGCATCGACTGGCTCAAGCTGGCCCCGGAACTGCCGGCGCTGGGCCGGCTGCTCCGAGGCGGAACCGCGCCGTCCTGGATGCTCCAGGATCCGCTGCTGGCAGCCCTTATGAACGACCAGGGCAGGCTCGACCGCGCCGCACTCGTGCGCACGCTGCCGGAACTGGCCGACGCCACAGCCGATACCCTGCACCGACGCTGGCTGAAACGCACTCGCATCGAACTGCCGGACCTCGGCGGCCGCTTGGTCGAGCAGCTTGATGCGTTGTTGCAGAGCCAGGTCGAGCCCGACCCGCACGGCGACGATCCGCTGGAACTTGAGCTGACGTTTCGCCGCCGACCCGAAGCGATGCTGAAGATCCTGGCCTTCACCGCGCTGGCGCAGCGCGACCTGGAGTTCCTGCGCGGCCAGCTCACCCGCCGCCAGCTGCTCGAAACCGGAGTCCGCTGAGATGCTGCGCTCGGTCTCGGCACGCTGGTTCGAGCTGATGGTGCCGCGCGAGTCGGTTGCACGCGCACTCGAAGCCCTGGCCGCTACGGGCCGAGTCGAGCTGGAGCCGAACAGCGCCGACGAAGAAGACCTGATCCCGATCCCACAGGTCGATCTCGAACTGGCAAAACTGGCCGCTCTGGAACGCCGCTACCAGGCATGGTGGCCGCCGCCGGCAACCATCCGGATGCGACGCAACTGGCTGCTGGAGCGCGAGCTGAAAGCAGCGATGCGCCAGGTCGAGCAATGGGTCGAAGCGGCCGAGCCACATGTGCAGCGAATCGAGCGACTGCGCCGCGAACTCGGCGAACTGGTGCGGCTGGAGCAGCTCTGCCTGGCCGCCCACGGCGACCATGACCTCGACTTCAGCGATCTGGCCGCGCCCGATTCAAGCCACACCGCACGAGTCTTCATCCTGCCGGCCGAATCGGAAACGCCGCCGTCGGTCGAGGCGCTGCTGACGCGAAGACTGGACTCGCATGATGCAACCTGGCTGATCGTGTTCGGCCGCCGCGAGCGGGTCGCCAATCTGGCCGAGCAGCTTGAAGGTCAGCGCGCCAGAACGCTCGAGCTGCCACGCTGGCTGGCGGGCAATCCCGGGCAAGCCCGGGTCCGAGTGCTCAAGCGGCGAGCCGCAGCCGAGCGCCTGGAGCATCGCAATCAAATTCGAATCGAACAGCTCAACGAACAGTTCCAACTGGCTCGGGCACTGGGCCACCTGCGGCGCGTGGCCTGGCTGGCCGAACATCTCGAGGGCATCACCACCAGCGAATACATGGCTCACCTGCGTGGCTGGACCTGCGACAACGACAGCGACGCGATCGCCGCGGCGCTGGACCAGGCCGGCATTCCCTGTGCAGTGGCACTGCCGCCGGCGCCCGGCAGCCGCATGGCGCCGTCGATCAGCGTCAACCCGCGCTGGGCGAAGCCGTTCGAACTGTTCGCCGGCCTGGTCGGCACACCGGGTCGCAACGAGGCCGATCCGAGCATGTTGGTGGCATTGATCGCACCGATGCTGTTCGGCTACATGTTCGGCGACGTGGGTCACGGTGCAGTACTGGTCGCAGCCGGGCTGCTGCTGCGCAAGCGCTTCCCCGGCACCGCACTGATGATCTGGGGCGGCAGCTGGGCAATGCTGTTCGGGCTGATGTTCGGCGCCGTTTTCGCCCGCGAAGACCTGGTTCCGGCGCTGTGGCTGCATCCGATCGTCAATCCCCTGCCGGTGCTGATGGTGCCGCTGGGCGTCGGTGCCGTGCTGCTGCTCCTCAGCATGTTGCTCAACGGTCTCGAACACGCCTGGGCGGATCGATTTACCGAGTGGCTGCTGACCCAGTCGGGCATTGCGCTGGCACTGGTGGTCGCGGCGGCGGCAATCGTCGAACCGGGGCTTTGGCCACTGGTGGCCGCGGTGCTGGCGCTGCAATACCTCGGCATCGCCTTCGAGAATCGAGGGCTTGGACCGATCGCCTTTATCGGCGCCCTCGGTGAATTGCTCGAGGCACTGATGCAACTGATCGTCAACACCCTTTCATTCATCCGCGTCGGCGCCTTCGCGCTGGCCCATGCCGGCCTGTCGCTGGCCGTGATCAGTCTCGCCGACTCGACGACAAGCCTGATCAGCTGCGGCCTGATCATGGTTTTCGGCAACGCATTGATCATCGCCATCGAAGGCCTGGTCGCATCGATCCAGACCACCCGCCTGGTGCTGTTCGAGTTTTTCAACCGCTTCCTGACCGCCGGCGGGCGCGCCTTCCAGCCGCTGCTGCCACCGCTGGATGTTTCGATCCAGCCACTCGTACCCACCCGGAAAACCGAGGAGATTCCCGCATGAACGCAACCACCCGATCGCGCTTTGCACCGTTTCTGCTGATGCTCGTCTCGATCATCGCGGCAATCGCTGTGGCACTGGCCGCCAGCCTGCTGCTGTGGCTGCCACAGGCCTTCGGGGTCGAGCCGACTGCCGCCGGCACGCTGCCGGCCGACGCCTACAAGTGGGGCTTTGCCTCGGCCGCTGCAGCCACCGGCATTTCAGCCCTGGCCGGTGGTTATGCCGTGGCCACGGTCGGCAGCGCGGGTATCGGAGCCCTGACCGAGAAGCCGGAACTTCTTGGGCGTGTGCTGATCCTGGTCGGCCTGGCCGAAGGTATCGCGATCTACGGCCTGATCGTGTCGATCCTGATCATCAACCGGCTGGCCTGAAATGACCGCGCCACTCTACATCGGCGATGAGTGGACCGGGGCCGGCTTCCAGCTCAGCGGGGTCCGGGTCATCGTGCCCGGCGAAAATGACCCGGAGCGCGTGTTCGAACGGGCGCTGGCTGGCGACAGTCCGCTGCTCCTGCTCGGTACCGAATTCGCCGGCCGGATTCCGGCCGAGCGACTGGAACAGGCCCGACGCGCGGCACGCCCGCCGGTACTGGTGGTCGGCGACCCCACCGGTCGCGAGCCGCTGGAGCCTTTGACCCGGCGCGTGCGCCATCGCCTGGGAGTGGCCGAATGACCCAAGCAGCCAACACCACCCAGCGATTGGACGATCAGCACAACCACACTTCACTGGCGCAGCTGCTCGAGCACATCCGTCACCAGCGCGACCGGCGAAGCAGCGCCATTCACGCCGAAGCCGAGCGCGAAAGTGCCGGCCTGGTGATCGTTGCCCGAGCCCGTGCCGCGGCCCTGCTGCGCAGCGCGCGCCGGCGCGAGCGCGCTGCCGAGGCCGACCGCCTGCGTGCCGCCCACACCGAACAGCGCGGCCGGATTCGCAAGATCTGGCTGACGCAGCGCAGCGAACTGGCCCGACTTGGTCTTGAGCGGCTGGAGCAGGAGCTGCGACGGCTGTGGCGCGAGGATGTCGATGCCCGCCGCTGCTGGCTCGAACGTGCGCTGGCCGATGCCAGCCGTGTGCTCCAGGGTGAGCGCTGGGTGCTCGAACATCCGCATGACTTCACGCCCGACGGCCTCGATGCAGCGCTCGCTGCCGCCTGCCCCGGGATCACCGTCGAGCTGCTGCCGCACGACCAGCTCGACGCCGGCCTGCGGGTCACCAGCGGCAACGCCACGGTCGATCTCAGCCCGTCCGGACTGCTGGCCCGTCGCGACCGCATCGCCGGCCGCCTGCTGGCGCGGCAGTCCACCGCACCGCCGGAGTTCGCACCATGAACAGCCGCGGACAAACCCACACCGAGGTGCCCACTGCGCGAATCTTCGAACTTGGCGGGCCGGTATTGCGCGCTCGCGCCGAGGGCGCATTTCGTCTCAACGAAGCGGTTGCGGTCGGTCGGAACCGCCTGATCGGCGAGGTGCTGCGCCTGGACGGCGATGAAATCACGGTCCAGGTGTTCGAAGACACCACCGGCCTGAAGCCCGGCGACCCGGTCGAGGGCTCCGGACTGCCGCTGGCCGTGGAACTCGGCCCCGGACTGCTCGGCGGTATCTTCGACGGCCTGCTCCGACCGCTGACCGGCACCACCGAGGCGTTCGTTTCCCCGGGGATGCAGCCACGCGAGAATCGCAGTTTTGCGTTCGAGCCACGGCTCAAGATCGGTGATCGGCTCGAAGCCGGCCAGGCCTTCGGCCGGATGATCGATGACGGCCTGATCGACGTGCTCTGTCTGGCCGCGCCGGGGCTTTCCGGCGAGCTGCTGGAGATCGCGCCGGCTGGAGAGTACTCGCGCAATACCTCGGTCGGGCGCCTGCGCGATGCGGACGGCACCGAGCACCGACTGGAACTGGTGCAGCGCTGGCCGGTACGCACGCCGCGCCCGGCACGCCGTCGCCTGCCGGGTGATACCCCATTGATCACCGGGCAACGGATCATCGACAGCCTGTTCCCGGTCGCTCGCGGCGGACGGGCCGCCCTGCCCGGCGGTTTTGGCACCGGCAAGACCATCCTGCAGCAGTCGGTCGCCAAGTGGTGCGACGCCGACGTCATCATCTACGTCGGCTGCGGTGAACGCGGCAACGAGATGGCCGAAGTCCTGCGCGAATTTCCGCAGCTGGAAGACCCGCGCACCGGCCGTCCACTGAGCGAGCGCTCGGTGATCATCGCCAACACTTCGAACATGCCGGTAGCCGCGCGCGAAGCGAGCATTTACACCGGCGTAACCGTGGCCGAGTACTTCCGGGACATGGGCCTGGACGTGGCCATGCTGGCCGACTCGACCAGCCGCTGGGCCGAAGCCCTGCGCGAGATCTCCGGTCGACTGGGCGAGCTGCCGGCCGAAGCCGGCTACCCGGCCTACCTCGGCAGCCGCAAGGCCGAGTTCTACGAGCGCGCCGGTCGGGTCGAAACACTGTCCGGCCAGACCGGCTCGGTGACCCTGATCGGCGCGGTCAGCCCGCCCGGCGGCGATTTCTCCGAGCCGGTCACGCTCTATACCCAGCGCAACGTGCGCTGCTTCTGGCCGCTGGATCGGGAGCGCGCCCGCGCCCGGTTCTACCCGGCGATCCATCCGCTCAATGCCTACTCCGAAGACGCCGAAGCGCTGGGTGCCTGGTGGCGCGAACAGGGTTCGCCGCGCTGGCACGAGTTTCGACGCAAGATGCTCGAACTGCTGCAGGCGCAGGTCCAGCTTGAACGCATGGCGCGCATCGTCGGCAAGGACACCCTGCCGGCAGCCCAGCGCCTGGCTCTGCTCAATGCCGAACTTGCCAATGAGGCCTTCCTGCGCCAGTCGGCGATGTCGGACACCGATGCCTACTGCTCGCCGGAACGCCAGATCGCGATGCTGCGCACGCTGATGCGCTTCATCGACCGGGCCGAGGCAGCCCTTGCCGACGGCGCCTCGATCGAGGCCATTCAATCGCTGCCGGTACTGCGCCGTCTGCGACGCATGGGCGAGGAAATCGGCAACGAGCGGATCGCGGCCTTCGACGCACTCCAGGCCGACCTCGACGCCGCGCTGGCCGGCCTCGAGCGCAAGCGTGCCGACGATGAAGCACGGGAGACCGAACATGTCGAATGATTCCGTCCACCGCTGGCGCGAGCTTGCCGGCGAAGTCACGCTGGATCATGCCGCGACCCGACTCGACGGGCCATTGCTGGTCCTGCGGCGCGAAGTCGAATGCGGCCTGAACGAGGCGGTCGAAGTGATCGGCCCCGACGGCCGCGCCCGGCTCGGCCGGATCGTCGCGCTGAAGCCCGACGCAATCGTGGTCGATATCCACGAATCCAGCCGCAACCTGCCACTGGAGGGCGTGCGGCTACGCTTTCATGCCGCGCCGCTGTCGTTCGGTGTCGGCCCGGACCTGCTCGGGCGCATCCTCGATGGCTCGGGCCGGCCAATCGATGGTGGCCCGCCGCTGGGGGTGGTCGAGGAACGGCCGATCGGTGGCCTGCCGATCAACCCGGTGGCGCGCGAGCTGCCGGTAGACTTCATCGAAACCGGCATCACCGCGATCGATCTGCTCAATGCATTGGTCAGGGGCCAGAAGCTGCCACTGTTCTCCGGCGGCGGCATGCCGCACGACCGGCTCGCGATCCGGATCGCCCGCCACGCCCGCCTGCTCAGCGAGAGTTCCGGCGAATTCGCGCTGGTGTTCGCTGGCATCGGCGTGTCGCACACCACCGCCGAGATGTTCCGTAGCGCGATTGCCGAATCCGGCGCGCTCGAACGAACCGTGATGTTTTTGAACCTGGCCGACGAATCCAGCGCCGAGCGCCTGCTGGCGCCGCGCTATGCGCTGACCGCAGCCGAGTACCTGGCCTTCGGCCTCGGGCTGCACGTGCTGGTGGTGATGACCGACATGACCAGCTACTGCGAAGCACTGCGCGAGGTCTCGGCCGGCCACGGCGAAATCCCGGCGCGCAAGGGCTACCCCGGCTACATGTACTCCGACCTGGCCGGCCTGTTCGAGCGCGCCGGCCGAATTCGTGGTCTGCCCGGTTCGCTGACCCAGCTGCCGATCCTGACCATGCCGGGCGACGATATTACCCATCCGATCCCGGACCTGACCGGCTACATCACCGAGGGCCAGATCGTGCTCGACCGGGGCCTGGACCGCAAGCGCATCGACCCGCCGGTCGCGGTGCTGCCCAGCCTGTCGCGGCTGGTCGACCAGGGCATCGGTGAGGGCTATACCCATGCCGATCACCCGGCGCTGGCGTCGCAGCTTTATGCCGCTTACGCCCGCACCCGGCAGGTCCGGCTGCTCGCCAGCGTGGTCGGAGAGGACGGTCTATCCGTCGATGACCGCGCCTACCTGGCCTTCGGGGACGCCTTCGAGGAGCATGTCATCGCCCATCCCGAGGCCAGAAGCCTGAACGAAAGTCTGGGCGCAGGCTGGAAAGTGCTCAAACTGCTGCCGCGATCGGACCTGAGCCGCCTGTCCGATGCCCAGATCGAGGCGCACCTGGGTCCGGCGGAGACCGCGAATGGCTGAAAGCGCCCGCAGCTCGACCTCGCGTGCCGACCTGCTCGAGCTCAAGCGCGAGCACGAGGTGGTCGAGGAAGGCCATCGCTTTCTCGACGAGAAACGGGTGCTGCTGGCGCGCGAACTGCTGACCCGGATCGCGCGCTGCGAACGGATGCAGCTCGAGTTCGACGCGCTCGAGCACAGCGCCCATGGGGCACTGATCGATGCCACCGGTGCCCTCGGTCTGGAAGAACTGCAGCTCTACCCGCCGCGCGATGGGACCGCCTTCTCGGTGCGGCGTCGCCACGAGAGCTTCCTCGGCATCCGCCTGCCGCTGCTCGAGGTAACTACCGCCATCCCGTCCGGACCGGTCCACCGCCCGGTCATCCGCCGCCGCGTCGCCGAAACCGTCGCCACCGCCTTCGCCCCGCTACTCGAAGCGGCGACGCAACTGGCCGCCGAAC
>Ga0100399_1004138_pt1 | contig 10088 bp, 6 predicted proteins | sample CryGeymeta201523_FD_81545 | JGI IMG/M metagenome (GOLD analysis project Ga0100399, IMG submission 81545) | Groundwater microbial communities from Crystal Geyser aquifers in Utah, USA - Crystal Geyser metaG 2015-23 | ecosystem: Environmental > Aquatic > Deep subsurface > Groundwater | place: USA...
CATCGCGTGCGAAGAAAAAGTGGCTAATCTCTCGGGCCGCTCCTGCTGCATCATATGCCAAAAGGTGCCCGATGTTGCCACCACCCGAGAAAAGCTGGGCGCCTCCCAGATATTATTATTGTAAATAGGAATCGGCTCAAAACTGCTAAGATACGGACTGGCACATGTTAAAAAAGCATAGGTCAGCCGGCCGAAATATTCAGGGTATATGCGCGTATCAATATCAAGATTAGAAACGATAATATTTTGGTATGGAATATCAAGGGCATCAATAATTTCTTTTTTTGCCTGCTTGGCCGCGAAAGAAGCGTTGGCACCCTTGCCTGCCAGCTCCCCTAAAATGTTTGAAGGATGAATCGTCACCAAAAATTTAAAAAAAATGCTGCCATATTTATCTTTTATTTGTTGCGTTGATTTTTGCGCATTTTCTCCTGCCCTCTGTTCAGAAGCCAAAACAACAATCATTCTTTCTTTCGGATAATTTGCATTCAAAATCGCCTCAAGCGTCGCGTCCAAAACCTCAAACGGCTCTTTATAAAAAGGCAAAATAACCAAATTGTAAATTCCTGCCCATGAATTTAATGTTTCTGGGTCGGTTTTTAACTTTTCCAACCAGTTGATTTTCATATAGCGGCGCATGGTATTGTAACTTGCCCGCATATGGAACGACAAAAAAACGGTTTTTAACAGCCAATAAATATCAAAGGCAATAATGAAGAAAGCGATAAAAACGGGTGCCAGCCAGCTCATCAAAACGACAAACAAGAGAGTGCCCCAGGCGAGCGCGCCCGGCACCATTTCAAGACAACGATAAATAGCCCGCTCCCACGGGCTTTTTATTATCTCATCCTTGGCATTACCGATGTCTAAATACCACTTTTCTTGCATGCAATAGTCTGTAGTTTGTGGTCTTGGCTGCCAGTTTAGTTATTGGTCTTGGTTTTTGGCTTTTAAACCAATGACTATACCCTAAGACCAAACCGGCTACTATGACTATAAACCACTAACATGTGACTAAAATAACCATACTCCATCCGTTGATTTTATTCAATATTTCTGTTAAAATAATCATAAATTGGCGCCATCGTCTAATGGTTAGGACAGCGGCTTTTCAAGCCACTAATCGGGGTTCGATTCCCCGTGGCGCTGCAAAATATCTCTTCCCTTTGCAAAGGGAAGTTGGGAGGGATTTAAAAATTCCCTTTTTCAAAGGGGGAAAATTTGTTAACAAATTTATGCGCATTTTAGCGATAGAAACATCCTGCGATGAAACGAGTATTGCCGTCATGCAGTTTAATGCAGACGGCAGTTTTAAATTACTCTCAAACATCGTTTCTTCGCAGGTAAAAATCCATGCGCCATACGGTGGCGTTGTCCCGATGTTAGCCAAAAGAGAACATCAAAAAAATCTGGTGCCGATTTTGAAACAAGCATTGAAAGATAATCGTCTTTTATCGCCTGAGCAAGCGAGCTCCGCAAGGTGCGGAGCGAGCGCTTCGAAGGCTAAAAAGGACAACCCTTCGACTCGCCTACTGACTCGCTCAGGGGATAAACTGACAAAAATTTTAGATCGCGAGCCTGAATTGCTAAAGAAACTTTTACCTTTTCTTATAAGACATCAAAAACCAGATATTGACTTAATTGCCGTCACCAATGGCCCGGGACTTGAGCCGGCGCTTTGGGTGGGAGTAAATTTTGCTAAAGCACTTGCCTACTTCTGGAATTTGCCAGTAATTCCCATAAACCACGTAGAAGCTCATATCACCGCCAACTGGCTTGACCATAAGCCATATGCTATAAGCCATAAGCTAATTTTCCCCGCCATATCCCTCGTCGTCTCCGGCGGCCACACGCAATTAATTTTTATGCGCGACTTTGGCAATTACAAAATCCTCGGTGAAACGCGCGATGACGCGGCCGGAGAAGCTTTTGATAAATTGGCAAAGATGCTTAATTTAGGCTATCCGGGAGGCACGATTGTTGCACAAATTGCTCAATCTGTTGCTGTCGGACAGCGGCAGAATATCGCTGTCCGACAGCCAAAAATTAAAGTAAAATTTCCTCGCCCAATGATTAATTCCAAAGACTACGATTTTTCATTCTCCGGCCTAAAAACGGCCGCCCTTTATTTTGTTAAAACTCTTGCCCCTGCCCAGATAAAAAAACTTACACCCGCCATTTGCGCCGAATTCCAGCAAGCCGAGATTGATGTTTTAGTTTCAAAAACCATCCGCGCGGCAAAAGAATTTGGTGCAAAAACAATTTTACTGTCCGGCGGCGTGGCCTCAAACGATTTACTCCGCGAAACCTTATCATTGATCATTAAACGCTTACCGCTGAATTTTTTTGTTCCACCCAAAGAATTCTGCACAGATAACGCGGCGATGATTGGAATGACAGCATTTTTCAAAACCAAAAACCAAATACCAAAAACTAAAAATTATAATTGGCAGAAAATTCAAGTTGAGGCGAATTTAAGACTTCCACAAAGTTGAAAATAAACCAAATTTTTGTTATTCTAAAAATGTATGGAGAACGAAAATAAACCCTACAACCCAAAGGAAATTGAACATAAAATCTACCAGATTTGGGAAAAATCTGGTTATTTTAATCCCGACAATCTGCCTCTCAAAAAAGGCACCAAGCCCTATTGCATCATCATGCCTCCGCCCAATGCTAATGGTTCACTCCATGTCGGCCATGCGGTTTTTGTGACACTTGAAGATATAATGACTCGCTACAATCGGATGCGCGGCAAGGCGGCTTTGTGGCTACCCGGTGCGGACCACGCCGGTATTTTGACCCAGGTTGTATATGAACGAGAGTTAAATAAACAAGGCAAAACTCGTTTTGATTTGGGGCGAGAGGAATTTTATCGCCAGACATACGATTTTTCTATAAACAATAAAAAGGCGATGGAAGACCAGCTAAAAAAGCTCGGTGCCTCCTGCGACTGGTCAAGAGAAAAGTTCACCTTAGACCCAAAAATTTCCCAAATTGTAATTGAAACTTTTAAAAAAATGTATGATGAGGGCTTGATCTATCGGGGAGAGCGAATTATCAATTGGTGTCCGCGCTGCCAGACCGCGCTTTCTGATCTTGAAGTTATTCACCAGCCAAGAAAAGCTAAGCTTTATTACATTAAATATCCGATTGTAAATAGCGGTGATTTTATTATCGTCGCCACCACTCGTCCCGAAACCATGCTCGGAGATACAGCCGTTGCCGTTAATCCCAAAGACGAACGCTACACCGAATTTCTTAAAAATAATATTCAAATAAAATTACCGTTAATCGATAGGATTATCCCATTAATTGCGGATAAAAATGTTGAAGCTAGTTTTGGCACCGGCGCTGTCAAAATTACACCCGCCCACGACCCAGCCGATTTTGAAATCGCACAAAGACATAAGCTTCCCGCCATTAATGTTATCGGACAAGACGGAAAAATGACTGAACTAGCCGGCTCTGCCTACGCCGACCTAAAAATTCCGGATTGCCGGCAAAAAGTTTTGGACGATTTAAGCGCCTTAAACCTTCTGGAAAAAGAAGAAGATTACGAACAAAATGTCGCCATTTGCGAAAGATGCAAGGCTGTTATTGAACCGTTGATCTCAAAGCAGTGGTTTGTTAAGATTAAGCCCCTGGCAGAAAAAGCAATTGAAGCTGTTAAAAACGGACAAATTAAATTTATACCAGCCCGCTTTGCCAAAATCTATTTTCATTGGCTAAAAAACATTAAAGATTGGTGCATTTCCAGACAACTTTGGTGGGGGCATCGTCTACCAGTTTATTACTGCCAAGACCAAAATTGCCAAGAAACAATTGTCTCTTTACAAAAGCCGACAAAATGCCTCAAATGCGCAAATACCAATTTAGAACAAGACCCAGATACCTTAGACACCTGGTTTTCGTCGGGTCAGTGGCCCTTCACTACATTGATGACAAACCAGCCTAATGACTTCAAACGATTCTATCCGATATCGGTTATGGAAACCGGCTGGGATATTCTGTTTTTTTGGGTCGCCCGGATGATAATGCTCGGAATTTATCGTACAGGCAGAGTACCGTTCAAATATGTCTTCCTTCATGGCCTCGTCCGAGACAAAGACCGCCAAAAAATGTCAAAATCAAAAGGCAATGTAATTGATCCTCTGGCTGTGGTCACCGATCATGGGGCAGATGCTCTGCGCATGTCGCTTGTTTTTGGCACGGGCGCAGGCAATGATATTGTCGTTTCAGAAGACAAAGTTATCGCCCAACAGAGATTTGCTAACAAAATCTGGAATGCTTCAAAATTTGTTTTAAATGCTATTGGCGACACGGATTACACGAATTTACACCCGGATGACACGGATAAAAAATTCACCAAAGAAGACAAGTGGATATTGAAAGAACTCCAAAAATCAACAAAAAAAATCACTCAAGACATTGAAAAATACCGCTTTCATGAAGCGGCGCAGGAAGCATACCATTTCTTCTGGCACAAATTTTGCGACAAAACAATAGAAGATGTTAAAATAAGAATACAGAATAATTCAAAAGATGCAGATGAGGGCAAGCTCGCGCTTTGGACGGTTTTATACAATTCTCTCAAACTCCTCCACCCTTTCATGCCTTTTGTCACGGAAGCTATCTATCAAAAACTCCCCTCTCGGCCAAAAGAACTTTTAATGATTGAAGAATGGCCAGAATAATTCCCAATTACCAATAATCAATTCCCAATAAAATTTCTAATGTCCAAATGTCCAAAAATGCCCCGCAAGGCGGGGCATGGATTGGAAATTGGAAATTGGAAATTGGAAATTTTACGTGATTTATCTTCTCTATGCCATATTCGGCCTTGTCCCCAGCGTTATCTGGCTTCTTTTTTATTTGCGAAAAGACAGTCATCCAGAACCAAATCGGATGGTAATAAAAATTTTCCTTTGGGGGATGCTGATGGGGCCCCTGGCTATTTTACTTGAGCTTTTCGTAAAATGGCTTATCAATCCCACAGACCTTGCAGGCTTTATTGAAATTCTGAAATCTAATTCAAGAAATATATATCTTTTTGTCAGCATAGTTTTTGTTGCCCCGGTTATTGAAGAATGCGTCAAATATGCGGTTGTCCGTTTCAAAGTTTTAAAAAATCCCGAATTTGATGAACCGCTTGATATAATGCTCTATATGATTATTTCCGCTTTGGGTTTTGCGGCAGTTGAGAATTTGCTACTTATCTTTCAAAGCCCCCTGCCCGGTTTTGGACAAGTTATCAGCCTTTCGGCTTTACGATTTATCTCTGCCACATTTTTGCATGCCTTAAGCTCCGGGTTATTGGGATACTGGCTGGCTAAATCTTTAAGAGAGCCGGCCAAAAAATTCCAGTTTCTTGCCCGAGGATTTAGCCTTGCTATTTTTTTCCACGCAAGCTACAATTACCTTACATGGATTATTTCTGATAGTGAAACGTGCCTGGCACCAATCGGCCAAATCTGCTTGACTACCTTGGCGGCAATTTCAATGACTTTTATACTCCTGGGCCTCATGGCTGTGGCTGTTTCGTATAATTTTTCAATTTTAAAAAAATTGCATTCTATCTGCAAAATTTGCAACTGTCGCCCAAGCTTCTGGTCTTAAAATTTTTTATTGGCGTCCTATTGCACGGTATTTCAATAAGAGTTAAAATATAAAAAGACAAATTAAACTTTGCGGATCCCTCGCCGTCAATTAAATCCCCTCACCTTATGCTTACAACGATGTTTATCCAGCCGTTGTGAACATAGGGTGTCAACCTAACTGTAGCAGGCTGCAGTATTTTAAAAGGTGTGGGGATAAATCCATATGAGCAAAAAACCTAACTTTCTTGAGAGGCTGACCGGAGCCTCGTCCAATGATGGTTCTTTTGACCCTCCAGAAAGATCAAAAGTAAAAGAAGCAGAAAAGCCAAAAATTCATGAAGCGCCTGTTGAATCTGATTCTTCAGAATGGCTTCCCGAATCCGAGGGACAATTAACAATTGATGTCTACCAAACGCCCAATCACATTGTCATAAAATCCACTATTGCCGGCGTCAAGCCCGAAGATCTGGATATAACCATAACCAACGATATGGTAACTATTCGGGGAAAAAGAGAAAAAGATGAAGAAATTCAAACAGATGATTATTATTATCAGGAGTGCTATTGGGGTTCATTTTCACGCTCAGTAATTTTGCCGGTTGATGTTGAAGCAGATAGTACAGAGGCAAATCTTAAAAATGGAATTCTGACAATCAGGTTGCCAAAAATTGAAAAGATTAAAACCAAAAAAATAAAAATCGCAACGGAATAAATCCCGTTACATCCGCCCTTAAGGACGGAGTATTCAAAAAGTTCTCTTTTTTTACTTTCCGTTCACCCCGTTAGATAAATATCTAACGGGGTTCATCCTTTGCCTAAAGGCAAAGGATTTCTGGATGTAACGGGATAAACCTAAAAACGTTGAAATCCTGGTAAATTGCAGAAACTAAAAAGACAGCCCTTTAGGGTTGTTTTTTTTATAAAATTATTTGATAATAAAGTAATGCCGGGCAGTGAAAACCAGGCAGTGAAAATTCGACTGGTTGCCGAAGGCAACAAAATACAAAACGAGTCGAATTTCTACTACCTGGAAAATTCGACTGTCGCAAGGGGGAACAAAATAAGACATCTATTTTCATTAACTTGGCATAAAAAATAAAAGGCTTGTGTGATAACAATTTATCATAAAATGTCGAATTTCTACTACCTGGAATGCTATCTTTTGTCAAAAATCATAAATTTATATTCTTTTTTGTCGGGCTGGCTACAGCCGGATTTTTGTCAGTTTCAATTTTGCAAGCCGCAAACTATAAAAGGGTTGACTGGGGAATTCGCCTTGCCGGACAAAATATTGGCGGATTGAAATATGAGGCAGCTAAAGAAAAAATAGATAGTTTAATCGAACAGGCAAAAAAGCAGCCGATTGAATTAAGATATCAGAATAAACAATGGACATTCTTGCCAGAAGAATTGGGTATCAGCTTTAAACCAGACCAAACACTCCAAAATACCTTTAATGTTGGCCGGCAAAAACAGGATTCAATTTTTGGCAAAATGGTTGACCAAATCCAGGCTCTATTTGGCAAAAAACAGCAAAATTTATCTTTCAAGCACAACAAACAAAAAATATTAAATTTTGTTCAAAATAATTTATCCTTGATGGAATCGCCTGCCAAAAACGCAAGGCTGGTTTATGACGCAACCACAGATGACTTCTCTTTTGTGCCTGCCCAGGCCGGAGAGATTTTTGATAATTGCGACCTGACAAATCAAATTGATCAACAAATTGCTACTTTTTCCCGCAAGCCAATTGAAATAAAAAAGATTGTTCAACAGCCAACTTTAACGCAAGACAAAAATGATATCGCTAACATACAAGCCAAAAAAATTATCGGTCTTGCTCCTTATCTATTGAAAAACGGCAATGATAGCTGGCCAATAGAAAAACAGATTTTATTGGATTGGCTGGATTTTATTCCCTTAAAGAACCAAGGGCAAACGATGGCAACTGTTATTTCAGAAGCTGCCGTAAAAGATTTTTTGTCTCAACTGGCTCCCAGCATAAATAAAGAAGCGGTTAATGCAAAACTTTTGGTCCAGGACGGCAAAGTTATTGCTATTGACCTTTCCCAAAAAGGGTTCCAGCTGCAAATTGATAAAAGCGCAAAAAAAATAAGCGAAGGGGTTCAAAGCGGACAGAAAGAAATTAATCTTTTAGTGAAAAAAATTGAGCCGGAAATCTCTACCCAAACAATCGACACGCTCGGCTTAACTAATCTGCTTGGCATAGGCACTTCTTCTTTTGCTGGCTCGCCAAATAATAGAATACACAATATCTCCGTTGGCGCCGCTAAATTAAGCGGCATACTGCTTGAACCCGGCCAAGAATTTTCTTTTATTGAAAACATCGGCGAAATTGAAACCGACCAGGGCTATCTTCCCGAACTTGTAATAAAAAACAATAAAACAATCCCAGAATACGGCGGAGGATTATGCCAAATTTCAACGACTCTTTTCAGAGCCGCGATAAATGCTGGTTTAAAAATCACGGAACGCTACCCTCACGCTTTCCCGGTCAGATATTATAACCCTCAGGGATTTGACGCCACAGTTTATCCGCCGCATCCGGATCTGCGCTTTTTAAACGACACGCCGGGCAACATTTTGATACAGCCAAAAATAAAAGGCACGCAAATCACATTTGAAATTTACGGCACTAAAGATAATCGTGAAGTTAGGGTTTTGGGGCCGACAATTCTGCAGTCAAATTCCGACGGCTCAATGAAAACTGTTTTATATCAGGAGATCTGGCGCGATGGAGTTTTGGAAAAAAAAGATACTTTCTGGTCAAATTACCGCTCCCCTGCCCTTTATCCCACGGTCAGAAATCCGCTGGAATAATATTAATGCAAATTGCAAATATCAAAAATCAAAATGACAGTTCAAAATGTAAAATTAATCAAGCAGCGAAAGTAGATTTTACTAACCATCCAATTTTTAATTTTGCACTGCGTAAAGCAACGTGGTTGCCACACAACTTTACGTTGTAATTTTGAATTTTGATTTTTATTGTGTCCTCGGTGGGAGTTGAACCCACAACCCTTTTAAGGATACGGTCCTAAGCCGTACGCGTATGCCAATTCCGCCACGAGGACTTTATTGCACTCCTCCCTTTGAAAAAGGGAGGGTGGGAGGGATTTAGAGAATGAATTAAATCCCCATTAATCCCCCTTTACTAAAGGGAAAAATTATTTCCGCTACTCAAATTTTACTTCATGCAAGCTCTAAAATCAATCCTTAAAGAAAAAGGTCAAACCCGGATTTTTTTTATTCTGGGTCTTTTTTTAATTTTTTTTATCAGCTTACAAGCGCCGACTGACCCTGATTTTGGCTGGCATCTTAAAATCGGGCAAGATATCCTTGCTAATCATACCATCTCTCATTTTGACCCTTATTCTTTTACCATGAGCGATTTTCCGTGGATTTCTTATTCGTGGTTATCCGATATTTTTGTTGCTTTATTCCAAAAACTTTTTGGGTTTTTTGGCCTTTCAATAATTTTTTCGCTAATAACCGCTGCGGCTTTTTTTCTGGTCGCGCGAGCTTATCAAACCGAATTATCTTATCAAATAATCGCCGCATTGTTGGGCAGCATTTTAAGTGTGTCGGTTGTCGGTATTCGCGATCAAATTTGGAGCGTCCTTGGTTTGGCAATATTGATTTTTATCATTTTGCGATGGCGCAACAATCCCCACAGCAAAATTATCTGGTGGCTGCCTCTTTTATTCGTAATTTGGACAAATATCCATCCAGGGTTTGTGGCTGGCTTGGTATTGTTTGTAATTTTTATAATTTTTGAGTCTTTTAAATATAAGCGGTTATCGCCTGAGCTTGTCGAAGGCATAACCGCTCAACGCCAAAATTTTACCCTTCGACAAGCTCAGGGAATAAAATTTTGGCTTCTGGCAATATTTTTTCTTTCTCTAGCCGCCACCCTCCTTAATCCTTACGGTTTAAGAATCTACGAAGAAGTTTGGCGGACGCTTTCCGATTTTGCCGGCCGCTCACAAATTATCGAATGGCGGCCTTTATTTTCTGCCGGCATGGATGTTTTCTTGCCGACCGTATTTTTTGCATTATTTTTGTTCGGCGCACAATTTTTTGCAAAGAAGCACGATTTTACTTTAATCGCCCTCTCTGCTATTTTTTTTGTTTTTGCTCTGCTTGCCTGGCGCAATTTGCCGCTTTTTTTCATTGCCAGTTCTCCTCTCGCGGTATTAACGATAGAGAACTTTACGGGCAAAAATTTATTGGATTTAATAAAAACGCCTACCATATTATTAATAATTTTTGCGCTTGCATTTTATGCGGGCTGGCACAATATAAAACAAGTCTGGGTTCAAGACACGAATCCGCAAACGCTTGCCAAAGAAGCCAATTTTCCATACGGCGCAGTAAAATTCCTCGCTTCCAACCACCTACCACTTGCCACTGATCGTTTATTTAATGAATACAATTGGGGCGGATATATTTTGTGGCAAATGCCTA
>Ga0100399_1004160_pt1 | contig 10056 bp, 6 predicted proteins | sample CryGeymeta201523_FD_81545 | JGI IMG/M metagenome (GOLD analysis project Ga0100399, IMG submission 81545) | Groundwater microbial communities from Crystal Geyser aquifers in Utah, USA - Crystal Geyser metaG 2015-23 | ecosystem: Environmental > Aquatic > Deep subsurface > Groundwater | place: USA...
CTCTTCCGACATACTGAAATGGTTTTACCAAAAAAGAACAAACTCTCAAACAAACACTTTATGCTAACTTTTAATATACGAGGGTGCGGAACGTAATCCTACTCCTCCCGCCGCACTCTGCCGGGGAATTATAGTGAATGATCGCGTTTGTTTCTTCATCGAAATCGCTAACACGCGGGACACACAAAATATGCTCAGAAAGGGGTATGCCTCATGTTGACACGCATCAGAATCAGAAACTTTAAGCGTTTCGAAGATTCAGAAATCGAGCTTGGCAAAGCAGTTCTCCTGATCGGTCCCAACAATTCAGGCAAGACGACGGCATTGCAAGCGCTCGCCCTATGGGACATTGGTCTCAGGCGCTGGAACGAGAAACGCAAGGGTAAATCCTCGCCTGAGAAAAGACCGGGTGTCACTGTCAACCGCCGCGACTTGGTTTCCATTCCTGTACCGGTTGCCAACCTGCTCTGGCGTAATCTGCACGTTCGGAATGTTTCACGGAGTGAAGAAAACGGCAAAACACTCCAAAAAACCGAGAATATCCGCGTTGATATCGTCGTGGAAGGTGTAACCCGTGACAAGGCTTGGTCCTGTGGCCTCGAATTCGATTACGCTAATGAGGAATCTTTTTATTGCCGGCCTCTTCGCATCGATGAAGAAGGGGAAAAACGGATGACTATCCCCGATGAAGCGGGGAGCGCCCGCATCGCATACCTTCCCCCAATGTCGGGCTTGGCGGACCATGAGTTTGTAAAGCAACCGGGAGAAATCGGCGTACTTATCGGCCAAGGACAGACGGCCCAAGTGTTACGTAACCTTTGCTACCAAATCTATGAGAACAAGAATGCAAAACATTGGGATAATTTACTGATTCAGATCAATGAGTTGTTTGGTGTTGAACTTCTGGCGCCAAAATACATCGCTGAGCGCAGCGAAATCACCATGGCCTACAATGATGAGAGAAAGAATACGCTCGACCTGTCATCCTCGGGACGTGGGTTACAACAGACGTTGCTCTTGCTCGCACACCTTTATAGCAACCCCGGAGCGGTGTTGCTTCTCGATGAGCCGGACGCGCATCTGGAGGTGCTACGGCAGCGCCAAACATACAACCTCCTGATTCATGTTGCCGAGCAGCAAGGATCGCAAATCATCGCAGCCAGTCATTCCGAGGTGGTCCTCAACGAGGCCGCCGAGCGGGATACTGTCATCGCATTTGTTGGCAAGCCCCATCGCATTGACGATCGAGGCTCACAAGTTTTGAAGGCGCTGCGGGACATCGGATTTGAGCAATATTACCAGGCGGAAGAAACCGGATGGGTGCTGTATTTGGAGAGCGCCACCGACCTTGCCATTCTTCAGGAATTTGCTAAATCACTTGGTCACGATGCACAGTCGTTTCTTGCGCGTCCTTTTGTGAAGTACGTCGAAACCAACCTGCCCCAAAGGGCACGAGATCATTTCGGCGGCTTGAGTGAGGCCAAAAATGATCTTGTGGGCATTGCCATCTTCGACCGTCTCGACAAAAAGCTTCAAGCTACGGGCACGCTCGTCGAAATGATGTGGCGTCGCAGGGAGATAGAAAACTATTTCTGCAGGGAGGATGTGTTGCTTGCTTACGCCAGGCACGACCAATCCGATGATCTTTTCGGCAGATCCGAAGCTGCGAGACGAGAGCAAAGGATGCGCGAGGCCATCGAGGAAGTGACGAAACTTCTCGAAATAGATGATTTGGCCCCATGGTCCCCTGATGTTAAAGCAACCGATGAAGTGTTTGATCGGGTTTTCAAGCTTTTCTTCAAGAAGCTGGGACTTCCATTGCAATTGCGAAAATCTGAATATCACCTCCTCGCTAGTATGATGCCGAGAGAAGAGCTGGACGGAGAGATCACAGAGAAGCTCGATGCCATAGTAACAATGGCCAAGAAAGCAAAGCCGAAGACGGATTAGCCAATGACAAGAACAATCCGCCACCTTAACAAAGGCAGCGGGCGCAGACCGCAAATCCTGGCTTTGACGGAACTCATCAATGTTTGTGACGGTTCGGATATTATCTGAATGGAATGGAATTCCGGTTGTTGATCTGCGATGAAGGAGGTTTCATGACGTTTAAGTTATCAAACCATGCGACAGGGGAAATGGAAAGGCGTTCCATCCCCTGGCATATTCTTGAAACGGTTTTAAATCATCCCCAGCAAATTGTTGCGGAAAGAGGAAATTTAAAGGCCTATCAATCGGTAATTGATTTTGGCTACGGCAAGCATTTCTTGCTTAGAGCCATCGTCGATGATACTGTAACGCCTGCTATCGTTGTAACTGTTTATCGAACCAGTAAAATTGACAAATATTGGAGGCCGTCATGAAAGTTTTTTATGACCCTGAAGTGGATGTCCTACGTATTCTGTTCGGCAGTCAAGCCATCGAGGAAAGCGATGAAGACAAACCTGGTGTGATTATCGATTACGACAAGGATGGAAATATTGTTGGTATCGAAATTCTTGAGGCGTCCAAGCGGGTAGAAAATCCCAGGGCGCTCGAATACGCCGTAGCAGGATAATGCAACAAAAAGCCGTGTAGTATGGGCAAAAGGCGCCATCAAAATGTAGGCCGAAACGGCCATATGCTCCCATGATCCAACGCTATTCCTCACGCCGCAGTCCCTTGAAGGATTTTCTGGCCACCCGGTTGCAGGGCGCCCGCCGGTATGACCGAATTGCCGGGTTCTTCAGCTCCTCCCTGCTGGAGGTGGCGGGCGAGGCCTTGGAGCGGATGACGCCGGAAGGCGGCAAGACCTGCGTTCGGGTGGTCTGCAACTCCTGCCTTAACCCCCTGGACGTCCAGACCGCCCGGGCGGCCAAGTGGGGGATGCACCGCGAATGGTGCGCATCGCTCCCCGCCGAGATCGGCGCACCCATGAAGGCCAGGCTCCAGCGGCTCTATGATTTTCTCGGCACCGGCCTTCTCAAGGTAAAGGTCCTCCCCGACGAGGCCTTCGGCCTGATCCACGGCAAGGCCGGCGTGATCACCCGGACGGACGGATCGCGGGTCTGCTTTATCGGCAGCGCCAACGAGTCCCGGACGGCCTGGGTCAGCAACTATGAACTGGTCTGGCTGGACGAGAGCGAGGAGGGCGTCCGGTGGGTGCAGGAGGAATTCGACGCCCTGTGGTCCTCCCCCCAGGCGGTGGACCTGGCGGAGGCGGTCGTGCAGGACGTGGCCCGGCTGATCCACCGCGTTGTTGTCCCCGATATCGACGCCTGGAAGAAGGAAGAGGCCAACCCTGCCGAACCAATTGTGGAGCTGCCCATCTACCGCCGGGAAAACGGCCTCTGGGCGCATCAGAAATCCTTCATCAAGCTGGCCTTCGACGCCCATAAGAACGGCGGCGCCCGATATCTCTTGGCCGATCAGGTGGGGCTGGGGAAGACCATTCAACTGGCCCTGGCCGCCAAACTGATGGCCCTCTACGGCGACAAACCCATCCTGATCCTCGTTCCCAAACCGTTGATGATCCAGTGGCAGGAGGAGCTCTGGAACCTCCTGGAGATGCCCTCGGCGCGGTGGAACGGCCGGCAGTGGATCGACGAGCAAGGGGTGGCCTATCCCGAATTCGGCCCCCAGGGAATGAGAAAATGCCCCCGCCGGATCGGCATCATGTCCACGGGGCTGATCATCCGTGGATCGGAAACCGTCGATCTGATCAAGGACCTCGACTACGAATGCGTGATCCTCGACGAGGCGCACCGGGCCAGGCGATCCAATCTCGGCCCCGCGCACCGGGGAGAGAAGGCCGAACCCAACAACCTGCTGCGCTTTTTGATGGGTAGCGCCCCGAGAACCCGGGGCCTGCTGTTGGCCACGGCGACGCCGGTGCAGCTCGATCCGATCGAGGCGTGGGATCTCCTGGATGCCCTGAACGAGGGGCGAAACGGCGTCCTGGGTTCCCTGTACAGCCGCTGGCGGACCCGGCCGCGGGAGGGAATTGACCTCGTTCTTGAACAAACGAAGCCCCTCGACGAGACGACGGACCTCTGGGAGTGGATGCGCGATCCCCTGCCGCCCCAGGAAGAGGGCATGGATTTTCAGTTGCTCCGCCGGAGCCTGAATATCGATCCTTCCGAGCATTGGGCTTCTCCGGAGGCGTTTCATAAGCTGCGCAAGCCGGATTTGCAACGGATCAAGCGCCTGTCGCGTGACTTCTTCCCGAAGCACAACCCCTTCATCCGTCACATCGTCCGGCGGACCCGAGATTTTCTGGAAAATACCATCGATCCTCACACCAATGAACCCTATCTCCAGCGGATCGAGGTGCGCCTCTTCGGGGAGAGCGACGCTGAGGCCATTGGCCTGCCCCCTTTTCTCCGGGACGCTTATGACGCCGCCGAGGAATTCTGCGCCATTTTGGCCCGCAGGCCCGGACTCAATTCGGGCTTCATGAAGACGATTCTCCTGCGCCGAGTGGGCAGCACCATCGAGGCGGGACGATTGACCGCGATGAAAATGCTTGGGACTCAACCTCAGGGTGATCAGGCGGACGAGGAAGGGGAAAACGAGGAGGAAGAGAAACTATCCTCCCTCTATCCGCTATCCCATGAGGAACGAGCGGTGTTGGGGCGCTTCCTGAAAATCCTGGAAGAGAACCGCGACGAAGACCCGAAGCTCCGCCAAGTGGAAAGGATCCTCACAACAAACGACATCGTTGCCGGCGGCTGGCTTTCCCTGGGCTGCATCATCTTCAGCCAGTACTACGATTCGGTCCTCTGGCTGGGCCAGAATCTCTCGAAACGCATGCCAGACGAAAAGATCGGCGTCTATGCCAATGCAACGAAATCGGGGATCATTGAAAAGGGCGAATTCCGCCGCGTGAACCGGGATGAAGTCAAAAAAAGAATTACGACCGGGGAATTGCGCTTGGTCATCGGAACGGACGCCGCCTCGGAGGGGCTTAACCTCCAGCGCTTGGGGTCTCTCATCAATCTCGACCTTCCCTGGAATCCGACGCGGTTGGAGCAGCGCAAGGGAAGGATCCAGCGGATTGGCCAGTTGCGGCCGGAGGTCCTGATCTACAACATGCGCTACAGGGGTTCCGTGGAGGACCGCGTCCATCAGCTCCTGTCGGAGCGCATGGTGAACATTCGGAACATGTTTGGCCAGATACCCGACACCCTGGAAGACGTCTGGGTGGCCGCCGCCCTGAAGGACGAAGAGGAGGCCAAGCGGGTCATCGACGCCGTCCCGAAACGCCACCCCTTCGAGATGCGCTACGACCGGATTGAAAGTGTGGATTGGGAGTCGTGCAGCCGGGTCCTGGATTCGGCAAGCCAGTTGGAGGCGCTACGGGAGGGGTGGTGAACAGGCCGGTATTTTACACATAACTTCATTGATGCCTCCATATTGTTTTTGGAGTGGTAATGGCATGGATCGCAAATTAGGATTCCCGTTCAATAGTTTCGTGACGGCAGCCGGGGTAACACCCAGAAGCTCGGCCAACTTGGCCCGTGTCATTCCCTTTTCTTTCATCCTTGCACTGATTTGCTCGGTCAAATCGAGAATGACTTCCTCCAGATCCTTATCGAGGAAGTACGCATCAACCGGAAGAACCTAAATACTTCATCGGTTTTCAGGATATCCCTTCTTTTTTCTTGGCCTCCTCCCAGATCCGGTCCAACTCGGCCGACGAGGCGCCTTTGGGGGTCTTTCCGCGTGCGGCCAGTTCCCGTTCGATATGGGAAAAGCGGTCGATGAATTTCCGCAGCGAAGAGCGGAGCGCTGTTTCCGCATCCACTTGGGCAAAACGGCAGAGGTTGACCAGCGTGAACAGGAGGTCGCCCGCCTCGTCTTGCATCCGTTCCGGGTCTTTCGTTTCCAGCGCGGCGCGGAATTCGGCCAGCTCCTCCTCGACCTTGTCCAAAACCCCGGCGGCATCGGTCCAGTCGAATCCGGCCTCCGCGGCCCGGGCGGTGATCCGCTGCGTTTTGGCCAGTGTGGAGAGCGAGCGGGGGATGCCGTCGCAGATGGGGGACCCCTTATCTCCCTTGTGCTCCACCTCCGTCTTGATTCGCTCCCAGTTTGTGCGGACCTCCTCGACGCCCGCGACCGTGGCGTCGCCGAAGACATGCGGATGACGCCGGATCATCTTGGCGCTGATCTCCGCGAGGACCTCGGCGATGTTGAATTCACCCGCCTCCTCCGCCATCCGGGCGAGGAAGAGGATCTGGAAGAGGAGATCGCCGAGTTCTTCCCGTACGTTCTCCGGCGAGGCGCCCTCCAGGGCCTCGAGAACCTCATACGCCTCTTCCAGCAGATAGCGGCCGATATCTCCCTTCTTCTGCGCCCGGTCCCAGGGGCAGCCGTCGGGGGAGCGCAGCCGGACGATAATGGCCAGCAGCTCCAGGAATTTCTCTTTGGCGTCGGCGGGCGGTTTCAATCCCTTTCCCTCCTGAAGGCGCGCGGCGCACAGCGCCGCGGCCAGGGTCCGACCGGTCCGCCGGGGGATCTTCTTCCGTCATCCCGGACGCCTCTCATCGGCCCGTCGCCGGATCGAGAGGCGATTCGTCCGCCGCGACGGACGGCGATCTTTTCCGGGGCTTTCCTGTCGTCGTTCATTGCGGAATGGCCTTTCCCAAGAGCTCCACGATGTGAAGAACGGGCTGTCTCATCCCGAGCTCGCGGATGCCCCACGCGAGCTGGAGGTGGCAGCCGGGGTTGGCCGTCACGAGGACATCGGCGTCGGTGTCGCGAACGTTTGCAAGTTTTCTATCAAGAATCCTGCGGCTCATCTCCAATTCCTTGAACGCGAAGGAGCCCGCCATGCCGCAGCACCAGCTCGATTCCTTCATCTCCCGCAGTTCGACTCCCGGGATTGCCCGGATCACCTGGCGCGGCGGGCCGGAAAGGCCTTGGCCGTGCACGAGGTGGCAAGGCTCGTGGTAGGTGACGCTCATCGGCACCGGACGGAGCTCCCCGGTCCGGATGCCCGTTTCCGCGAGGAATTCGGAGATGTCGCGGACCTTCGCCCGAAAACGGCCGACCCGTTCATGATCGTCCAGCCCTTCCAACAGCTCCTCGTATTCCTTGAGCGCACAGCCGCAGCCGGCACAGTCGGTCACGATGAAATCGACGTCTAAGGAGAGGAAAAGGTCGATGTTGATCCGGGCGAGATGGCGGGCGGTTTCGCGGTCCCCTTCGGCCAGATGGGGCGCCCCGCAGCACTTGACCTCCCTCGGCGTGACGACATCAAAACCCTGCCGGGAGAGGATGCGGGCCGTCTGGCGGGACACCTCCGGGAAGACCAGGCTCATTGCGCAGCCGAGGAAGAAGCCGACGCGGCCCCGTTTTTTGCCCAGGGCGGGGATCATCTCCGGGATCTCCGGACGAAGCGGTGGGGCGAGCGTCGGGAGGATCCCCTCCATTTTGGCGAGGGCGCCGGGCAGGAAACGGTTGATTCCGAGACGGCGGACCGCCCACTGGAGGCCGAGCCGCTGGTAGAGGCGGGCGGGCAGCATGGAGGTTTCCAAGAGCGCCGGCGAGGGGAGCATCCGCTTCAGGATGAAATCCCGCAGCATCCCGGCGGGGAGGGAAGGGGGGTGGAAAACCTGCGCCTGGCTGCGGCAGAACGCCATGATCGTTCCGACGCGGACCCCTGACGGGCAGGCGGTGGAGCAGGCCTTGCAGTCGAGGCAGAGGAAGGCTTCGTCCCGGACGGCGGGGGTGAATTCGAGCTTTCCTTCCGCCACAGCGCGGGCGAGGGCCGCCCGGCCGCGGGGGCTCGATCTTTCCCGGTTCGTCAGGGCGTAGGTGGGGCAGACCGCGAGACAGAAGCCGCAGCGCATGCACTGCAGAATGGATTCGTAACCCGGGGCGTCCTCCGGATGAAAGTTGCCCGCAGGGGATTGCTCAGTCATTTGTCCCCCCCGGAATCTGCGATCCCGCCGGAACTCCTTCATCGAGGAAGATCTTTCCCGGATTGAGGCGGCCGTCCGGGTCGAAGCCTTTCTTGATCCGGCGCATGACCTCCATTCCTCCCTCGCCGAACTGGCGCAGAAGGTAATCCTTCTTGGCGATGCCGATCCCGTGCTCCCCGGAGACGGTGCCCCCCATGGAAAGAACCTTTTCGTAAAGATCGGAAAAGAAGGCGTGGACCCGGGCGACCTCCTCCCGGTTCCGTTCGTCGGTCACCGCCGTGGGGTGGAGGTTGCCGTCGCCGGCGTGGCCGAAGGTGGCGACGCGGATCCCGTATTTCTCGCTCAGGCGCTCGATCTCGGCGAAGGTTTCGGCGAGGCGGCTCCGGGGCACGGTGGCGTCTTCGAGGATGGTGGTCGGCGACATGCGGGCGACGGCCGAAAGGGCGGTCCGCCGCGCGGCGGCGAGCTGTGAGGCCTCCTCGGCGTTTGCGGCCTGGCGTATCACGTCCGCATGGATCTCCTCGAGGATCTTCCGGACCCCTTCCGCCTCCTCCGCGACGACCGCGGGGTGGCCGTCCAGCTCGATCAGCAAAAGCGCCCCCATCTCGCGGGGGAGACCGATTCCGGCGTAGTCCTCCACGCAGTTGATCGTCGTCTTGTCCATGATTTCGAGCGTTGCGGGGATGATCCGCGCGGCGATGATTTTGGAGACCGCCTCGCCGGCGGTCCTGATATCCCTGAAATAGGCGAGAAGCGTCCGCTTGTCCTGCGGCGGGTTGATCAGACGGACCGTCACTTCGGTGATGATGCCGAGGGTCCCCTCGCTTCCGACCAGCAGGTCGCGCAGGGAGTAGCCGGCCACATCCTTCACGCATTTGTTTCCGGCGTGAAATTCCGTGCCGTCGTAGAGGAACCCGGAGAGGGCCATCACATAATTCCTGGTGACGCCGTATTTGAGGCCCCGGAGGCCGCCCGCGTTCTCCGCAACGTTGCCGCCGAGCGTCGATACGTTCTGGGAACCGGGGTCGGGCGGGTAGAAAAGACCCTTTGCCGCCGCGGCATTGAAGAGATCGACTGTTATGACGCCCGCTTCGGCGGTCAAGGTCAGATTCTCCTCATCGATCTCCCGAATTCGGTTCATCCGGGTGAGGCCGAGGACCATACCTCCCCGGAAAGGGGTGCTGCCTCCGGAGAGGCCGGTCGCAGAGCCACGAGGGGTGACGGCGAGACCCTCCCCGCGGCTCACCTCCAGGGCGGCCTGCAACCCCTCCCGGTTCTCCGGAAAGACGGCCACGTCGGGAAACCCCGCGATTTCCGGTGTTGCGTCATAACCGTAGACGAGGAGATCCTCTCTTTCATGATAGACGTTTCCGGCGCCGACCTTCTGCCGGAGGTGATCGATGACGGTTTTGTTCAGCACGGCATACCTCCGCCCACAGGGATCCTGTTCGGGTTCTTTGGAGAGATAAAGAACCGTTTGACAATGATGAAACATATAGTGGGGAGGCGCATCCAAAGTCAAGGTGAAAAGCGGGGGGAAATAATTCTTGACAGGGTCCGGAAAGCTTGTTAGTAGGAAAGGGATTACTGCGGGGGAAAATCTTCCTGTTGAGGTGCTGTCATGGATATGAAACGTGACTACTACGAGGACATTCAGCTCTTTCAGAGCGGGGTGGTCCTTTTCTGGACGGTCGCGCTGTTGCTGGTACTCTTCACCCTCCCGCTGGTTGTTCCCAATTATTACGTCTATCTGTTCAATATCATCATGGTGCACATCATACTGGCCGTGGGTTTGAACATCCTCGTGGGATCCACCGGCCAGATATCCCTGGGTCATGCCGGTTTTTTCGCGATCGGCGCCTATGGGACGGCCCTCCTCATGAGCCTCCTTCAGGTTCCATTTGCCTTCGCCATCTTGATTGCCGCGTTTATCGCGGCTTTTTTCGGCTTTATTCTCGGACTGCCCGCGTTGCGATTGGAAGGCCCCTACCTGGCGATCGTCTCCCTGGGTTTCGGGTTGACCATCATGCACATCATTGGGGGGGTTGACCTGTTCGGCGGCCGGATGGGGATCAAGGTACCGCCGCTCGATTTGGGGATCAAGCAACTGCGAATCAGTTGGATTTTGACTACGGACTTCCAGAAGTACTAC
>Ga0100399_1004182_pt1 | contig 10023 bp, 7 predicted proteins | sample CryGeymeta201523_FD_81545 | JGI IMG/M metagenome (GOLD analysis project Ga0100399, IMG submission 81545) | Groundwater microbial communities from Crystal Geyser aquifers in Utah, USA - Crystal Geyser metaG 2015-23 | ecosystem: Environmental > Aquatic > Deep subsurface > Groundwater | place: USA...
TAACCAAAGATGAAATTAAACACATCGCCAAACTGGCAAATTTAAAAGTTGACGATAAACAATCTGCCCTTTTTGCCGAACAACTGTCGGCAGTTTTGGATTACTTCGCCCAGTTAGAAAAAGCGCCGACTGATTCCGTTTTACCGCTTTTTAATGTCAATGAATCAAAAAATGTCTTTCGCGAAGACAAGGTTTCTCCTTGTTTAACTCAAAAAGAATGCCTTAAAAACGCAAAATCAATTTTTAACGGTTATTTTAAAGTAAAATCAATTTTTTAAATGGCCGATAAATTAAATCAGTTAACATTGAAACAGGCGGTTGAAGGACTGAAGGAAAAAAAATTTTCTTCGGCTGAATTGCACCAGTCAATTATTAAAAGAATAAACGAAGTTGAAGGGAAAATATTTTCATTTGTTGAGATAGTTGATAAAGAAAATCCCAAACAAATCGAAAAAGAGGGAATTTTAAAAGGGGCTTTTTTTGCCGTTAAAGACGTTCTGTCCACTAAAGATATCAGATCCACCGCTTCTTCAAAAATACTGGCAAACTATGTCCCTGTTTATGAGGCAACCGTGGTAAAAAAACTGACCGACCACGGGGCAGAAATTATCGGTAAAACCAACTGCGATGCCTTCGCCTTCGGGGCGTCAACCGAAAACTCGGGTTTTGGTCCGACTAAAAACCCCTGGAATACAACTAAGGTCCCGGGCGGTTCAAGCGGCGGATCAGCGGCGGCGGTGGCGGCTGATGAGTGCCTTTTTAGTTTAGGAACTGATACCGGCGGATCGATAAGACAACCGGCTTCTTTTTGCAGTGTTACCGGTTTAAAACCAACATTTGGCGCCTGTTCCCGCTTCGGGCTGTTAGCGATGGCTTCATCTTTTGATTGTCCAGGTCCAATCGGCAAAACGGTTGAAGATTGTGAAATAGTTTTTGACATCATTAAAGGAAAGGATGAAAAAGATGCCACCTCCGTTTTTTATCCTAAAAAAAAACAGGTGAAAAAAAATCTGGTCATTGGCCTGCCGAAGGAGTTTTTCGGTGGAGGAGTGGAGAACGAGGTCAAAAACTTAGTTTCCCAAGCGGCAAAAATTTTAGAAAAAGAGGGCCATCGTCTGGTTGAGATTTCTTTACCCAACACTTCGCTGGCCATTTCCGTTTATTATATTCTTGTTCCTTCGGAAATTTCTTCCAACATGGCCAGATATGACGGAATCCGTTTCGGTTCAAACAGAGAATCTTTCGAGAACGAAGTCAAAAGAAGGATTATGTTGGGTACTTACACCCTTGAATCCGGTTATTTCGACCAATATTATCTTAAGGCCGCCAAGGTCCGCAATTTAGTAAAAGCTGATTACTTAAACGCCTTTGAAAAAGTTGATTTAATTTTAGGACCGGTTTCTCCCACTCCACCGTTTGGAATAGGGGAATTAATCAACAACCCGCTGAAGATGTATTTGTCTGATGTCCTGACTGTCGGCGCCAATTTGGCGGGGATTCCCGGCTTATCTATCCCTTGCGGTTTCACTCATGACAATCTTCCGGTCGGACTCCAGCTTTTGTCGCCTCATTTTTCCGAAGAGATTCTTTTTGATATTGGAAGGCAGTTTCAGCAAATTACCGATTGGCATAAAAGAAAACCAAAATTATGAAAAAAACCGAACTACTTGATTTTTTAAAAAGAAATAAAAACTTTTCCCTTGTTTGGTCGTCTCAGATTTTGTCGTGCGTGACGGTAAACATTGTTAATTTTATGATGATGACTAAAATTTATGAGAGGACAGGCTCGTCCTTGGCGGTTTCATTTCTGTGGGTTTTTTATTATATTCCGGCTTTTTTTCTTGGACCCTTTTCGGGAATTTTTGTCGATCACTGGAAAAAAAGAAATGTTTTAATGTATACCAACTTTTTACAATCGATGACGGTTTTGCTTTTCTTATTGATCGGGGATAAGTTTTATACGGTTTATCCATTTGTTTTTTTATATTCATTGATTGATGAATTTTATGGTCCTGCTCAGGCTTCATCCATCCCTCATCTAGTAAAAAGGAACGATTTACCGATGGCCAACAGCCTCTTTTTTGTGACCGGACAAGGGGCCCTTTTGGTTGGATTCGGATTAAGCGGGCCTTTAATGAGACTGCTGGGTGAAAACAATCTCATTTTTTTAGCCTCCTTCCTTTTGCTGGCCGGGGGGCTTTCCGGTTATTTTTTGCCTAAAGATGAACCTGAAAGAAAAAAAATCGAGAATATTACCCGCTTTTGGACCGAATTAAAGCTCGGGTATTCTTATATTGCCAATAAAAGAATCGTTTTATACCCCCTGATTTTATCTGTTTTTTTTGGCGTAATTCTATCCAGTATTGGCGTCTCCCTTCCGGCAATAGCCAATCAGCTCTTTAAAATTCAGGTTAAAGACGCCGGTCCTTTGATAATTGTGCCTCTTGGACTGGGGGCGCTTTCCGCCATTTCCTTGATTACAAAACTCAAACAAAAATACCGTAAAAAAAGTTTAATGACTTTTGGATTGAAAATTGTTTTGTCTGATTTTTTGTTTCTTTCTTTGGTCTTACCATTTTTAGGAAAATATATTTTGGTTCCGGGAATTTTGTTGGCTTTCATTTTAGGTTTCGGCGGACTCCTGATATTTATTCCCAATCAAACGTTACTTCAGGAAAATATTCCGTCAAAACTGAGAGGTCGTGTTTTTGGCACGCTGGGTTTTGCCACCACCGCTATCACTCTGCCGGTATTGCTTTTTTCCGCTACTTTAATCGATACGGCCGGAATCAGTCCTTTTTTGTTTTTTGCCGGGATGATAGTTTTAATCTTTTTATTATTTATTAAAAAAGCAGAGGATGCCGTTATTGCCGAAAAGAACGGAGTTATAAATGGAAATCACTAAAGTAATTATTGGGCTCGAAGTTCATATTGAGCTTAAAACCAAAAGCAAAATGTTCTGCGGTTGTCCCGCCGGTCATTTCGCCAAGCAGCCAAATACGCAAACCTGTCCTGTTTGTTTGGGTTTACCCGGGGCGCTGCCGGTGCCGAATAAAAAAGCGATTGAATGGACAATCCTTTTAGGATTGTCTTTGGGGGGTGAAATTCCCAAATTAAGCCAGTTTGACCGTAAAAATTATTTTTATCCCGATTTACCGAAAGGCTACCAGATCAGTCAATATAAAAACCCTTTTTCCATTAATGGGTCTTTATGTTTAGATAATGATAAAAAAATAAAGATAAAAAGAGTTCATTTGGAAGAGGATACGGCTAAACTTTTACACGAAACGGTTAACGGGGAAAAGGTTAGTTTGATCGATTTTAACCGCAGCGGTGTTCCATTAGTTGAAATTGTCTCCGAACCGGATTTGAATTCTTCCGATGAAGCCAAGGAATATTTGGAAAAGCTGCAACAACTGGTCAGATATTTGGGAATTTCCGACGCGGACATGGAAAAGGGCAGTATGCGTTGTGAGCCAAACATTAATTTGGAAATAAACGAAGGTGACAAATCTTTTTTTACCCCGATTGTAGAGCTGAAAAATATTAATTCTTTCCGGTTTGTTAAAAAAGCGATTGACTATGAAATACATAGGCAATTTGAGGAATTTAGAGAAAAAAGAATTGAAAAAGCAACGGGCAATAAACAAACAAGAGGATGGGACGAGGCTAAACAGATTACTTTTCTCCAAAGAGAAAAAGAAGAAGCCAACGATTACCGCTATTTTCCGGAACCCGATATTCCCCCGATTGAGTGGTCCGACGAAGAAATTTTAAATTTCAAATTTCAAATTTCAAGTTACGAGTTGCCCTGGACTAAAAAACAAAGATTTGTTGACCAATACGGACTTTCCGACTATCAGACTAATATCTTAACCGAAGACAGAAAAACAGCTGATTTTTTTGAGGAATGTGTCCGATTAGATAAAGTGGGGGTAATAGAAATTGCTAATGTGATTATAAATAAAAGATCTCCTGAGGGATTATCTCCCGATCAGTTAATTGGTTTTATTTCTGCCTCCAAGACGACGTCTTGGAACTCAGAAAAAGAAATTGAAAAGTTGATTGAAAAATTATTAAAAGAACATCCAGAGGTGATTGAGGGCTATAAAAAGGGCAAACCCCAAGCTTTGGGAATGATAATCGGATTGGTAAAAAAAGATAAAAATGTTTTAGTAAGTATTGACGACATAATCAAAAAAATTCCATTATAATTAATTACTTATGACAGGATTTGTTCATCTCCATGTTCACACCGAATACTCACTTTTAGACGGACTTCCAAAAATTGAAGATTTGGTTAATTACGCCAAAGAAATGGATATGGAGGCGATCGCTTTAACCGACCACGGAGTAATGTACGGCGCCATTGAGTTTTATAAACAGTGCCGGAAGTCGGGAATGAAACCGATAATCGGTATGGAAGGGTATGTTGTCGGACAAGACCACAATATCAAAAGCGGAGAAAATAGAGAAAACAACCACTTGCTTCTGATTGCCAAAAATTATGAAGGTTACAAAAATTTGATGAAAATTTCCTCCATTGCCCACACCGAAGGATTTTATTACCGACCCCGGATATGGAAAGAGGTTTTAAAAAATTACACCAATGGGCTTATCTGCGCTTCAGCTTGTCCTAAAGGTGAAATAGGACAACAACTGATCGACGGTGATTTTGAAAAAGCCAAACAAACCGCCCTTTGGTATCAAGAAATTTTTGGTGAAGGTAATTATTTTTTGGAAATTCAACGCCATAACTATAACGATTACGTTGATCAGGCCAGCGATCCTAAAATTAAGCAAAGATTAAAAGATAATCAAAAAAGCGAGGTTATTTGGGTTAAAGGTGTCGTCAAATTAAGCCGGGAGTTGGGGATACCGCTGATTGCCACGAACGACAGTCATTATTTGCGCCAAACTGATGCTTACGCCCAAGACGTTTTGGTTTGTATTTCCACCGGCAAGGTTGTTTCCGATACTGACCGTCTCCGTTATGTTGATTGCCCAACCTTTCATTTAAGAAGCCAAGAAGAAATGAAAAATTTGTTTTTTGATCTTCCTGATGCTTTAGAAAATACCGTCAAAGTTGCCGAGAGAATCGATTTTGAAATTGAACTTGGCAAATGGTATTTTCCAGACTTTCCCATACCAGAAGAAAAAACCGCCCCGGAATATTTAAAAGAAAAGGCCCGAGAAAATCTTTTGATTAAGTATAAAAGTCCCGACGAGCAAACGAAAGAAAGAGTTGAATATGAACTTGAAGTGATCATTAAAAAGGGTTATGCACCTTATTTTTTAATGATGTCAGACATGGTCAACTGGTGTTTAGAACAGGGAATTATCACCAATACCAGAGGCTCGGCTGCAGGCTCACTTGTCTCTTATTGTTTGGGGATAACCACGGTTGATCCGATTAAATATGCACTGCCCTTTGAAAGATTTTTAAATCCTTTTAGACCAAAGCCGCCGGATATCGACCTTGATATCGCCGACGACAGAAGAGAAGAACTTGTTTCTTATATCACCAAAAAATATGGGGTAGAAAAAGTGGCTCAAATTTGTACTTTCGGGAGAATGCTGGCCCGGGCGGCGGTTCGTGACGTTGGCCGTGCTTTAGGTCATCCTTATTCTTTGCCTGATCGAATCGCTAAACTGATTCCCTTAGGTTCACAGGGCTTTCCAATGACAATAAAACAGGCCTTGGAAATTACTCCGGAACTTAAATTCAGTTATGACAGCGAATCTTTGGTGAAAGAAATCCTTGACATCGCCAAACAAATCGAAGGCAATGTCAGACACGCTTCGATCCATGCCGCCGGAATTGTCGTATCTCCTGATAAAATGACCGATTATTCTCCGCTTCAACTTGAGCCAAATGGCACGAAAATAATCACCCAATACGAAATGCACGCTTGTGAAGATGTGGGGTTAGTTAAATTTGATATCTTGGGTATCAGAAATCTTTCCATATTGGGAGCGGCAATCAAGATAATTAAAGATTCAACCGGCGAAAAAATTGATTTAAGCCAAATTCCCCTTGATGATAAAAAAACTTTTGCCATGCTTTCTTTAGGCCGAACAATGGGGACTTTTCAGCTTGGAGGTTCCGGAATGACCAAGTGGCTGATTGAACTTAAACCGAACAGAATCGAAGATTTAATGGTTATGATCGCTTTATTCAGACCGGGACCAATGGCTAACATTCCTGAATATATCGCCCGTAAAAACAAAAAGTCAAAAATTGCTTACATGCACCCTAAAATGGAAAAATTTTTAGAAAAATCCTACGGACTTTTAGTTTACCAGGAAGATGTTTTATTTACGGCGATTGAACTGGCGGGATATAACTGGGGGTCTGTAGATAAGCTGAGAAACGCAATTGGAAAGAAAATTCCTTCAGAGATGGCTAAACAGCATCGTATTTTTGTCGAAGGCTGCCAAAAAAATTCGCAGATGGCCGAAGAAGAAGCAGAAAAAATATGGGAGCTTTTTGTACCGTTTCAAGGATATGGCTTTAATAAAGCCCACGCCGCTTCGTATGGCATTGTTTCTTATCAAACATCATACCTTAAGGCTCATTTTCCGGTCGAATACATGACGGCTCTCTTGACGGCTGAATCCGGCGATACCGATAAAATTGTGGAAGGAATAGAGGAATGCAAAAAAATGAATATTATTGTTCTTCCTCCTGATATTCAAACATCACTTTCCGGTTTTTCAATTGAAAAAAACGAAAAATCTCTTGAAGGGAAAGCAATTAGATTTGGTTTAAATGCCATTAAAAATGTAGGGGAAGCGGCACTCGAGGAAATTTTTAAAGCCAGACAAAAGAGTGAATTTAAAAACTTCTGCGATTTTTATATCAGGGTCAACGGACAAAAAGTCAACAAGAAAGTGCTGGAAAGCTTAATTAAAGCCGGGGGAATGGACCGCTTCGGTAAAAGATCTTCCATGCTTGCCGGTCTTGAACAGTTAAGGAATAAGTGCGACATTCTGATCAAACAAAAAGCTCAGGGGCAGGAAAGCTTGTTTGGAAAAAAATCAAACGACGGCTCAATCGAAATACCAAACGATAATTTTCCCACGATTGACGAATTTGAAAAAGATCAGCTAACTTCTATGGAAAAAGAGCTCCTGGGTTTTTATCTGACCGAAAATCCGCTTTCTCCCAATCTTTCAATTCTTTCTACGGAAACAGACGGCAAGATCGGATCATTGGATTTTGAAAATATTCCGACCGGACAAAAGATGAGACTTGGAGGGATTTTAAGTTCTCTGCGGATAGTGATGACCAAAAAGTCCAATTCGGAAATGGCTTTCGGAACACTGCAGGATGACACCGGAAAAATTGACTTGGTCGTTTTTCCTAAAGTTTATTCAGAATACAGAGATGTTTGGACAAAAGACAAAGTAATTATAATTGAAGGTAAATTCGAAAGGAGAGAAGACGCCGTGACAATTTTGGTTGACAGCGGCAGCCTGATAATAGAAGACCCTAACCGTAAGCACTACGATTTTGTTTTAAGAATTCCAAGGGGGATTTCCCCTAAAGACCTGATGGCAGTAAACAGCTTGCTTAAAAAGCATCCCGGCGACAAAATGGGAATTTTAATCTTTGAAAACGGAAACGGAAACGGTCCTAAAAAGCTGGAATTGACTTTCGGAGTAGATTTTACCCCCGAACTTAATGAAGAAATAAACTTGGTGGTTGAAAAAAGATCGTCTTTAACTTAAAATACTCCCATGGCAAATTCGTGTTTGATAAAAGAAACCAAAATTTCTTCCGGTGATTTGGTAAAAGTTTACCAGGTAATCAAAGATAAAGATAAAGAAAGAACTCAAATTTACGAGGGACGGGTTATTTCTATAAGGGGCCGCGCACCCAATAAGACTTTTACCGTCAGAAAAATAGGTATCGATAATGTTGGAATTGAAAGAATTTTTCCGACAGAACTTCCCTCAATTTCTAAAGTTGAAGTAAAAAAATCATTTCTTGCCAGAAGGGCAAAACTTTATTATCTCCGAGAAAATTAAAATTAATCTCTCTTTTCTTCTTTGAATTCATCAGCGTCTCTGGGCGGCGGTAAATTTGTTACAACAGGCAATCTGTTATCATTACTGTTTAATACATCGAGTGCTCCCTCTATGATGGCCTGTTCTGGGGTATCGTATTCTTTTGGAGTTTCCCCGATTATTCTTGAAAACATACTAAAAATTCTTTCAGGATTTAACATGTTGAGTTTATTATATCAGAAAATTATTTCTTTAAAAATAGAAAAAAATTCACATACGGTATAAAATCTTGTGTATGAGTCATGAATTATGTATTCCCCAATCGTCAATTAAGCCTCCTGATTCAATTTTGGGACTTTCCAGATTGATTGAGCAAGACCCCCGTTCGGAAAAAATAAACGCAGGAGTGGGAGTTTTCCGCGATGAATCAGGTAAAACCTATACCCCGCAGTCAATCTTATTGGCCTGGGAAAAATTAGAATTCGGTAAGGTAGATTATTTAAGTCCCTCCGGGAAACGTGAATTTTTGGGCGATGAAGTGTTTCTAAACGAGACAGTTGGATTGGCTCTAGGAATGCAAGGAAATAATCTTTTAAATCAAGGAAGAATTTCTGCTATTGGCACAGTGGGTGGAACGGGGGCTATCGCAACTTTTGCTGATGTAATCAAACAGTTATCGCCGGGTTCTTCTATTTTGATTGGGAATCCAAGTTGGCCTAACCATTTTCAAATTGCTCAATCCAGACAACTTGAGATAATAAAATATGACCAATCAACTGAAAATAACACTTTTAATTTTGAGGGTGCATTGGAGGCAATTAAAAAGTCACCCGAGAAAACAATCGTCCTTTTTCATGCCGGTGAAAGCCACAACCCATCCGGAGTAAACCCATCCGCCGATGAATGGAAAGAATTAGCCAGGGGAATGTCAGGCAGATTTGCTTTTTTTGATGCTCCATATCTTGGATTGAGCTCTAATATTTTCCAAGATTCTATGGCGATGAAGATATTTTTAGAAGAAAATGTTCCGATTGCAGTTGCCGTATCTTACGCAAAAAATTGCGGGTTGTACAATGAACGTCCGGGAGCATTGATTATTCCCGCAAGTACCAATACCAAAGCGACCGAAATGCAAAGGTTATTAAATTGGTGTGCAAGAAGCAGTTACTCTTCTCCTCCCGCACATGGAGAAAAGTTAGTTACGACAATGCTGGAAGATCTCACACTTAAGAATCTTTGGTTGTCAGATTTGGAAAAAGCAGTGGTGATTTTAAATAAAAGGAGGAAAATTTTTGCCGAAAATGTGCCACAATTTGACTTTGTCGCTAAACAACATGGATTATTCAGTTTATTACCGCTTAATGACGAGGCGGTCTTGAGATTAAGAAGAGAGTATGCGGTTTATATTCCAAACGGCGGAAGAATAAATATCGGCGGGGTTACGAGTGAACAAATGGCTCTTTTTGCAAAAGCTATTAAAGAAGTCTTGTTACAATCTCCGAAATTGTGGTAAAATTCTGGAGTAAATTTGAAAATTGAATGCTGTTTTGATCTTTGATTTTTGAATTTTGACTTATTTTTGGGGCGTTAGCTTCCCACAAAAGCTCGCTTTTCGCAAGGGCCGTCATTGCCTCAAAGTGTCGCTTAGCGGGACAGGCAGGGGGAGGTCCTCTTTCAGAGGACAAAAATAGTAAAATCTTTTTGGGGCGTTAGCTCAGGGGTAGAGCAGTTTCTCAAATTCTGGGGCGTTAGCTCAGGGGTAGAGCAGTTGCCTTTTAAGCAATTGGTCGATGGTTCGATTCCATCACGCCTCACCAGATAAAATCCGCTTGTTTAAAAATTTCAAATTTTAAATTTCAAATTGCGTTTGGCCCCATCGTCTAGCGGTTAGGACACGAGGTTTTCAGCCTCGTTACCACGGTTCGAATCCGTGTGGGGTCACCATTTTGGAAATGGAAGCAGAATTGGGAGCAGCGCTGGCTGCGCCCCCCTCCGCAGACAGCGTTGCAA
>Ga0100399_1004193_pt1 | contig 9998 bp, 10 predicted proteins | sample CryGeymeta201523_FD_81545 | JGI IMG/M metagenome (GOLD analysis project Ga0100399, IMG submission 81545) | Groundwater microbial communities from Crystal Geyser aquifers in Utah, USA - Crystal Geyser metaG 2015-23 | ecosystem: Environmental > Aquatic > Deep subsurface > Groundwater | place: USA...
ACCGGAAGGTCTCAAAGGGCTGCGAATCCACGGGATTCGAGGAGACCTGTCGGTCCGGGGAGCGGCGGGGTCAGGAGACCCTCGCCGAGCACATTCGCGCTAAGTACGGTTGTAGTATTAACCCGTACGCTCCAGACGCTCCATAGACACCACCTGCCGCTGAGAGCGACTTCGACGTAGGCGCCGGGCGCGCCCTTCCGTGACACGTCTGCGTCGCACCGCGCCGCCTGCCAAACCGCTTCGTCCATTACTCTTCGAGGCCGACGTCGTCTTCGCCCCACCGCCCCCCTCTTCCGCGCCAACACCTGCGGGTCGCGGCTCATTGCGCGCCCGGAGCGAATCGGGTATTCTGCCTTGCGGCGCTTGGGTATGAGTGATGTCCAATGGAGGCCTGATGGCGAAGCGAACTGCGAGCAAGAACGACACGGGAGCCAACGTCGGCTATGAAGCCCAGCTCTGGCAGATGGCCGATGCGCTGCGGGGGAGCATGGATGCGGCCGAGTACAAGCATGTCTGCCTCGGTCTGCTGTTCCTCAAGTACATCTCCGACGCCTTCGAGGAGCAGCACGCGAAGCTTGAAGCGGAGAAGGCACAAGGCGCGGACCCCGAGGACCCGGACGAGTACCGCGCGCTGAGCATCTTCTGGGTTCCGCCGGAGGCGCGGTGGGTGCACCTCAAGGCGCAGGCGAAGCAATCCACCATCGGGCAGCTTGTGGATGACGCCATGTCCGGCATCGAGCGCGACAACCCGGCGCTCAAGGGCGTGCTGCCCAAGGACTACGCCCGCCCCGCGCTCGACAAACAGCGGCTCGGCCAGCTCATCGACCTCATCAGCAACATCCGCGTCGGCGACGCCGAGGCGCGGTCGCGGGACGTGCTCGGCCGGGTCTACGAGTACTTCCTGTCGCAGTTCGCGAGCGCCGAGGGCAAGAAGGGCGGCGAGTTCTACACCCCGCGCTGCATCGTGCGGCTGCTGGTCGAGATGCTCGAGCCCTACCGCGGCCGCGTGTACGACCCCTGCTGCGGCTCCTCCGGCATGTTCGTGCAGTCGCTGGAGTTCCTCCGCGCCCACGCGACAGCGAACGGCAATGGAGGGAAGGCGAAAGCCGACCTCAGCATCTACGGTCAGGAGTCAAACTACACGACCTGGCGGCTGGCCAAGATGAACCTCGCCATCCGCGGCATCGACGGACAGATCGCCCACGGCGACACGTTCCACAACGACCGCCACGCCGACCTGAAGGCCGACTTCATCCTCGCCAATCCGCCCTTCAACATCTCTGCCTGGGGCGGCGAGCGCCTGCGCGACGACAAGCGCTGGCACTACGGCGTGCCGCCCGCGGGCAACGCCAACTTCGCCTGGGTCCAGCACATTGTCCACCACCTCGCGCCCGCGGGCGTGGCCGGCTTCGTCTTAGCCAACGGCTCGATGTCGTCCAACCAGTCGGGCGAGGGCGAGATCCGCAAGTCGCTGATCGAGGCCGACCTCGTGGACTGCATGGTCGCGCTGCCGGGCCAGCTCTTCTACTCGACGCCGATCCCCGCGTGCCTGTGGTTTCTCGCGCGCGACAAGACCGGGAGGGCGAGCGTCCCCGCGAGCCGCGCCTTTCGTGACCGCCGCGGCCACGTGCTCTTCATCGACGCCCGCAAGCTCGGCCGCATGGTGGACCGCACCCACCGTGAGCTGACCGACGAGGACCTCGCCCGCATTGCCGACACCTACCACGCCTGGCGCGGCAACCCCGTGGCACAGGTTTTCAACCTGTGGCCCTACGAAGACGTACCCGGCTTCTGCAAATCCGCCACCCTCGCCGACATCCGCTCCCACGGCCACATCCTCACCCCCGGCCGCTACGTCGGCGCCGAGGCGCAGGAGGACGACGGCGAGCCGTTCGAGGCGAAGATGCAACGGCTCACCGCGACGCTGCGCGAGCAGCAGGCCGAGGCCGCGAAGCTCGATGCCGCCATCGCCGCCAACCTGAGGGAGCTTGGGTATGGCGAATGAGAACCGGCGCAATCTCCCTGCCTCGCCGCAGGGACAGGTCCTGATCTACCGGGACGGGGCGCTCAACCTCCAGGTCCGGCTCGACGGGCAGACGGTCTGGCTAACACAGGCTGGCATGGCCGAGCTGTTCCAGACCACGCCGCAGAACATCACCCTTCACCTCAAGGGCATCTACGACGAGGGTGAGCTGACGGAGGCGGCAACTTGTAAGGAATCCTTACAAGTTCGGACAGGCGGACCTTCAAGCGCGGGGCCGGCGGCCGATGCACATGCGGGACTGGATCGCGAAGCTGGATGACTTCCTGCGCCTCAGCGGCTGGAGACGGCGCAGCCCACCAGCGACTTCGACAAGGCGGTCGAGAAGATGAAGCAACTTGAACCCCGGCCACCCCGATCACGAAAGAAGGAGTGCCCATGACTGCAACGAAGGGGTTTCCGCACAGGCCGAAGGAGTTGGCGTATGGCAGGTAAACGCAATATCGGCACCACCACCGGGGAACGGCTGGCGCGGGGACGGACGCGGGAGAAGGCGCGGTTCCCGGCAGTGCCGCCACTTGCAGGATTACCGGGCGGGTACGCCGAGCTTCTGAGCGAGATCAAAGGGCGCATCGGCGAGGCGCGGTTGCGGACCGTGCTGGCCGCCAATGCCGCCATGGTGCTGCTCTACTGGGACATCGGCAAGACCATCCTCGACCGCCAGTCTGCGGAAGGCTGGGGCGCCAGGGTGATTGACCGGCTCTCCGCCGACCTGCGCGCCGCCTTCCCGGACATGAAAGGACTGTCTCCCCGCAACCTGAAATACATGCGGGCCTTCGCCGCCGCGTGGCCCGACCCGGCAATTGTGCAACGGGTCGTTGCACAATTGCCCTGGCGCCAAAACATCGCCCTCCTCGAACGGCTCAACGACGAGAAGACGCGCCTCTGGTACGCCGGGGAAGCCCTTCGGCATGGGTGGTCTCAGCCAATCCTCTGTATGCAGATCGAGCGCCGGGTCCACAGCCGCCAGGGCAAGGCCATCACCAATTTCCCCGCCACTCTCCCGCCGGAAGATTCCAACATGGCGGCGCAGGTTTTCAAAGATCCGTATCTCTTCGACTTCCTCGGCACCGCCGATCCCCGGCGGGAGCATGAGGTCGAGCAGGCGCTCGTGGATCACATCCAGCGTTTCCTGCTGGAGCTTGGCACCGGCTTTGCTTTCGTCGGCCGCCAGGTGCTGTTGGAGGTGGGCGACCAGGACTTCCACCTCGACCTGCTCTTCTATCACCTGAAGCTTCGCTGTTTCGTCGTCGTCGAGCTTAAGGCCGTGGCATTCGATCCTTCCTTCATCGGGCAACTCAACTTCTACCTCTCCGCCGTGGATGATCTCCTGCGCCACGCCGACGACAAACCCACGATCGGGCTGCTCCTCTGCCGCTCGAAGAACAAGCTGGTCGTCGAGTATGCTCTGCGGGATTTGCGGAAGCCGATTGGCGTGGCGGAATGGGAAACCCAGATCGTCCGCTCCCTGCCGCCGGAGTTCCGAGGCAGCCTGCCCACCGTTGAAGAGCTGGAGGCGGAACTGGCGGGAGAGGCCGAGGGGGCGGAAGACGAATGATGCGAGAGAAAAGGAAGGAGCTGGGGTATGGAGACTGAGCTTTGCGCGCTGGCACCGGCGGATTGGCGAGTCAGGTCGGTCGACGATGTCTGCCTCTGCGTCACCAGCGGCGGTACGCCGAGCCGGCGTGATTCGGCGTACTACGCAGCAGGCAACTGGCCATGGGTCAAGACTCAAGAGCTGCAAGATGGGTGGCTCGATGACACCGAGGAGCATATCACCGACGAAGCTGTCGCCTCCTCGTCAGCAAAAGTGCTCCCCGAAAAGACGGTGCTTGTCGCCATGTACGGAGCCACGGTTGGCCAGCTCGGGTTGCTGCGACGACCCATGACCTGCAACCAGGCGTGCAGCGCATTGATCGTGGACCCAGCCAAGGCCGACTTTCGGTACTTGTTCTTCCAACTGCTGCATTCCCGGTCGCAGCTCAAGGGACTTGCAACGGGCGCGGCCCAGCAGAACCTCAGCGGCGTCCTTATCAAGTCACTTCGCTTTCCGTTTCCTCCGCTTCCCGAACAACGTGCCATCGCCCACATCCTCGGCACCCTCGACGACAGGATCGAGCTGAACCGGCGGATGAACGAGACGCTGGAGGCGATGGCGCGGGCGCTCTTCAAGTCGTGGTTCGTGGACTTCGACCCCGTCCGCGCCAAAGCCGAAGGCCGCGACCCCGGCCTGCCGTGCGACTTCGCCGCGCTGTTTCCGGATCGGTTTCAGGGGTCGGAGTTGGGGGGGGTGCCGGAGGGGTGGGAGGTTGGCAGGGCGGGTGACCTCGTATTGCTTGGCGGCGAGAAGTTGAACCCGTCGCAGTTCCCGGACGAGGTGTTTGACCACTTCAGCATTCCGGCGTACGATGAAGGCCGAACGCCGAAGGCCGAGCGCGGTGAGGACATCAAGAGCGCGAAGTCAATGGTGCTCGCTGAGTCCGTTCTGCTGTCGAGGCTCAACCCGAGATTCCCGCGCGTCTGGCTGCCTTCGCTGGCGGGAAGGCGGCGTGCGATATGCTCGACCGAGTTCCTTGTCTGCGTTCCAGGACAGCCCGTGACTCGGGAATACCTCTACAGTCTCTTCACGAGCCAGGAGTTCGCAGCGGAGTTCGCTACGTTCGTCACGGGAACGTCCGGCAGCCATCAGCGCGTGAAGCAGGAGAGCCTGTTGGCAATGCGGGTACTGCAGCCGCCAGCACCGGCAGTCGGCGCCTACACGACAATGGTCGCGCCTCTGCTGGCCCAGATCCAGGAGAGCATCGATCAGTCCCGCACCCTCGCCGCCCTGCGCGACGCGCTGCTGCCGAAGCTGGTGTCGGGGGAGATCCGTGTTGCGACGGACGAAGTCAAGGTAGAATAGCAGACCCAGGTGTGCAACAATGCCCCCGCTGATCTTACAGAACGTCGAAGCCGAACTCAGCTATGCATACCTCCACGCCGTGGCCTCACGTGCCGGGATGGAGTGCCGAACCGGCAGCCGGCACGAGGACAATGCGGGAGTCGACGCAGAACTCACCGCTTGGGGACCGTTCACCAACGGCGGGTACCTCACCGAGATCAACCTGAAGATCCAACTCAAGGCGACCATCCAGACGCCGCCTGACGACGGACTGCACTACTCATATTTCCTGAGGGGGGTCAAGCGCTATGACGACCTTCGGCAGGCAACTGTCTCGGTTCCGCGTTTGCTGGTCGTGCTGTTCTTGCCGTCGGATGCCGACAAGTGGCTTTCCCACTCCGAAGATGAACTCATCCTCCGCCGATGCGCCTATTGGGTGAGTCTGCGTGGCGCCCCGCCGACCGACAACGACACGGGGGTGACGGTCAAGATCCCAAAGGCCCAGACCTTGACCCCGGACGATCTCGCCGCCTTGGCCGCTCGGCTGTCGCGCCGCGACATCCCGGTCTACGAAGCGCCATGAACACAGACCTCCACATCGCTCCGACCGACCTCCGGGACTACGCCAAGGCACATGGGTGGGTCCTGGTACCAGAAGCAATAGCAGACCGTCTCTACGTGCTCTGCCGCCCTGATCTGGGGCAGCGACAGCTCGTTTTCCCGATGGACACCACTGCCCCTGACTACCGCGAATCCGTCACCCGCATCGCGGGCAAGTTGGCGGGGATCGAGGCGCGACCTGTGGAGGCCGTGCTTGCCAGCCTGCAGGAGCTCAGAGACGATACGCTCAGAATCCGCATCCATGTCGAGAGCAACGCGGAAGCCTCGCTGCCACTCGGGTTCGCTGCGTCGGTCGTGGCAGGGGCTCAGCAGCTCCTCCTCTCGGCGGCGTGCACAGTCGTGAATCCGCAGGCACACCATCCCCGACTCGGGAGGGCCGAGGCGCAGCAACTGGTCGACGCAGCGCAGTTCAGGCACACGGAGCATGGCAGTTTTGTGCTCAAGGTCTCGTGCCCTGTCAACGCGTTGGACGCCCAGCTTCCGCTTCTGCTGCCCGACGAGGTATGCGCGCCCTTCGTTCGCCGTGCGACGATCGTCCTAGACCGGGCCGTTCGCGAGCTTGTCGGCGCCATCGAGGCCGACACAGTACCGGACTTGGTGGATCGCACACGGCAGGCGGAAGCGCCATGGCTCTCCTCGAATCTGTGCGAAGCCCTCACGAGGTTCCACGATGATCAGGTCGGCAATTCTGTAGAGCTGTCCATCTCCTGGGCAGCGACCACTCCGGTGCTGCAGGAGATTGCGGGTGCTCCGTCTATTCGCATACAGGAGGACTATTTCCCGCGCATTGACGAGGTTCATCGCGCCCTTCGTCCAGGGGAAGAAGAGAACGAGGACACGTTTGTAGGCACGGTTGAGCGGCTCGACGGGGAAATGCAGCCAGATGGGCGGCGGGCGGGGGAGGTTGTCCTCGCGCTTCTACTGCCAGACGCGGAGACCGTACGAGCTCGAACCAGCCTCTCGGCCGACCAGTACGCAGACGCAGACAAGGCTCACATGACCGACAACGCATACGTCAAGGTCAAGGGACGGCTTCACCCCGGCAGGCAACCTCGATCGCTCACTGACGTCGCGACCTTCGAGCCTCTGTGGCCAGGTGCTTGAGGTCGCCAGCGGCCCGGCACATCGGAACCCGGACGGTGCCGAAGTGAAGTCTCCGCATCTGCACGTGTGCCGCGAGGGATACGGGGACAAGTGGGCGACGGACGTGCCGGGAGATCGGTTCCCGCAGGGTGCCGACCCGTGGCAGACGCTGCAGGATTTCGTCAAGTACTGCAACATCACCGAACCGCCTCGAACCCCGTGGGTTCGCTATCGAGAGGGGGCTCTTCACATGATCCACGAGATCGAAGCTCTGCTCGACCAATACCGCCGAGTCGGGACACCGCACAGTCGGTGACCTTCGCGTGGATCGACACGCGGGAGGTTCGGCCGCCGGAGTCGCAAGCGTACGCCTTCCTGAACGACGCCGAGCGGCCGGTTCCGTCCGGGGTGATCGACGCGTTGCGAAGCTACGAAGTGGCCCCGGTGCCGTGGAGCCAGCGTGACGAGGTGCGACTCGCCTTAGCGGCGTGAGGGAGGGTATCAGCCCTGGTGGACGCCTTCGCGGAATCGACCGTCGAGCAAGCCGCCCTCTCATGGTTGGACCTCGGCTCCATCGTGGCGCACGGTCCCAGCTTGGCGCCCGGCGACCTGTTCGCCGAGCGGGAGAGCTTCGAGCAGGTCATCCAGGCGCGCCGATTCCGTGACGCGGTGCTGCCGAAGCTGATGTCAGGCGAGACCCGGCTGAAGCAAGCAGAGCAGATCTCCCCGACCAACGCGGGCGCTACCAGTTAGAATGGCTGTCCGGCAGGACGCGCCGCTGCAGTTGCGTTCCCGGAGGCATTGAGATGAACAAGGAGCACGCCCTCCCTCCGCCTGTTCCGCGGCTGGAGTACCTGCGCGTGGACAACTACCGCGCGCTACGGAAGCTCGAACTGAAGGCAATCACACCGCTCACAGTGTTCCTCGGACCGAATGGCAGCGGCAAGTCGACCATCTTCGACGTGTTCGCCTTCCTCTCCGAGTGTTTCACCGTGGGCCTGCGTCGCGCGTGGGACAAGCGGGGCCGCTTCAAGGAGTTGCGCACGCGCGGGTGCGACGGCCCGGTGGTGTTCGAGCTGAAGTACCGCGAGGCGCCGCGCTCACGCCTGATCATCTACCACTTGGAGATCGGGGAGACCCCGAAAGGACCGATCGTGGCGAAGGAGTGGCTGCGGTGGACCCGGAAGGTGAGCAAGGCGGGACGCCCCTTCAGTTTCCTCCAGTTCGCCAACGGCGAGGGGGTCGCCACCCCGGGGGAGATCCCCGATGAGGACGGCGGGCGGGTGGAAGAACGGCTCGACTCCCCCGAGATGCTTGCCGTCAACACCCTCGGACAGTTCGCGAAGCATCCGCGGGTCAGTGCACTGCGGCGGTTCATCACCGACTGGCATCTCTCCTACCTGAGCGCGGACTCGACGCGGGGGATCCCCGAAGCCGGTCCTCAGGAACGCCTCTCTTCGACCGGCGACAACCTTCCCAACGTCATCCAGTACCTGAAGGAGCAGCACGAGGAGCGACTGGACCAGATCCTGCGCACCCTGACGCAGCGCGTTCCCCGGCTGGAGCGCGTAGACGCAGAACCCATGCAGGATGGACGGCTGCTGCTGCAGATCAAAGACGGGCCTTTCGAGCGACCCATCTTGGCGCGCTTTGCCTCCGATGGCACGCTGAAGATGCTCGCGTACCTCACCTTGCTGTACGACCCGCAGCCCCCCCAGTTGATCGGCGTCGAAGAGCCGGAGAACTACCTGCACCCACGGCTCCTGTACGACCTGGCGGAGGAATGCCGCACGGCCTCCGAACGCGCGCAGCTTCTGGTGACCACGCACTCGCCGTTCCTGGTGAACGGACTGCGAGCCGAGGAACTCCGTGTGCTCTACCGCGATGCCAATGGATTCACGCAGGCCCGCCGCGCTGTGGACATGCGAGGCATCAGGGAGTTCATGGCGGCGGGAGCCCCGCTTGGCTACCTCTGGATGGAGGGTCACTTCGAGGTCGGTGACCCGCTGACGCGCTCCGGGGGGCCGATTCCAGCGGAGATCCTGAGGCGGTTGGCATGAGGATGCTGCCTGCACTCAGGGAGGGAGGAATGGGCGTCGATGCACCTTGAGGTGTTGGTTGAGGAGCCCTCTGCCGAGGTTGCCTTGACCGACCTGCTTCCGCGCATTGTCGGCAAAGCGCACACGTTCCACATTCACGTCCACCAGGGAAAGCTCGACTTGCTCGCCAAGCTGCCGGGGCGACTCCGCGGGTACCAGGCGTGGCTGCCCGAGGACTACCGCATCGTTGTGCTGGTGGACAACGACACCGGTGACTGCCGCGTGCTGAAGGAGTCGCTGGAACACGCAGCGCGGGAGGCGGGGCTGGCGACAAAGAGCGCGGCACAGTCAGCAGGAGACTGCTGCATCCTCAATCGCGTGGCAGTAGAGGAGCTTGAGGCATGGCTGTTCGGGGATCCCGCAGCCCTGCTTGCTGCCTATCCGAAGCTGCCGGCCTCTCTGGGGACGAGACCCAAGTACCGCGACCCAGACGCGATCTCGGGCGGCACGTGGGAAGCACTGGAGAGGGAACTGAGAAGGGCCGGGTACTACCCGACGGGTATGCCGAAGGTCGAGACCGCGCGCAACGTGTCGCGCCACATGGACCCGGAGCGCAACCGGTCGAAGAGCTTCCAGGTGTTCCGCGACGGGATCAGGGAGCTGGTGCGATGACCCCCTTCGCCGAGGCCACCGTCGAAGAGGCCGCCCTCTCCTGGCTGGCTGATCTGGGCTTCGCCGTCGCGTACGGTCCTGAGATGCAGCCCGGCGGGCTGTCCGCCGAGCGGGAGGGCTTCGAGCAGGTTGTCCTGCCGAGACGATGCGATAGCATGACCACACCATCATGAACCTCCCAGATCTCCTGAACTCCCCCGAAGGCAAAACCCTCGAGTTCAAGCGAGACGCTTCCTCGCTGAAGCCCATCCTCAAGACCCTCGTCGCCTTCGCCAACACCGCGGGCGGGACACTGGTGATTGGGCGGGAAGACAATGGCAGCGTCGTTGGCGTCGGCAACGTGCTGCAGGAAGAGGAGCGCCTGGCCAATGCCATTGCCGACGGTATCCGGCCGGCGATGACGCCGGAAATCGACATTTGCTCGCATGACGGCAAGTCACTGTTGCTGGTGCACGTTCCCCACTGGCGCGGGCCGTTCTATGTGAAGGCGGAGGGGGCGGAGGACGGTGTCTACGTCCGGCTCGGGTCCACGAACCGGCGGGCCGGGCCGGAGCTGTTGGCGGAGCTGCAGCGGGCGCTGTCGGGTCTATCGTTCGACCAGATGCCTTGTCCTGACGTGTCTGCCGACGATCTCGACGCGGGCAAGGTGGGGCGCTTCTTC
>Ga0100399_1004201_pt1 | contig 9991 bp, 14 predicted proteins | sample CryGeymeta201523_FD_81545 | JGI IMG/M metagenome (GOLD analysis project Ga0100399, IMG submission 81545) | Groundwater microbial communities from Crystal Geyser aquifers in Utah, USA - Crystal Geyser metaG 2015-23 | ecosystem: Environmental > Aquatic > Deep subsurface > Groundwater | place: USA...
GTTTTGCAAGAGGGGGGAGCTGAAAATTAAAACTCACGAAGGAGAGGAGGTAAAAGAAAGTGGACATTAAAGCTCGCAATAAACAAGTCAAAGCAATCCTGTCAAACGCATTCGGCAAGGGAAATATCAGCGTAACAAATGGCAGGGGCACGGCCTGGGGATGGTGTAATATCCATATAAAAACGCCTGATCCATGCCCTGATAAACAACACGAAAATTCTTGCCAGGGTTATTGTACGAATGGAATTTGTAAAGGTAACAACAAACAAGTACTTAATGGTTGGAGTACTACAAGAAACGAAAAGTGGAGGGAAATAAACGAAAAGGCCGAAACCCTACTAAAAAACATATCCTTTGGCAGTTTTTATTCTGATGATGGATATAATACAGCGCTAACCCGCATGAGCATTCATATTGATTTTATTTAACCGAAAGGAGGGGATAGACAATCAAACAATACGGAGGTAAAAAATGAAAACCTATCAATACAATTACGAAGTCAACTATGCTGACAAATTAATCAAAACTTTAAACAAGCATAAGGGAAAGGCTCGGCGCATCGGCATGGGGGAACTATACCAAGCGGTTTACGGCGGAATCTGGCGTAACCGGATCAACGACACACGATCCCTCAGAAAACTAATCACCCATGCCCGCAAAATAGGCCACCCTATCTGCTCCAGTCCTAATGAAAACGAATTTGGCTACTGGCTGGCAAAGGAGGGGAAAGACTTATCGGAGTATTGTGCAAACCTTCACAAACGAGCCCTTAAAATCCTGGCGCAAGAGGCGAGGCTGCGCAAGATCGATATGCCAAGACTAATCGGTCAAATGGCATTAAAATTTAAAAAGGAGGTAAAATGAAAACGACTTATTTGTTTGACAATACTATATACACAATTCCGCCCCGGATGGTGCCGGCAATTGAACGGTATATTACCAAACGCTGTCGCCCAGGGCGTTTTTTATCGGCTATTATCTGCAACGATTTGGCGGAGGCTGTGGCGCGGGCAGACAAAGGAAATCTATCAAACTTACCAGCGTATATGATGTTTTTTTACAATCACGCCCCTGGTGGTTGTTGGGGATCTAAAGAAAAAATGGAAGCCTGGCTGAAAGGGGGAAGGGATGCAAACAGTGAAGAAGTGTCTGAAGACATTCCTGTGACAAAAAATGTTAGCGAAATGATAAAAAAAAGACTTGACAACCCTCCCAATAATAGTATAGATACCATTATAATACCACGACCTATCGAAGACATATTGCAAAAGCTCGCCGGAGAAATTCCCCAAGAAGAATGGGACAAACTCCCCAGCGATTTGAACGATAATCTGGATTATTACGTGTATGGAGTATCCAATATGTCAACCTAAAGACAAAGATCTAAACACAATGGAACCCGACTGTCTGCCCACGAGCCGGAGGCCCCGGCGTGGGCAGACTGGAGATACCTATTATATAATACACCGCCTGGTTTCTTTGCTATGCGGGACCTAAACACGATGGAGATAGTGCCGGGTTGTTACCGGCGCAACGGAGGACCAGGATGACAAATAGCGATCTGAAAATAGGGGGAAATTCGATGAGAAAACAGAAGCGGATAGTGGTCTTTGACAAAGAACAGTATGACGGCGAGTGGCCGCCGAAAAGCGCGAACGAATATGTCGCGTGGTTTTCTAAAAAAATTACCGAAATACCAGAGGAGTACAGGTCGTCCGCAAGAATTGAGATAGAAAATGTCGCCGGCTACGATTACGGCCACTCTATAAGGATCGAGATTTACTATGACCGCCCGGAAACCGACGCTGAAATGAACGCCCGTGAGTCTGAAGAACGCTGCCGCAAACACTGGCGGCGCTGAAAGCGAAGTATGGAGCGTAAGGCATAACGTAGAGATAACCCGCCATCCCAGGGGATAATTATGCAACCCAGATCCAACCAGTGCACCCAATCAACAGACCGCCGTCGAGCATACAACCTCGACAATAAGCACGTTCGTGCCGGTACTGAGCGCAGAAAAAACAAGCGGAGGGAGCATGACCGCAAACGGAAATAACAAACACGAAAAACCAACCCCGCATAAACCCGGTCCCAAATTCCGGTATAACGACCCCGCCGACCTCCAGGCCGCCGTTGATGCCTATTTCGCTACCTGTAAACAAGGACGTGAGCGCACTATAATTCTTAAAGACGGCACACCCAAAACACTCAATATGCCAATACCCTGTAACGTCGCAGGGTTAGCATTAGCATTAGGGTTTAATAGTCGGCAATCATTACTAAATTATAATGGGGAAATGTTAGACATCCTCACGCGTGCGAAGCTGCGTATTGAGGCCGACAACGTGGAAAAAGGGCAGTCTGGAGAGTACGAGGCCCGAACCAACAACCTCAATTTAGCCAGTAATTACGGATACTCACAACGATCGAGCGTTTCTATCGATTTTGACGAGCAGTTGCAGGCGATAATCAAAGCGCTTCCCGAAAAATACGCAATCCAAGTGCAGGCAGCGCTCGTTAACCTGGCTGGTAAAAAGCGGATTGAGGGTAAGTAGTGAGATAGAGTTTGTATATACAATTATTGGTGCGAACATTAACCTTTGAGTATGCGAACATTAACCTTTGAGCAGTTACGAATCAACCTAACATTAACCTTCAATACACTGGATGAACCTATTAAGATTATAAAACGGGGTAAAGTGGTTGGGTATATAGTGAGCAACTTACAGGGTATAATTAAGACAGGAAATCCTGAGAAGTCCTTTACAGATGTGTCTGGTGAAACAGTTTACGTGCCTGACCCTGTCAAGCCGATCAAACAACCAAAGGTATCGGTAAGTAAACAGGCATTACCGACAGTCAAAACCATACTGGCAGGCATCAGTAAGCAACCTACAATTCAGCATCATCCTCAATGCAGGTGTGGGATATGCAATCCTATTAGCGGCGGTTAGCGGTGATTATAGGACAATTAGAATTATATAGATTTGGTAATGTAATATCAAGGGGTTATGTGAGATACGGTATTGTACGATCTCTTATTATCTCGCATTAGCTTTGATTATTGTAGGAGTTGACATAATACCCATTACCGGACCGGGATTATATGCGTCAGAAACGGCGGGTAACATGATAATTTTATTGATTATTAGAGGATGTTGATAATGGATTTGATTAAGTGCCGGATATGCGGGAGTAGGCACAGGTTGGGAGCGGCTCACGTGTGGCCGGAGCCACCCAGGACGCCGAAAAGGAAAAGCAACATAACTCCCGTGGAGCTGGCTAACAAACCAGAAGATATGAGTAACAGTACTAAGGATATGACTAACCTGACTAACACTCTGACTAACAAGCCAAGCCTGACTAACAAGCCAAGCCTGACTAACAAGTCTGCCAACCCATCGGCAACATACCGTTATCGTGAGGCAGGGAAATGGCGTCGATACATGCGGGATTATATGCGTCAGAAACGAGCGAAGGTCTCTGATAGGAGGAAGGCCGGAGCATAGGGGCCGGTGTATGGGGTGGGGGGGCCTCTTTTGGAGCGGGAAGGGGGCCGGGTTCGAAGAAGATATATCCCCTCCCCGTGAGATTTAAATTTTTTCTATAGCGATTTAGGGGTAATAGTTCCAGACTTATATGGTCAGTTCACCAAAATGAAAATATTGTGATAATTGTTTAGGAAGACGATTGGGGATGTAGATGCACCAGTTTTTTAACGGAAGCAGAGTTAGATGATTTAGTAAAAAGATATTGTGCGGTGCGATAGACAAACTAAAGCCTGAGGCATAACGCCAAGGTAAGCGGCGTGGCGGCTGTATGACACGTCCGTTTTGAGCGCCTGGTTAGACGTTTTTGTTTGTATTTTTGTTGAAAAGATAATACACAAAGGGGTATTATGTTTGACGGTTTACCAGATCCTGCGGATTTTGCGAGTCGGTTGATGGGGAGGTTTTCGGCTGAGGTAATAGGGAAGGCATTGGCGAAGATTGGGAATTATAGTCAATATCAGGGTGATCCCGTTGGATTTGGGGAGCAGGAGTTAGGGGAGGTTTACACAGATGATGTGAAGTTAATGATGGAGTCGGTGCGGGACAATGAGATAACGATAGCGATTTCTTCAAATGCTGTTGGGAAGACGCACTGTGCTTCACGGGTGGCAATTTGGTTTTATAAGGCATTTCCCGATTCGCAGGTATATACGGGGGCGGCGCCTCCTGAGAGTAATTTAAAGAAGTTGTTATGGGGTGAGATAGGGCACGTACAGCATCGCAAACCAGAGTTATTTGCGAATGATACTGAAACTATGTTGCACATAGAACGTCATACTAAATCGTTTTTAACTGGAGTTACCATACCTTCGAGTGGGACTGAGTTTCAGCGTGAGGCGAAGTTTTCGGGGAAGCATGCGCCACATTTATTGTTTATTATCGACGAGGGCGATGCGGTACCGGACGAGGTTTATCGTGGGATTGAGTCGTGTATGTCTGGGGGGCATGTACGTTTACTGATAATGTTTAATCCCAGGGCTGAGGTAGGTGAGGCTTACCGGATGATTAGGGATCGGCGTGCTCATGTGATTAATTTATCGGCGTTCAATCATCCAAACGTGATCACTGGGGATGATATAATTCCTGGGGCTGTTACGCGTGAAACAACGGTACGGCGTATAAACGAGTGGTGTAGGCCGGTGGTGGATGATGAGCCGGTGGACGAATTATCGAGTTTTGATTTGCCTGATTATTTAGAGGGGGTTATTGGGAGAAATCAGTCGGGTGATCCGTATCCGCCTTTGGTGGCGGGTAAGTACAAGATAATGAGTCCGGGGTTTTCGTATATGGTTTTGGGGCGGTATCCAGCGCAGGCCGAGAACCAGTTGATTTCTAAAGAATGGATTTTAGCGGCACGGGGGCGGTGGGATGCGTATGTTGCGGCTAAGGGTGAAGTTCCGCCGGATCACATTCTTGGAATTCAGGGATTGGATGTTGGGGAATTCAGCGGGGATGCGAATGTTGCCATATTCCGTTATGGCGGGTATGTTGAGAGGCCAGTGGTTTGGGGCGGGATTGATTTAACGGCTACGGGGGAGCGGGCGGCTACCGAATGCCATACCAGAAATGTAAGGATTGTGAACGTGGATGGTACGGGCGTAGGGGCGGGTGTAGCGCCGCACATGAAGCGGCTTGGTTGTTTTGCTATTTCGGTAAAGGTTGCCAGCGCTCCTACGGAAGAAAGTGAATTGGGGGAGTTTAAGATTTTACGGGATCAATTATGGTGGTCGAGCAGGGAGTGGTTGCGGATTGACCCTATGGCTATGTTACCGCCGGACGATCTTTTAATTGAAGATTTACAAACGCCTACTTACGAGATTAAAGACGGCAAGATCAGGGTGATGAATAAAGACACTATGCGGGAATTGTTGCGAAGGTCCCCTGACCGGGGCGATGCGTTTTGCATGACGTTTTATCAACCGACATTATTATTTCCGGGGCTATGAAAATAAAACAGGCTATTAGGGTAGGCGCTGAGGTTCTGATTTACTTTGAGGGCGAAGAAAAGCCTATAGTATGCCAGGCGGTACGGGGGGGGCTATCGTTCCCGAACGCTGATTCTCCGGGATATTTTATAATTATCGGCCAGAACCCGCAGATGAACGAGCAGCGCAAAAAACCGATTGTGATTTTCAAGGAGTTCGAGGCCGACATCCCGACAGAATTATACAAAGAACTGGTGAATGTTTCACGTGAATTCTTGTGCTGGGACTATTTTGCGGATTTTAATTTAAACTCGATGGAGTTGTACGAGAGTTTTTCACAATACATGCGGAAACGGGATCTTGGCAAGATTGCGCTCGATCCGGCTGTTTTAACCGACTGGAACACAAGTATTTTGTTGATTCAGGAATGGATTAATGATAAATCGTTGACAATACCTTTTGGCGGGATTGTTCACGACCAGCTGAAAAGAATGACCAGGGAAGATCGTAAGGACAGTCGGAAGCCCGTGTTTTATGCCGTGAACGCACTAAGGAGCGTGCTGGGCAGTTTTGTTGAGGAGAGAACTTCAGTTGGTGGTAATGTAAGGCCAGGGAGCTATAAATATGATTAGCAATGTTTCGGAACAAGTAGCTGGGCCGCTGGTGAAAGCTGCCGGGCTTATGCGCTTTGTCGGTAATGCCGAGATTGAACAGCAACGATCGGAAGAGATGCAGGCGCAGCGGGATCAGAACCGGCCGGTGATTTTAAACCTGGCAAGCCATGTGCGCCAGAAATGGAACGCCGCCAGGGACGCCAAGAACGATATTGAAAAACAAATGCATGACGACCTGCGTCAGCGCAAGGGCGAATATTCGTCAGAAGATTTAGCCAAAATACAGGCTCAAGGCGGTTCAGAAGTTTTTATAAACATTACCAACGTGAAGTGCCGGGCCGCCGAATCGTGGCTGTACGACATCCAACTTCCTCCGGGTGAACGTCCGTGGTCAGCAGGTCCTACCCCGGTCCCCGAACTTCCGCAGCAGATAGAAAAATACCTTGAACAAAGAGTTACGATGCAGTTTCAGGAAGCGATGATGGCTAATATGGAACTTGGGGCCATGACCAGCCAAATGGAGGTTCAGGAGCAAATTAACAAGGTTAAGGATGATGTTCTAAAGGAAATCCGGGATCGTGCCGAAAAAGATTCCAAAAATATAGAGGATAATATTGATGATGAACTTGTTCAGGGCGGTTGGTATCAGGCTGTCCGGGACATTATTCCCGACATTGTAACTCTGCCTGCCGGGATAGTTCACGGGCCGACTATTAGTATGGAAAAGCAAATGGAATGGTCTGAGTACCCAGACGGCACGCCTTATGTTCAGGTGGTAGAAAAACCGACCAGGAAATATAGTCGTATCAGCCCGTTCGATATTTACCCGTCTCCAGGCGCAAGGAACTTTCAGGATGGCTATTTATGTCACCTTATTCGCTTTGAAAGAAGCGGGCTTTTAAAACTCGTTGGCGTTGAGGGTTTTAACGAATTTGCTATCCGGCAGGTTTTAAGGGATTTCGGGGCTGGGGGTCTTCGGGAATGGGCCAGTTACGATACAGAAAGGTACGATCTTGAAAACAGACCATCCGAGTTCGGGTCAAACAAGGCCGAAACCATAGACTGTATTAAGTATATGGGGCCGGTGCAGGGGTTGATGCTCAGGCAATGGGGCATGACCGAGGAAGAAGTGCCCGATCCGCTCATGGATTACCAGGTAACTGCGTACCTAATAGATAATTACATTATTGGGGCAAAACTGAACGATCATCCGCTTGGCAAGAGAAATTACTATTCGGCGTCCTTTGACGCTTCCAACGATTCTCCCTGGGGCAAAGGCATCCCTGAACTAATGCGGGATATCCAGAAAATTTGCAACGGCTGTGCAAGGGCGCTGGTTAACAATATGGCGCACGGTTCAGGGCCGATGGTGTGGCTGGATATGCGGAGGCTTGCTGATGGTGAGCAGGTGGCCGGCATTACCCCTTGGAAAATCTGGCGTATGTACTCAAAGGCCGGGGATAATAGCAACCAGCCTCCGGTCGGGTTCTTCCAACCGGCCTCTATTGTTGAGCATTTGCTTAAAGTTTACGAGTATTTTTTCAAACAGGCTTCGGAAGTTACCGGCATCCCGGCGTATATTTATGGCTCTCCGAAAATCGGCGGGGCCGGCGAAACAGCATCAGGACTTTCAATGCTGATGAACGCTGCAAGCAAGGGACTAAAGGCAGTTGCGGCGCATATTGACAATGGAATTATAAAACCTTCTATCGAAGAACACTGGTTGAATATCATGCTGTACGAACCTGAAAAAGCCATAGGCGATGTCAAGATTGTGGCAAGGGCGTCCGAATACCTGATTATGATGGAGCAATTACAAATCCGCAGGATGGAATTCCTGAACACCACGGCAAACCCGATCGACATGCAAATTATCGGCCAGGCCGGCCGCGCTATGGTCCTGCGTGAAACCGTAAAATCATTGAAAATGCCGATTGATAAAATTGTGCCGGATCGTGAAAGCATTATGCAGAATATGGATCAGACAATGATGCAGCTGGTTATCCAGCGCATCGCTGCCGGGCTTGGTATGCCGACTGAAAGCATAGCTCAACTGGCCCAGGGGGGCGGAGCAGGCAAGCCGAACGTCAGCCCCGAACAGCAAGCGGCGTTATTGCCTTCTGGTGAGCAGGCGGGGGGGCGTGAATCGAGGATGATGTAAATGACTACCGACAATCGAACCTTAGCTGAGATTAAACAAGACCATCAATACGAAACAAGCTATGCGATAAAGAATGCCAACGCTATGTATTTTAAATCACAGGATGCGGCGTATAAGTTTTGGGGTATGTGCCACTTTAAGGCTATAACGGCTTTAGGAATTAAGCCTGAAGATATGGAGCGAGCAGTTGCGACCGATGATGGGGTTGTGAATTCGGCTTTTACGTTGGATAACGTAAGGGTTGAGGTCAAGCACTTTGGGGCCGAGGAATGGAAACTGGGCACATATTTCTATAAACTGAAGCCGTACTCGAACGAAATTGACGAACTGGCTTATTTTTTGTCGCACGTGGAATATTTTGACAATCCGATAAAGGATTGTATTGAATTAACCAGGGGAAACTTCAGGATAATAACCAACATCCCGTATGAAGATTCCCGGAAAAAGGTTATCAGCTTCCCGAAGGTGGCAAATGGGTGATGGTTGGAGCTTAAAAATTATTCCAGCAAAGTTTCTCGTTGCTTTTTATAAAGAAATAGAAAACCGTTTCCCAAATATCGGCATTAATTATAAAGGGGATATTGAAAAGTGGGGAGATACGGTCAGTATGTGTTTTTCTGATAATGGATACCATCTCCTTTGTGTTTCATTGTCAAAAATTGTTCGTATTGATAAAGCGTATGCCTATAAACCCGTATCTTTTAAAGATGAGGCAAAGAAGGTTGCAGAAGAAATATCTAAGGAGATTGAAGGGAGTGTTGGAGAAAATAAGTTTTTTGCTGCACAGGCAATTAACCCAAAAAATGTGGGGGTTTCTCCAGATACTTTTGGGAACTTTATAGAGTTTGAAGTCGTATATGGAATTTTAGCAACAGACGAATGCCGTAAGGTGGCTTATGCTTGAAGTCCCGACTGATAAACGAGCGCAACTAAGGTACTATTCGGCGTTGTTTCGCTTAAGCGGCATGACCGATGAGTTTAAGGATGTGCTTGCCGTTTTTGCCTATACAAAAAAGGTTTTGCAGGAAGCGAACAAGGACGAAAGGGTTGTGATTGACATTCACCAAAGACAGGGGGCCTTGCAATTTATTGATGATTTCTTAAATCATGTTGACAATTCAAGGGAATTGGTGGAAAAGCTTGAAGGAAAGATTTAGCCGTATGCTGAATTGGTCAGCATCCGACTTGTTAAAAATAAAAGTCAGCTATAAAGAGAAAAAAGAAAATGGCTTGGAGAGACAACGCAAGTTTTGGCAATGTTACCGTTGAGAAGCGGCTGAAAATCGAGGGATCGGTTGAAGGTTGGGGTTCCGGGTGCCTTGGAAACCATTATTATGTTGATGGCAATATAGGCACAAACGGCGTAGGAGATCATATCACATGGTATATGACCTATAAGCCTCTTGCGGCCGGAGTAACTGTAACAGCGCAGTAAACCTTTAACAACAAACAGCCGGGGCCTGAAAAAGCCCCGGCTTAAACCAAGGAGCACGGGATTATGGCATACAAAGTAATACCGGGAGTTACACCGAAATCATGGATAGGGCTTTCAACCGATACGAAACCGACTGAACCGCTGGCCGGTTCAACCTATTATGAATACAATACCAGCCTGAAATGGATTTTTGACGGTACAACGTGGGTCAAAGATTTAATTTATGTAAAAATTGCTTATGGAACTTCAACAGCGATTACTATTACATTAAATGGATTAGCATCAAGTGCTACAGCAGGACAAGA
>Ga0100399_1004208_pt1 | contig 9978 bp, 6 predicted proteins | sample CryGeymeta201523_FD_81545 | JGI IMG/M metagenome (GOLD analysis project Ga0100399, IMG submission 81545) | Groundwater microbial communities from Crystal Geyser aquifers in Utah, USA - Crystal Geyser metaG 2015-23 | ecosystem: Environmental > Aquatic > Deep subsurface > Groundwater | place: USA...
AGCATGGGATAGCGCATGAGCGGGTGGGGATCGTGCCGGCCTTCAGGGGGTATCGCGTGTCGCGCAACCCCGAGGAAGACGGAGCTGTGGATCTTCACGAAGCAGGCCAGCGCGATCGCACCGATCAGCGCGAGGGCGATGGCACCGATCGCGGCGGCCGGGACGGCGACTCCACCGGCAGGGGCCAGGCTTTGGAAAAACCCCATGTAGAGCATCCATTCGCCCGCAAAACCGTTGAGCGGCGGCAATCCGCAAATGGCCACTGCACCAAGGATGAAAAGCCCGGCGGTCTGGGGCATGGATGCGGCCAGCCCCCCCATCCGGTTCATATCCCGCGTGTGGGTGGCATGGATGATGGCTCCCGTATTGAGAAACAGGAGCGACTTGAAAAGGCTGTGGTTCCAGACGTGCAGCAGGGCCCCGCCGAACCCCAGCAGCACGAGGTCGTTGCGGTGCAGTGTCCGCCCGATCAGTGCCAGTCCGAGTCCCATGATGATGATGCCGATATTCTCGATACTGCTGTATGCCAGCAGCCGCTTGATGTCGTTCTGCCCGATGGCGAAAGCAATACCGAGAATACCGGTGATCGCTCCAAGACTCAGCAACACGCCGCCGTTCCACAATTCCGGTGCCGGCAGCAGACTGAAGATACGGATCATGCCGTAAATGCCCATCTTGAGCATGACGCCCGACATGACCGCCGATACATGGCTGGGTGCATTGGCATGCGCACCCGGCAGCCAGAGGTGCATGGGCATGATGCCGGCCTTGAACCCGAACCCGACCAATGCCAGCACAAACAGGACACCAGCCATGCCGGAGGACAGGGATCCTGCATCCAGCACGGCCAGAGCCGAATCGCCCGAGACGCTTCGCAACAGCGCGAACAGGGCCAGCAGGCAGACGGTGCCGGCATGGGTCGCCACCAGGTAGATCCAGCCCGCCCGCCGGACCTCCGGCTTCTCGTTCTCGGTGGTGGCCAGGAAAAAGGCGGAAAGTGCCATCACCTCCCACGAAATCATGAACAGGACGGAATCGCGGGCGATGACCACCATCACCATGGATCCGGCCAGCAGCCCGTAGAAGAGACTCAGCCCGCGTCCGTTTTCAGGGTGCTGCGCCTGTTTCCAGTAGTCGAGTCCGTAGATCGCGCCGAGGGCCGGTACCGTTAGGACGGGAATCAGGAATACGGCACTTAATGCGTCCACTTCGATCGCGAACGATCCCCACGGGAGCTGCCAGGGGAGCGATAGTATGCCGCTTGATCCGGCGACGATTGCCACCGCCAGTCCGGCAAGCCCCGTCAGGCTGCCCGCGATCAGCAGGGCGGCAGCCAACCGTTGCGCGGTCCGGGACCGGCGCTGGCCGAGCACGGCCGGCAGGCCGCTTGCCATCATCAGGCAGGCGGCGATCAAGATTACCCATACCCCGTTCATTCTGAATACTCCTGCTTATCTCGGTTCATGCAAGGCCTGCTTTCGGTGGTGTGCTAGCGAGTGAACATCGCCTTGAAAATGGCTTTTGTCGGTAATGTCCAGGTCAGCATCGCGAGCACCATGATCGCGATGTACAGGACGTAGATATTGACGAGCCCACGCTGTAATGGACGGGCATGGCTGAATAACCGTTTCATCAGGTGCACGGCCGGTAGCAGCAGCCGGTCAAGCACGGGCTCGTCCTGATGGAGTTCCAGTGCGGTCGTTCCGGGAAACAGCGAATGGATCGGCGGCGCATGCAGGCGCGGTGAAAGCACCACACGAAAAAGCCCCGTCAGGATTTGCGCGAATGACGAGGCCGTGTACTGCATCCGCGACGATGGTCGCGAATACCCGCAGGACCAGGTGCCGATGTTCGCGGCCCCGCCGCAGCGGATGCGCCGAGCGAGCAGGATGGAGAGCAGGATGGTGACACCCGCCAGAGCCATGCCGATCCATGAGAGCACGGCCAGCGGCTGCAGGGTCACTGCCGGGGAGACCGCGTGCAGCAGCCCCGCATGGTCGACCGATTGAATGGCCCGGCTGAGCAGCGGGACCGCCAGCATGGGCAGGATGCCGATCAGGATGCAGCAGCCAGCCAACACCGCCATTGGAAGCCGCATCGCGACACCGGCCTCATGCGGGGGCGATGCGTACGGGTGACGCGGTACACCCAGAAAGACCCTTCCATAGACCTTGATAAAGCAGGCCAGGGCCAGGGCACCGATCATCGCCAGCATGGTAATAGCCAGTGCCGCCGCCATCTGCACGACCAGTGAACGCCCCGCCGTTGCCTGGAAAAGGCCGCGGTAGACGAACCACTCGCTGATAAAGCCATTCAGCGGCGGAAGCCCGCAAATGGCGACGGCACCGATCAGGAAAAAACCCGCCGTCTGCGGCTGAAAGGCGGCGAGTCCCCCCATCCGGTCCATCTGCCGCGTTCCGGCCGCATGGATCACCGAGCCCGCACTGAAGAAAAGCAGCGATTTGAAGAGCGCGTGGTTCCACACATGCAGCAGGCAGCCGGCCATGCCAAGCACGACCCATTCCGGACGATGCAGCGTCCCGCCGATGAGGGCCAGTCCGAACCCCATCACGATGATGCCGATATTCTCGATGCTATGGTAGGCAAGCAGGCGCTTGAGATCATGCTGGGCGATGGCGAACACGACACCGAGCACCCCGCTGGCGCCCCCCGCTGCCAGCATCATGACACCCCAGCTCAGCGGCGGTTCCGGCAGCAATCCGATAAAACGGATCACGCCGTAGATTCCGATCTTGAGCATGACGCCCGAGAGCAGGGCGGAGACGTGGCTCGGCGCGTTGGCATGCGCGGCGGGCAGCCAGAAATGCAGGGGCATGATGCCGGCTTTCAACCCGAACCCTAGCAGCGTCAGCAGGAATAGCAGCGAGAGCACCCCCAGCCCCGCTTCATCCATGGTCAGCGGGCGTACATCAAAGGAACCGGTCACGCGGTGCAGCAGCGCGAACATCGCGAACAGCGCCAGCGTACCCAGGTGCGTGGCCACCAGATAAACCCAGCCCGCCCGGCGGACATCCGGCAGGTGATGTTCCGTCGTGATCAGGAAAAACGCGGACAGGGCCATCAGCTCCCAGCCCATCAGGAACAGGACGGCGTGGCGGGCCAGCAGAACCAGCATCATGCCGGCCATGAGCAGTCCCCAGAAAAGACGCAGTCCACGACCGTTTTCCGGGTGCGCGGCCTGCGGCCAGTAGTCCAGCCCGTAAATGGCCCCTGAGGCTCCGATCACCAGCACGGGAACCATAAAGAATGCGCTGAGCCCGTCGGCCACGACGCGCATCCCTTCGCCAGACACCCCCCAGGGAAGGGAAACCTGCGCGCTGCCGTTCAAGAAGACGAGGGCGACCCCGGTAAGTCCGATGGCCGACGCCACGCAGGTGAGGGCAAGTGCAATTCGCTGCCCGGTTGCCGTATGGCGCGAAAGCAGCAACCCTGGCACGCCGCTCAAGGCGTGAAGGATTGTCGCTCCCAGAAGCAGCAAAATTGATAGCGGGAATGTCATGATGAGTTACAATCGACAGGTTATGGTGATTCCGTTAAGGCGTCGGGGAGCAGACCCTCGGCGTTGGCAAGGTCCTCCAGCAGACGATCACGCAAATACTGTTGTTTGAGGGCTTCCTTGAATGCCGGGTTGCGCAGGACATAGCCCAGTCGCGAAAGCAGATGCAGGTGCGCCCGCACCGTCGGACTGATCAGCGTGAAGAGCACAGTGACAGGCTCGCCGTCAATCGCGCCGAACGGAACGGGTTGTTCAAGAAAACATAGCGTCAGCATCGGTTGCGAAATATGCAGGACAATCGGATTGCGGACATGCGGGATGGCCACGCCGTCGCCTACACCGGTCGATCCCAGGGCTTCTCGCGCCAGCAGCACCTTGTAGAGAAAATCGCGGTCAACGCCCTCGGGTAGATGCATCAGTTCCACGACAGATTCGAGAACCCGCGCTTTCGTTGCCCCCGCGACATGATAATGCACATCGGCTGGCCGCAGGGTCTCTGTCAGCGTCGGCAGCGCGACGGCCCCGGTATCCTCCTCAACCATTAATTGCGGCGATACCGGAATGCGCTTGGATGTCGCCCATTCCAGAATCTCGGCGCGATTGAAACGGTTCTGACCGTTGATCCGGTAGACCGGGATACTACTCTGCTTGATCCAGCGGTAAATCGTCTTCTCGGCCACATTCAGCAGCCCCGAAATCTCTCTAACGGACAATTGCATCCTTCCCTCCTCGGATTGACATTTGCGGACACACTCGCACCAATGTCCTTGTTTGTCAACCTGCTTTATCCGCCGTCTTGACATCTGCCCGTAATCGCCTACTCTAGAGCCTTCGCACGGCCCAGCAACGATAACGGAGTCCAGTCTACCGGGAGCATGACCATGTCCAGCAGTTTCGGCACCTTGTTCAGGATCAGTACCTTCGGCGAATCGCATTGCAAGGGGGTCGGCGTGATCGTCGACGGCGTCCCGCCCGGCATGGAACTGACCGAGGCGGACATCCAGCCGCAGTTGACGCGGCGGCGTCCGGGCCAGAGTGCGCTGGCCACGCCGCGTGACGAGGCCGACACGGTCACCATCCAGTCGGGCACTGAATTCAATCGCACGCTCGGCACCCCGATCTCGATGTTCGTCGCCAACCGTGACCAGCGGCCGGTGGACTACGGCGAAATGGCGCAGATCCCACGGCCCTCGCACGCCGACTTCACCTACCTGGCCAAGTACGGGGTCAAAGCCTCCAGCGGTGGCGGACGCTCGAGTGCCCGCGAGACGATCGGCCGCGTGGCCGCCGGCGCGGTTGCCGAGAAAATGCTGCGTGAGAAATACGGCATCGAGATTGTCGCCTGGGTCAGCGGCGTGGGCCATATCCAGTCCGACAGTGTCGACATGGACACCGTGACGCGCGCGCAGGTCGACCAGACGCTGGTCCGCTGCCCGGATGCGGTGGCCGCCGCCGACATGGAGAAGCTGATCGCAACGGTGCGGGATGCCGCAGATTCCACTGGCGGCATCGTCACCTGCGTCTGCCGTAACGTGCCGCCCGGCTGGGGCGAGCCGGTCTTCGACAAGCTCGAGGCCCTGCTCGCGCATGCGATGCTCTCGATCCCGGCGACCAAGGGGATTAAATTCGGATCCGGTTTCGCCGGCACGGCGATGCGCGGGTCGATGCACAACGACCCGTTCGTCCGCAAGCCGGATGGACGGCTGGGAACCGCCACCAACAACAGTGGCGGGATCCAGGGCGGCATCAGCAACGGCGAGCCGATCTACTTCAGCGTGGCCTTCAAGCCGCCTGCCACGATCGGCGCGGCGCAGCAGACGGCCACGTTCGATGGCGACGACACCACGCTGGAGGCCAAGGGTCGGCACGATCCCTGTGTCGTGCCGCGTGCGGTCCCGATTGTCGAGGCCATGGCGGCCCTGGTCCTGGCCGACGTGGCCCTGCGCCAGGAAGCCCGCCACGCCGCCACGTTTGGCCAATTTCACGTAATTTCAACAGGATTAACAGGATGCACTGGATGAATGCGCTGATCATCAATCTTTTTCATCCTGTAAATCCGGTAATCCTGTCTAGACAAATGCAAAAACATGAGTAACCCCGAAAGACCCCCATGCTGAAGATCAAACTTGACCGCCCCATCGCCTTTTTCGACATCGAAGCCACCGGCACCAGCCCGCGTGCCGACCGCATGGTCGAGCTTTGCATCGTGCGCATCCGTCCCGACCGCAGCGAGGCGACCCTGACCTACCGTCTGAATCCGGAAATGCACATTCCCGAGGAGACCACGGCGATCCACGGCATCACCGACGCCGATGTCAAGGATTGCCCGACCTTTGCGCAGATCGCCCAGGAGGTGGCCGACTTTCTCGAAGGCTGCGACCTGGGCGGCTTCAACATCCTGCGCTACGACATCCCCATGCTGCAGGAGGAATTCACCCGTGTCGGCATGACGTTCACGACCGAGACGCGGCGCGTGCTCGATGTGCAGCGGATCTTCCACCGCAAGGAGCCGCGCGACCTGAGCGCCGCGCTGCGGTTCTACTGCGGCGTAGACCATGTGGATGCGCATGGGGCCGAGGCCGACGTGATCGCGACCATCCGCACCTTCGATGGCCAGCTCGCGCGCTATCCCGACCTGCCGCACGATATCGCCGCGCTCGATGCCTATTGCAACCCGCAGAACCCGACCTGGGCCGACCAGACCGGAAGGCTCAAGTGGAGCGGCAACCGCATCCTGATCAATTTCGGCAAGAACAAGGGCAAGACCCTGAAATCGATGATCGACGGCGATCCTGGGTTCATCAACTGGTTATTGAAAAGCGACTTCCCGGCCGATACCCGCCAGATCATCACCAACGCGCAGAAGGGGATCTGGCCTGAACCGCCTAAGGCTGACGACTGAGTGCATGAAAACGCCGTTGATCCTGACAACTGCGCTGCTGGTCTCGCTGATCGCCGCCCTGGCGGGGGGAACGCTACTGCTCTTGCGCGGCATGCACGACCGCGCCGCCCAGGAGGCAGCAGCCGAAACCGTGATCCAGCGCGGGCGCACGATGGTTTCGCACCTGCTGAGCCAGGCCCCGGCCGATGACGCCGCCCCCGACTGGAGCGGCTTCTCGACCTTTGTGCGCAACCTGCACGCCGTCGAGAAAGGGCTGCAGTATGTCTCGGTAACGCGCGACGGCATCGTCGTTTTCAATGAGCAGACCTCAATGCCCGGCAACCCCGGCACCGTGCCGCCCGAGCCAGCTCCCGCCGAGGTGGAGATGCGGCGTGAGCTGCTACAGGCGGGGGACAGCCAAGTGCCCGTCGTGGTATTCGCGGCAACCGCCGGCAGTAATGCCAATCTGCGCGTGGAGGTGGCACTGCGCAAGGCGATCGTCAGCCGCGAGGGTCAGGCGGCCGGCACCGCGATCTCCTCGATGTTCCGGCTCTCGTTGCTGACCGTCTGTATTGCCTTCGGCCTCTGCATCGGGCTGGTGGTGCTGATGATGCGGCGCGAGATACGGCACGAGGCCCTGCGTACAGAACAGGAGCACCTGGCGTTTTCCGGCATGCTGGCCAATGGGATCGTCCACGACTTCCGCAACCCGATGTCGGCACTCAAGCTCGACGCCCAGATGCTGCACCGTGAAGTCGAACGCGGCGACGCGAGCCGTCCGGCGCGGGTGACCGAACTGGCGACGCGGATCCGCCAGACGCTTGACCGCATGGATGATGTCTTCAAGGCCTTCCTGTTCGCCTCGCGTCCGGACAGTGCTGCGCGCACCCGCGTGGATATCGCCACCTGCCTCCAAGAAGCCGTCGATACCCTGGCCTCACGGCTGGAGCGCGACAACATCCGCACCGCGATCGAGGCACCGCCCCACCCCGTCCACGTCAACGTCTTTGCCGCCTCCCTGCGGCGGGCCCTGGTCAACATCCTGACCAACGCGATCGCCTTCTCACCCCCCCGGGGGGCAGTGATCACGATCCGCGTCGGCGCTAGCGGCGGCAACGTGACAGTCGAGATTGCCGATCAAGGGCCGGGCATCCCGCCAGCCGACCGTAAACGCGTGTTCGAGATGTTCATGACCACTCGGCCCGAAGGCACTGGCCTCGGCCTTTTCCTGGCCAGAGCCGCCGTCGAGCGCTCCGGCGGTACGATTAGCGTTGCCGACACCGCCCCCGGCAGCGGCGCCTGTATCCGCCTGACCCTGCCCGCCGCCTGAGACAGGCGAGCGGGACAGGGCGTCGCGGGGTGCGACAAGTTGACGCAGGGGTAAAATCGAAAATCGAAATGGGGCCATAGGCCAACGTGGCGGGAGCTTCCAGCTCCCGAAGGCCGTAGAGCGTGGAGAGTTGACCGTGGAGAGTCTGTAAAAGTCAAAATGAGAGTCGAGGGAATCGAGGGAGTCGAGAGGAAAAAGTCGAAAAGAGTTGTGGTTTCCCCCCCCCCGAGCATAAGCCATTTCGACTTTCGATTTTTGACTTTTCCCCACATGCCTCAATTGGCACAATTCCTGCTTGTTTAGCGGCAACTATGGAAACTGTGCGCGTATTGATTATCGAGGATGATCCGGATGGCCGCCGGTCGGTGACCGAGGCGGTCGAGGATGCCGGGATGGACGTGGTCGCGATGCCCACCGGTGAGGTGGGGTTGGCGGCCTTCCGGCAGCAGGCCTTCGACATCGTCCTGACGGATCTGGTGCTGCCGGACATTGACGGGATCGACGTGCTCGAACGGCTGCTTCAACTCCGCCCGGAAATCCCGGTCATGATCATGACCGCCTACGGCTCGGTTTCCTCCAGTGTGCGCGCCATCAAGTCGGGCGCCTACGATTACATCACCAAGCCGTTGGATCTCGACGACCTGCAGGCCAAGCTCAAACGCGCGGCGGAAACCGCCCGGCTGCGCCGGCGCGTAGTCAATTTCGAATCCTGCGCCCGCGAGCAGTTCGGCTCGGGTGCCATCATTGCCGAGGATCCGCGGATGCTCGAACTGCTCGAACAGGTTCGCACGCTGGCGGGCACGACCGCGACGGTCCTGATTCAGGGCGAAAGCGGCACGGGCAAGGAACTGATCGCCCGGGCACTGCATTACGACGGCCGCCGCGCCGACGGTCCGTTTGTCGCGGTCAACTGCGGGGCCTTCACGGAATCGCTGCTGGTCTCGGAACTGTTCGGTCACGAGAAGGGCTCCTTTACCGGGGCGTTCCGTCAGCATCGCGGGGCGTTCGAGCGGGCGCATGGCGGCACGCTGTTCCTGGATGAGATCGCCGACGCCCCGGCCGACGTGCAGGTCAAGCTGCTGCGGGTGCTGGAAACCCGCGAGGTACAGCGGGTCGGCGGCCAGTCCCCCGTCAAAGTGGATGTGCGCGTGGTATCCGCCTCGAACCGTCCGCTGCAGCAACGGGTGGCGGAAGGTGAGTTCCGCGAGGATCTGCTTTACCGGCTTAATATCGTGGATCTGACCGTCCCGCCGCTGCGCGAGCGTCGCCGTGATATCCGCCCCCTGACCGACGCCTTCGTGGCAACCGCCTGCGCCGAACACGGGCGCACGATTCACGAGATCATGCCCTCATTCTACGAGACGCTTGAAGCCTACCACTGGCCCGGCAATGTCCGGCAGTTGCGCAACGCCATCGAATCGGCCATTGTGATCAACAGAGCCTCCGTGCTCGATGCGGGCAGTCTTTCCTCCACCATCCGCCCCGCCGGAAAACCGTCATCCGCCCCCATGTTCGAGGCCCCCACGGGGATGACGCTGGCCGAAATCGAACGCGAGGTCCTCAGGCAGACGCTCGCCCGCACCCAGGCCAACCGCACCCTCACCGCCGACCAGCTAGGCCTCTCAAGACGCACGATTCAACGCAAAATAAAAGAACACAATCTAGCCCCCCTTGGAGGGACGGGTTCCACCCCGTCCGCCGCGTTGTAAGCGAATAGAGATGTGTGTGTTTTGGGCGTGTGAGGAGGAAAATCGGTTTACGAGAACGGCGACGAGAACGGAGGACGATTTGTGATGCTCCCTACTCGTTAACCGCTCACGTCGCCGTTCTCGTTCACCGAAATAGAAAGAAAAACAAGGAGACAAAATGGCGAACACGATAACCGTTGAGGTCAGGGACCTCAGAAAGAACTTCGGGCACATCGAGGCGGTTCGCGGCGTTTCGTTCGCGGTATCCAAGGGCGAGGTCCTTGGGTTTCTCGGGCCGAACGGGGCGGGCAAGAGCACCACGATGCGCATGATCACCGGCTTCCTGCCCCCGTCTGGCGGCAGCGCCCTCGTCGGCGGGATTGACGTGGCGGAAGACCCCGTCGGCGTCAAGCGTCAGCTCGGCTACCTGCCCGAGAACGCGCCCGTCTACGGCACGATGACCGTCACCGGCTTCCTGCGCTTTGCGGGCAGCATCCGCAGTTTCAAGGGCAGCGAACTGACCGACCGCGTCGAGGCGGCGATCAAACGCAGTCATCTGGAC
>Ga0100399_1004236_pt1 | contig 9942 bp, 6 predicted proteins | sample CryGeymeta201523_FD_81545 | JGI IMG/M metagenome (GOLD analysis project Ga0100399, IMG submission 81545) | Groundwater microbial communities from Crystal Geyser aquifers in Utah, USA - Crystal Geyser metaG 2015-23 | ecosystem: Environmental > Aquatic > Deep subsurface > Groundwater | place: USA...
AGAGGCGAAGCTATGATGGACACTATCAGAAGGTTGATCCTGTTGGCAAGCGTGGTTTCAATGCCGTTCGTCATCGGCTGCTTCGGCGCCGGTTCTTCCAACCCGGTCGGCACGGCTCCCCTGGCCCAGGTCGATGGCTCCGTTGTTGCCCAGGCCGACAACCCGGCAATCGCCGCGGCCAAATTTCTTTCAAACCCGACCTCGTCCAAAAAAAAGTATTCCTACTCAGAATCCCCATGTTCGGTGTCCCACGAATACAAATCAGAGTTGTCCAAGCGCCCCGGTTCCCTCCGCGTTCGTTTCTGTGCCAATTCCCAGGCTGAAAGCATTTTCCTTACTCTGGATGATATGAAGGTCAAAGCGTACTCCGGAAAGCCCTGCAAAGTCTCTCTTGATCCCCGCGAAATCGACCTCAAGCAAGCGACTGCCCTCACCCAGGTAATAGGGGAGCTCGCTCTTCCAACCGGGAATTATAAATACCTCGAGTTTGTAGTAAAATCAGGTCGGGTCGTAATTTCAGGCGAGTCCTTTCCTCTGACTATCCCTAGCAATCGGGTCCGGTTTCTTGGAAACTTCTCGATCAAAGACGGCTTTTCCACCGAATTGACCATCAAATTCCTTCACAAGCTGGTCCGGGTCAACGACAGAGAATATGAAAGGGACAATCGAGGGGAAGGGGATGGCCGCAACGGCGATGAGCGCAACGGCGATGACCACGATGGAAATGACCGCAGTCACCACGAGAAGGGCTTCAAATACGTCCTTCACCCCGTCGTGAAAATCTCCTCCACGCTGGTTCCCCTGGCGCCTCCAACTACCGTCACCGTGGGCGAAATCTCCGGGATCGTCCTAGACTATGTAAAGAAGACTCCAGTGAGCGGTTTGAATGTATCTATAAGCGGTAGTACAAGCCTTACCACCACCTCCGACGCAGCGGGCGCCTTCCAGTTCAAAGACCTTCTGGCCGGAATCTACACCCTGACTTTATCCAGTGCCGATTATCTCACAAAAACGGTTTCGGTCGAGGTTCTCGCCGGGCAGGTTGCTGTTGTAAATGCTGAGCTCAACCCGGCTGTGATCAGAAGTTCTGTCGGCAACACCGGCTGGTTCTCCCAATATTATCCGCTTGCCGATGCGCATGGCACTTATGGTGAAGTCGCCCTTGAAGCCCCTGTAACAATAGATTTCGTCAGCCTGGCCTTCATAAAAGCCGAGGTCTCTTTCGACAGCGAATACCACGGCGTCGGCGGCAGCCGCTTCAACACCTACCTGAGCTCGACGCAGCAGGTCACGATCATAACCAATCTCGGTGGCTGGTGGGTCGGAAACAATGCCCTCCTCGGAAGCCTCCTCGGTCAGTTCTACGCCACCAACCCCTTCACTCACAATACCGTTGATGTTACCGACTACGTCCGCACCAACCCCAGCGCTGCCTATTTCCTCGCCGCGAAAAACACGAACCCGGTCGATATCCGGTTGTCGAACATCCAGATGGCCATCTCCTATCGATGAGTTTTGATTCAAGACATCTCTCATCAATTGCATTCCCCGGCCATGGCGCCGGGGTTTTTTGTCTTTTCCTGACGCTTCCTGAGGTTACGACGCTACCTGACGATCAATCTCGCGGCGAAAATGGCCAAGCCCGCCAGCGCGAGAATCAGACTTACGATCCAGAAACGCGCTACAACCTTTTCTTCAGCCCATCCAGCTAACTCAAAGTGATGATGGATCGGGCTCATCAGAAAAATTCGCTTGCCATGAGAATATTTGAAGTAAGTCACCTGTATTATGACCGAAAGGGCTTCAGAAACGAAGAGCCCGCCGATTATCAGAAGAAACAATTCGGTTCTGGTGCAGACCGCCACCGCTGAGATCGCCCCTCCCAAAGCAAGGGAGCCCGTGTCTCCCATGAAAACCTCCGCCGGATGCGAGTTAAACCATAGAAAGCCCAGGCACCCGCCAAGCAAGGCCGCGCAAAAGATCGCCAGCTCGCCTGTTCCGGGGATAAACGCCACGCCCAGATGCCTGGAAAAAATTGAATTTCCGATTACATAAGCAATTACCATGAAGGGAATAATCGCAACAGACACTGTTCCCGCAGCCAGCCCATCAAGACCGTCGGTCAGATTTACCGCATTGGTGGCGCCCACAATCACTACAACAAGAAAGGGAATATACATGAACTGTAGGTTGGCCGCCCCAAAAAAAGGGACATGAATAAAACCCGGCGGGAGAAACAAACTTCCTACCCCGTCGAGCACCGGCAGCTCCAGACGGTCATCAAAATAATACCGCAAGACTAATGCGGCAATCAAAGCAAAAGCCACTTGTCCAAAAAGTTTCTGCCGTGGTGTTAAACCCAGAGATCGGGCTTTGATCACCTTGGTTAAATCATCGAGAAGGCCAAGAAGCCCCATCCCGAGCGTGAGGAAAAGAGCGATAAAAACGTAAACATTGAATTTCGTATAGGCTAGGGTCGTTATTACTATCGGTATCAGAAAGATAATTCCGCCCATGGTCGGAATACCGGCCTTCTTCTTGTGCTCCTGCACACCTTCTTCACGGATGGTCTGGCCGATTTGCCTTCGGAGCAGGTTGTCGATCACCCTGGGGCCGATTACTACCGCGAGCACGAATGATGTTACGACCGAGAAAATCACGCGAATCGAAAGGGCTGGGAAAATCGAGCTGAACGTAGTTGTATCCTCCCTGGGAATCGTCCTCAGTGCAGGTCGCAGGGCAATGATGGCCAGACCACACGGGTTATGGATTCGAAATGCATTCCACGGCTGGCTTTCAAAAGGATTGTGGTTTTTTCCTTCAGAAGCGTCTCGATCAGGCCGATTGCCTCACCAGAGGTAGGGAAAAAATGAACCACCTCGGCGTGCATTCCTTGGCTTTTCGCCCCATCGGCGATGAGCCTGGCCTGCTCTCCGACAGCAACAAGAACATCAATACCAGCCTTGGCGACCGCTGAACCCACCTGAGCGTGGAAGCGCGGGGAATCTTCGCCCAGTTCACGCATCTCGCCCAGAACAGCGACCCTTTTGCCGGGGCAGATTCTGAGGAAATCAACAGCTTGAAGCATTGACGCCGGGTTGGCGTTGTAGCAATCAAGGATCACGCGAACCCCGTCGACCAGATGAGATTCCATTCGCGCTCCAACTGGAGGAAAACTTGCGAGACGTTCCGCCCCCGCCGCGAGCGGGTGGCCCTGCGAAACAAAGACTGCAAGCGCCGCAAGAGCATTCATTGCGTTGTGCTTTCCGAGAAGGGGAAGGTCAACCTTGGCTTTTTCGCTTCCCCAGATGGCGTTGAATCTGACTCCGTCAGCAAGCATAAGGAGATCGCATCCGCGCATTTCGCAGTTGGCGCCGAAGCCGAACGTGACCAGGCGAGCCGGGCAGGTTTTCTTGAAAAGAGGCAGAAATTCGGAATCGCCATCAACGACGCCAAAGGCATCCGGGGGAAGTCCTGAAAGGATTTCGGACTTGGCCAGGGCGATGTTTTCAAGGCTTCCGAGAATGCCGATGTGGGCGGGCCCGACGTTGGTTATCACGGCAGTCTGGGGCTTTGAGATTTCCGCAAGAAAGCGGATCTCGCCGGGGTGGTTCATTCCCATCTCGACGATCGCAACCTTGGTCTTGAGAGGTATCCGGACGAGATTCAAAGGCAGTCCGATGTGATTGTTGAGGTTGCCCGAGGTTGCCCATGTATCGGATTTTTCCGAGAAGATATGTCTCAACATCTCCTTGGTCGTGGTTTTTCCGTTGCTTCCGGTAACCCCCAGAAACAAGCCTTTGTGCCTGGATCTCTGAAAACGCGCCAGATCCTGCAAGGCGCGGAGCGGGTCTTCGACCAGTATGCAGGCGGTTTGCCGCGAGGCAACAGCCCCGGGAGGGAAGCGAGAGGCGAGAATCGCCGGGATTCGCTTCGCCAACGCCTGGGGAATATAATCATGGCCGTCGAAACGGTCTCCTTTTATCGCAACGAACGCATCACCATCTGAAATGGTTCGCGTGTCGATTGAAAACCCGCGTATCTCGGACCGTGGGGCATTTAGCACGCTTCCGGCGCAGAGGCCGGCAATTTCGTCGATTCTCCAGTCAGACATGAGCACCGCCTGGTTATTATCCATAAATTAGGTTCTTCCCTTGGGTGTATTTAGGTATCTACTCAATAATCCGGGGTAACTCAATGATTCCTGGCGCAAGAGATTTCTCCATTCGGTCGAAATGACAGCATCGTTTGTCATTCCGAATGAATGTTAGGAATCTCGCTTTATGTTGAGAATCAGCTAATGCCCCTTCTTTTTGAGCGGATACGTATTTAGTGTAGTGCTGGTAATCTTGCTGTAATCTCCGGGATCGCCGTGGCAAAATTTCTTTCCGTGAGTTTGCTTCAATGGCTACCGTTTTCACCGTTTTCACCCTTCAGGAACTCCCGAGCCACTTTCCGGTCGTCGAATGGGATCGTTCGATCCGCGAACGTCTGCCCGGGCTCGTGCCCTTTTCCAGCAATCAACACGAGGTCGCCAGGCTTTGCCATTGAAATCGCCATTCCGATGGCCTTTCGTCTGTCTTCTTCGACGAAAACTTCGCCTTTCTTGTCAGAAGCGAGTTCGGCCATTCCGCGGGAGATCTCTGAAATGATGTCCAGAGGTTTTTCCTTTCGGGGGTTGTCGGAAGTGACCACCGTTACATCGGAAAGGGTTGCGGACAAGCGACCCATGATTGGCCTTTTCTCATGGGAGCGGTTTCCTCCACAGCCGAAAACGGTGATCAGACGGCCTTTTACAAGTGGTCTTGCAGCTTTCAGGACATTTTCCAGGGCAGCGGGAGAATGGGCATAATCGACAATCACCGTAAGCTTTCGTTCATTCGGAACGGTCTCAAACCTGCCCGGAACAGTCTTGATGTCGGAAATACCTTCAGCTATTTGGTCCCATGAGGCGCCCACGCTACGGCAAAGCGCGGCGGCCATCAGAGCGTTGCAAATGTTGAAGCCGCCGATCAGTGATATCTTGGCCGGAATGCGGGTTCCCTCGGCCACAATCTCGAACTCGGCGCCCGCAAAATCCGGAACGATTTTTTCCGCATGGATATCCGCGGCAGGATCGGAAAGGCTGAGCGTTCGAATCGTCGCTCCGGCCTCCTTGCCATCGATCACGAGCCTGCGGCCAAAATCATCGTCGATCGAGATGATCGCGGTTTTATCTCTCGGCAGCAGGTCAACGAACAGGCGGCGCTTGGCTTGAAAGTAGTCTTCCATGGTTGGATGGAACTCCGAGTGCTCGAAAGAGAGGTTGGAGAAACCTGCGGCAGCGAAGGAAAGATCCTCGACGCGCCATGTCTTCAGTGCGTGGGAGCTGACTTCCATGATCCCGGCTTTCATACCGCTTTCGAGAGCTTGGGAGATAAGGGAAACCAGCTCAAGGCTTTCCGGAGTTGTGTTCTTGGCAGGGATGCGGGTTTCCCCCAGATCGTTTTCAATCGTCCCGAAACGGAAAGCCTTGCCAAATTGACGTTTCAGGATCGACTGAGCCAGGTAGGTGGTGGTGGTCTTGCCTTTGGTGCCGGTGATTCCGATCAGAACCACCTGTGAACTGGGATTGCCGTAAAACACTTTGGCAATCCGGGACAAGGCTCTTCGGGAATCCAGAACCTGCATGACCGGAACAGACAGTTCCCCGAGGCCGGATTCTTCGGTCACCACAGCGACTGCGCCGCGGGAGACCGCATCCTTGATGAAGCTTCCGCCATCTACTGAGTTTCCGGGAATCGCCACGAAGAGAGAACCCGGACGGGCTTTGCGCGAATCGAACACAACCGAGTCGATCGCGAGATCCAGGTTTCCACGGGTTTCGATCGGATCGATAGAAGAAAGCTGACGTAAAAGCATATTTCAGTATCTTCTCAGGAAAGGGAAGCATGCGCCACCCTTCGCCCCGCGAAGTAAATTCGCGAGGCTCATCCCCTGCGGTCGGGCGCGTTCAGCCCTCCGGTTTGCTCTCATACTTCCCCCGAATTATTGAGATGATACAACAAATTGACTGCTGACTTCCCACTGCTGGATGCTGAGCGATGAGCGATGAGCGATGAGCGCTGGTCATGGGGCACTGGAGCGCGGCGAGAACTTCACCACTACTCGGTTTCCCTTTGTCATGGCGGACCCGGGCGCGGGGTTCTGCTCCAGGGCGATCCCATGCCCGTCGTAGATCGCCTTCAGATCGAGTTTATCGAGTAGCTTGGCCACTTCCCGAAGCGACATACCTCGAAGGTCAGGCATCTTCACTCCAACCATGGAAAATTCTACGGACGCGGAAGCTCGAGTACCGGCTTTTGGCATTTCAGCCGCCGCGACGACCGGAAGCGTATTCGCTGCCACCACGTTCAGGAACGAGACTTCCCTTGTTGAACTTACATCGGATGGTTCTTTTTCAGAAATGCTTCCCTCGACGGCTTCTCCATCAGAGGCCTTTCCGGCGGCCTGGCTCGGGTGCTTGTCCGGAGGAACTTTGAGGTATTTCAGAACGCGGTCGAGAATGTTGGCGAACGCGGGGGCTGCCACCTTTCCGCCATATAGAGTCTTTTCATCGCCCTTGGGTTCATTAACAGCGACGAACAGGACAATTTTGGGGTCGACGGCGGGAGCCATGCCGATAAAAGAACAAACCACTTTTTCCCGAAAATATCCGCCCTTCGGGTTTGCCCTCTGGGCTGTGCTGGTCTTTCCTGCAACGGTATACTCGGGCAGTGCGGCGAGTTTCCCGGTTCCGATTTCGACAACGCCCATCAACATTTTCCGAAGATGCTGAGCGATTTCCGGTGAAAAAACCCTTTGCACCGATTTTGGGGGAAAGTCTTCAGTGATGTCCCCGGTCCGGGAAACGATCTTCTTTATTATCTGCGGTTGCATCAGGAAGCCGCCATTAGCAATTGCCGCGTAGGCCCGTATCAGTTGGATTCCGGTGACCGCGATTTCCTGACCGATGCACAGTGATGCGGCCGAGAATCCCGACCACTTCGAGGGTGGGAGGAACATTCCCGAACTTTCGGCGGGGGCATCCAGGCCGGTAGGAGCACCAAATCCAAGTTTTTTGTACAACCTGTATAAATCCTGGGGCTCAATCATCTGGGAGAGCTGTACCATTGAGGCATTGCAGGACTGGGCAATCACCTCATCAATATCGAGCAGGCCGTGGGCCCCATGGCATTTCACGCGGCGGCTCCCGACTTCTCCAAACCCCTTGCAGTAAAATCGGGTATTCTGAAGAACCCGGCCTGTCTGTAGGGCGCAGGCGGTTGCAAATATTTTCATGCAGGATCCGGGTTCAAATATGTCGACGAGCGGCCGATTCCGGTGGGAGTCAGGGGTTGAGTCCGCGAACTGGTTCAGATCGTAGGTTGGCAGGCAAGCCATCCCGAGAATTTCGCCGGTAGCGGGATCCATCGCAATCGCAGTTGCATCAATGGGTTGGAACTTTTCTATAAGGGTGCTCAGCTCGGTTTCGAGGATGTGTTGAATGAAGGAATCGAGGGTCAGAACCATGTTGCTTCCGCCCATCGGAGGCTGAACGATCCTCATCATGGCCGGGCCGTCCTCGCCATAACTGGCGTCTTCCTGGACTGCAAGACCGGCATAACCCCTCATGGTTTTGTTAAAAAACAACTCAAGCCCCTCGAGGCCGTTTCCGTCGGTTCCACAAAATCCGAGGAGGTTGGCTGCAAGCGAATTCTGTGGGTATATTCGCCGGTAATTTTCTTCCAGGATAACCCCCGGAAGCTTCAGTGCCGTGAGTTTCTGTGCCGGCCCCCGTTCCAACTTTTGAAAGATGGGGATATAGCCTTTTCGATTTGCCACCTTTTCGAGAATATGATCGCGCGTCATTGGGAGAACCGTGGATATCAGGTTTGCGGTTTCAGCCACGTTCTTCACCTCTCTGGTGAAGAGAAAAACCGAGTAGGTCTCCACTGAAATTGCCAAGTCAAGACCGTTGCGGTCGGTTATCGCCCCGCGTTTCATTTCCAGGATTCGTTGTGAAAGATGGTTCGCCCTCGATCTCCGGCTCCATTCGTCGTATTGGAAGACCTGCAACTGAACGAGACGAAGCATGTAAATTATCAGAATGGAAACCATTGCCCCGAACAGGGCAAGCGCACGAACGGCACGAGGACGCAGCGCGAAGGATTTCACGGCTCAGGCTCCTGAAGTGGGATCTTGCGTGCGACTCTCAACTTGGCCGAGCGGGCACGGGGGTTGGAAGCCATCTCATCGACCGCGGGAACGATCGGCTTGCGGGTAAGAACCTCCAGGGTGGGCTTCCTTCCGCAGTTGCAGACCGGAAAAGCCGGCGGGCAAACGCATCCGCGCTGATGAGTCCCAAAAAAGGTCTTTGCAATCCGATCTTCGAGAGAGTGGAATGAAATGACCGAAACCCGACCGTCGGGGTTTAGGAGAGGGATTGCCGTTTCGAGCACGGAGCGCAGTTCACCGAGTTCGTCATTCACGGCGATCCGCAATGCCTGGAAGACCCGTGTTGCCGGGTGAATCCTGGATTCCGCCCGTCCAAAGCGCGGAACGACGCCATCGATGAGCTTTGCAAGCTCCACCGTACTGTTGAGCCCGCTTTCCGGGTTTTCACTGCTTCCCCTGCTTTCCCTGCGCTTCTGAACGATCGCCCGTGCGATCCGACGGGAAAATCGCTCTTCTCCGAACTCACTGAATATCCGCTCCAGATCTGTTTCCGAAAGAGAATCGACAAGATCCTGGGCCGACTTTCCATTGAACGATCTATCCATTCGCATATCGAGTGGGCCGGGTTGCGAGAATGAGAAACCGCGATCGGCTTCATCCAATTGGTATGAGGAGACTCCGACGTCCAGAAGAAGGCCATCCATCTTGGAAATGCCCAGTTCCGAGAGGATGTCGCGAAGATTCGAGAACCGATCGTGAACGAGCCGCAATCGCTGGTCTGCAAATGTTTCGCGGGCGAGTTTAAGAGCCTCTTCATCCCTGTCTATCCCGATGCAGATTTCGATGTTTGGGAACCTTTCAAGGATGGCTCTGGTATGGCCTCCGAAGCCGAATGTTCCATCGACGAAAACGCGGCCTTTTGAAGGGAACCCAATCTCGAGGAAAGGGCTGACCAAGACTGGCAGATGGCGTTGCTTGCTCGGAGGGTGTTGAATCGAAGTCATTTTTTCAGGAAAGTTTCGTCGACGGGAATGTAACAGAGTTTTTGCGGGATCACCATTCCAAGCTCTGTTCGCGCAACTTTCTCAATCCTGGAAAGCGATTGAAGTTTGGAGATTTCGGCTTTTAAGACATCATTGTTGGTTTCCAGAATGCTGATTTGTTTTTCGAGGCTTTGGAGCCGGATTTTAGTCTCAACCATTTTTGTGGACTGCCAGACATATACGGTAAACATCATTCCGAGAAGAAGGGTCGCGACGAGATACAGTTTTACAAGATGGCGCCGGCGTCGCATCATGTTGATCGAGCCATCCTGCCGCGAAGGTCCCTGCGGTTGGCCATCCCGACTGGTAAGGATCTCCAAAATTTTTGAGCGTCGCATTGCGGTTTGTTCCCTTCTCGTTCAACAAACGACTCTAAATTTGCATTCCGAATAATCCGGGGTTCCCTGAACTTAATACCTTTGAAAAATTTTGTCCTTCAACTTCATTTTCAACTACAACATACAACTACAACTACAACTACAACTACAACTTCCACTTCATCTTCTACCATGAAAAAACCAAACCAGGAAGCGTATCGGCTTTAGGCCGGGTTTTCTTTATCTGTAATCTCCTGAAGTAATTGGTTTCCTCAAGCAACAGAACCGAAAACTCCGCGATGGCAGAGATCTGCTGCTTCCGCGTTTAATGAGCGGGGAGATTGCGGTATGAGCCCCGGGGAACGCTGGGATCGCCGCGCCCCAGC
>Ga0100399_1004241_pt1 | contig 9935 bp, 6 predicted proteins | sample CryGeymeta201523_FD_81545 | JGI IMG/M metagenome (GOLD analysis project Ga0100399, IMG submission 81545) | Groundwater microbial communities from Crystal Geyser aquifers in Utah, USA - Crystal Geyser metaG 2015-23 | ecosystem: Environmental > Aquatic > Deep subsurface > Groundwater | place: USA...
AACCAAGTCGTCGCCGTGGTCTCCGCCATGTCCGGCGTCACCGACAAGCTCATTGGCATGGCCAAGGAATTCGGCGACTCGCCGCCCGAACGAGAACTCGACGTGCTCCTCGCCACCGGCGAACAGCAATCCATCGCACTCGTTTCCATGGCTCTCCACGAGATCGGTGTCAAAGCCCTCTCCGTCACCGGTCGCCAAGCAGGCATCCGCACCTCCGGCAGCCACACCCGCGGCCGCATCGAAGGCATCGACCCCGAGTTCATGAAGAAGTCGCTCGAAGAGGGGCACAGCCTCGTTGTCGCCGGCTTTCAGGGCGTCACCCTCGATGGCATGATCCACACCCTCGGTCGTGGTGGTTCCGACCTCACCGCGATCGCCGTCGCCGCAGCTGTAAAAGCCGACGTCTGCCAGATCCTCACCGACGTCGATGGCGTTTACACCTGCGACCCGCGCGTCGTCAAAAACGCCCGTAAGCTCCCTGAAATTTCCTACGATGAAATGCTCGAACTCGCCTCATCCGGGGCGAAAGTCATGCAATCGCGTTCCGTCGAATTCGCCAAAAAATACGGAGTCGTTTTCGAAGTCCGTTCCTCACTCAATGATAACCCGGGCACCATGGTGCTCGAAGAACATCCTGCTATGGAAAACGTCGTCATCCGCGGAGTCTCAATCGAACGCTCCCAAGCCCGCGTCACCATCACCAATATCCCCGATGAACCCGGCATGTCCGGCAAGATCCTCGGTGCCCTCGCTGACGCCGAGATCAACATCGACATGATCCTGTCGAACACCGCCAGCGACGGCATGGCCCGCCATTCCTTCACCATGCACTCGAACGACCTCGGACGCGCTCAAGCCGCGCTCAAGCCCGTGCTCGCCGAAATCAGCGAAGGCACCAAGGTGGAAACCGAAGCCGGCATCGCCAAACTTTCCTGCGTCGGCATCGGCATGCGTTCCCACTCCGGCGTCGCCGCCACCATGTTCAAGGCCCTCGGCGTGGTCGGCATCAACATCGGCATGATTTCCACCTCGGAAATCAAGATCGCCGTTACTGTCGACGAGACCCGCATCGAAGACGCCGCCCGCGCGGTCCACGACGCCTTTCACCTCGACCAGGCCCCCGTCTGAGCGCAGCGAAGCCAGCTTTTTGGGGCAACGAGCTCATTTGCTGATTGGAATCGTCTGCAAATGGCGTTGTAAGCAAGGAATGAACGAACCCATTTCACGACGCACTGGCATCAAGCTCATCACCGCAGGCACCCTGATCGGGTTTGGAGGTCGCAGCGGATTCGCGGCGGAAAGCGTGCCCACGGCTGATGCTTGGGCGAAGACCCACGACCGCGTCTTCCTCGGCGGAAACTTCTGGGCCAACCCGATGGAGGACTGGAAGGTCAGTGAGGGTGGCGCGGAGTGTATCAGCACGGGGCCGCAGCGGAGCGTGCACTCGTTGACCCATCAACTGACGAAGCATGGAGGCTTCGAAATGGGCGTCACTCTTCAGCGCATCGGAAACCCCGAAAAGGACACCGGGGCAGGCTTCCGGATCGGGATGAAAAGCGAACTCAACGAGCACAAAAGTAATTGTTTCGTGACCAGAGGCTTGGTCGCGGGATGGCGGGGAAATGAGCTGGTCCTTGGGAAGAACAAGACCCCGCTTCGGGTTGCGGGCGACAACAAAAAGTTGGGCCTAGTGCTCAAGGGCATTCCTCAGGGCGACAAGTGCCAGCTAACACTCACCGCTTTGTCTCCGGGATCAAACCATGAATTGGGTTCGGTCAAAGCCACGGTTCCTTTCTCAGAGATTCGTGGCAACGTTTCGATCGCCAGCAATCTTACCGCGGGGGGCTCCCACGGCAACAACGCCGGCAAGGACGGCGTGCGCTACCGTTTCTCGAACTGGACCCTTGGAGGCGAGGCATTCACCGTGACACCAGAAAATCGCTTTGGTCCGATCCTTTGGTCGATGTATTCGCTCAGCGACTCACGGAGTGACGAGGGCTTCGTGATGAAGATCAGCGCGCTGACCGGACCGATGGGGCCGAAGGATCATCAGAACGTCGAGCTCCACATCAAGAAAGACGGTGCGTGGAAATCGCTCGGCGAAGCGAAGCTCGATCCGGACGCCTGGGTCGCCACTTTTCGCATTCCAAATTGGAATGAAAAGGAGGCCACACCCTATAAACTTGTCTATCGTGAAAAGCATCGCGATGGCAGCCAGACGCCGGACGAGTGGACCGGCACGATCAGGGCGAATCCCGAGGGTCGACCGCTGCGCATGGCGGCACTGACATGCCAGAATGACATAGGATTTCCCTATGAACCGGTGACGGAAAACATCCGTAAGCTCGATGCCGATCTGCTCTTTTTCTCGGGCGATCAGATTTATGAAGCGCACGGTGGTTTCGGGATCATTCGGGACCCGGCCGATCGCGCGATTCTCAACTACTTGCGGAAGTATTATCAGTTTGGCTGGTGCTTCCGTGAATCGATGCGGAACAGTCCGACGCTCTGCTTGCCCGACGATCACGACGTTTTCCAAGGCAACATCTGGGGCGAAGGGGGAGCGGCGATGAAGACTGGCGGAAACTCCGGAGCTTCATCGATGGGCGGCTATACCGAACCGGCACGCATGGTCAATGCCGTTCATAAGACCAACTGTGCACACCATCCCGACGCTTATGATCCAACACCCGCCAAGCAGGATATCAGCGTTTACTATGGCGACATGGTTTACGGGGGTGTCAGCTTTGCGATCCTAGCGGACCGCCAGTGGAAGAGTGGACCTGATCGCGTGAATACCGGGGGAGGCCGCAGGGATCACGTGACAGATCCGGATTTCGATACCGCGTCACTTGATAAGCCGGGACTCGTGCTTCTCGGCGAGCGTCAGGAAGAGTTTCTCAAGAAGTGGGCCGACGACTGGCGTGGCCACAGCCTCAAGGCGGTAATCAGTCAGACGGTCTTCTCCGGCATGGCGACTCATCACGGTGGCTATGATGGCTATCTCAAGGGTGACCTCGATTCTGGTGGTTGGCCGCAAACGCCGCGCAATCGGGCGATCGATATCATGCGTCCCTCGATGGCTCTTCACATCAATGGTGATCAGCACCTAACAATGCTCAGCCAGTATGGGGTCAAGGCACAACGTGATAGCAACTGGTCCTTCTGCACTCCTGCCATTTCTGTCGGCTACCCGCGCTGGTGGCGGCCGGATGAAGTGGGCATGCCTCACGAAAATCGACCCAAGCATGGTCGTGCGTTTACTGGAGAGTATCTCGATGGCATGGGCAACAAAGCTTACGTTTATGCAGTTGGAAATCCGATCGCGAGTAAGTCGAAACACCGCTATGAGCGAGCCCATGAGAAGGGAAGTGGTTTCGGTTTTGTCACCTTCGATACCGAGAAAAAGACCTACTACCTCGAGTCCTTCCGTTTCAATGTCGATGCGACCGACGGCAAGCCTGAGAATCAGTTCCCCGGCTGGCCGGTGACGATTCATCAGAAGGAGAATCGGGGTGAGAACGTGTTAGAGTAGCAATCAAACGCCAGCAATATCGCACCTGGGAACTCCCAAGGAAATAAATCCCGGGTGAAATGAGTCGTTTGAATCTGCTTCTGACCGATTCTAGCCCGCTTATAAGGCGCTCGCTGATTTCGAAGAAAGTTAATTTGGGGCTTTCTTAAACAGGGTGCGGGGCCCCATAAGCATCAAACTGGCTGTTTACGCCATTAAGCCAATGCTAACACGACGAATGACTCCAATTTCTCTCAGGGAGGCGACAAGGATGCCGCGCAGTCTCACCACGCAGTGTTTCCTCACCCTGTCCGGCCTCGCATGGTTGCTAGGAATCCCGGCCGCACACGCCGATCCGGTAATCAGCAATATTGAACTTGGGCCCACCCTTGTGACGCTTACCTTCAGCGACAACGGCCATGTATGGGCTGGCGTTCTCAGCAGCGGGCTGGTTGATCGAAATTTCGGATTGGAGCGAATTCGTGCCGAATCAGGGGCACTCCCGTGAGATCGTCAACGCGGTCCGCCTCGCGCTCTATCCTCCCTTTGATGCCACGCGGACGGACATCGTAAATGGGAGCGCCCCGTTCCGCTACAAATACCTCCTCTACAATCATGAGGGCGCGGATATCACTCAGGATTTCGACAACATCGACCAGTGGTTCGGTGAGGCTCAAAAGAAGATCATCTTCGGCGACCCGGATGCGGTTCCTCCCATTCCCCAGGTAAGCAGGGAAAACTCCGCCACCCAACCACGTCATTTACCTCCGGAACTGAATGAGGGAATGGGATTGAACTACCGCGCTCCTCTTCGTCGCTTGCTTGTGCCGGCTCTGTCCGCTCCGTCGGCCTCGTATGTCGTTCTTATTCATCAGCTGGTGGCTTTGCCATCGCTCCGCTCAGGCTATCCCAGTTTGGCTTCGCTCTGTTTATCGCCGTTGCTGCGGCTTGGGCGTATTCTCCTAGCCTTCCTTCCCACGTTTGGTCGCCCTCCCGCAGTTGGCCTCGGATCGTCCTTTTCATCGTTAGCAGTTTCTTTTGTTCTTCGATTTCATTCTATAGACAGGGAACTTGAACCCCTTTTGGTTTCCGTGCATGCTGGGCACACACAAGAGGGCGACCTTCAGGCCCTCGCTCAGGCCCAAGCCGAACTGGCTGGGCTCAACCGTGAGTTGAAGCGGATCGAGTCGAATCGCGACAGCAACGTCGAGGAGACCCAGGGTCGATCTTCAAGATGCGCAACGCCAAGGAGCTCCACGAACTCGTGAGGGCGATGCTGGACTGGGACTCGGCCCGCGTCATCTCAGCACGCCCCTATCCCGATTCGGACAACGACGGCACGCCGGACCCGACCAGAGCCGTGATTTCCCTCAGAGACCACGTCCTTTCACCCAACCCCAAGGATGGGAACCGCGAATTCCCGGCCTTCGCGCCAGAGGGCAAGAAAGATGATGGCTTGCAGCTGGATCTGGAGACCGGCGAAGTGGTGGATCAAAGGGTGCACTTCCGCAGGAAGCTGCGGCGCCTGATCGATCCGGACACCAAGGTGCTGACGATTCCCTTCGATACCACCTTGCTCGCCAGCACCGGTGCCCGCTTCTTCACTGGTCCGAGCGCCAACGCCCCAGGCACCTACCGCGACAAGATTTCCTCGGTGGCAGTTAACATCATCGCCACACCCATGCCCGGAGATCCACCCGTGGTGTCCGGGGAACTTTACTGCGGCGGACAGACTTACTTCCGCACCCGCATCCCCCGCTGGGAAGACCGCAGCATCATTGGCCCGCAGCGCAGTGATCCCGACAACCTCGGCGAACGGGATTTTGGCGGAGAGTTCATCATCTCGACCTTCCACAAGCACGAGCAGCTCGATTTCAACAAGCCGGTGTTCAAGCCCAAGGATCATGACTTCGATATCATCAGCTTCGGCTACAACCAGGACGAGTCCTCCCTCGAGAGATCGAGCGCATTCAAGGAATACAGCGTGGCTGCCACCAAGTGGGAGCTGAAGTTCAACAAGGGCAGCTACAATATCGACCGGATCGAGGACATCCGCGTCATCATCTTGCACAACGCCGCCAACCGGACCGAGGCCACCGCCCCCGCGCCGTAAGCCATCTCCAAACTTCCGACTCACCAAACCATCGACATATTCATGAAGAGCATTCGAACCATCGCCATCGGACTCGCCGTCCTCGGCAGCTTCGCTCTGACCCTGCCCTCTTCGGCACAGGTCATGAACTAGCAGGGCCACAAGCCTGATGTCCGTGAATGCGAAGCTCAGGAGGTGATCGAGTTTTGAGAAAATGACAACAGGCGGTGTGGCACTTGAGGCTGCGCCGCCTTTTCATTTTCTGTGCGAATGGGGAAGAGGCCAGCGAACGATCTCCGGAGTCGGCTTCGAACGCATCTCTTGAAATATGGTTTCTGGCACCGCGTAGTGAGAGGTCGCCAATCCCATGAAAATTCCATTCTTAATCTTGAGTCTGAGCTGCTGCGGATTTGCGGCGGGCACCACGCTGCTTGTTGAGGCAGAAACCTTTGCTGAGAAAGGCGGGTGGATGGTGGATACCCAGTTCATTGAGTCGATGGGCTCGCCGTATTTGATCGCTCATGGCATGGGCACGCCGGTCGCGGATGCGAGCAGCAAAGTGGAGATTCCCGAGGAAGGCAGCTACAAGGTCTGGGTGAGGACGCTCGATTGGTCGGAGCGAATGGGGCGGGCCGAGGGAGCAGGGCGCTTCCGCATGGAAATCGATGGCAAGCCGCTCGGTGCTGAACTTGGAAAGGGCAAGCCAGAGTGGGATTGGGAGCTCGTTGGCAGCGCGGATCTGAAGGCGGGATCGACCACGCTGACGCTCAAGGATGGCGGTGGATTCGATGGTCGGGTGGATGCAGTGATTTTGAGTAGTGAGTCTGGTTTCACACCGCCGACAGTCGGAACTTTGGCCGAGCGGACGGCGTGGAAAATCGATGGTGTGCCGGAGATGGCGGGAGACCTTGGTGACTTTGATGTGGTGGTGATCGGTGGGGGTTATGGCGGATTGGGGTCAGCCATCTCCGCAGCACGGATGGGGGCGAAGGTGGCGCTGATCCAGAATCGAAAAGTGCTCGGAGGAAACGGTTCGTCGGAGATCCGTGTGTGGGCGAAAGGGAATTTTCCACCGAATAAGTATCCGCTTGCCGAGATCGTTCAGGAGTTCACGGACTCGGCGAAAGCCTCGCCCGCTCCGGGTGAGCAGTTCGAGGACGCGAAGAAGGAGCAGATCGTGCGCGCGGAGGAGAACATCACGCTGCTCCTCGGGCACCACGCTTACGGCCTGGAGATGGATGGAGAGAAGATCGCTTCGGTGAAGTTGTTAGAGATTGAGGCGGGTAAGGTGAAAACGATCTCCGGAAAGTTCTTCGTCGATTGCACGGGCCATGGCTTCATCGGGGACTGGGCGGCGGCGGATACGACGATGGAGGAGAAAGGTCGCATGGGCATGAGCAACATGTGGATGTGGGAAAATACCGACGGCCCCGTGACTTTCCGTGAAGAAGCCTGGATGCTTCCATTCAAAGACGACGACTTTCCCTACCCCGTTCGTCATCATGCCGAGTGGTTCTGGGAAGGTGGCTACGACATGCATCCGATCAAGGAGCTGGAGCAGACCCGCGACTGGAATCTAACCGTTTCCTACAGCGCTTGGAATGCGATGAAGAATCATGGGGTGCATGCGGCGCGCGACAAGAACGCGCATAGGAATGCCAAGATGACGTGGCTGGCCTACGTCGGAGGCACGCGTGAAACGCAGCAGATTCTCGGCGATGTGGTGCTCACGGGTGAGGACGTGATTGCGAAGAAAGATTTCCCGGATGCCTGCGTGCGCACCACTTGGACGATCGACCTTCACGAGCCTCAGGACAAATACGTTCAAGCGGCTCCGGAGCGTCCGTTCATTTCGAAAGCGATCCATGATCGGCGGGTCGATCGCGCGGTCGGCTACCCGATTCCCTATCGTTGTTTTTACTCAAGGAACGTGCCGAACCTGTTCATGGCGGGCCGCAATATCAGCGTGGATCGTTATGCGCTTGGGACGATTCGGGTGATGAACACGATCGGTATGATGGGCGTGGTGGTTGGAAAAGCGGCGGCTCTGGCGACAGTCTATGACTGCACCCCAAGGGAGATTTACGAGAAACACCTCGACGAAGTGAAGCAGCTCTGGCTTCTCCCGGGGAAGCATCGCTTCGAATCGCTTGATGAGCTCCGAGGATCCCTCAAAACCGAAAAGTCCGAGTAGTCGCTCTTCGCGACTTCCAAGGATCGCGATCCCCACGTGGCGGATCGCGCTGCTGGTGGCGGCCTTCTTTTGCCTTCACAAGGCACATCGGATGCGGGTCGAGAAGATTGAGCATGGTCTTGATGAGAGCTGGATTGAAAAGGTGCAGGCCTGGCTTCCGGCAGCGGATCGTTTCGGTGAGTCGGAAGAGGATGACTTACTGACCGCGGTGCTTGATGCCAATGACGAGTTGCTGGGCTGGGCGACGCAGACCTTTCCCGAAGCAGAAGAAGTCACCGGCTATGCGGGCTCGAGTCGTCTGCTAGTGGTCTTCAATCCGGATCGGCGGGTGATCGGGAGTGCGTTGCTGGCGAGTGAGGACACTGCGGGTCATGTCGATAAGATCCGGAAGGATGATGGCTTCTTTAGCCAATGGAACGGACGCCATGCGGCAAGTCTCGGCGTGGTGGAAGAGGCGGATGTGGTGAGTGGTGCCACTCTAACAAGTGAGGCGATCGCACGCGGGCTGGCCGCGCGCTTCGGAGCGCAGGATGCGGCGGAGTGGTTTCCGGATGACCTGACGATCGAGCAGGTGCGTTCGCTTTTTCCGCAGGCAAGTGGTTTTGAGAGCCGTGAACCCGAGGTCTATCGGGTGAGTGGCGGAGAAGATTGGCTGATCCTGCGGACGAGCCGAGCAGGGGTGGCGGTGCGTGGATTTCAGGGACCCTGTGATCTCATGCTTGGGCTGGAGAAGGATTTGATCGTGGGGGTGCGGATGTTGGGGAGTCGGGACAACGAGCCGTATATTCTCGATGTCGCAGATGAGTTGAAATTTGCCGACCCCTTCGCCGGGCAGTCGGCGAGAGAGCTGTTAGCTAAAGGGCTGGTGGAGGATTTCGTGGTGAGCGGTGCGAGCGAAACGGCGCTTTCAGTGAAGGAGAGCGTGCTTGAGTTGTTACGCCGTCACTACCGGACGGAAATCGCCGTAAACTTCGATTGGCGCCTTTTTATTGGCCTGGTCTGGATTGCTGCGGGTTTGGTGATCGGTCTCACAAAGCTGCGGGCGAGGCGTCGGGTGCGTTTGACCTTTGCGGTGGTCAGCATGGTGCTTGGTGGGCTTTGGCTTGGCTGGATGGTGGCGCAGGACCAGTGGCTGACGTGGGCGAAGCGGGGGAGTCTTTCGGGGACGAGTTTGGCGATGCTCGCCCTGAGCGCGGCGGCGATCTTGGGGCCGGCGATCTTTGGGAAGAACGTGTATTGTGCGCATCTCTGTCCGCATGGGGCGGCGCAGACCTTGCTCGGTGCGGTTAGGAAGGGGCGATGGGCACTCCCGAAGAAGCTGCATCAAGTGCTGGTGACGGTCCCTTGGCTGGGGCTTGTTGCTTTGTGGGTGTTGGCACTTGCAGGGAGTTCCTTTTCGGCGACCTATGCGGAGCCCTTTGAGATTTGGAGTGCCGGCTTTTTCGCGCTGATGCCGACGGTGATTTTCGGAGTAGGGCTCATCAGTGCGGCATTCATTCCCCAGGCGTATTGCCACTACGGATGTCCGACGGGGGCCTTGTTGAAGTTTCTTACTCATTCGCCAAGTCGCTGGACGCGTCGTGATACGATCGCGGCGGTGCTTGTTGGGGTGGCTTGGGCTTTGGTTCTGATCTTATGAAGCGAGTTTCGTTACTGCTTTTGGTTTTGTCGGCGGTCGTGGTGATTGCGCTTAAGAATTGGAAAGAAGAAGTTGTTAGAATCCAGGGTCAGGCGATGGGCTGTGGTTGGTCGCTCGCTTATGAGGGGGATGCTGAAGATGCTGTCCGACGGGTCGTCGCAGGAGAACTGGAGCGCTGGGAGCAGGTGATGAGTCAGTGGAGGAAGGGCTCGGATCTGAGTCGCTTCAATCGCGGGGAGGCGGCCAGCGAGGATCTTGCTCGGGTGATCGTGCTGGCAGAGCGGATGAAGCGTGAGACGGGAGCGGCCTTTGATTTTGAGCTTCTTGAGCAGGTGCATGCGTCGGGATTTGGCCCTGAGGGAAAGGGCATTGATTTATCGGCGATCGGGAAAGGCTTTGCCGTGGATCGCGTGGGTGAGCGACTTCGTGAGATGGGGGTGGAGCGCTTTGTCTTTGAACTCGGCGGCGAGGTGCTGGCCGGTGAGGGTGAGTGGAA
>Ga0100399_1004246_pt1 | contig 9929 bp, 10 predicted proteins | sample CryGeymeta201523_FD_81545 | JGI IMG/M metagenome (GOLD analysis project Ga0100399, IMG submission 81545) | Groundwater microbial communities from Crystal Geyser aquifers in Utah, USA - Crystal Geyser metaG 2015-23 | ecosystem: Environmental > Aquatic > Deep subsurface > Groundwater | place: USA...
GCAAACCGTGTGCGGTTTGTTCTCTATTACTCAAATCGCACGTCTGTTGGGCGCGCAAGTGCAGAGCTTTGAATTGGCACGCACGTTTGCCGAAATTGAAGCTGTGATTGCCTGTAATAATTTAACGTGTCCGAGTCCAAAATAAAGGTGACGTTAATGAATTTATTATCGCAACGTGTTGCACTGCTGGTTTTGTTGTTTGCTGTTGCCGGATGTGCCACTGTCAATGATGCCAAAGAAACAGTGGGAGGTTGGTTCGGTGGTGGTGACAATACGCTTGCTGTCAGTGACAAAAAAACAGTCAATGACGGTTCTGCTTCGCTGCTCAAATATGCGGCTACCTTGAGAGTCAGCAAATATGTGGATCAACGCAAGGTTAGTGACCCTCATTATCTCGGACAAGTGACAGTAAAAGTAGTCGGTATGAGTGGTAATGATTTGATAATGGATCAAGACATTGCAACTCTCGTGAGCGGTGCGATCAAAAAGCGTTTTGATGCTGAAGGTTTTCAGGTAATGGAAGGCAGCAGCGCAAGTAATGCTCTGTTTGAAGTATCCGGTGTCGTGAAAGAACTGACTTTAAACGTCAAAAATCGTGATGAAATTTTCATCGCATTTGAAACGACCCTGAAGGAGGTGTCCACTGGTAAGGTGGTGTGGGCTGGTCTGGTGACGGAGAAAAATGATCGTTTTGCCGGTGTTTCTGGTAACAACAAAGACGATGTGATGAATTATCTGAACAGGGAGTTGCGTGTCGCTAGTGCGAAAACGGTTGAGGCGATCAGTGCTTCGTTGATGGCGGTTCATCCTGAACTGTTCAACCTGACTCCAGGCACTAAACCGGTGAAAGGCGTGACCGTTTATGTTGCGCCTACGCTGGCAAAACCTGCTCCGATGCAGAACTATGGCGTACAACAGTCGGATAATGAGGTCGGAGCCTCAACTTACCGTCCTCACGCGAGTGAAACAGCGGGATTGTTGCTGGTGAATACAAATCCGCCGCGCGCCAGGGTGTATCTTGATGGTGTGTATTACGGGTTGTCCCCGTTGCATCTGGAAATGGAACCCGGCATCCACGCCATTAGCGTGAAGCAGTCAGGCTATAAGATGGTCACCGAGAAGGTGTCGGTGCGTCGCGGTGACAACACCGAGATGGAATTGAATCTGGAACGCTAACAGCCGTAAGTGGTGAGTTGCAAGTGGCCAGTTAAAAACCCCGCTCAGGCGGGTTTTTTATTGCGCTGATGTTCCTGATAAACCCAGTCGGCGAGATTTTGAAGGATGGCATCCACTTCGCCGATGGCGGGGGAAATATTAAAATTTAGTTCGGGGTGCTGCTGGCGAATGAGGTCTAGTCGTTTTGGCAAATCTTCCTTGAGATGCCCGCCGCGTGCCAGAAACATCGGAATCAGCGTAATGGAAGTCGTTCCCTCCTCCGCAAGTTGTGTTACTGCATCGGCGAGCGTCGGTTGCACGCACTCCAGATAAGCGACCATGACCGGCGTGTCGGGCAGGATTTGTTGCAGCCGTGCGAGGATGCCATGAAAGGGGCGCGCCCATTCCGGGTCGCGAGCGCCGTGGGCGAACAGGATGATCGCTGAGGCCACTTAGTGCTTGCCTGTGCTACCAAAACCGCCCGTGCCACGCTCGCTTAACGGGAATTCCTCCACGATGTTGAACTTGGCTTGCATGACCGGCACGATCACCAGTTGCGCCATGCGTTCCATCGGCATCAGCGTAAAAGGAATCTGGCTGCGGTTCCACAGCGATACGAAAATTTGCCCCTGATAGTCTGAATCTATTAACCCAACCAGATTGCCCAGCACGATGCCGTGCTTATGCCCCAACCCTGAGCGCGGCAGGATCATCGCAGCGAAGCCCGGGTTCGCTAGGTGGATGGCGATGCCGCTGGGGATGAGTTCGCACTGCTTGGGCTGAATGACGATATTTTTTTCGATGCAGGCGCGCAAGTCTATGCCTGCCGAGCCGGCGGTCGCATAGGCGGGCATGTTTTCGTGCAGGCGGGAATCCAGAATTTTGACATCCACGTTCAAATGTTTCATCGGCTTGTTCCTTTTTCAAGTTGTGCGATGTGCTGCATCAGTTGTCTTGCCAGGGTGAGTTTGTCGGCGCGCGGCAAGGGATGTGCGCCCTGTTCGTCGAATAAAACCAGTTCATTGTCGTCGCTGCCGATGGCGTGTTGCGCGAGGTTGCCGACCAATAGCGGCAGTTTTTTGGCAAGCCGTTTTTGTTTGGCATATTCGGCGAGGTTCTCGCTCTCGGCGGCAAAGCCTACGCAGAAAGGCGGGTTAGGCAGGGCGGCGACATGCGCCAGTATGTCCGGGTTGGGGACGAGTTCCAGCGTGAGGTTGGCAGCACTTTTTTTGATTTTTTGCTCGCTGGGCTGGGCGACGCGGTAGTCGGCCACTGCCGCAACGGCGATGAAAATATCGCTGGCGGCGACCTGCTGTTTGACGGCCTCGAACATCTGCGCGGCACTTTGCACGTCAATCCGTCGCGCATTCGGCGGGGTGGGCAGGGCGGTCGGGCCGGATACCAGCACCACTTCCGCGCCCATCTCCTGCGCGGCTTGACAGATGGCATAGCCCATTTTGCCAGAGCTGCGGTTGGTGATGCCGCGCACTGCATCTATCGCCTCATAAGTAGGTCCAGCGGTTATCAAAATTCTTACACCCCTCAATTCCCTCGCCCCGCTTGCGGGGAGAGGGGGAAGGCTGCGCAAAAAGTCAACAATGTGTTGTGCCAGTTGTTCCGCTTCCAGCATACGCCCCAAGCCTTGTTCGCCGCAGGCTTGTATGCCGCTACCGGGTCCCAGCACCTGTACGCCATCGGTGACCAGTTGCGCGACGTTGCGTTGTGTGGCGGGGTTTTGCCACATCTCGCGGTTCATCGCAGGGGCGATCAGCAATGGGCAGTTGCGCGCCAGACACAGCGTGGAAAGCAGATCATCGGCCAGACCGTGCGCCAGTTTGGCAATAAAATCGGCGCTGGCGGGTGCGATCACAATCGCGTCGGCTGCGCGGCTCAAGTTGATGTGCGCCATATTGTTTGGCACGCTGGCATCCCACTGGGAGGTTATTACCGGCTTGCCGGACAAGCCCTGCAGCGTAGTCGGGGTGATGAAATGGCAGGCGGCTTCAGTCATCGCCACTTGCACAGCAAAGCCTTGTTTACTGAGCAAACGCAATAATTCGGCTGCCTTATAGGCGGCTATGCCGCCCGTGATGCCGAGAACGAGGTGTGATTTAGTCATGCCGCGCATAGTACAAGAAAAAACCGGCACACCGCTAATGTCTTGTCGGTGGTTTGCTTTTTTTAGTTGATTTGTTATTGCTCGAAGCGCCTCGCTTCAGGCAGTCCGCAAAGCGTTTATTGACGCGGTTGGCGAACCATTCCGTGGTGAGTTTGCGCTGAAACTTCGGGCTGTTCAGGTTGATTTGCGGGATAGCCTCGCGTGGTTGGGGCGCTGTTTGCCCGGCCAGCGCGAACACCCGCTGATACAGATGAGACTGGCTAAAGGTTGATAATTTTTCCAGTTGCAAATCACGGTTGATTTCGGCATCGCTCATTTGCAATGCTTTGCCGATGCTAGACAGCGCGAGTTGCGTAGTGCTGCTGGCAGCGGCAGGACGACCCTGTTGGTAGCGCAGCAGATCGCCATCGGTTGCCAGCTTGCGTCCGCTGATTTTCGCCAGGGCGAGTTGAAAAGCGGCATTGCGGCTACTGTATCGTCCCGCGTTATAGTCGGCAAAACGATAAATAAGTTGGTGATAGGGCACGGGGTAGTCGAGCAGGATAGCCGTGCCGAAATAAAGCCCGCCACGACGGCTGAAAACCTCATTGCGCAGGTTTCCGTGAACCGGGTAGGGATAATGCCTGACTTTTGCATGTGCTTCGGCAAATCCGATGCTGACTTGCATCGGACCTCCGGTGCGTATCGGGTTGGTGTTGGGAAACATTTTTTTACCCGCCGGTATCTGGGCGATGATCTCTTCTATCAGGTCGCTGAGTTCCTTTTCGGTTTTAAGTGTATCTATGCGCTGCTGGTAACTGCGCCCATTGCTTGAGGTGGCCGACAACATCCAGGACACAACGGTTGGGGGAATGCTATATTTTTCGCGCCGCTGCTCGATCTCGCGCATGACGATGGCGGGTAGTCCAGGCACGAACGGATCGGCCTGAAAGCTCGATTCCTGTTCGATGATGGCAACTACGGCGCAATAGTTTTCGGCGCTGGGCTGAACATGCAGGGCGTGGAATACGCTTTGCATATCCTCCGCCCAGCCTTCCTTATCCTTGAGATTGCCCGGCAAAATTTGCAAAATAAACTCGCTGGTTTGCGCTTCGGATAGGACGGCGGGGGGCGGCAAGGCCGAAGACGCAGCGGGCTTTGTGGGCGCGGGAACGGCGGCTGACTTGGCGGGGTCGGTGCGTGTCTTGGGGAGATCGACACTGGTTGGCGGTGGGGGTTCCACGGTGCTGGCGCAACCTGTGGTCAGGACGATCAACACGAGCAGGATGAAACGATTAAGCGGGATCACGATATAGGGGTTGCAATGGATGATGCCGGATAGCATAGGGGAGCGGTCAGCAATCTGCAACTGGCAATCTGTAAGTGCCGTTGTCGTACAATGTTGTCCGGTAAGAATGGGCTTGTACCGCATATATCGTTGTCCATAAGTGGGGAGGTGGAACGTGAGCATCGTGGATTGGCCGGAAGGGGAGCGTCCGCGCGAGAAATTGCTGGCGCGGGGTGCGGCGGCACTCTCCGATGCGGAGCTGCTGGCAATTTTTCTGCGCACTGGCGTAGTGGGCAAGAGCGCGGTGGATGTGGCGCGGGAATTGCTCGACAAATACGGTAGTCTGACCGGGCTGTTTGCCGCCGAACGTAATGACTTTTGTTTGGTAAAGGGCATGGGAGCCGCCAAATTCGCGCAACTTCAGGCGGTGCTGGAAATGTCGCGCCGCGCCTTGCAGGAAGAACTGAAACGCGGCGACACGCTCAACTCGCCGCAAGTGGTGCGCGACTATCTGCAACTCTTGCTGGCGGGCAGGCAACAGGAGGTGTTTCTGGTACTGTTTCTGGACACCCAGCACCGCGTGGTCGCCTTTGAAGAATTGTTCCACGGCACCTTGAGCCAAACCAGCGTCTATCCGCGTGAAGTCGTCAAACGCGCACTGACGCACAACGCCGCCGCCGTCATCCTCGCCCACAATCACCCCTCCGGCGTGGCTGAACCCAGTCAGGCCGACCAGCTACTCACTAGCGCGTTGAAACAGGCGCTGGCACTGGTGGAAGTGAGCGTGCTGGACCACTTCATCGTCGCCGCAGGACAAACCCTATCGTTCGCGGAGCGCGGTTTGCTGTAGGGGCGTATGGCAATACGCCCCGATTGCAGTTCGTAGGTCGGGTTAGCGGTTTCATCGCGTAACCCGACAATCCGTAACCGTTTTGCTGATTGTCGGGTTACGCCCAAAGGACGGCTAACCCGACCGACATGGCTGTCTATTGCTTAAATCCGTTTTGCCAGTTCCGCTGCACGGCCTATGTAGGTGTCCGGCGAGAGTTGCAGCAGACGCTGTTTTTCGGCTTCGGGTATGTTCAGCGTGGCAATGAAGGCGGCGAGGGATTCACGGTTGATGCCGCTCTTGCCGCGCGTCAATTCTTTCAGTTTGTCGTAGGCGTTTTCGATGTTGTAGCGGCGCATTACCGTTTGAATCGGTTCGGCCATGACTTCCCAGCTTGCGTCCAGGTCGGCTGCGACGCGCGGCGCATTGACTTCCAGTTTGTTCAAGCCTTTCAAACAGGATTCATAAGCCAGCAGGGTGTAGCCCAAGCTAACCCCCATGTTGCGCAATACGGTGGAGTCGGTCAGGTCGCGCTGCCAGCGGGAAATCGGCAGCTTTTCGGATAAATGGCGCAGCAGCGCGTTCGCCAAGCCTAAATTGCCTTCGGCATTTTCAAAATCAATGGGATTGACTTTGTGCGGCATGGTGGATGAGCCGACTTCGCCCTTGATGACTTTTTGCTTGAAGAAGCCCAGCGAGATATAGCCCCAGATGTCGCGGTTCAAATCAATCAGGATGGTGTTGATGCGCGCGAACGCATCGAACAATTCCGCCATGTAATCATGGGGTTCGATTTGGATGGTGTAGGGGTTGAAGGTGAGTCCGCGCGCGGTGACGAAGTTTTTTGCGAAGGCCTCCCAGTCCACCTCGGGATAAGCGGCAAGATGCGCGTTGTAGTTGCCGACCGCACCGTTGATCTTGCCTAAAATTTCAACTGATTCAAGGCGTTGCGTGGCGCGTTGGAGCCGATAAATCACGTTGGCCATTTCCTTGCCCAAGGTGCTGGGCGTGGCGGTCTGGCCGTGGGTGCGGCACAGCATCGGCATGTCGGCCAGTTGGTGCGCCAGCTCGGTGAGGCGAGCCGCGATGAGTTTTAAGGCGGGCAGCATCACGACTTCCCGTCCATTTTTGAGCATCAGCGCGTGAGAGAGGTTGTTGATGTCTTCGGAGGTGCAGGCGAAGTGGATGAATTCCAGTGCGCCGGCAGTCTCAGGGTTCTTTGCCAGTTGCTTGCGCAGCCAGTATTCGATGGCTTTGACATCGTGGTTGGTTTCCCGCTCTTCGATTTTGATAGCTTGTGCATCGGCTTCCGAGAAATTCGCGTTCAGCGCATCCAGTTGCGCGATGGTCGCGGCAGAAAACGGGCCGACTTCCGGGATGTCAGTTTGTGCGGCGAGTGCTTTCAGCCATTCGATCTCGATATGGACGCGGAAACGGATCAGGCCGAATTCGCTGAAATAGGCGCGCAAGGCATCAACTTTGCCGTGGTAACGGCCATCCAGAGGGGAAAGTGCGGTGAGTTTGGTCAGCGTAGTCATGTCAGAGCCTGAAATCATAAAACGCGCATTTTACGCGAATCAGGGTTGTCCTGCCTCAATGATCGCGCCACCCAGACAAACCTCTCCGTCATAAAGCACGACTGACTGACCGGGAGTGACCGCCCATTGGGGTTGTTCAAAGGAAACTGAACACTGATCGCCGGATAATGCGGTGATTTGGCACGGGGCGTCCGCTTGCCGGTAACGGGTCTTGGCGGCGTAAGGGTGATTGAGTGTCGGTGCGCTGCCGCTGATCCAGTGGGCATCCAGTGCGGCAAGACGCTGACTTAACAGCGCCGGATGGTCGTGGCCTTGCACTACAATCAGGCAGTTGTTTGCCATGTCTTTTGCGGCGACGAACCACGGTTCGCCGCTGGAATCCTTATCGCCGCCTATGCCTAAGCCTTGTCGCTGACCCAGGGTGTAGAACGACAGGCCGATATGTTTGCCGACCAGTTTGCCATTCGGTGTGCGCATCTCGCCGGGCTGGGTCGGCAGGTAGGCGCTCAAAAATTCGCGGAACGGGCGTTCGCCGATGAAGCAGATGCCAGTGCTGTCCTTTTTGGCGTAGTTGCATAAACCGTGTTGTTCGGCAATTTTGCGCACCTCGGTTTTAAGGAGCTTGCCCAGCGGGAACATCGCGCGACTTAACTGCGTTTGATTCAAGCGGTGCAGGAAGTAGCTTTGGTCCTTGCTCCCGTCTGCGGCCTTGAGTAATTGAAATAGTCCATTATTTTCAATAACTTGCGCATAATGCCCGGTGGCGATGCGGTCGGCACCCAGACGCATGGCGTGATCCAGAAAAGCCTTGAACTTGATTTCGGCGTTGCACAGGATGTCGGGGTTGGGCGTGCGTCCGGCCTGATATTCGCTTAAAAAAGTGCTGAATACGCGGTCTTTGTATTCGCGGGCAAAGTTCACCGCCTCGATGGGGATGCCGATGGTGTCGGCGACCGACACGGCATCGAGCAAATCCTGGCGCGACGAACAGTATTCGCTGTTGTCGTCGTCTTCCCAGTTTTTCATGAACAGGCCGATCACGTCGTAGCCCTGTTGTTTGAGCAACAGCGCGGTGACCGAGGAATCCACTCCGCCGGAAAGACCGACCACGATTTTTGCTTTAGTCATAATGCACCAACAAATCAAGTGGATAACGTTTTCCCGCAAGGTAATCTTCCAGGCAGCGCAACACCAACGGACTGCGATGACGCGCCAGATTGCTGCGGATTTCATCAGGAGTCAGCCACACGGCGCGCACTATGCCCGTGTCCAGCGCGCGTTCGGGTTCCTGTCCGGTAAGTTTGCCGCAGAAGGCGAAACGCAAATAAGTCGTGTCGGATTCGGGCGCGTGCCAGCGATAGATGCCGACCAAATGGTGTGGCGCAAAATGGTAGGCGGATTCTTCCAGCGTTTCACGAATGGCGGCTTCGGGCAGCGATTCATGGGCTTCGAGGTGTCCGGCGGGCTGGTTGAAGCGCAGGCCTTGCGGGGTTTCTTCTTCCACCAGCAAAAACTTGCCATCGCGTTCGATGACGGCGGCGACGGTAACGTGAGGTTTCCAGATCATGGTTTTGATTTCCCCGCTCATTGGCCAGATTTTGCAGCCGTAAAATAAAAAAGAAGCCAGGATGACCTGTCTTCTTTTTTATTTGCTTCGTATTTGGTGCCGGGGGGGGGAATCGAACCCCCACGCCCTTTCAGGCACCGGATTTTGAGTCCGGCACGTCTACCAGTTCCATCACCCCGGCAAGGAAGGTGCGCATTATCCATGAAATGGATGGCCTTATCAACTACAATCGCGCCTTTCTAAAAAATGGCTGTTCGTTGATGCGTACTGAAGAGTTTGATTTTGCCTTGCCCGAATGCCTGATTGCACAGCATCCGCCCGAATGCCGCGGTGCGAGCCGCTTGCTGTGCGTGCGCGGCGACACGCTGGAAGATCACCAGTTTGCCGATTTATTGCAACGGGTCATGCCGAACGATGTGCTGGTGCTGAACGACACGCGCGTCATCAAGGCGCGGTTATTCGGCAGCAAGTCCAGCGGCGGCAAGATAGAAGTGCTGGTGGAGCGCGTGTTGAACGAGCATGAAGTGCTGGCGCAGGTGCGCGCCAGCAAATCGCCGAAGGCGGGCAGCCATCTGTTGCTGGCAGGCGAGTTGGAGGTCGAGGTGTTGGGGCGCGAGGGCGAATTTTTTCATCTGCGCTTCGTAGCCGAGACAGCGGTGCTGGAATTGTTGGCGCGTTTTGGTCGCTTGCCATTGCCGCCTTACATCACCCACGCGGCGGAACAACAAGACGAGGCGCGCTATCAGACGGTTTTTGCGCGCGAGGCGGGGGCGGTGGCAGCGCCCACGGCGGGCTTGCATTTTGACGAGGCGATGCTGCAAGCCCTGCGCGACAAAGGGGTCAAAATCGCCTATGTAACCTTGCATGTCGGCGCGGGTACGTTTCAGCCGGTGCGCGCCGAGTATGTCCGCGAACATCAGATGCACAGCGAATGCTATGAAATTCCGCAGGCTACCGTAGAGGCGATAGCGCGGGCGCGGGAGGAGGGTGGGCGCGTGGTCGCGGTGGGAACGACCAGTCTGCGCGCGCTGGAGAGTGCCGCCGCCTCTGGGGAATTAAAAGCCGGGACGGGTGAGACGCGCATTTTCATCACGCCGGGCTATCGTTTTCGCGTGGTAGAGGTGCTGCTGACCAATTTCCATTTGCCCAAATCCACGCTGCTGATGCTGGTCAGCGCGTTTGGCGGCATGGCACAAATCCGCGCCGCGTACCGCCACGCAGTCGAGCAGGAATACCGCTTCTTCAGCTATGGCGACGCGATGCTGATAGAGAGAAAGCCGTGAGTAGCCAGTGGTGAGTGGTGAGTGGTGAGTGGTGAGTGGTGAGTGGTGAGTCGGGATTGGTCCCGACGCTTTTAATTATTTTTAAGGTTGCAAATGGAATTTACTTTATACAAGACTTCAGGGCTGGCACGGCGCGGGCAGTTGACGCTGGCGCACGGCAGGGTACAGACC
>Ga0100399_1004251_pt1 | contig 9923 bp, 6 predicted proteins | sample CryGeymeta201523_FD_81545 | JGI IMG/M metagenome (GOLD analysis project Ga0100399, IMG submission 81545) | Groundwater microbial communities from Crystal Geyser aquifers in Utah, USA - Crystal Geyser metaG 2015-23 | ecosystem: Environmental > Aquatic > Deep subsurface > Groundwater | place: USA...
CCGGGGGATCGTTTTCCCGACGATTGGATGCATTGTTTGAAGTTGCTGGGTCAGCGCCTCATGGCGCGGGACTTCGACCGTCAGGTCGCCGAGTTCCAGGTCCGCGTGGCCGTCCTCACCGGCTTCACGGCGCTCGGCATTCCCGTCACAGAGCTCGTGGGATAAGTCTGTCCGGGGAAAGGGGAGGTCCGCCTGTCACCCGATTTGTGCAACAGAGCCCCAGCATGGGTGACCTTGCACCAGCTCGCCGTTTCATGGCAGCCGTCAACCATGACTTCGCCATTCGCAGGGATCACAGAAATGATCGGGAATTGCGGGCCGGGCCCTGCACGCAGGTTGAGCTCGGTCCACGCCACAACGGTCGATTGCGCGTAGGCACCGGAAGACAGCAGGGTCGCGGCAAGTGCCGCGCCAAGGATGGATTTGACAAGCATTTGCTTTTCCTCGATTGCACCGAAGCGTGGGTGCCACATCGCGTGACAATCAGCTTGGCTAAAGGAGTAACGCACAAGTCAGGCGTTTGGTTCCCGCTCCAGACAGTATGGGACGTGATTTTCCGCTGGCTGCCTTACGGGGCCGCACTCGGCCCCGGCAGCAGTTCCGCCTGGCCGCTGGTGTGATCGATCCGGATTGCCTCGCAAGAATGCCGCGCGGCGCGCTCGCCTGATTTTGGACACAGTCCTGACAAAGTATGGTCAGTCTTGATGAGCAACATTCCGCATGATGACCCGAAGGCTGCTTGCCATCTGGCAGATGTCAGCTTAGCCCGGTTTTTAACTTTCGCAAAAAAACTAACATGGGGCAGTGCAGATGAATACCATGGCAGCGTTCTTGGTCGCCTTGAAGATGATGGAGTCGGGTGGTGACTACCAGTCGGTCAACAGCCTCAACTTCCTTGGCGCCTATCAGTTCGGCGAGGCGGCGCTGACGGATCTTGGGTTTGTCCGGTATGACGGCGACGCCTATGACAACAACTATGGCGGCGGCTGGACGGGCAAGTATGGCGTGAAGTCCGCCAAGCAGTTCCTGGCCAGCGAACGGGTGCAGGACAAGGCCATGGAAAAATGGCTTGACGTCATGTGGGGCTACATCGAGCTGCACAAGGTTGACCGCTATGCCTGGCGCGACGTGGGTGGCGAGCAACTGACGCCATCGGGAATGCTGGCCGCCACACATCTGCTGGGCGCAGGGGCACTGGCTGAATATGTCAAGTCGGACGGCAAGGCCGACTTGCGTGACCCCTACGGCACACCGATCAGGACCTATATCTCGCGGCTGAACGGCTATGAGGTGCCATTCGCCTCACACAGGGTCGCGTCTAATTGATCACGGCCATCGGCGCGGCGACCGACTGACGAATCAGGCGGTCAAACCGGTAGGTTCGTCCCAGCCACTCGGCCCCTTCGACAGACAGGTGGCCTGAGTCGCGGTATAGGAACACATCGCCCGTGCGGGTGGCACATTGGCCGCCGGGGCAGATCAATGTGGTCAGGTCGATCACCGGCACCTGGTCGGACAGGCTGCGCAGGAAAGCAATCGCTTCGCGATTTACGTTGGCGCTCTCGGCAAGGGTGAAATCGCAGGCCGTTGGAGGGCCACCCGCCAGTTCGGCCGACGCAAGGCATTGCCCGAGGTCAGCCCCCGTGGCCGGGGTTGGTGAGACGACCACAACCTGTATGCCCAGGGCGCGAATACGCGCGACGGTGTCAAGAAACGCCGCCCTGATCGCCACCGGAGCCTTTGGCGCGGGAATGAGCAAGCCATCAGGACGACGCAAGTCATTGAACAGGATGTTGAAGTTCGACGACAAAACGACGATCCGCACGGAACTTGCGCCAGCAAGCCAGGCAAAGACTTCGTCGTTGAAGCGCAGACAGCCAAGATACCAGTCGGCGGCATACTCGGTTGGCGCTGTGGACAAGCCCAGAATCGGGGCGCAACTCGACTTGGTCATCTGGATCATTCCGCCCCAATCGCCTGCCGCGCGGATCGCAGGGGCGATGTGCATGGCATAGCTGTCGCCCCAAAGCAAAACCTCCGGCCGCTCTGACGTCCGGCAGGCAGGATCGAGCGTAAAGGTGCCCTCGCAGACCATGCCAAGACCGTAGTTGGTGTCCAACCGAGCCTCGATCGAGGCACCGTCGCTTCGGTTGTTTCCCGGCCCGACGTTGGCAGGCATCATTGGCAACAGGCCGAATAGCAGCAGCGCCGCGGCACCGGCCCCCAGAAAGGGGACCAGAGCCCGTGAAGGAAATACCGCCGACGGACCCCGGTTGCGAAAGGGCCGTTCGACGAAAATAAAGGTCAGCGTGGCCAGGACCAGGGTGGCCGCAACAATCGGCACCCCCAACGTGACTGTCATCTCTCTCCCGCCACGAAGACGCCAGAACGCCAAGAGCGGCCAATGCCAAAGATAGGCACTGTAGCTGATCAGGCCGATCCACCGCAGCGGTGCCACGGCCATCAGTTGCCCGACCCGCGACCCGCTGCTCGCCCACAAGAACAGGGCGGCACCACCGACCGGAAGGAGCGCAGGCAATCCCGGCACCAGCGATCCACCATCGGGAAGAACGTAGGTAATGCCGATCAGGGCAAGGCCGGTCGTCGCCAGGATCTCGGCCAGAATGCGCGGCGGACGCTGCCGCCAGAGCGCGACCAACGCCCCGGCCATCAACTCCCACGCGCGGCCGGGCAAGAGGTAGAAATTCGCCGCGGGGTCGCTCCGGGAAAGCCAGAGCGCGATGACAAGGCTTCCCAATCCGAGCACGGCCACCACCACCGGCAGCGACCTTCGATTCAGACGCCAGGCAGCGTAAAGGATGACGGGAAAGAATAGGTAAAACTGCTCTTCGACGGCCAGCGACCAGGTGTGCAGCAGCGGCATCATCTCGGCCGAGGGCATGAAATATCCGGTCGAACCGTAATAGAGCAGGTTCGACACGAAACCGACCGCCGCCAAAACCGCGAGCCCGAAATTTGCATGTTGCCCGGGCAGCATCAGGGCCGCAGCAGGCAGGATGCAGGCTGCAATGACAAGGAACAACGCGGGCAGGATGCGTCGCGCCCGACGTTCATAGAACCGCCAGAGGCTGAAGCGATCCTGCACCAGATCGGCGGCCAGAACGCCGGTGATCAGATACCCCGAGATGACGAAAAAGACATCAACGCCAAGAAAGCCCGCTGGCACAAGTGCTGCAAAAATGTGGTAAAAGATGACCGGCAGCACGGCCAAGGCCCGCAATCCGTCGATTTCGGGACGATAACCGTCCACCTGCATCGCGTTCATCTCCGGGTGGTCAGTTCGCACCCCGCCAGCGCTGGCTTGATCTGCACCTTCGCGTTCATCGCACCGGACCGTTCGAGTTTGTTCCAGCCCGTCAGCCTGCCGGTAATTGCCCGCCACGTCGCGCGCAAGGTGGAAACGTAGAGAAGCTGACGATAGCCAAATCGCAGTAACGGCGTCAGCACAAGCAGCGCAAGGCTGAACCTTTTTTCAAACCGGAATGTGGCAAGCGTGTTCAGGACGTCGATCAGCGTCAGCCCGAAGAAGCCGACCATAATCACCACGACACCGTCGCTCATGATCGGCTGCCCCATCATCAGGCGCGACGCCACGACGCCAATCAGGATGACGATGATCAGATCAACAATTGGCGACAGGATTGTCGTCAGCACACTGAACCAGATCGCATCGACGATGGAGATATAGCCAACGGGCCGCCCTTCGGAGATCGCTTTGCGATGCTTCCACGAGACCTGCAGCATCCCCAGCGTCCAACGCAGGCGCTGCGACAAGAACGCACCCAGTTTTTCGGGCGCTTCGGTAAAGGCACGCGCCTTTTCGGCCATCGCCACGCGATAGCCCGCGCGATGGACGGCCAGCGTCAGATCGGCATCCTCTGTGATGGTTTCGCCAGAGAATAGCCCGGCCGCAATCACCGCCTGGGTGCTCCAGGCACCAATCGCACCCGGCACCACAAAGATTCCATCGAAAGTCTCATAAGCCCGGCGGTGAACGTTCTGGCTGACGAGATACTCCAGATTCTGGCAAGCCGTCAGCCAGTTGTGCGGGTTTCCGACTTCGACGATGCCGGAAACGGCACCGATGCCCGACGCGGTGAAGGGCTGCACGATCCAGCGAATGGCATCGGTCTCAAGCATCGAGTCGGCATCCAGGACGATGAAATACTGGGTTTGAACATAGCGCAGTGCCGTGTTCGCAGCCGCCCACTTGCCCGAATTTTCCTGCCGCACCAGCAACACGCGCTGATCGGTTGCGGCGATGGACGCGACGACCTTGGCGGTATCGTCCTGCGATCCATCATCGACAACGATCACCCGCACGTCCGGGTAATTGCTCGCAAATATCGAGCGGATGCAGGTCTCGATAACCTTCCCTTCGTTGTAGGCGGGAATCACGACAGTGACCGCAGGTGTCCAGTCGGGGTCGATGGTGTCGCGCGGACGCCGCAAATGCGCGAGGATCAGGAAAGCCGTGGACCGGAAGATTGCCACTAACAAGAGGATGAAGAACAGCGTTGCAAAAACCGTATCTGCTTCCAGAAGGACCCAGACATAGACCCTGTCGCGCAAGGTGGTCAGGTCACTGGCGTCATACATCGCGGCACCGCCTGCGGGTCCGGCCAGATCGTCGGGGGCGATGAAGCTGGCGCCCGCTTTCTCGAATTCCGACAGGATCACGGGCAGCGTGGCGAGCGTCGATGGCAGCGCGGCCTTCGACAGATCGAAACGCACGAGTTGCGAGCCTTCAAGAAACACGGTGCTTACAACGCGTTCCGCAAACGCGGGGGCCTGTGCGGCATCGCGGGGCACCTGTTCCCCCTTGGGCAGGCGAATCCGCCCCTGGTTCTGAAGGGCGATAAGGGTGGCAAACTCGGTGGATGAGGTTGGCAGAATTTCGCCATGCCCCCAGGTCTCGGCCAGAACGGTGCGCCAGTTGGTTTCGTCTGCCAGCGTCATCACCGCCACACGGTCACGCAGCCGCGACAAGCTGGCAAAGGCACCGCTGCCCGCCAGATCGCCGGTATCGGCCAAGACGATGGCATGGCCCGCAGCAATCACCCTTCGGACGGTGTCCCGGTTGCTGGCGATTTCGGGTGCGGTCACGGCGAAAGCAGAGTGGACGCCATGTTGGGCCAATTGCCGCAGCACATCCGACATGTAATCCGCGGGCGGCAGGCCGTCGAAGGCAATCAGCACGGCGTCGGGCACACCACCGTCAAAACGCGACATCACATGGGGTGATGGCAGCGTCTTGTAGGTTTGTTCCACCACACGACCGCTATCGGGATCAATCACCGCCTTGCGCAGACCGTTCGCTGCGGCTTCAACGCGCAACGCCACCGGGCCCGTGCCGGACAGCAGCACCTGGTCGGCCAGCACAATCGGGCGCTCAAGCGCGGTCTGCGGTACCTCTCCGGCCAGAAGCGACCAGATTGCCGGATCTTCATAGCCCAATGGCCAGACCGCCAAGTTGATGCCTGGCGGCAGCGCCGACAGTTGGTTGGCGAAGGACAGGCCGTCCAGCATCACGATCCGGGCGGTGCGTCCGTCGATGCCCTGAAAGGAAAGTTCGGTGTTCAGTGCTGCGGGATCGACCGAAGCACGACCTGCGGCGGCGCTGGTGCGTGCCATGGCTGTGGCATAGGCCAGTTGCTCGGTCCATCCCGTTGCGGCGTCGCTCTGAACGCCGAAAGTGCCGAGCGCCAGCATCAGCCGTTCCGGCGGCACTTTGGCGATCAGCGGTGCTGTCGCCGCATCGAACCAGGGTTGCGGCGACAGCGGCAGGGGCAGACGCCCCGGTTCCCGAAAGCCCTTCGCCACCACCAGATCGACCGCCGCAATCACATCGTCATCCAGCAGGAAACCGGCGTCGGCGGTTCCTGTCACACAAAGGGATGTTCCCCGTGCCTCGGCAAGCGGTCGCAGGGCGACAAGAAGGTCGCTGACTTCTTGCGGCGAGACGGCGGCATTGCCCGACAGATCAAGGCAAAGCCCGGGTCCGGCGGGCCAGTTTGCATCAAGGTCGCGCAGAAGTCGTGCACGGGCAGCCGGGTCGGCCAACAGCCTGCCCTTGCTGCCGCCCGGCGCATCGAAGCGGGCTGTCAGCATCAGGAAGGTTGGGCGGCCCAGTGCGCCAAGATCGGCGCTCCACCCATCGGACGCCAACGAAATGACCGTGCCAACCTCAACGCCAAATGCCATGTCTTCAAGGAAAAGGTGATCAACAACAGCACAATCAGCGAGAATCGCACTGCGTGCCGTTGCATCGTCGGCCGGAATGAACGCGGCGACGCTTTGGCTGGATGGCACGATACCTTCGCAAGTCTTTCTCGGCCCATCTTGAAGGTGGAACAGGGTCGCTTCGGCTGTCTGATCAAACTGACCCCGATGCAAAGCGACCGGGCCCCCAACGTCGGGCAGTGCCAGCAGCCTGAAAAACAGATCCACAGATGCGACGACCAGCAGCACGGCAATCGTCAAAAAGATCACCCAAGCCATGACTCCGCGTGTGCCTGAAGCGGTGGCAAAGACCCTCTTGACGTTTCCGTCGCGCGCGGGTCCGAATGGAATGATGTTCATCATGAACCGACACCCTGGCCGGATGCGGCCCGATCATTTCCCTTGGGGGGCGTCTCGACGGCAAGGTGCAGAGCACGAAGCCGGATAAAGTGGCGGAATGAAGAGGCACACTCACGGATGAAATGCACACGCCGCACATTTCTGACGACGACTGCTCTTGCTCTCTTTCCAGTGCCAGGGGTGTTTGCCGCGATTTCAGGCATGGCGTTCCTCGTGTTGCGAGATATACCCGCGGCTTGGAATCCCGCTGACATTTTATCAGTGCTTGAAAGTTTTCGCACTAATAAACTGGCGACTATACTCGTTCCGTCACGTTTTATGGACAATTCCAGAACTGACGGTACCGTAGAAAGATTGTCTTTTTCCAAATCCATTAATGAAGACCTTCTTGAGGTTGTATCAGTTGCTCCGGTAATCTCCTTTAAGCAGAGATACTGGCAGATGCGTGCCGCAAACGATTTAAGGCGGGCACTTGTCAACTTCGGAACAGGCAATTCCGTTCCTTTCGACTTGCCCCGTCTTGTCACCTACTTCGAGCTTCCGGGCACACCGCCCACCGATCTGAGCGCGTATCGATCTGCAGGTTTCCGGGTGCGGATCGTTGGCCCCGAAGCAAGCACACCGGCCGAGGTGGTGGCCAGTGGGCGCGGTCAGTTGTCGATCACCGGCGGCCAGATGTTCGACCTGTTCGATCCCGGTCTTGGCGCGGCGCTCGCAGCCCTTCCGTCGGGCGAGGATTTTACGGTGTTGCACTTATCGCTGGCCGGCGGCGCGGATCTGGCGGGCGAAGCGCTGTCGCGCGCGGCTGAAACTGCGGCCGGGCAGATCGCCGCGGCGCTCCGGCGGCTGGAAATTTACGCCAGCCTTGCGCGCGATTACTTTCTGTTGGGCGGGATGCGGGTTCCGCGTGACATCGCCCTGCTGCTCGACAGCGCGGATGCCGATGGCCACATCGACACCTTTGCCGATGCCCTGATAGCGCACAAGCTGCCGTTCAGCCGTATGGCCAGCGCATCCATTCCCGGCGATTGCGCATTGGCGTCATCGTCTGACGAGGCATTGCTGGCGGACTGCATCGTTTCTTCCGACGCGACTCTCGGGCCAGAGGCCGCAGCGACCGTGGTTGTGGGGACGGACGAGGTGAACGGGCTCGGCGCGGATATCCGGATGCACTTCGGTCTGCTGGATGCCGAAGCCGCCGGGCGACTTGACCGGCTGACACTGGCTGAATCGGACCGGGTCTTGCGCATCGGCGTGCAGGATGTTGTCAGCCCGCCGGTTCGGGCGCGGCTGTTGCGGCGGCTGGCAGACGGGCAAAACCTTGGTCAGGTTCGGTGGCATGATGTGCCGGGCTTGCGTGATCGGGTGATGGCAAGCGATCCGGTGATCCAGCGCTATTGGTCGCTGCGGCGGCGGCGCAGGTCTGATCCGGTCGTTGCCGATCAGCCCGACGCGGCCGAGCGCGGGCGACTTATGGATGACGCCGCTCTCGCCTGGAGCTATTTTGATCGTCACATCTACCCCAGGACGGGACTTGCGGCCGGGACCGTCTCAACTGCTCCGGGAGGGCGGGTGAACAGCGAGGTCACGCTGTGGGACGTGGCCTCTCAGATCAACGCCCTGATTGCCGCTGCCAACCTGCGCCTTGTCGACCGGCAGTTGGCTGCCGACATGATCGTCAAGGCGGTTGCGTCGTTGCCCACCGACAGGCTGGATGGCGGCAGGCTTCCGCCCTCGAACTTTTCGGCGCAGACGCTGAGGACCACCGTTGCGGGATTCGATTCCTGCGATACCGGGCGCCTTGGAGTTGCGCTGGCACGCGCTGTTTCAAAGGGGTTTATCGAAGGGACCGAAGTGCTGGCACCCCTCAAGGATTGGACGCTGGAAAACGCCATCCGCACCGGTCGGCACTTCAGCAAACGCTTTGGCACCTGGCGGGACACGTCTCAGTCGCATTGCACCGACTATATCGCGCCCGGCTTTGCCTTCTTCGGGCAAGAGGTGCTCCCCCTTTACAAGTGGCCCGACGACAGTGCTGAAACCGAGATCACCACGCTGTATCTGGCCGCATCGCTTGGGGCGATCTCGACCGAGCCCTTTGCGCTGCGGGCGATAGAACTGGGTATCGACGGCCCGACACGGCTGATCCTCGACGCGCTTTTTGACGCCCAACTCGGCTGGTTCGAAGAGTCGGGCCAGCTCCGTTGCGTCTCGGAAACACCAATCGATCGCGCGCCCTGGTTCCTGTACTCCGGTCTGCGACTCGACATCGAGGGTCCCGAGGCCTGGGTAATCGGAACGATGACGAGCGACGCCGACGTCACCACCGAAGAGCTTCGCAGCGCAAGCGAGATCATCAGTTCGAAGGCCGCCTACCTCTGGAGGGCCGTCCATCCCCACCCTTACAGCGATCGCCTGGTGAACATTGTCCGCGAAAATGCAAGAATTCCGGGCCAGGGATTCTCGGTAGGCGTTGACTCCGACATGTTGAGCCCGGTGCCGAACTACACTGACATCAACACCAACGGCATCATCCTTTCAGCCATCGCACACATCCTCGGCGACGGCTAAACTGGCGTTTGGAAGTCGGTTAACGTGCCATTGAATGGTTCAATGAGCGCAGCGTTTGCAGGCTTGGCCGGGGCCCTGCTGATCGGGATCGCGATTCTTCGGGTCTCCGTAATGCCTGCTGCATCCTGCTTGCGGCGCTCATCGCGGGATCATTCGTCTGGGCGTTGTGGGAAGTCGGGCTCGACTGGTGGCCGCTGGCGACCCGGGGCGGCGTTCTGGTCGTCGTCGGGGTGCTGCTGCTCACACCCTGGATCACGCGGGCGCCGGGCCGCGAGGTCTCGCCGGTGCGCGGCGCGGGTCTGCCGCTGACACTCTCGCTTGCCGCCGCATTCGCCGTTGCGGTCGCGTCATGGTTTGTCGAGCCGCACCGGATTTCAGGCGTCGTGCCTGCAGCGCGCGCCGATGCCATGGCGGCCGCCGCCGATGATGTCGCGCCGGGCGAATGGCCCGCCTATGGCCGCACCGGGATGGGCCAGCGCTATTCGCCGCTGGGCCAGACCACGCCCGCCAACGTCGCCTCGCTCACCGAAGCCTGGACCTATCACACCGGCGACCTGAGGGGGGCTGTGTGACACTCGATGTCGACAGTGCCCCGATTGAGGTTCATGGGCATCAGCCGAAGGCGGGGTGGACCGGGCGCGGCAGAGCTTCAGCGACGTGGCCATGGTGCGCATTGATGCGGGTTTTCCTTCGGCAGCCCTGCTGGCGGGCCTTGAGGCACGCGGGATCGACTATGTCTCGCGTCTGCG
>Ga0100399_1004257_pt1 | contig 9919 bp, 10 predicted proteins | sample CryGeymeta201523_FD_81545 | JGI IMG/M metagenome (GOLD analysis project Ga0100399, IMG submission 81545) | Groundwater microbial communities from Crystal Geyser aquifers in Utah, USA - Crystal Geyser metaG 2015-23 | ecosystem: Environmental > Aquatic > Deep subsurface > Groundwater | place: USA...
CTGTTTATATGCGCCGGTAAATGCGCCTTTTTCGTATCCGAATAATTCGCTCTCCAATAAATTTTCCGGAATTGCCGCGCAATTAATCTCAATAAACGATTTTTTTTGTCTAGAGCTCCTGCGGTGAATAGCTCTTGCAACAAGTTCTTTCCCTGTCCCGCTCTCGCCCTCGATTAGAATGGTGGATTCTCCATCTGCAACCCTATCAATCATGTTGTAAACCTTATTCATTAAAGCAGAGCCGCCAATCATCTCCTCGAAACTGTCCTGCTCAATAAGAAGGTTTCTGAGTTTTCTGTTCTCGATCTCCAATTTTGCTTCGCGCAAAGCTCGATCAACTTTGAGCCTCAAATCGTCAAGTGAAGAGAACGGTTTAGTGATGTAGTCGCAAGCTCCTGCTTTCATCGCAGAAACAGCGCTTTCAATACTCGCAAACGCCGTCATAATTATCACCGGCACTTCAGGTCTATTCTCCCTAAATTCGTTAAGAAGTTCCATCCCGTCATCGCCTGCAAGTTTCAGATCCAAGAGCACCAGTCGCGCATCTGAAAGCTTACTTCGAGCTTCATCAGCAGTCGCGGCAGTGTCTAGAGTTCTACCCTCTAAGGCCCGACATACAAGTTCTCTTATTTTGGCTTCGTCATCTACTACAAGTATTTTGTCTTCTTCTTCCATATTTCCCACTCTATATTTTCCCTCCTGAAATTGGAATAAGGATCTCGAACCGAGCTCCGCCTTCAGGTCTATTCGATGCAGATATACTGCCTCCATGCGCCTCAACTACGCCCTTCGAAATCGCCAGCCCCAATCCCAAACCACCGCGTTTAAATGTCGCGAACGGTTCGAAAAGCCGCTCAATTATCGAACTCGAAATTCCTCGTCCGTCATCTATAACTTCAAATTCAATCTTCGATACTTTTCTTCCAGCAACTATCTTCACTCGCTTCGCACCGGCGTCCTTGGAATTCGAAACAAGATTTTCCATCACTCCCGACATCAAGGCTCTGTCTGCATTGAAGCGCGTTTTATCGTCTTCAACTTCAATTTCAATACCTTCAATTCGAGGAACAATTTCCTCTGCTGTAATCGGTTCCAACTTCAGTTTTGGAGTTCTCGAAAATGCCAGAATCGAATCGGTAATCGACTCGCATCTCCTGGCTTCCTCTTCTATTGTCGATAAATCGCGAAGAATTGTTTCATCAGAAACATGTTCCTTAAGAAGCGCCGCATACCCGATAACATTAGTGATTGGATTTCTGATTTCGTGCGCAATGCCTGCTGCAAGCCGTCCTATCGCCAATATTCTCTCGTCTCTTCCCTTCTCAAGTTCAGTCTCGATCAAACTTTTTTCCAACCTATTCAGCTCTTCAATCGTCATATTCACAGCCGAAGCGAAATTCGTCCAATCGTTATTTTGATGGATTCGTTTCCGAGATGTCAGCGCTTCGACCAATTCAGCAACCGCTTTTTTGTCTCGCCTCAATGAATGCAGCATTCCAACTGAAACTGCTATTGCGACAAGCAAAAGCGATGTCATTATCACTGAGTAAAACTCGATTAAAATTCGAGGATCATTTTTTGGAAGCGTTAAAGCCAGCCACAGGCCGAGCGCCATTACTAGGAGCAGAATTAAAATCCCCGCAATAACCCACGTTACCGAGCGAATCAAAACTCGAGTCTCCTTCTCAATGGTTTTACATCCGCCGAGCTTCCTGAACTAATTTCAATTCTATCCAGAATTGAAGACGCGAGCATAAAGCCGATTGTGTCTCCAGCCGCATCGAGCCCTGCTAACGACAAAGGCTCTATTGCCCGTATTAAACCCATGTGGCACATTGCAATCTTTCTGGCATGCTCGGATTCCTGAATAGAGTTAAGAAAAGTGGAATGCCATAGCCATGCTTGTGCAAGATCAAATCTAATCGCAGTTCTTGTAGGCGCAAGCCCGACAGCTTTTTCGAATGCATAGATTGTAGATGAGCTATTTCCTGTTTGCGCGGTAAATATTCCTAGATTCAAATATGATTCCGGCCGTTGAGGTTCGAGCTCTATCATGCGCTTTACTCCTACGTCATTTTGCATTTTTGTTATTGCGAGCCTCGCATCGAATATTGCTATGCTCGGATCATTTACTATCATGGCGTAAGCATACACCAAAAGAGCCATAGCAGGCAGAATAAAAGGATTAACATTTCGTTGAAAAAAACCGGAGTCAAGTCCTGCTCCTAAACAAAACATCACTGAAAAGAGCGGGAACGCAAGTTGAAACGGAAAATAGAAGAGCGATACAACAAACAATGAAGTGACAATCGCAAATTCAACCTGCTGTCTTTTTCGATAGAGCAGAGCCCACGCAAGAATAAATTCTGCAATAACTGCGGAACCGATTGGAATGCCAAGTTCTGCAAGAATTTGAAGAGCATCGTTATGTGCATGAATAGGAGTCCTCATTCTCCGTATTTCCGTCGGGTCCGGCAACTGCGCTCGCTGAGAAACAGCATCGAACGAGCCAAGCCCCCAACCTGCAAGCGGACGTTCTTCAATCAAATTTAAAGCGCACGCGTAAATCCGGGTTCTGTTCCATGCAAACGGATCGTTCGATATCCGCTTTATTATAATTGGAAGAGAGATGGCCAGCGCAATAATTATTAGAAGTGCTCTACGTTTAAATGAAATATCGGAAATGATAAAAATGCCCGCTATGAATGCGGCGAGAATTCCTCGTGATGAAGTCAATGCAATGCCGGATGCTAAAATAAGAATGTAGGCAAACTTCCATTTCGAATTATTAATAGATTTCAATCCGTAAAATCCAACAATAAGCATTGTAATTCCGAAATCAATTGGTGAAAGCCACCATAATGACGAAGGTCTTTCGGTAATCAGAAATTGCAGAGCGGAAAGCATCGCCAGCAATACTGCTGTCACTGCAGAACAAAATCCTAAACAAATGTTAAATTTATTCTCTGAATTTCGAAGTGAACCTAAACTGTACCAACCCCAAGCACCAAGCAGGATTCCAATTGCCTCTGCAGATGGTCCCGGCGAAGTTCCGAACAATACACTTGTTATGCCTCCCAAGGCTAACGCAGAAAATAAAAAAAATCTTCTCGAATTAAATTTCCCAAACGAAATAGAAAAGAGTGCAAATAATGCCGAAAGCACTGCGGCAATCCGAAAGAGTTCTGTAGAAAAAAATAATGAATGAAGTATCAATACAGCTTCAGCAATAATAATCATAACTGAAGTTTCCCGAAAAAATAAAGTTGTTTTCTTTCATGCCCTCACCCCTAGCACGTGCGTAGCTTGCACAGGCGAGGGCGTCCATTTGCGCGGAGCGCCTGTGCCTCCAAAACGAGGGCTGTGCCTCCAAAACGAGGCCTGCGCCTCCAAGAATAGATATTTATAAAACCTAATAAACTAATGCCTGACCCTTTTTTCCTTTCAAAAAACTTCGACACAATTTCGTCCTTTTTCTTTTGCTCTATAAAGTGCGGCATCTGCTCTCTTTAATATTTCTCTGGCTGAAACGAAATTTTCTCCGGAAGCAATTCCAAAAGATGTTGTCATCTGTATCTTCTTGCCGTCATAAATAATTTCACGTTCTGCTATATTTTTTCTTATCTCTTCGGCTTTTCTACGGCAATAATCTAAATCTTTGCTTGGAATAAAAAGCAGAAATTCCTCACCTCCAATTCGATAAGAAACAACTCCTCGTTCATTGCGAACAATATCGGCAAAAATCTTGAGGCAAACATCTCCTCCTTCATGTCCGTATGTATCATTAATTAATTTGAAACGATCTATGTCGCAAATAATAAGTGTATAATCTTGTCCGGATAATCTATTAATTTTATCTTCAAAAATTTCTCTTCGAGCAAGTCCTGTCAGCCCGTCAGTCGTTGCAGCTATGTAATTATTTGTTCGCTCCCATGCTATTCTCAAACTCCTCCCGAATATCTCTGCGCTTGTTCTGGATACTGCCTTCGGAAATACTATGAATCCGACATCTGAAACCGGCACGATTAGTGAATCACCTTCATGCAAAGTCAGCTTTGTTTCCTCTTCAACTATTCCGCCTTCAATCTCGATCTTCTTCTTGGCCGCATCTAATAGTTCAGGTCCAACTTCTCTGCCGTCAATCCAAATAAGTTTCGCTTCGAAATGAATTTGATTCACTGCTTTGAGCGCCAGTGTCTTCAAAGTGTCTATCGATTCTCCAGCCTCAATAAGTATCTCGAGCGCACGGAAAATTCTAAAGAGTTCGTTAGATTGTTTGATTCGGCCTGATCCGAGCACCGACTCTGCCGCATCGCATATATTCGAATACGCGCAAAAACGGCAATGCTGATCAGGATGAGGCATGTGCCTTTGATCCGAATCGATAACTCTCCGCAAACGTTTTATGTCATTCTCTAGCTTGAAGGGATCTTCAGGATTTAATTTTAGTTCCGGTTCTTCAGCTCCGAGCTGAATTACTCTGACAGATTTTACCGGCTGTTTCATAAGCTTTGCCGAGATGGACGCATAAATTTGAAATGACCACTGATCGATCTCCGAGACTCTGTCTCCCAAATGATATTCCACAAATGAAATACCGTCAGGTTCCTGATCTATTCTGTCGATTCGGCTCCTGAACTTTCCGCCGCCGAAATCAAGTTCGGCGTTTTGACCGTACCTGACCGTCTCTCCACTGCTTATAGCAGACCATGCCTGCCATAAAATCCATCTGCTTCTGTGATATTCATTTGCTGATGTGCAAAGATCGGAAAAGAGTCTCGGGTCCCATGTCTCAACTAGCGCAAGGTCGAGTAAATTCCAGTCCTTAGTAGCTCTAGCATGATAAGCAGTCAATGCCGCATGAAGTATATTCGAAACGGAAAGTCGAATAGACGGTTTGTCATCTTCCTTCGGAAGCCATTCGATATAAGCGTAATAATATTTTTTTGGACAAGTGAGATAAGTTTTTAAAGAAGTGACTGATGCCGGTCTCATATCTTCATTCTGGCACGCTGTCCCTCGAACCTGCGTCTTTTATCTCTGAACATATTCATATATTATTTAATCTCTAGCGAGAGGCTCACATTGTATGCAGTGCTAAATCCTCAAGCGTTACCTTTTTAAATACATCCTTACTGCCAAAACTCTTTACAGCATCAAGAATCTCTATCCCTGCAATTCTGCCCTCTACATCATAATCTACTGCAATACCTTCCGCAACATGATTAGTTGTTACCGTTGTTTCGATAAAACGAATATACAAAGCATCTACCTCTGAATCATAAGTTATTCTCATTTTTCATATACCTCCTCTCAAAAATAGTAAGTATAGATTGTAATTACCACAATCTCTGTATCTTCTTCGACAAATATAGGTCTCACTTGTTTAGTCTTATAGTATCTCTTATTCCATTCATGTTCAAAGGCAAAATCTTTTTTGCATTCCTGTCTTTTCAATTCAATTGGTTGCCAAAATGATGCTTTTATTGTCTCAATGACTTCTTCTTCTGTTGTCCCTCTAAAAATGCACTGTTCTTTTGCATGTTCTGAAAGTCTAATTGGCTTCATCTTTTTCCTTCCATTAGTTCACTCCTCGAACCTGCGTGTTCGCCGCAGCTCAAGACGCGTTGGTCAGCTCCGACTAGTTTCATAACGAATTTTGCCTTGTCGATGCATTCTTCATACTCTTTTGTTGGGTCCGAATCAATCGTGATTCCACTGCCGACCGAAAGCCTCCAGTTATTATCAGAAGCAGACTCTAGTGTGCGAATCGGCACGCTGAAACGAAATTCTTCTTTCGACAAAATATAACCTATAGCTCCGCAGTAAACTTCGCGCGGAGTTTTTTCGAGTTCTCTGATCATCTTCATCGTAGAGATCTTCGGAGCTCCGGTGACGGAGCCTGATGGAAAAACCGCTCTCAATATTTCCGACAACTCGATGCCATCCTTTGCCTCGCATGAGACCGTGGACGTCATCTGCCAAACCGTTGGATACTCTTCGATCTCAAACAGGTTTTCAACTCTAACCTCTGTTCCGATTCTTCCGAGATCATTTCTTATCATATCAACTATCATAATATTTTCCGCACGGTTCTTTTCATCTCTATTCAGCCAATTTTTCATTTCGTCGTCCTCTTTCGAATTCATGCATCTGGACGCAGTTCCCTTCATAGGTTTCATTAAAATTTTTCTGCCGCTGCGGTGAATAAAAAGTTCCGGAGAGATGGAAAGTATTTTTTTATCCGGCCAAACCTGAAACGAAGCATAAGGAACAGGTTGCATTTCAAGCAGTCTGACAAAGAGTCCCCACAAATCACCATCTATTTTTAAATAAACTGGAAATGTATAATTCACCTGATAAGTGGCTCCACTGCGTATTGCCTCATGAATACGTTCGATCACATTCTTGTATTCATCAAAATCAATATGCGGTGAAAAAGAACTTATCTTCGCATCTTTCATTTCTGATAATTCAGGGAACGGCGGTGCATTTCCTATTTCAGTCCACTCTTTTGAAAGATGATCATAGCGCCTTACGCCGTCGTAAATTCCCCATATTCCTAAACACTCTTCGTCGTTCCAGCACTCAATTCCATCAAAAACAGAATTAAGTTCATAAGAAAAAAAACCGGCGCAATATTTTCCATTTCCTATTGCCGATTCGATTTTATTTAACTGAGCGTAAGCATTTTTGGCAGTCAAAGTCAGTATCTCAGAAGGAGATCTGAAGATATAAGAATATGGCTCCGAGCGCGAAGGCATTGCGTTAAAAAATATTGCCTCGCCATTCTCAGGCATAATCGAGTTATTCAAAAACGAGTTCATTTAGCTGTCATCCAGTTAATCCACGGCTCGTAAACCTTCTCGATAGCAGAAATTATTTCAGGATCGAATTTATTACCGGAAAGTTTTTTGATTTCGTTAATTGTCTCGGCAGAGTCATAAGCATTTCGGTATGGCCGATCAGACAATAGCGCCTCGACAGTATCGCACGCAGAAAGCAAGCGCGCAGTTCTTGGAATCTCCTCGCCTTTAATTCCGGATGGATATCCGTCTCCAATCCATGTCTCATGATGAGCCACAACCGTCTGTTCAATATATTTCGTCAGGACGAACTCTCTCAATAATTTTACTGACAGAGCCGGATGATCCTTGACAAACCTCATCTCCTGAGGCGTAAGATCGCCGGCTTTGTTCAATATTAGTTCCGGCACTCCGACTTCACCAAGATCCATAACTATCGCCGCAAACCTTCCAATCTCGATCTCCATGCTTCCCATACCAAGCACATTTGCCGCGGATTCATAGAGTTTTCCTATTCTCTCTCCTCTTCCCTTCTTCTTGCTTCTGCGCTCGGCAATATGATCAGAGAGCCTTGCTAAAACTGATTTCATCTCGTCACGAGCATTCTTCCAATCATCCAAGATGGAAAGCGCAGCCGATAATTCGCGACCAAGCGCAACAAGAAATCTCGTCTCCGTAGCGGACAAACTCTTCCGTTCCCTCGATTCGAGAAGAATCCAGCCCCATCTGTAATCTCCGATTTGGACCGGCACTCCGATCTTTGTCTTTGCACCGCGAAGAAGTCCCTCGAACTTTTCGTCTTTGCTCCAATCAGCAAGCGCCGCGCTCTTCAAGGTTTGAACTCCGAGCTCATCCAGATATATTTCACCGATATTTTTTATCTCATCTACTTTTCCCTCAACCGCCGCCACTCTGGCGCGGCCCGCCGCCGAGTCAGTCCACTCTAATGCCGCTCCTAATTCCAAATGCAGAATCCGCCACGCTCTGTTCAGAGCAAGCTTAATTATTGAATCACTATCGAGCACCAATTCAGGAGAGCCTGCAATCGCTGATGCCAAAGAAAATTCCCGAGCCTGCCTCAGCCGCGCTTCGTTCTCGCTCATGCCTTCGAGTCCCTCTTCTCCGCGCCAAACAGCAGAGTCAATTTCTTTCAACCGATTGGTGATCATTACATTTGCCGCGGACAACAAATCATCTTCCTCTGCGCTTTTCAAAACAGCTTCAGGTTCAGCCGTTCTCTTCCACCGCTCCCTTCCTATTTCATAAAGTATGTAAAGCAAAGAAATTGCTATTGCCAGAGCAAATACGCCTATTCTTACTGTAAATGACCAGCCGCTCATAATAGATATGAGCATTGCAATGATGAAAATCAGGGATACAACGAAAAGAAGTCTGAACATCTTCGAGGTGTCTAAGTATTTCATAAATATATTGTATAAAATTTTTATAGAAAAAAACTTTTTTTTCACTGCGGCTGTATTGTTTGAAAAAATAGTTTATGATATTTCTTAAATGAAAATAGAACTCAAAGATAAATTGATTCCGGCTCTAGATCTTAATGATCCGGCGGAAGCCCGTAAAATAATGCGAAACCTGATTCCTTTAGTTTCCACATTTAAGATTGGGCCGGTACTATTCATAAGAGAAGGACGTTGTTTCGTCGAAGAATCGATTGAGGACGGAGCAAAAATATTTCTAGATTTAAAACTGCACGACATTCCCAACACGGTCGAGCATGCGGTCAGATCTGCAGTATCGATAGGAATAAATTTTCTTACTGTTCATGCATCAGGCGGAAAGGACATGATAAAAGCCGCAGTTAACGGAGCAGAAGGGCGTTGCAAAATTCTTGCAGTCACTCTCTTGACTAGTCTCTCTCAACTTTCGCAAAAAGAAATCTTTGGTTCTTCAATCTCCACTGAAGCGCGTGTTGCCGCTCTGGCTGATATTGCAATTTCGGGAGGAGCCGACGGTGTGGTCTCTTCGCCTCTTGAAGCAAAATTTTTAAGCTCGATTCTTCCTTCAAACTCGCTTATAGTCACACCTGGAATCAGAGTTTGCAAAGAGGTTTCTGATACAAAAGATGACCAGTCTCGAACCGCAGATGCTGTCACAGCAGTCAAAAACGGAGCTACTCATATTGTTGTAGGCAGGCCGATATTGAGAGCTCACGATCCGGTTGAAGAGGTTAGAAAAATTCTGAGTGAACTCAGAGAGGCGGAATAAACGTATGTCGTACAATCTTGAAGAAGCTCTCGTCAGACGCGAAGCAATACTTAAAGGACATTTCGAATTAGCATCAGGAAAACATTCGAGCATATACTTTCAGCTTGCCCGCCTGCTGTCGTATCCCGAAGAAGCAAATTCTGCAGGGAATGCTATCGCCGAGCTTTTTCGAAGCGAAAATGTAGAGAGCGTTATCGGGCCTGCGATCGGCGGCATTGTTCTTTCCTTCGTAGTAGCGCAGGCTCTGAATCTTCCATCATATTTTGCGGAGCATCGCGGAAAAAATTTTATTCTGAGGCGCGGATTCAAATTTCATAAGGGAGAGCGCGTTCTTGTAGTAGAAGATGTTCTGACAACCGGAGGATAGGCTATGGACGTAGTCGAACTAGTTAAGAAAAACGATGCTGTCCCTGTCGGAATCGGAGCACTGGTCAACCGCGGGAATTTTCACTCAGATCAAATTGTATCACATGCACTCTTTGAAATTACTGCGCCAATGTATGAACCCGGTAGATGCCCGCTTTGTCTTGACAAAAAGCCGCTAGAAAAGCCAGGCAGTAGCCCGCGTAAAAAAAAGTAATAAGAAATAGAATCGAGCATTGAGTTATGTAACTATGTGCTTATTCTGCACGTGCGAGGCGCTGTCCAAAAAATTTTGTTAAGTTTGATTGCATGCAATACTAACTGCAATGCGATTATATTTGAAATTGCAAATTGGAAAGTGCAAATTGAAAATTGCAAATTGGAAAGTGCAAATTGGAAAGTGCAAATTGAAAAGTGCAAATTGGAAAGTGCAAATTGGAAAGTGCAAATTGAAAAGTGCAAATTGAAAATTGCAAATTGGAAAGTGCAAATTGAAAATTGCAAATTGGAAATTTTATTTTTCC
>Ga0100399_1004259_pt1 | contig 9917 bp, 8 predicted proteins | sample CryGeymeta201523_FD_81545 | JGI IMG/M metagenome (GOLD analysis project Ga0100399, IMG submission 81545) | Groundwater microbial communities from Crystal Geyser aquifers in Utah, USA - Crystal Geyser metaG 2015-23 | ecosystem: Environmental > Aquatic > Deep subsurface > Groundwater | place: USA...
CCCGGGCCTTTGCTCTCGCGCACGCGGGTCAGCATTTCAGTGCGTGCCGCTTTGGCGGCCGCCATCATCACGTCGCGGCTGGGTGGTTTGCCGGCGCCGCCCCAGATGGTTTGGCGACCCATGGCGATGGGTTCAGCTTTTTCACCGGGTTCGGGCATGAATTCTGGAATGATCTCTACCGCAATGTCCTGCTTGGTGTAGCGCTCGATGGCTTGCATGAAGCCTTCTTCGTCCAGGCTCACCAGGTTCACCGCCATGCCATCGGCACCAGCGCGGCCGGTGCGGCCAATGCGGTGCACGTAGTCTTCGGTCACGTTGGGAATGTCGTAATTGACCACGTGCGGCAGATCGTCGATGTCGATGCCGCGCGCGGCAATGTCGGTGGCCACCAGCGCGCGCATGTCGCCGCTCTTGAAACCGGCCAGCGCCTGGGTGCGTGCTGCCTGGCTTTTGTTGCCGTGCAGCGCCATGGCGGTGATGCCATTTTTTTCCAGGTATTCGGCGACGTTGTTGGCGCCGAATTTGGTGCGGGTAAACACCAGCACCTGGTTCCAGTTCTTTAACTGGATGATGTGCGCCAGCAGCGCCTTCTTTTTGCCACGGCCCACCGGGTGAATCAGCTGGGTGATGCGCTGCACTGTGGTGTTGCGCGGCGTGACCTGCACACTTTGCGGGTTTTTCAGCAGCGTGTCGGCGAGTTCGCGGATTTCATCGCTAAACGTGGCTGAGAACAGCAGGCTTTGTTTGTCTTTGGGTACGGCGGCCAGCACTTTTTTCACGTCGTGGATAAAGCCCATGTCGAGCATGCGGTCGGCTTCATCGAGCACCAGAATTTGCACTTGGCTCAGGTCGACCATGCCTTGTTGCATCAGGTCGAGCAGGCGACCGGGAGTGGCCACCAGAATGTCCACACCTTTTTTCACGCGGCTGATTTGCGGGTTCATGCCGACGCCACCAAAAATGGCGGTCGAGCTTAATTCGACATATTTGCCGTAGGTTTGGACCGATTCCTCGACCTGGGCGGCGAGTTCGCGTGTTGGCGTGAGCACCAGAGCGCGGGTGGCAATGCCACCAAACTTGTTGCGTGGCGCTTCTGAGGCCATCAGCTTGTGCAGCATGGGCAGCACAAATGCTGCCGTTTTGCCAGTGCCAGTTTGGGCACCGCCGAGCAGGTCGAGACCTGCCAGTACCACCGGAATGGCTTGTGCCTGAATCGGCGTGGGAGTTTCGTAGCCTTGTTCAAGCACGGCTTTGATGATGGCCGGAGCCAGATTGAGTTCTTCAAATTTCATTTAGAGGTGCACCCCATCCAGGGCGCCAGGACATCAGCCTATTCTGGTGCGGGTAGCACCAGTTCAGTCAAAGGCAGATGGGATCAAAAATGGAACCGCGGTGTGATACCAAGGTTCTCAGCAAGGTGCTGGTCTTGCAGGCAACTGAAGCCCCGCAAGCCCGTGTATTGTCGCATGATCCGGCGTTGGCCCTGTTTTTCGCTAAATTTTCCCCGTTTGTAGGGAAAGTGTGACGGCTCGATTGCTTCGCTGCTGCGTTCGCTGCGAAGTGTCGTGTGTGCACCGATAATGCCCACTTTATTTCTTTGTGATTGCAACAGACCCATGGCTCAATACGTATTTTCAATGAACCGCGTTGGCAAGATCGTGCCGCCCAAGCGGCACATTCTGAAAGACATTTCTCTCAGTTTTTTCCCTGGCGCCAAGATCGGCGTGCTGGGCACCAATGGTTCGGGCAAATCGACCCTGCTGCGAATCATGGCCGGTATCGACAAGGAAATCGAAGGTGAAGCCATCCCGATGCCGGGGCTCAATATCGGCTACCTGCCGCAAGAACCCCAATTGGACCCAGACAAAACCGTGCGCGAAACCGTGGAAGAGGCCATGGGCAAGGTGCTGAACGCCAAAGCGCGCCTGGAAGAGGTGTACATCGCCTATGGCGAAGAAGACGCAGACTTCGACAAGCTCGCCTCCGAACAAGCCGAGCTAGAAGCCATCATCGCCACCGCCGGTACCGACTCCGAGCACCAGCTTGAAATCGCCGCTGACGCGCTGCGTCTGCCGCCGTGGGAGGCGCGTGTGGGCGTGTTGTCAGGTGGTGAAAAACGCCGCGTGGCGCTGTGTCGTTTGCTGCTGGAGCACCCCGACATGCTGCTGCTTGACGAGCCCACCAACCACCTGGACGCCGAGTCGGTAGACTGGCTGGAACAATTTCTGCAGCGCTACAGCGGCACTGTGGTGGCGATTACCCACGACCGCTACTTTCTGGACAATGCCGCCGAGTGGATTCTGGAACTCGACCGCGGCAACGGCATTCCGTACAAAGGCAATTACAGCTCATGGATGGAGCAAAAGCAGGCGCGTCTGGAGCAGGAGCAAAAGGGCGAAGATTCCCGCGCCAAGGCGCTCAAGAAAGAACTGGAATGGTCGCGCCAGAACCCCAAGGCGCGTCAGGCCAAGAGCAAGGCCCGTTTGGCCCGCTTCGAGGAGTTGTCTGATTTTGAATACCAAAAACGCAACGAGACCAACGAAATCTTTATTCCCGTGGCTGATCGCTTGGGCCAGGAAGTGATTGAGTTTGTCAATGTTACAAAGTCCTTTGGCGACCGTGTGCTGATTGACAACCTGAGCTTCAAGGTGCCACCGGGCGCCATAGTTGGCATCATCGGCCCCAACGGCGCCGGTAAATCCACCTTGTTCAAGATGATCGCCGGACGCGAGAAACCTGATTCCGGAGAAGTCAAGATCGGCCAAACCACCAAGATGGCCTTTGTCGATCAGAACCGAGACGACCTCAGCAACGAGAAAACCGTTTGGGAAGACGTCTCCGGTGGCCTCGATATTCTGAATATCGGCAAGTTCCAGATGGCCAGCCGGGCCTACTGCGGGCGCTTCAACTTCAACGGCGCCGACCAGCAAAAACGCGTCGGAACCCTTTCAGGCGGTGAACGCGGTCGCCTGCACCTGGCCAAAACGCTGATCGCCGGCGGCAACGTGCTGATGCTCGATGAGCCGTCCAACGACCTCGATGTGGAAACCCTGCGCGCCCTCGAAGACGCCTTGCTGGAGTTTGCCGGCTCGGTCATGGTGATCAGCCACGACCGCTGGTTTCTGGACCGCATTGCCACCCACATTCTGGCCTGCGAAGGTGACAGCCAGTGGTACTTTTATGACGGCAATTACCAAGAATACGAGGCTGACAAGAAGAGGCGATTGGGCGAAGAAGGCGCCCGCCCACACCGCATGCGTTACAAGGCCTTGCGCTGACAAACTGCGAATCGGGCACCAAAGTGACAGCAAACGTTCGATCCGAGCACTACCAGAATCTATTTCGTGCCGCACTTGGGCAGTCGGCGCGTGATGGCGAGGCCTTGTTGCGCGAAGTGTTGCATGCGGCACTGCGTTCGCTCGATGCCGAAATTGCGAAGTCAGCCGGGCGACCCGAGCGCGATCAGTTGCGTTTGAGCCGCCAACGGCTAGATAACAAGGCGGCAGCCCTGTGCGCCCAGTTTTCGGCGCAGTTGCGGCAGGTATTTCAAAGCAAACAGGTCCGAAGTTCCAAATTTGGGGAGCTGGCTTTAGGTGAATTGAGTCATGACCAGTTGGAGCAGATGGATGAAACCGAGGTGCAAGAGCGGCTTGAAATGGCGCGGGTTTTGCGTTCTGTGCAAGGTTCGGTGCAAGCTTCTCTGGATGAACTCGACCGCTACATGAGCGCGCTGGAGGGGCTTGATCATGTCAAACCTGCGCACAACCCCTTGCGGCCGCAAATCTACATCAAGGTCTTGCACACCTTGATGTTGGATGCGTCTGTGCCCACAGCAAAGCGCATCAGCTGGCTCGGTCATATGGCGGCGCCTTTGGGCAAAGCTCTACAGGCCTCGTATGCCTCGCTGGCACAAAGAATCAAGTCTTACGGTGTGGCGCCCTTGCCGTCGACCGAATCCGGAGCGCCTCACGGGCAATCCCGTGCGCCCGGCAAGGAACTTGTTCAGCCGCGAGCCGATGCGGGTGAAGCTGCAAAGCAGTCTGGTGTGTTGACCCTGAATCGCTTGCATGATTTATTTGCAACGCAGCCGGCGGCCCATGAGCACAGGCCAGCTGATGAATTGGACACGCAATTTGCAGGCGATCTTGACCTCAAAAGTTTGGCGGGTGACGACGAGCCCACCACCGACTTTGCTGCAACCATTCCTGCGGCTTTTGAAGCCCTGCAGAACATGTTTCAGGTGGATGACGTGTTGGCGCGTCTGCCACAACGCGACCGATCTGTATCTGAAACTTCCAGCCAGCCTGAGTCGATCCGGGAAAAATATCGCCATCAATGTAAAAATTCTGCACAAATCCTGAGTTTTGAGGTGATGTGCCAGATGATCGATAACCTGGCGCAAGACCCTCGTTTGCTAGAACCCATTCGGCGCGTGATTGAAGAACTGGAACCCGCCTTGTTCCAGTTGGTGAAGGTGGATGTGCGTTTTTTTAACAACAAGCAGCATCCGGCACGCCGCCTGCTGCAGGAACTGACCCAGCGCGGGCTGGCATTTGACTCGGTTGACGCGCCCGGCTATGCCCTTTTCATCAGGTCGCTGCATCGCTACGTCAATCCTTTGTCGCGCATGCCTGTTGACAGTGCCGAGCCCTTCGAGTTGGCACTGCGCAATCTCAACGCCATGTGGTCGGAACAATCGTCTGCGTCGAGCAAGACAGTGGCTCAGGCCATGCAGGCGCTGGGACAGGCCGAAGAGCGCAATCTGCGCGCTGAGAAAATGGTGGCTGCGCTACAACACATACCCGATTTGCAGCGAGTGCCCGCAGCGGTTGCGGATTTTTTATGCGGCCCATGGGCGCAAGTGATGGCTTATGCCGAGCTCAATAATGTCGAGGGCGTCGAAGACCCCGGTGGCTATAAAAATCTGGTGAATATCCTGCTTTGGAGCGCCCAACCCGACCTCACCTGGCGGCATCTGACCAAGCTGACCAGAGAAGCGGGCAGGCTGTTGTCCAAATTGCGTGAGGGGTTGACCCTGATTAATTACCCTGCCAACCAGACCAGCACGTTTTTTGATGTACTGATGAAGTTACACCAACAGGCGTTGCAGCCTTCCACGGGGGAATCTGAGCAGATTGTTTCGCCGTCCAGGGCAAACCTGCTTGGCGGCTACAAACAGTGGCTGGCACCTGAGGAGGCTGCTGCGTCTGGGTTCTTGGAGATGCACGATGATGCGCCGACCGCATCGCCCGACATAGCGGCTGATCGGCCTGTCAAACCCATGTTGGACTCTGTGATACCGCTGGCCAGTCAGGGCGAACAGGTTTCGTTTGATGTTGATCTGGTGCAGTTGACGGTTGGCGCATGGCTGGAAATGAATGTCGAGGGCGCCTGGCAACGCAACCAGCTCAGTTGGATCAGTCCGCAAAACACAATGTACCTGTTCACCAATGCGGACGGCCGCTCCCAATCCATGACGCGGCGGTCCCTTGAAAGATTACTGGCTAGCCATGCCTTGCGCGTGGTGTCCGACCAGTCCATGGTGGACAGCGCACTCGATGCGGTGGTTCACAGTGCCATGCTCAACAGCCTTGATCTCCGGCTGTGAAAACCTTTCAGATGTAGCACTGCCCCAAGCGGGATTAAATCAAGCTGTTGCCAGCGCCGCTTTGACGGCTTGCGACACCATGGCCATGTCAGCCTTGCCTGCCAGTTGTGCCTTGACCGCAGCCATGACCTTGCCCATGTCGCCGGGGCCTTTGGCGCCCAAACTCGTCACAATGGCTTGCACCGCTGCGCTGACTTCCTCAGCATTCAAACGCTGCGGTAAATAGGCTTGCAACACCACGATCTCGGCACTTTCCTTGTCTGCCAGGTCCATGCGCTGAGCCTTGGTGTAGGCCTCCACGGAATCTTTGCGCTGCTTGATGAGCTTGTCCACAATGGCGATCATGTCGACGTCGCTCAGCACCACGCGCTCGTCCACTTCCTTTTGCTTGGCCGCGGCCAACAGCAGGCGGATGGTGCCCAGGCGCTCACTGTCTTTGGCGTGCATGGCGGTTTTCATGTCTTCGACAACTTGGTCTTTAAGTGACATTTTTTCTCCTTGAAAAAAGTTTTTGCATAAAAAAAAGCCCGCCTGAGCGTCCTCGGCGAGCTTGTGCAAGAGGCTGCTACAGCCCTGTCAAAATAACAGGATCAGTACATCTTCTTGGGCAATTGCATGGCGCGAATGCGCTTGTAATTGCGTTTGACGGCCGCAGCCTTCTTGCGCTTACGCTCAGAGGTGGGTTTTTCGTAGAACTCGCGAGCACGCAAGTCAGTCAGAAGGCCCAGTTTTTCAATGGTGCGTTTGAAGCGGCGCAGTGCGACGTCAAAAGGTTCGTTGTCTTTAACACGGATGGTTGTCATTACGTCAAGAGATCCTAAATATGCAAACGTTCAGTTTCAGGAAGATCGGGCCTGAAACTCAACAATTTACGAAGTTCCCCGCTTAAAAATTGATCAGGCAGCGGAGTTTTGCCAGCAAAGCCTTGGATTATAGCCATGTGCCAAGCCAAATCTGAGCTTGCCTTGCATGAAAAGACAAGCTCAGTGTAATTTTTGCAACAGCCACTGAATCACACGCTCATCCAGACACAGTGCCAGATGCCCCATGCCCTCGAACTCGGTGACCTCAGCGCCCTCGAGCACCTGCTCGCGCTGTGGGTAAACAATGTTGTCATGGCGCGTCAAGGCGGTGTGTATCAATTTGCGGGTGGCCGGGCTTTCACTGGTTTGCAAGGCTTGCAACCAGGGGCTGTGCCAAGCCATTTGTGCCATGTTAGGAGTGGGCGACCAGACTGCCATGCGGGTTCCCTGGTGGGGCGTTCCCAGGGTGATGATTTTGGCCACGGCTGTGCTGCCATGCTGGCGCAGCCAGGCGCGTATCACCAGGCCACCCATGCTATGACCCACCAGCGCCACCTGCGCGGCACCTGTGGCTTGCTGCAACTGCTGCACCGCCTGCTGAATTTGCAGTGTGTAATCTTCAATTGAGGCAAACGGAGGCTCCAGCGTGATGGCCAGCACCGGATGACCCGCCTGGTGCAGCGCCCGCACCACTTTGTCCCAGACCCGGCGGTTGCAAATGAAGCCATGCACCAGCAGCACCGGTACCGGTGCGGCGGCAGCTTGTGGCGCACCTTCTGGTAGCAAGACGTTGGTTTGCGCACTGGCCCATGGCATTTGCAACCAATAAATGCGCAGCGCGGCCAAAAACTCACTGCCATAAGCCCGCCACCAAAGGCTACCGGCCTGCGCAGGCCGCGACTGGATCATGCTGGTGCTGATGGCGCCAAACTGCAGCAACAAGGGCAACAGCAGCACGCCCAGCAGCACCAGCGGCAGCGCTGCCGCGCCGCTTTGCTGGTAATGATCTGCCATCAGGCTTCCCAAAAAAGCACCCAAAAGCACTTGAATGAAGTAGATGCGGCGCAGTAGACGGGCAAGCATGGGCGAATTCCTGATAATTGGGGTGACCGACGTTTCTAAGTATGCCAGTTTCATCTTTTTTACCATGCCCCAACTTTTAAGTGTGCAAATTGCCCGTGCCCGGCGCGTCAACATCAACGAGCGAGTCGTGCTGACCGCGATTCACAAGCAAACGGTGGCTGGCCTGGTGCCGGTTGCGTCATTGGGGTTGTCGGGCGACGAGCAAGCCGATTGGTCGGTGCATGGTGGTTTGGACAAAGCAGTGTATGCCTACCCCAGCGAGCATTACGCGTTTTGGCGCACAGCGCGTGAGCAGGCTGGCCTGACGGGCATCGATGACGCCTTGCCCTGGGGCAGCATGGGTGAAAACCTCACACTTGCCGGTTTGTTGGAGACTCAGGTTTGGGTTGGCGACCAACTCCGGTTTGCCCATTGTGTGCTGCGCGTGACGCAACCGCGCGAGCCCTGCTACAAGTTCAATGCCGCCATGGGCTATGCAGGCGCTGTCAAAGCCATGGCGCAACTAGGGTGCTGCGGTTTTTACCTGGCGGTGGATGAAGGCGGCAGCTTGCAAGCTGGCGAGCCATTTGAACTGTTGCCCGGCCCGCGCCGACTGGGCATTCCGGAGATATTCAACGCCAGAATGTTCAAGCACTTACGTTGACAAGATAATGTTGTTTATATGACTAAATGTTAAACTAAAACAATGATTTAAATCACGTTGTTAAAGTAAATTATTGCTTACTTTCTGGCGCCAGCAGCGCGTCCAGCAAGGCATCTTTTTCGGTCCACAGCTGATTGACCCAAACTTGGCACACCTCACGCAAAGCCTGCGATGCTTCCCCGCCCGCGTTGGCGCTGACCCGTGGCACGGGCAGTGTGCGGGCCTGGACGATGACGCGCGGCACGCGGCCCTGTAAAAATTGCCAGAAGTTGGGCGTGCCGTCCGGGTAGGCGATGGTGATGTCAAGCACCGCGCCAAACTTCTCACCCATGGCGTCCAGCGCCAGGCTGATGCCGCCGGCCTTGGGCTTGAGCAAGTGCCGGTAGGGTGACTGCTGGCGTTGGTGTTTGGCCAGGGTAAAGCGCGTGCCCTCGACAAAATTCATCACGCTGGTGGGCACCAACGCATACTTTTCGCAGGCGGCGCGGGTGGTGGCGGCGTCTTTGCCGCGCTCTTGCGGGTGCTTTTTCAGATACGCCTCGCTGTGGCGGCGCATGAACGGAAACTCCAGCGCCCACCAAGCCAGGCCCATGATGGGCACCCAAATCAACTGCTTTTTCAGGAAAAACTTGAGCAGTGGAATGCGGCGGTTCAGCACATGCTGCAACACCAAAATATCAACCCACGACTGGTGGTTGCACACCACCAGGTACCACTGCCGGGCGCTCAAGCTCTGCAGGCCGCTCACCTGCCATTGCATCGCCTGCGTGAGGCGCATCCAGCCGCTGTTGCCGGCAATCCAGGCCTCGGCAATGCGCAGCAGAACAGGGTCGATGGTGAGGCGCACCCGTTTGAAGGGCAGCAACAGTTTGAAGGTGGCCACCAGCAGCAAAATTGGCACCCAGAACAAAATATTGAGCAACATCAATGCGCTGGCAATGATGCCTTTGATCGGCGCTGGTAAAGAGTGAAGCATGGTTAAATTTTGCGCGATTTTCGGTGATGATTCGGGCATGAACTCTACATCTTCAGCCCTACAGCCTCCAAAGCATACGCCCCTGCAAGTTGCCCTGATCGGCTACGGCGGCGCGAGCCGCATCTTTCATGCGCCGCTCATTGCCGGCGTGCCCGGTCTGCAACTGGCCTGCATTGTGACTCGCCAGCAAGAGGCCATGCAGCGCGACTGGCCCGGTGTGCGCTGCGCAAGCTCGGCTAGCGCGGCGCTGGCCGACCCGGCCATCAACCTGATGGTGATCGCCACGCCCAATGACAGCCATTTTGAATTGGCGCAAGCCGCGCTGCAGGCGGACAAACATGTGGTGGTTGACAAACCCTGTACCGTCACGCTGGCTGAAACTAAAACCCTGCTCAACCTGGCGCACCAGCGGGGCAAGGTGCTCACGGTGTTCCAGAACCGTCGCTTTGACAGCGATTTTCTGGCGCTGCAGCAAGTCATTGCCAGTGGCCAACTGGGTCGTGTGGTGCAGGTGGATTCGCACTTTGACCGCTACCGCCCCACGGTGCCGCAGCGCTGGCGCGAACAAAGCTTGCCGGGCTCTGGCCTGTGGTTTGACCTGGGACCGCATCTGCTGGACCAGGCGCTGGTACTGTTTGGCCAGCCTGATGCGCTGCTGCTGGAACAAGCCAAGGTCCGTGACGGCGCGCAGGTGGACGACTGGTTTCATGCCGTGCTGCGCTATGACACGCCGCATGGAGGTTTGCGCGTGATCCTTCACGCCAGCACGCTGGTGGCTGAGCCGGGGCCGCGCTGGGCAGTGCA
>Ga0100399_1004280_pt1 | contig 9897 bp, 3 predicted proteins | sample CryGeymeta201523_FD_81545 | JGI IMG/M metagenome (GOLD analysis project Ga0100399, IMG submission 81545) | Groundwater microbial communities from Crystal Geyser aquifers in Utah, USA - Crystal Geyser metaG 2015-23 | ecosystem: Environmental > Aquatic > Deep subsurface > Groundwater | place: USA...
CCAAATAACAATGTTATTTTCTGGTAACACCAACGAAACAGAAAACATATATTATTGATAATGAGGATGTTGTATTTTATAACAATATGAAAATAACTCAATTATCTCATTTTTTCGGGGAAAAAATTTCAAGTTGGGTTAACATTTTTTTGATTAAATTATAACATTACTTTTGCAAAAAGATTTTAGCAAAAGATGGCAATTTCAGATAAAGATTTAGGGCTCAAACTTCCAATTATAGAGAAATTCTATTCTATTCAGGGTGAGGGATATAATACTGGTAAAGCAGCATTTTTTATAAGAGTTGCAGGTTGCGATATTGGTTGTGATTGGTGCGACACAAAATTTTCGTGGAATAATAACCCTGAATGGCTTATGTCTGTTGAAGAAATTATTGAAATAGCATCTAAGTTTCCTGCAAAAGCTGTGGTAGTTACTGGTGGAGAGCCGCTATGTTATAACCTTAATCTATTATGTAATAATTTGAAAAAGAAAAATATTAAAACTTATTTAGAAACTAGTGGTGCTTATATATTGACTGGTTCATGGGACTGGATTTGCCTTTCTCCTAAAAAACAAAATCCACCATTAAATGAAATATACAATAAAACCGATGAACTTAAAGTTATAATTCAAAATGCAAACGATTTTATTTGGGCTGAAGAAAATTCCAAAAAAGTAAATGCGAATTGCAAATTGTTTTTACAACCAGAGTGGAGCAAATTTGGCGAAATAATTGATGAGGTAGTAGAATATGTTAAAGCAAATCCAAAATGGAATATTTCTATTCAAGCTCATAAATATATGCATATCCCTTAAATATAAAACATTAATAACAATAAACAGGAATATTTGAAAATGCAATATGATAGTAAATAATAAGTCTAAAATAATGAACCGATTTTTATTGTCATGTTGAGTGATTAGCGAAACATCTTTTTATTAAACAACGAATTTGTAAATACAATAATGAATAATAAAAAATATTACATATTAATAATTGTCTTGTTAGTAATGTTTAGCGGAGTCGAAACATGTTTCTCCCAAGAAAAATATACTACATCAAATAAAAAAGCTATTGCACTTTTTGAAACTGCACTGGGATATTATAATCAGGGTGATATAGCCAATACTAGAAATTATATTCAGTCAGCACTCGAAAAAGACCCAAACTTTATTGAACCATATTTACTTTTAGCCGATATTGAAAATGAACTTCAGCATTTTGATAAAGAAATTGAAGCATTCTCAAAAATTATAAAAATTAATCCCGATTATAACCCTAAAATTTATTACTTAGTTGCAAAATCGGAAATGAAAATAGGAAATTATTCCGATGCAGAAATTCATTTGTACAAATGCTTGTCCTACGATGATGTTGACAAAGAGACTGATAGTCTTGCTACGATATTGATTAAAAATGCCAGTTTTGGTGCAAAAGCTATTAAAAATCCTGTGCCTTTTAATCCTATTAATATTGGCAATTATGTAAATACTGAATTTAAAGATTATTGGCCTTCGCTCACTGCCGACGAAAACACAATGATGTTTACAGTTCAATTGCCTACCAAAAACAGATTGCCAAATGGTAAAACGCAAATGCAGGAAGATTTTTTTATAACTTATAAAAATGAAGATGGTTCATGGTCGCCATCAAACAATGCAGGACCGCCATTAAATACTGATGATAACGAAGGGGCACAAGCAATTTCTGCCAATGCTCAATTTTTGTTTTATACAGCTTGTAATAGAAAAGAAGATTTTGGTTCGTGCGATATTTATTTTTCCGAAAAAATTGGAAACAAATGGACTACACCAAAAAATATCGGACCTCCAATTAATACCAATCATTGGGAATCTAATCCATCTCCATCATCTGATGGAAGAATTCTTTTTTTAGCATCTGGCGGAAGAACTGATTCTAAGGGAGGCAGAGATATTTATATGTGCAAAAAAAATGAAGATGGAAAATGGTCGGAACCTGTTAATTTGGGCGATAGTATTAATACTTCAAGAAACGAATATGCTCCTTTTATTCATCCCGATGGAAAAACTTTGTATTTTTCTTCTGACGGCTGGCCCGGAATGGGCGGACAAGATATTTTTTATTCTAAGTTAAAAGATGACAGTACATGGAGCACTCCAAAAAATATTGGTTACCCAATAAATACTTTTGTTGATGATTTTGGTTTAATTGTTAATGCTCATGGAAATTTAGCATTGTATTCATCAAATCGAAAAGGTTCAAGAGACTGGGATATTTATCAATTTGAATTATATAATGAGGCACGTCCAACACCAGTTAATTGGGTTTCGGGTATTGTATATGATAAAATAACAAAAGAAAAATTAGAAGCAAATGTTGAGATGTTAGAATTAGAAACTTCTGAAACAGTTACTTGTATGAAGTCTGACCCATTTACTGGCAGTTATTTGGCTTGTATTCCTACCGAAAAAAATTATGCTTTAAATGTTTCAAAATCAGGATACGTTTTTTATAGCGATAATTTTTCGTTGCAAGGTGTTACAGATTTTACAAAACCATATAAATTAGATGTTCCTTTAACTCCAATACAAGTTGGCGTTTCGGTTGTGCTAAAAAATATTTTTTTTGATACCGATTTATTTAACTTAAAACCCGAATCGAAAGCCGAGCTATCTATACTAATCACATTTATGAACGACAATAAAAACGTGAAAATAGAAATTGGCGGACACACCGATAATGTTGGTTCACAGGAACATAATTTAAAATTATCTCAAAACAGAGCAAAAGCTGTTTTCGATTATCTTGTTGCAAATGGAATTAACTCATCAAGATTAAGCTATAAAGGATACAGCTTTTCGAAACCTATTTCAACTAACGAAACCGAAACAGGAAGGGCATTAAACAGAAGAACAGAGTTTATAGTTACTGAAGTTAAATAAAATATTCTGGAATAATTCGAAAAATAATAAAATGTTTTGTAATTTTAAAAAAAATTGTCTTTATGGAAGTTCAAGAAAAATATAATAAAGAATTGATAATCAAAATTCAAAGTTTGACTTTTGAGCAAGATCTCTTATTAAATAAATTAATAGAAAAAAAATTAAGAAAACTTTCATTACGAACATATCATGCGCTTATTGAGTATTTAAACAATAATATTACGATTACGAATTTTAACGAACGCATATTTTCGCATAAAAATTTTTCTTATTATGATATAAAAAACGTCGGAGTTAAATCAGTTAAAGAACTAACTGGTTTTCAAACAGAACTATTAAAATTAACTGCTCTGATTTCGGTTCACAAATCGGAACAAGAACTTTATTACGAATATTTTCTCTTATATTTAAAAGAATATTATAATATCCAATCAAACCATTTTGCAGAGATTAGTTCTTTTTTTAACAAAACCGAAAAAATTCTCTTATTCAAAACGTTACAAATATTATTAGACAATGACTATATTTTTGTCAGTAAGAAAAAAACGATTTTCAAATATTACTTTAACAATAATACTAATAATTCAAAAAAAATAAAAGATTTAGCTGGGTTTGTAAATCTTACAAGAACAAGAATAGGACAACTAAGAAAGCAACTATATGGAAAATTTTCGGACTATTTTGAAATACTAAAACACATTGACAAAAAGCAAATATACTTTTACGATATAGATTTGAACCAAACTTATATTACTATTGATAATATATTAGTCGAAAAAATTAACAAAAAAGAAAATGTAAATTTCAATTTGTTGTTTATAAGCAATGTACTATCTGTTTTGAGTGAAAATACACATTCGTATATTGGCAAAGAGAAACAGAAAGGATTATACAATAATGGTATTAAATATGAATGGAAAAAAAAATATCTGATTGTAATAAAATTAACAAATATTTTCGATTTTACTCAATTTGTTGATGACATAGCAAAACGATTAAGCGAAAGAATTAATAAAACTTACTGGTTAGATTTTAAGCAATACATATTATTATATTATAAATCAAAAAAAATAACAAATATTAATGTAATTTCAGAAATATGTAAAAAAATTCTTTTCAGTGAATTTATGTTAATTATTGATTCTAAAAATATTATTTTATTTAAAAAGAATACCTATAAAAAGCTTCCAGAATATATAGAAGAACTTTTAGAGCGAGAGAGGCGTCCAATGAACATTTATGAGATGTTGGATATTCTTAACAAACAATATCCTAAACTCTTTAAAAGTGTTAATTCAATACGTAGTATTTGTCAGAGAGTAAATAATATTATATATTTTGGCAGAACAAGCACTTACGCATTTAAAGAATTGGAAAAAACCGACATTAATATAAAAGGTGGTACAATTAGAAGTATTGTTGAAGAATATCTTTTACAATTTGACGAGCCAAAACATATAAGTGAAATTGCAAAATATGTAATCCGTTTTCGACCTAACACTAATACAAGAAGCATTATTCAAAATCTTAAACTTGATAAAAGTAAGCGATTTGTTTTATTTAAAAATAGTCATATCGGTTTAAATTGTAAGATGAATTATTATAACAATATACTAAATTTTCCAAGACATATAAGAAAAGAATTTTTAAAATAGATAAACAAAATTTTATTGTTCGTATGGATTTTTATTGTTTTTGAATCTTATTTCCAAAATCAAATTATTATTCTTAATTTTCATTCATTTTTAAAAGCTAAAATTATGTTTACCAAAAAAGTGTTTTTAATGTCAGCTTTGGCTGTAATATTATTGTCAATTCTATGTGCAAACGTTATAATAAATAAACCAAATATGAAACTCGATGATAAACCTTTACACTTTAATTCTTCTAACGATTATAAAAAAGAGTGGGCAACAATTGATAGTTTAGATTCTAAAGGATTGCCAAAATCGGCATTAGAAATTGTTGACAAAATTTATAAACGTGCTTTTGCCGAAAATAATGCCACACAGGTAATTAAAGCCAGAATTTATCAACTTAAGTATCGAAATATGATTGAGGAAGATGCTTTTGAAAGCATTTTAAACGACCTGAATAAAGATGCAAAAATCATGAAGTTTCCTTATAGTTCAATATTTCATTCAATTTCTGCCGAAATGTACTGGATGTATTATCAAAATAACAGATGGAAATTTAATAGTAGAAGCGAAACAGTTAATTTTCAGAACGATGATATTAAAACATGGGATTTGAATAAACTTGCCGATGCTTGTATAAAACATTTTACACAATCATTAGAGAATGAAGACAGCTTAAAACGTACACCTATTTCAGAGCTAAAAACTATTATTGAATCGGGAGTTGGAACAGATGGTTTACGTCCAACTTTATATGATTTTTTGGCTTTTAGAGCCATTAATTTCTTCTCTAATAAAGAAATTGCATTATCAAAACCAGCGGATTATTTTGAGTTAAAAGAAGATTTTTATTTTGCCGATGCTTCGGAATTTATGAACACAAAAATTAATACTTCTGATACATTATCGCTTCAATTTTATGGTATTAAAGTTATACAAAAACTTTTGCAGTTTCACTCGCAGGATGTTAATCCAGAAGCATTTATTGATGCCGATTTAGTGCGGTTAAAATTCGTTTACGATAATTCTGTTAATTCTCAAAAAGACGATTTATATTTAAACACATTAAAAAATTTACAGGATAAATATAATACAAATCAATTTTCAACTGAAGTAGAATACCAACGTTCACTAACATTTAATAATCTATCAAGTAACTATGTTGCAAACGACTCAACAACAATTAAGTACAAAGATTATAAAATAAAAGCAATGGAATTGTGTAACAATGCCATAAATAAATTTCCAACATCTTCAGGAGCTTTAAAATGTAAAAACCTTAAGTATCAACTCGAAAATAAAAACCTGTCGTTTAATATCGAAGAAGTTCAAATACCAAATAAAACTTTTTCAACTTTAATAAACTACCAAAATATCTCAAAAGTGTGGTTCAAAGTTGCCAGTATTTCACTTGACGATTACGAAAAAGTTTGTAAGAACAAATATGGAACTGAATTAGCCGAAAAACTTTTAAAATCATCTGTAACAATTAAAAATTACGAAATTAGCTTACCTTACAAATTAGATTATAACAATCACTCTACAGAAATTTTATTAGATGCCTTACCTTATGGACATTACATTTTGTTTATTTCGCAAAATAAAGATTTTAATTTTGATAACGAATTGCTTTCGTACAAAGATTTTATGGTTTCAGATATTAGTTATTTGCAACGCAGATTAACAAATGGAAGTTACGATATTTTTGTTACAAATAGAAACTCAGGTGAACCCCTCAAAGATGTTATTGTTACAGAATATTATTCGAAATACAATTATGTTACACGTAGTTATAACATTATAAAAGGGAATGACTATAAAACTGATGAAAATGGTTTTGTTAATGTTTTAACAACTTATGAAAAAGATGTTTATAACATTGGGTTAGAGTTTAAATGGAACGAGCAAATATTAAAAACCCGTCAAAGTTTTTATAATTACAGATACAACTATGAAAAACGAAAAACTTTTTCAACAATAATTTTTACCGATAGAGCAATTTATCGCCCCGGTCAAACAATATATTACAAGGGAATAGTAATTGAAAACGATAGCTCAACCCGTTCAATTGCTAAAAAGTATTCTACAACTTTATCTTTTATGGACCCAAATTATCAACTTATAACAAAAGTCGAACATGTTACAAATGAGTTTGGAACTTTTAACGGAACATTGCAAATTCCGCAAGGTTTGTTAAATGGAAATTTCCAGCTTACAACCCCCGATGGCTCAATATCAATTTCAGTTGAAGAATATAAACGTCCAAAATTTATGGCTGAACTTAAGCCATTTAATGGAAATTACCGGTTAAACGATTCTGTCGAAGTTTCAGGTAAAGGTGTTGCGTATTCTGGCCCAAGTATTTCTGATGCAAAAGTTACTTATAGAGTTGTTCGAACTCCAATTTGGCGTGGCTGGTGGTGGATGCCTTATAAACAAACATCAGTTGAAATAACAAATGGAAAAACTATTACCGATGAAAATGGCGAGTTTAAAATTAAATTTAAAGCAATTCCCGATTTATCAATAAAAGAAAATGATTTTACAGATTTTAATTATAAAGTGTATGTTGATATAACAGATATTAATGGAGAAACGCAAAGTGATTCTAAATCAATTACAATTGGCTATACATCTTTAATAGTTGATGTTGATGTTCCAAATATTTTAAACTCAAATGAAAAAAAGAAATATAATATTATAACAAATAACTTAAATGGTCAGAAAATTTCAGCGTCCGGAAAAATAACAATATCCAGACTCGAAGATGTTCAAAACTTTTTTAGAAAAAGGTTATGGACAAAACCTGACAATTTTTATTACACAAAAAATGATTGGAAAAGCAAATATTCTGGAAATGAATATGATGGCGAAACCGATATTTCTAAATTAAAAGTATTAAACAAAGTTTTTAGTTATGGCTTTGATAGCGGAAAAGAAGAAAAATTTGAAATCAAAGATTTATCAAACTGGGAACCGGGCAGGTATGTTATTGAAATTAATTCTATAGATTCGTTTGGCAAACCTGTTATCAATAAAAAATTTATAACGGTTTATAGCGAAAGTTCTACGATTCTGCCTTTTGCTACTCAATTTTGGTATGCTTCGGTTAAAAATGAATATCAACCAGGCGAAACTGCCAAATTTATTGTTGGAAGTAGTTATAACAATGCTAATTTATTATATGAAGTTGAACATAAAAGTAAAATAGTTTACCGAAAATGGTTAAAAATTTCGAATCAGCAAACATTAATAGAATTACCAATAGAAGAAAAATACAGAGGAAATGTTTCAGTTCATTTTAAGCTAATATCTTATAACAGAGTATATTCCTCTGATGCGACACTTCAAGTACCTTATTCAAACAAAGAGTTAAAAATCACTTTCGAAACTTTCCGTAACAAATTATTACCCGGACAGCAGGAAGAATGGAGAATTAAAATTTCAGGACCAAAAGGCGAAAAAGTAGCTGCCGAAATGGTTGCAACTTTATACGATAAATCTTTAGATGCACTAAAGGCAAACTATTGGGGATTTAATGTCTTTCCTTACGATTACATGAATTTATATTTAAGTCCCGATTTATTTAGTTATCAATCATCAAATCAAATTATCAGAAATTATAAAAGCTATCCCGAAATGCCATACCAAAGATACGACGCATTAAATTGGTTTGGTTTTTATTATTATAACAATTATTACGGGTATAATCGAAGTGCTGACGGAAAGGGTTCAAAACATTATAAATATGCTACAAAACCTGCTATGGCAATGGCTGGCGAAGCTCTTGAAGAAAAAGAGGTTGAGGCAAGTATGATAAGCAAATCAGAAAATAAAAAAAATGTTCAAGAAAGTGATAAAGCAATTGCTGATACAACTCCTAATGAGCAGGGGATAGATTCAAGAACTGAAGGTCAGGCGAATATTGATAATGTAAAAGCCCGAACAAACCTTAACGAAACTGCTTTCTTTTATCCAACACTAATGACAAATGAAAACGGGGAAGTGATAGTTAAATTCACAGTTCCAGAAGCTTTAACAACGTGGAAAATGTTGGGGTTTGCTCATACTCAAAATTTGGAATATGGTATAATTGATAATGAACTTGTTACACAAAAGGAATTAATGGTTATTCCAAATTTGCCCCGTTTTTTCCGCGAAAACGATAAGATGGAATTGTCTGTTAAAATCAGTAATTTAAGCGAAAAAGATTTAACCGGTAATGCTAAAATTGAATTTACCGATGCTATTACAATGAAGCCAGTTCTCGAAATTTTAGAAAAAAATGAGGATTTAAAATCATTCTCGGTAAATAAAAAAGGAAACACTAATGTAATTTGGAATATTAGTATTCCCCAAGGCGTAAATGCTCTTTCTGTAAAAATTGTTGCTACTGCCGAAAACTTTAGCGATGGTGAAGAAAGTGTTGTACCAGTAATGAGTAATAGAATGCTCGTTACAGAATCAATGCCATTGCCAATTCGTGGTAATTCTTCTAAAACTTTTGAATTTAAAAAATTGTTAGAATCGGGAAATTCATCAACTTTAAAAAGCTTTAAATATACGCTTGAATTTACATCAAATCCTGCATGGTATGCCGTACAGGCATTGCCATATATTATGGAATATCCTTATGAATGTAGCGAACAAACATTTAGTCGTTACTATGCAAATAGTTTAGCAACTTTTATTGCAGGTTCTTCACCTAAAATTAAAGCAGTATTTGATTCATGGAAAAACACTCCCGATTCAAAAGCTTTACTTTCTAATCTCGAAAAAAATCAGGAATTAAAATCTGTTCTTTTACAGGAAACTCCATGGGTTTTAGATGCACAAGATGAAACACAACGCAAAAGGAATATTGGACTTTTATTTGATTTAAACAGAATGTCGAACGAAATGAATGTTGCACTTAAAAAATTAGAAAAAGAACAATCTGCAAATGGTGGCTGGCCTTGGTTCCCGGGAATGCCCGAAAGTCGTTACATAACACAGCATATTGTTTCAGGATTTGGACATCTTCAAAAATTAAAAGTAGTTGATTATAAAAATGATGATAAAATAAAAACAATGGTCGAAAATGGAGTTGATTATCTTGATAAAAGAATAAAAGATGATTATGATTATTTGTTAAAACATTATACTAAAGAAGAGATGCAAAAAAAGTTCATTAGTTCAGACCAAATTCAGTATTTATATGCAAGAAGTTTTTATTCCGAAATTTCAATACCGGCGAGATGTAAAACAGCTTTCGAATATTATAAAGGGCAGGCAGAAAAATATTGGTTAAGCGAAAATAAATATATGCAGGGAATGCTTGCATTAGGATTAA
>Ga0100399_1004299_pt1 | contig 9869 bp, 7 predicted proteins | sample CryGeymeta201523_FD_81545 | JGI IMG/M metagenome (GOLD analysis project Ga0100399, IMG submission 81545) | Groundwater microbial communities from Crystal Geyser aquifers in Utah, USA - Crystal Geyser metaG 2015-23 | ecosystem: Environmental > Aquatic > Deep subsurface > Groundwater | place: USA...
GACAATATTGACCAGTTTTTTGGGGACAAGGATCACCCGCTTGATCTCCTTGCCTTCAACCAATTTTCGAATCCTCTCGCTCTTCAATGCCCAGGCTTTTACTTCCTCTTCTCTATAGGAGGCAGGGATGAAGGGGAGAATAAACTTCAATTTTCACCCCCACCCTCGCCCTCCCCCATCAAGCCTCCCTGCCGGTAGGCAGGGGGGGAGGGGAAAAAGGTAGGTTATTAACAGACAATATTGACCAGTTTTTTAGGGACGAGGATCACCCGCTTGATCTCCTTGCCTTCAACCAATTTTCGAATCCTCTCGCTCTTCAATGCCCAGGCCTTTACTTCCTCTTCTCCATAGGAGGCAGGGATGGTCATCCGATCCCTCAATCTTCCATTCACCTGAATGACAATCAATATTTCATCTTCCAAAACAGCCTCCGGGTCGTAATCTGGCCATCGGGTTTTGATGATGGATTCCCGATTCCCTAACACCTCCCAGAGTTCTTCTGCAAAGTGGGGGACAAATGGAGAGAGCAAAACGACAACCGTCTCGATCGCCTCGCGTGCCACCCTTCTGGATATTTCGTCCGTGCGGTCTTTGACCTCTGAAACATAGATCTCGTTCACCAATTCCATGACGGCGCTGATCGCGGTGTTGAAATGGAATCGTTCAATGTCTTCGGTAACCTTTTTGATCGTTTTGTGGGTCTTCTGCCGCAGAGACTTCTGGTCTCCTTCAAGGACTGTTCCAAAGGGAAGTGGTTTCACATTCTGGAGATGAGGATACTGTTCATAAAAGAGCCTCCAGACCCGGTTGAGGAAACGGGCAGATCCCTCCACCCCCTGGTCGCTCCAATCCAGATCCTTTTCAGGGGGAGAAGCGAAGAGGCAAAACATTCTGGCCGTATCCGCCCCATATTTCTCAATCAAGTACTCAGGGTCCACCACATTCTTCTTGGATTTGGACATCTTCTCAAGCCTTCCGATAGAGATCTGGCTGCCGCACTTCCGGCAACGAATCCCCTCTCCCCATTCCTCTACCTCATCGGGGAAGAGGTAACCATCTTTAGAACACTCGTATACCTCTTTACAAACCATCCCCTGAGTCAGAAGGTTTGTGAAAGGCTCATCAATACTTACCCATCCCATTCCTTTTAAAACGCGGGTGAAAAATCGGGAATAAAGAAGGTGTAGAATGGCATGTTCAATTCCTCCAATGTATTGATCCACAGGCATCCAGTAATCTACCCGCTTCTTGTCTAAAGGACCTTTATCATAGTCAGAGCATGCAAACCGATCGAAATACCAAGAGGATTCGACAAAGGTATCCATCGTATCCGTCTCTCTTCGACCGAGCCCGCCACATTTGGGGCATCGGGTCTCCGCAAACTCTTTCAAACCGGCAAGAGGCGACTCGCCCGTCCCGGTGATCTCCACATTAAAAGGGAGGACAACAGGAAGATCTTTTTCAGGAACAGGCACCGTTCCACATCGGTCGCAATAAATGATCGGAATGGGCGCTCCCCAATAACGCTGTCTGGAAATGCCCCAATCCCTCAGCCGGTAACTGATTCTACTTCCACCGAGCCCCTTCTCCTCGAGATATTGTGCGATCCTCTCCCTTGCTTTAACGCTATCCGTTCCATTAAATTGACCGGAGTTGACCAGAAAGCCTTCTCCTTCATAAGCTTCAGCCATGGTGTTAGCCTCTAACGTTCGATCCTCCGGTTGGACGACAACAATCAAGGGGAGGCCGAATTTTTTCGCAAACTCAAAGTCCCTCTGGTCATGAGTAGGCACAGCCATCACTGCTCCTGTCCCATACTCCATTAAAACAAAATTGGCAACGAAGATGGGCATTCTAACTTTGGTCATCGGGTTCAGGCAATAGGCTCCAGTGAAAACGCCCTCTTTTTCTGTCGTCTCAGCGGTCCTCTTGATCTTATCCTGTCGTCTCATCCTATCGACGAATTCTCGGACGGCCTGCTCCTGGGCAGTCCCTTTTGACAGGCTCATGGCAAGTGGATGCTCCGGCGCCAAACTCATGAACGTTGCGCCAAAAATCGTATCCTGCCGTGTCGTGAAAACTTTGATAACCTCCTTCGAATTTTCAAAAGGAAAATGAATTTCAGCGCCGATTGACTTTCCAATCCAGTTACGTTGCATGGTGAGAACGCGCTCAGGCCATCCAGGAAGCTTTTCACACCACTCCAAAAGTTCTTCAGCATACTCCGTGATTTTGAAGAACCATTGATCCAGCTCTTTCTGTGTAATACCCGGATCATCGGCATGCCCTCGCCAGCATGTCCCGTCGCTCATTACCTGCTCATTCGCCAAAACAGTCTTGCAGATCTCGCACCAATTGACAAAGGACCTCTTCTTATATACCAATCCCTTTTCATACATTCTTAAAAAGAAGAGTTGCTCCCACTTGTAATAGGAGACGTCGCAGGTGGCGAATTCCCGATCCCAGTCATAACTGAAACCCATCCGCTTCAACTGATTCCTCATCGTGTCAATATTTTCGTAAGTCCATTTGGCAGGGTGGACTCTATGTTCAATCGCAGCGTTTTCCGCAGGCATACCAAATGCATCCCATGCCATGGGGTGGAGGACGTTAAAGCCTTTCATTTTCTTATACCGGGCGGCCACATCTCCGATGGAGTAATTCCGCACATGACCCATATGGATCTTGCCCGACGGATAGGGGAACATCTCAAGAAGATAATATTTTTCTTTTTTCCAATCCTCTGTCACTTTGAAGAGATTTTGACTTTTCCAGATCTTTTGCCATTTTTCTTCAATCTCTTTGTGGTGATAACGCTGATTCATGCCAATCCTCGCTTCACAGTTCGGCCTTCGGTAGGGAACGGTTTGAAACCGTTCCGTACAGAAGTTCGGAGGCAATTCTCAACTCTCAACTCCGAACTCATAACTCCGAACTTATCATCCTCTCATCATCCTTCGGATTCGGAGTCTCAATGCATTGAGTCGGATGAACCCTTCTGCATCTTTCTGATTATAAACGGTATCCTTCTCAAAGGTAGCAAAGGCTCCATGGTAAAGAGATTTTTCAGACTTTCGACCGATCACTATACAGTTCCCCTTATAGAGTTTCAGGCGAACGGTCCCGGTGACATCCTTCTGCGTCTCATCGATCGCTTTCTTTAAAATTTCCATCTCCGGTGAAAACCAGTATCCGTAATAGATCAACTCTGATATCTTAGGGATCAGGCTATCCCGGAAATGCATGACCTCTCTGTCCATGGTGACCGATTCCATGGCTCGATGGGCGATGTGAAGGATTGTTCCTCCTGGAGTTTCATAGACTCCTCTTGACTTCATTCCAACATAACGATTCTCCACCATATCGACCCGGCCGATTCCATTTCGACCTGCCAGTTCATTCAATTGGGATAACAGGGCTGCAGGGGAGAGGGTCTTCCCGTCAATCCGTTTTGGAACTCCATCCTCAAAATCGATTTCAATATTGGTTGGCCGATCAGGCGCTTTTTCTGGAGAGACAGAGAGAATAAACATATTCTCAGGCGGCTCAGACCAGGGATCCTCCAGAATACCTCCTTCGAAACTGATGTGGAGAAGATTTCGGTCAGAGGAATAAGGTTTCTCTTTTGTCACGGGAATGGGGATTCCATTTTCTCGGGCATAGGCGATTAAATCCTCTCTCGACTTAAATTGCCATTCCCTCCAAGGAGAGATTACCCGAATGTAAGGATTAAGGGCATAGTAAGTCAACTCAAACCGGACTTGATCATTCCCCTTCCCTGTCGACCCGTGAGCCACGGCATCTGCTCCCTCTAATTGGGCTATCTCTACCTGCCTCTTGGCAATTAATGGCCGAGCAATCGAAGTGCCGAGGAGATAAGTTCCCTCATAGATGGCATTGGCTTTAATTGCAGTAAAGACATAATCTCGAACGAACTCTTCTCTAAGATCCTCAATGTAGATTTTACTGGCGCCCGTGGCAATCGCTTTCTCTTCTAAATGATCAAGCTCTTCCGCCTGTCCGACGTCGGCGGTAAAAGCAATCACTTCGCACCCATATTCATTCTTTAACCATTTTAGAATGATGGAGGTATCCAGACCTCCAGAATAAGCCAGGACTACCTTTTTAACCTCACCTTTCATAAAGCCCCCTTCATCAAATGATCATTCAGTTCGGAGTAATTAGTTCGGTGTTCGGAGTATTTATTATTAATCTCCAAACTCTGAACTCCGAACTCATCACTTCAGTTCTTGAAAGACCTCTTCTAAAGTCTTGATCACTCGGTCAATCTCTTCCTTAGTTACAATCAGTGGTGGAAGGAACCGGAGCACATTCCCCATGGTGCAATTGATAAGAATCTTTTTCTTTAACATCTCCTTAACAATAGAACTCCCATCTATTTTCAACTCCATCCCGAGGATCAACCCTTTTCCTCGAACCTCCTTAACGAAAGGAAATTTTTTCTTGATCTCCTCGAGCTGAGAGATAAAGTAATCTCCCATCTTTTGACAATTTTCCAACATCCCTTCCTCTAATATCGTTGTTAAGGCCGCCACACCGGCCGCCGTGGCCAAAGGATTCCCTCCAAAGGTGGAGGCATGATCACCTGGCTTGAAACTGTCCGCAATCCCCCTCTTGATCAATAGGGCTCCAATCGGAACTCCTCCTGCCAATGATTTTGCAAGGGTGAGCATATCGGGCTCAACCTCATCATGCTCATAGGCAAAAAGTTTCCCAGTCCGACCCATTCCTACCTGAACTTCATCAAAAATGAGGAGGAGCCCCTTCTTATCACAGATCTCCCGAAGGGCTTTAAGGTAACCCTCCGATGGGCAGTTCACTCCTCCTTCTCCTTGAATGGGCTCCAACATGACAGCGCAGGTTTTTGAATCAATGGCATTTTTCACTGCTCCGATATCATTAAATGGAACATACTTGAACCCGGGCATCAGGGGTTCATAACCTTTATGGAACTTCTCTTGACCCGTGGCTGTCAGGGTAGCCAGAGTCCTGCCGTGGAAGGATCGTTCCATGGTAATAATCTCGTGTCGATCCTTTCCCATCTTCTCCTTTGCATATTTCCGCGCCAATTTCATCGCCCCTTCATTGGCCTCGGCTCCGCTATTGCAGAAGAAGACTTTATCGGCAAAGGAGCGCTTGCAGAGAAGAGAAGCGAGTTGGATCTGTGGTTCGATATAATAGAAGTTCGAAACATGGATCAGCTTCTCGGCTTGATCTTGAATGGCTTTGACGACTTTCGGATGGCAGTGCCCTAAATTGCAAACCGCCAGGCCTGAAACAAAATCGAGGTATTCTTCCCCTTCCAAATCCCAAACCCGAGTCCCTTTTCCTCTGACCAAAAGGACGGGATAGCGGGCATAGGTATTGGCCACATATTGCTCTGACAACGCCATTAGAGTTATTGAGTCCATTAAGCCTCTCCCGAGGTATTGTTTGGAATATTGGAATGTTGGAATATTGGAGTAATGGAACTGTTACTCATGTGAAATTTTCAACCCACTATTCCATTATTCCAGTATTACAATCTTTTCTACGTTTTTTTGGTGATCTGTGTTCCAATCCCTACATCGGTAAAAATTTCTAACAGGATGGCGTGCTCCATCCTTCCATCAATAATATGGGTTTTAGCCACTCCTTCTTCTAAGGCGCCAAGGCAGCAATTTACTTTTGGGATCATCCCAGATGAGATCACTTTTTGAGAAATTAACCGTTTTGCCTGTTTGGCATCGAGAGTGGGGATCAACCGATGTTTCTTACCCATCACTCCTTCGACATCGGTGAGCAAAATCAATTTTTCCGCTTTTAACGCCGAGGCTATCTTTCCAGCTACAAGATCCGCATTGATATTATAGGTCTCCCCTTCCTCCCCTACGCCCACTGGCGCAATGACCGGGATGAAATTCTCCTTCTCCAAGGCCTCGATCACTCCAGGATTGATCGCCTTTACTTCCCCCACCATTCCAATATCAATGACTTCAGGCATTTCACCCTTGCCGCGACTCTTCGTCAATTTTAATTTCTTGGCTGTGATGAGACATCCGTCTTTTCCGCTCAGTCCGACGGCTTTCCCTCCCTGTTGGTTGATCAGGGCGACAATCTCTTTATTCACCTTCCCGACGAGGACCATTTCTACGACATCCATCGTCTCTCCATCAGTAACCCTCATCCCTTCTATGAATTGAGATTTCTTCCCTATTTTGGTCAACATTTCACCGATCTGAGGCCCTCCGCCATGGACGACAATAGGATTCATGCCGATGTATTTCAAAAGGATGACATCCAGAGCAAAGCTTCGTTTCATCCTCTCTTCCTCCATCGTGCTCCCGCCATACTTGATCACAATGGTCTTCTCATAAAATCGCCGAATATAGGGAAGGGCTTCCACTAAAATCTTTGCTTTGTCGATGGGATTTCCCATAACGATGATTCCTCGCTTCGTAGTCCGGAGTCCTTTTTCTCCGTGTCCATGTCCGGCATCCGTGTCCGGACTGGGTTAAGGTTACGGTGACGAGGCCCGTCTCGTTTAGGGTCGAGCGGTCACGTGAACTCCTTAAGGCGAAAGACGTTACCGAATGACGATACGGGCATCGTTGCCCTGACCATTAGACGAGACTATAAAATATACCGACTCAGGTCTTCATCCTCTACGAAATCTTTTAACTTCTCTCGGACATATTTAGCGTCGATCACCATGCTTTTCCCCGACATCTCAGGGGCATCGAACGAAATCTCATCCAGCAATTTCTCCATCATGGTGTATAGCCGCCTGGCTCCGATGTTCTCTGTTCTCTCATTAATTAAGGCTGCCATTCCAGCAATCTCTGCAATTCCATCCTCTGTAAAATTCACCTTGACCGACTCTGTCTCCAGCAAGGCAGTGTACTGTTTGATCAGGGCGTTTTCTGGCTCGGTGAGGATTCGCACGAGTTCTGCATTTCCTAAAGAATCTAATTCGACCCGGATCGGAAACCGGCCCTGAAGTTCAGGAATGAGGTCTGAGGGTTTGGAAACATGAAATGCCCCGGCGGCAATAAATAAAATATGGTCTGTCTTGACCATCCCGTATTTCGTCGTCACCGTTGTCCCTTCCACAATCGGCAGGATGTCCCTCTGAACGCCTTCCCGGGAGACATCTGGACCAAAGGTGGACTCCCTCCCAGCGATCTTATCGATTTCGTCCAGGAAAATAATCCCTGACTGTTCGACCCGCTCAATGGCCAGTTTGATCACGGAGTCCATATCAATCAATTTATGCGCCTCCTCCTGGGAGAGGATGGTGAGCGCTTCTGGAACCTTGACCTTTCTCTGCTTTTTCTTTTTCGGGAAGAGGCCCCCAAACATATCTTTGATGTTGATATCCATCTCTTCCAATCCAGAGGCGGAAAAGATCTCGACCATGGGAAGGTTCCGATCTACAATCTCCACCTCCACATACTTCTCATTCAATTTTCCAACCTTCAGCAATTTCCGAAGTTTTTCACGTGTGGCTTTTGGATCTTCGCCTTCCTTTTGTAAACCCCTCCCAGGGGAAGGAAGGAGCAAATCCAGGAGCCTCTCCTCGGCCATCTCATCTGCTCTCTGTTGGACCTTATGGGACTCCTCAGCTTTCATCATATTGATGGCCAGTTCCGTGATATCCCGGATCATCGACTCCACATCCCTGCCCACATAACCCACTTCGGTAAATTTTGACGCCTCAATCTTCAGAAAAGGAGCCTGTCCCAATTTAGCCAACCTTCGGGCGATCTCGGTCTTTCCGACCCCAGTGGGACCAATCATAATGATGTTCTTGGGCGCTATTTCGTCCCGGAGAGGCTCGGGAACCTGCTGACGTCTCCAACGGTTTCTCAGCGCAATGGCCACCGCCCTCTTCGCATCCCTCTGCCCAACGATGTATTTATCCAGTTCGGAGACGATCTCACGGGGCGTGAAAATCCTCATCACAATTCCTCCACGATGATTTGATCATTGGTATAAATACAGATGGAGGCGGCAATCTTTATCGCTTCTATAGCAATGGCCTTGGCATCCAAGGTTGAAAACTCAGTCAATGCTTTGGCAGCAGCATGGGCATAAGGGCCGCCGCTTCCAATGGCCGTTACCCCATCGTCAGGCTCAATGACATCTCCATTTCCAGAAATAATAAGCGTGCGCTCAGAATCGGCGACAATGAGCAAGGCCTCCAGCCTCCGTAGAATCCGATCTGTCCTCCAATCTTTGGCCAACTCCACCGCTCCCCTAAGTAAATTCCCGCTGAATTGGTCCAATTTTTCTTCGAACTTTGCAAAAAGGGTGAAGGCATCTGCCGTCGCCCCTGCAAAACCAGCGAGAACCTTATCATGGTAAATCTTTCGAACCTTTCTGGCAGTATGCTTCATGATAGTGTGTTCAAGAGACACCTGACCGTCCCCTGCCATGACCACCTTCCCTTTGTGTCGAACAGATAAAACTGTAGTCCCTCGCATCTTTAACATAAGATCACCCATGAACACCCTATCTTAATATTGTTTAGAAAATAAAAGCTCCGTCTATGGGCAATGGTAACGATGCCCGTTTCGTCAAGGGGTTACGTTTATCGTCTTAAATTCTTACCCTTACCCTTTGACCCTAAACGATACGGGCCTCCTAACCCTAACCGTTACCTATTGACAATTTTCATTGCTCGATGTTGTCGCATCAGTCATGAAAGATCAAATGAAGTTTTGGAAGCACACTCACCTGCCGATTTACCGGAGCACCTATTAATTATTCTCCTTACTTTTCCGACCCACATTTCTAAAACTGCGAGGATGGGCTTTGTCATAGACCTCCATCAATTTCCCCATGCTGACGTGGGTATATCTCTGGGTTGTTGAGAGACTCGAATGCCCTAACATCTCCTGAATCTCTCGAATATCCGCCCCTGCATCTAAAAGATGGGTTGCAAACGTGTGACGAAGGCTGTGAGGGCTGATTTTTCGGAAAATGCCCGAATGTCTTGTATACTTCTTGATCAACCTCCCCACACTACGAGCCGTTAATCTCCCTCCTAAAAAGTTAACGAAAATGGGTTCTTCTCCCTTTAACATCCCTCGTTCTTCTAAATAGGCCTCCAACGACTCGACCGCCTTCCTCCCCACTGGCACAATCCGTTCTTTCCTTCCCTTCCCCATCACTCTCACGATGCCCAAATCGAGGTCCAATTGATTCGAATTCAATCCCACCAATTCACTCACACGCAATCCGCTGGAATAAAGAAGTTCTAAAATGGCTCGATCCCTTAAACCCCTCTCCTTTGATCCTTCTGAAGACTTTTCAAAAATACTTTGGGGTGATTCCATCAACCGGAAGGCCTCATCCACAGTGAGAGTGGTGGGGAGAGTCTTCTCCACCTTCGGAGTTGAAACACTCTTGGCGGGGTTAGAAGGAATCACTTGCTCTCTGACCAAATATTTAAAAAAAGAGCGCAGCGCGGAAATCTTCCTTGCAATAGAACTCTTTTTATTTTTTCGGTGGAGGAAGCTCAAATATTTTCGGATGCCTATCCGATCCACTTTTTCTATCTCTACATCTCCCGTTGGAGTAAGATACATTCCCGAACTCTTCAAAAAATCCTCAAATCCTTCTAAATCCCTCCGATAACATCGACAGGTATGAGGTGAGGCATTCTTCTCTATAGATAGGTAATGCATAAATTGATGGATTAAACCACGCTTTTCGCCAAATCGAGAAACCATTCATCTCCCCATCTGTCATCCCTTAGTGCTTCGATTCGCAAATACGATCACGTATCCTCATGCTGTGAATTGAAATAATTGCTCACTCAGCACTAAGTCCTGAGTAAATAAATACGTTACCGAATTTATGAA
>Ga0100399_1004306_pt1 | contig 9854 bp, 5 predicted proteins | sample CryGeymeta201523_FD_81545 | JGI IMG/M metagenome (GOLD analysis project Ga0100399, IMG submission 81545) | Groundwater microbial communities from Crystal Geyser aquifers in Utah, USA - Crystal Geyser metaG 2015-23 | ecosystem: Environmental > Aquatic > Deep subsurface > Groundwater | place: USA...
ACCAGACGCTGAACGCGAAGTGATCCTCACCGCCAGCGGGGAGCGTTTTGCGCCTCGCCTGCGGGTGGTACCGCGCAATACGCCTGTCGCCGAGCCCGCTGAAGGCCAAAACACCGTGCGTCTGTCATTCACCACACCCGGTCAGTTGCGCCATTTGCACTGGGTGTCGGGCCCCAGGTCTGTGCCCGAGGCTGACGAGGTGGTTATCCAGGTTGAGGCCACCGGCCTGAACTTTCGCGATGTCATGTACGCCTTGGGCATGCTGTCGGATGAGGCCGTCGAATCCGGCTTTACCGGCCCCACGCTCGGCTTGGAGTGCGCTGGTGTGGTCACCGCGATCGGTTCATCTGTTGCCGGGGTTGCCGCCGGAGACCGGGTGCTCGCCTTTGGTGCCTCTTGCTTCAGCAACCAGATCACCACCCGCGCGTCGGCGGTTGCCGTCCTGCCCGCCGCCATGTCGTTTGAGGCAGCCACCACCATACCCATCACGTTTTTTACCGCCTACTACGCCTTGCACCACTTGGCCAGGCTGCAGCGTGGTGAGCGTGTTTTGATCCATGGTGCTGCCGGCGGCGTGGGCATTGCCGCCATCCAGATCGCCAAGCACCTCGGCGCTGTGGTGTTTGCAACCGTTGGCTCTCACGAGAAGCGTGATTTTGTGCGCCTGTTGGGGGTTGACCACATCCTTGACTCCCGCTCACTCGCCTTTGCCGACCAAATCATGGCGATCACCCAGGGCCAGGGCATCGATGTGGTGCTCAACTCACTGGCCGGTGAAGCCATCAACCGCAATCTCGGCATTTTGAAACCCTTCGGCCGCTTTCTGGAGTTGGGCAAGCGCGACTTTTACGAAAACACCAAAGTCGGTTTGCGTCCGTTTCGCAACAACATCGCCTACTTTGGTATTGACGCAGACCAGCTGCTCCAGGCGCAGCCCGGGCTCACCGAGTCGCTGTTCAAAGACATGCTGGCCTTGTTTTCGCAAGGCATTCTGCACCCGCTGCCCTTTCAAGCCTATGAAGCCGATGACGTGGTGGACGCCTTTCGGCAAATGCAGCAGGCCCGCCACATTGGCAAGGTGGTAGTCACCTACCGCAACGGCATCAACCATGTGCACACCCCAGGCAGCGTGCCCGCGCCTTTGCAGCTCAACGCCGACGCCACCTACCTGGTCACCGGCGGCCTGGGCGGCTTTGGCCTCAAAACCGCGCAGTGGCTGGCCAGCAAAGGCGCACGCCATCTGGTGCTGATCAGCCGCAGCGGCCCCGTGGCGGCCGAGGCCATCACAGCCATTGCCACACTTAAAGAACAAGGCATCAAGGTACTGGCGCAAGCCTGTGATGTCACCAACCAGCCAGCACTCGCCACACTGTTTGACACCATCGCTGCCACCATGCCGCCCTTGCGTGGCGTGGTGCATGCTGCTGTGGTCATTGACGACACCCTGGCGCGCAACACAACGCCCGAGCAACTGGAAAACGTTTTTGCGCCAAAAATACTTGGCGCGCGTCATTTGCATGATTTAACCCAGCAACTGCCGCTTGACTTTTTTGTGCTGTACTCATCGGCCACCACCCTCTTTGGCAACCCGGGCCAGGGTGCCTACGTGGCAGCCAACGCCTACCTTGAAGCCTTGGTCCAGGCACGTCGCAGCGCCGGCCTGGCCGCCCTGTGCGTGGGCTGGGGCGCCATTGACGACGTGGGTTTTCTGGCCCGCAACCCAAAAATCAAAGACGCCCTGCAAACCCGCATGGGTGGCAAAACCATTCTGTCCAGCGACGCCCTTGACCTCCTGGAAGAGTTGCTAAGCTCCGGGCGCTCAGACCTGGGGGTGATGGAACTGGACTGGAGCGCCCTGAGCCGCTTCTTGCCCAGCGCTGCCGAGCCCAAATTCAGCGAGCTCGCCGCCCTCGGCCATGGCGCTCAGTCTGACCATGCCAACACCGACGACATACGCCACCTGCTCGAAGAACTCAGCCCCGAAGAACTCACCGCCGCCATCCAGGACCTGCTCAAAGCCGAGATTGCCGAGATATTGCGCCTGGCCCCCGACAAAATTGACGCCAATCGCTCTGTCTACGACATGGGCCTGGATTCTCTTATGGGCGTTGAACTGGTGTTGGCCATTGAAAGCCGTTTTGGCATCCAGCTCTCGGTCATGGCCCTCAGCGAAGGCCCAACCATCAGCAAACTCACTGAAAAGCTCATCAGCCAGCTCAAAAACACCCACGAAACCAGCGACGAGGCCGCGCCTGAAACCTTGATCACCGCCCAGGTGGAGCAAGCCGTGTCGCAGCATGCGGCAGAAGTTGACTCGCAGACCATCCAGCTCTTTGCCACCGATATTCAAACGGGTGTTGCCATGCAGCCCCAACGGATCATCCAGTGATGACGCCAAGAAATATCAAAGGCCTCAGCGCCCAAATCAAGGACAAGCTGATCCAGAAAACCCTGGAGCGGCGCCTGCAGCAAAACCAGGAAGCATCGCCAAATCGCCTTTTCAGCCGCGCCACTGACCCCAATCACAACGTGCCCGAGGCTTACTACCGCTTCGACCAGCATCCGGGTTACCAGCAAATCCGCATCATCAACGACGGTGCTGAGAAACTGGGCCTGAAAAGCCCGTTTTTCAAACAGCATGAAGGCATCGCCGGTGCCACCACCCGCATTGACGGGCGTGAATTCATCAACTTTGGCAGTTACAACTACCTCGGGTTGTGTGGTGACGCCGACGTCTCCAACGCGGCCAAAGCCGCCATTGACCAATTCGGCACCACGGTGTCGGCCAGTCGCATTGTCTCGGGCGAGCGCCCGCTGCACCGCCAGCTCGAGCGCACCCTTGCCGATGCGTATGAAGTTGACGACGCCATTGTGTTTGTCAGCGGCCACGCCGCCAATGTCACCACCATCGGCCACCTCTTTGGCCCCAAAGACCTGGTCATTCACGACACGCTCATTCACAACTGCACCCTGCAGGGCGCGCAACTCTCAGGGGCCAGGCGCCTGACATTTCCGCACAACGACTGGGCCGCACTCGACAGCATCCTGACCGACCAACGCCAGCACTTTGAGCGCGTGCTCATTGTCATTGAAGGCATCTACAGCATGGACGGCGACTACCCCGACCTGCCCAAGTTCATCGACATCAAGCGCCGCCACCATGCTTTTTTGATGGTTGATGAAGCCCATTCCTTCGGTGTCATGGGCCCAACCGGGCGGGGTGTTCGCGAGCATTTTGGCGTGGCCGGCAAAGACGTTGACATCTGGATGGGCACCCTGAGCAAGGCACTGGCGGGCTGTGGTGGTTACATTGCCGGCGTTACCGCACTGGTGGAACACCTCAAGTTCATGGCTCCAGGCTTTTTATACAGCGTGGGCATGGCGCCACCGCTGGCAGCCGCCAGCCTGGTGGCGTTACAAAAACTATTGCAAGAACCGCTCAGAGTGCAAACGCTGCAATCCCGTGGTGCCTATTTCTTGGAGCTCGCCAAAGCGCATGGCATAGACACCGGTTTAAGCACCGGCCTGGCCGTGATCCCGGTCATTACCGGCAGCTCCATCAAAGCGGCCAGGTTGTCTGAGGCGCTGTTTCAGCGCGGCATCAGCGTGCAACCCATCCTGTTCCCCGCCGTGCCCGAAAAAGCGGCCCGCCTGCGCTTTTTCATGTCTTGCCAGCATACCGATGCGCAAATCAAGCACACTGTCGATGCGGTGGCCGAAGAACTGGCCCCCTAAACCCTGCCCATGCCCATCACTCACACACTCAGCACTCAAGCCGCGCCGCAGTCGGGCGGCTCTGCGCGCGCGGGCCGTTCGCACCTTGAGATCACCTTGGCCGTCTGGAAAGCGCTGTTTCTGCGCGAAGCGCTGGGTCGCCTTTTTTCGGCGCGCGCGTCCTGGTTCTGGCTGCTGGCCGAGCCCGTGTTCAATGTGGCCTACATGCTGGTCATCTTCTCGGTGATTCGGGTCATGCATGTGGGCGGCATCGCCACCCTTGTCTGGCTCATGGTCGGCATGCTGGCCTTTTTTATGTTCAAGCGCACCGGCACCCAGGTCCAAAACGCCATCAGTGCCAACCAAACGCTGTTTACCTACCGCCAGGTCAAGCCGGTCGATACCTTGCTGGTGCGGGCGGGTCTTGAAGGCCTCTTGATGATTATTGTTGCCAGCATATTGCTGGTCGGCGCGGCCTTGTTTGGTTACTCAGTGGTGCCGGCAGACCCGCTGGCGGTACTCGAAGCCTTTTTTGGCCTCTGGCTGGTGGGCCTGGGGTTTGGCTTGGTCACATCAGTACTGATTGAACTGGTGCCCGAGCTGGGTCGGGTTCTCAAACTTGTCATGATGCCGCTCTACATCCTTTCGGGGGTGATCATTCCGCTCTCAGCTGTACCGCAGCCGTACCGCGACTGGTTGTTGCTCAACCCGGTGGCGCACGGCCTGGAGGCAGCCCGCCTTGGCTTTGCACCCTATTACCACGCCGTGGCTGAATTAAGCGTGGCCTATATTTACCAGTTTGCGCTGGTTTCCATCTTTTTAGGCCTGGCGCTGCACCGCCGGTTTGCAATGCGATTGGTCACCAAATGATCGTTGTTGAAGACGTGCACAAGCGCTACCAAACCGATCACGGCCCAGGCAAATGGGTCTTGCAGGGGGTAAGTTTTACCATTCCGCGCAACCTCAGTGTTGGACTGATTGGTGCCAACGGTGCGGGCAAATCCACCCTGCTGCAAATCATTGGCGGCGTGGACCACCCCAACAAAGGGCGTGTTGAGCGGCATTGCCGAGTCTCGTGGCCCATGGGTTTTGGCGGTGGCCTGCAAGGCTCGCTCACGGGCCGCCAAAACGCCAAATTTGTCTGCCGCGTTCATGGCCACGAAGACGACATCCCCGAGCGTATCGCCTTTATCCAGGGCTTTGCCGAAATCGGCGAGGCCTTCGACCAACCCGTCAAAACCTACTCCAGCGGCATGAAGTCGCGGCTGCAGTTTGGCCTGTCGCTGGCTTTTGACTTTGATGTTTATATTTCTGACGAAGTCACCTCCACCGGCGATGCCGCCTTTAAAAGCAAAGCCTCCGCCGCCTTCAAAAAGCTGGCCGACCATGCCAGCATGATCATGGTGTCGCACAGCGACGGCACACTCAAGCAATTCTGCTCGGCCGGCATCTGGATTCACGACGGCAAAGCGCATTGGTTCGACCAGATTGACGACGCGCTCAAAGCCTACAAAAGTACCCTGCCCAAATGATCAACCGCATCACTCACTTCCTGCTGCGCCGGCGCATCATCAGCGCAGCCGTCATTGCAAGCCTGCTGGCCGCTGTTTACTGGCTGGCCATTGCCTCAGACCGGTTTGTGTCCGAGGCGCACATCATCATTCAGCGCACCGACCTGCCCGGTGGCCAGGCCATGGATTTCGCCAGCCTGCTGGGTGGCGTTGGCGGGGGCAACCGTGGCGACCAATTGCTGCTGCGCGACCACCTGCTGTCGGTTGACATGCTCAAGAAGCTCGACACCACCTTGCAGCTGCGCAGCCACTACAGCAGCACGGCGCATGACCTGCTTTCGCGCATGTGGCAGCAAGACACCCCGATGGAATGGTTTCACAAATATTACCTGTCGCGCGTCAGCGTCGAGCTCGACGAATTTGCCGGCGTGCTCGTCATCAAGGCCCAGGGCTTTGACGCCAACACCGCAAAGGCCATCACCACGCAACTGGTGCAAGAGGGTGAGCGCTTCATGAACGGCATGGCCCACAGCCTGGCGCAAGAGCAGGTCGCATTTTTGGAAACACAGGTTGCGCAAATGAACCAGCGCGCCATGCAGGCACGCCAGGCCGTATTGCGCTACCAAAACCAAAAAGGCCTGGTCTCGCCCCAAGCCACCGCCACCAACATTGCCGGCATTGTTGCCACGCTTGAAGCCAAGCGCACCGAACTGCAAACCCAACTCAGCACCAACGAGGCCTACCTGGTGCCCGGCCACGCCAGCATCGTGCAGCTCAACCAGCAAATTGCCGCAGTGCAAAAGCAAATCAAGCAGGAGCAGGCCAAGCTCGCCTCGCCCAACGGCAAAACCCTCAACAGCACGGTAGAAGAATTTCAGCGGCTCGAGCTGGAAGCCGCCTTTGCTCAAGACGTTTACAAAACCGCCCTCATGGCGCTGGAAAAAGGCCGCATAGAGGCCATTCGCACCATCAAAAAAGTATCGGTACTGCAGGCACCCACCGCGCCAGATTACGCGCTGGAGCCACGTCGTTTTTACAACACCCTGGTGTTCATGCTGCTGGCCCTGCTGCTGGCTGGTGTGGCACACCTGTTGGCTGCCATCGTGCGCGACCACAAGGACTAATTTCTATGCTTCGCTTCACCATCACTTTACTCATCGCAATTGGGCTGGCCCAGGCGGCACTTGCCGTCGAACCCGCCAAACTGCCAACGCAAACGCAAACGCCAGCGTCAACCTCAACGCCGGCAACCGAGCTGCGCCCCCAGCCGCCGCAGTTCCAAGACTATTCCGCCAACCTGAAAAGCGACGTCTTTGGCGCCAACCTCTTCACCGGCGCATTTGCCCGCGAAGGTGCCACCCAGTTCAACCCCGACTACGCCGTGGCCATAGGCGACAAGATCCAGATCCGGCTCTGGGGCGCTTTTGACTTTGACGCCATACTTACCGTTGACCCCAAAGGCAACATCTTTTTGCCCAATGCCGGGCCGGTGCAATTGCTCGGCGTGCGCAATCAAGACCTGCAAAACCGGGTAGAAGTCGCCGTGGGCAAGGTATTTCGCTCCAACGTCTCCAGCTACGCCAGCCTGGCCGCAGCCCAGCCCGTGCGCGTGTTTGTGAGTGGTTTTGTCAACCGCCCCGGCCTGTACAGCGGCACCAGCATGGACAGCCTGCTGCACTACCTTGACCAGGCCGGCGGTATCGACACCGAGCGCGGCAGCTTTTTGGCCGTGCAAGTCAAGCGCGGCAACACCGTGCGCGCCAGCTTCAACCTTTACGATTTTTTGCTCAAAGGCAGCATGCCCCTGCTACAACTGGCCGACGGCGACGTCATCTTTGTGCCCCAGCGCCAAGGCACCGTCAAAGTGGTCGGGCTGGTAGAAAACGCCAAGCGCTTTGAATTTGCCACCATGGCGGGTACCCAGCCGTTCACCGTCAGCAGCCTGGCGCAAATAGCCAAGCCCCTGGCCCAAACCACGCATGTGCGCGTGGTGCGCAACACCGGCACCGTGAAAAACACCGAGTACTACCCGCTGGCTGAAGCCGGTCTGGTGATCCTGCAAAACGGCGACGAACTCGACTTCACCGCCGACAAAAAACCCGGCACCATCACCGTGCGCGTTGAGGGCGAGCACACCAGCCCGCAAGAATATGTGCTGCCCTACGGCACCAGGCTTGGCAGCCTGCTAAGTCAAATTCAGCTTACCCCAGACGCCGAACCCCAAAGCGTGCAACTGTTCCGCCAAAGCGTTAAACAGCGGCAAAAAGACATGCTGGCCACCAGCCTGCGCAGCCTGGAAACCGCCGTACTCACCGCCCGCAGCGGCAGCAGCGACGAAGCCCGCCTGCGCAAGGAAGAAGCCGATCTCACCCTGCAATGGGTTGACCGCGCCAAAGCAGTGGAGCCCCTGGGCCAGGTGGTGGTGGCACAAGCTGGCACCCGCGACGACCTGCTGCTGGAAAACGGCGACATTTTGCGCATACCCCGCAAAGACGGCCTAGTGCTCGTTAGCGGCGAGGTGTTGTTTCCCAACGCCGTGGCACACCAAACCAGCCATTCCCTGGGCGACTACATCAGCCGCGCCGGCGGCTTTACGCAAACGGCCGACAACGCCCGCGTGGTCATTGCCCGGCGCGACGGCAGCTTTGACCAAGTCGATGTCAGTTCATACACCGCCAATACCAGCGTGCGCCCCGGCGACCAGGTGCTGGTGCTGCCCAAGGTTGACGAGAAAAAACGCCAGTACTGGAAAGACATGACACAAATCATCTACCAAATTGCCGTGAGCGCCGCAGTGGTGTTTGGCCTATGAAAAAGATCATCATCGTCGGGCACCCGCAGTCGGGCTACGAACAAGTTGAAACCTTGCTCAATGCCTGCGGCATGGCCACCGCGCAGCCATCGCGCCGCGAAGGCTACATGCCTGGCCAGATCAGCACCACGCTGTGCAAGGTGCACAGCGCCTCACCCCTGGGCCAGCTTGAAAGCGACAACCAGATTCAGCAAATTGAAGCTGGCCCGGTGTGGCACGGCATGGCGCTCGACCTCATGCTTGGCAACCTTGAGCAGCCGTTTTGGGGCTGGGCCGACCCCCAGTCCATCTACCTGCTCAACTACTGGCGCGACCTCGACCCCTCCATCACCTTCATCCTGGTGTACGACCGGCCCCACAGCGTGCTCACCCAAGCCAGCCCGGAGGAAGCCGCCAGCCTCAGCCCCGAAACCCTGAGCCAGCGCACGCGCAACTGGGCCGCTTACAACGCCGCCCTGCTGCACTTCTTTCACCGCAACCCGCAGCGCTGCCTGCTGGTGCACAGCCAGCAAGTGCGCGAATCGGCCAGCAGCTACCTGCAGCAAGTGCGCGCCCGCATCGACGCGCCCTGGTCTGAGCGCATGGAACAGCTCTCAGCACCCGCAGCGCCCCCGGCAACCGACACCGACACCGACACCAACGCCAACGCCAACGCCAACGCCGATACCAACGCCATCACCCCGCTGGACAGCGACAACCACGACACCTGTCAAGCAACACCCGCCGACCCAGTTGCGCCACCCCACAACGCCCTGGCCCTGTTTGTGGCCGATGCCCTGCTGCGCCAGCACCCCACCACCCTGCAGCTATACGAAGAACTGCAAGCCGTGGCCAACTTGCCGCTTGCAGACGGCGCCGACCGCGTCGTCACCGACAACACCGCTCTGCACGCCTGGCTCGCCATGAGCACGCACCAGCAGCGCCTGCAAACGCAAACCCGCCTGGCCGACACCCAGATGGGCGAGATCAACGAGCTAAACCAGCGCCTGAGCCACAACGAAGCCCTGGCCCAGCAAAAACAACAGCTTGTTGAACGCCTCAGCCAGGCCCAGCAAAGCGGCCAGCAAGAAAACGAACTGCTACTCACCCAGTTGCACCAGGTGCAAGAAGAACTGGAGCGACAACACCTGCAAACTCAGCAGCAAACCCAACAAGCCACCCAAGAGCAAGCCCGCCTGGCCGCCGCCCAAGCCCAAGCCAACCAGCGCGCCGCAGAGCTGAGCCAGCAAGCCGAACAACTGAAACAGCAACTGGCGGAAAAAGACCAGCAAGCCCAAAGCCATGCCGCTCAGGCCCGCATGAGCCAGGCTGAAAAACTCGCCAGCGAGCAAGAAAACGAGCTGCTGCTAACGCAGCTGCACCAAGTGCAAGAAGAGCTTGAGCGCCATTACCTGGCCAATCAAGAGCAAGCCAAAAAAGTGCAAGCCCTGCTGCACACCGACAAACTGGCCGCCGAGCGCCAGCAACACATCGAACAGCTGCACCAGCAACTCGCCGCTCAAACCCAGCAAGCCACTGAAAAAACCACCCAGCTCAGCCAGCAAGCCGAGCTGCTGAAAAAGCAACTGGCTGAAAAAGAACAGCTCGCAAAAACTCAGCAGCAGCAAGCCGAGCAACTCAAACAGCAACTAGCTGAGAAAGAGCGCCAAGCCCAGGCCCATGCCGCCCAGCTGCAAGCCCAGTTGCTGGCCGTGCAGGCCCAGGCCGCCGCCGCGCCCGTGGTTGACCCCGCCCTGGAGCAAGAAAACGAATTGCTGCTAACCCAATTGCACCAAGTGCAAGAAGAGCTGGAACGCTACTACCTAGAAGGCCAGGAA